>Ga0065711_1028563_pt1 | contig 40478 bp, 33 predicted proteins | sample Hoacrofraction12_FD_59098 | JGI IMG/M metagenome (GOLD analysis project Ga0065711, IMG submission 59098) | Hoatzin crop microbial communities from Cojedes, Venezuela - Epithelial fraction 12 v2 (version 2) | ecosystem: Host-associated > Birds > Digestive system > Esophagus > Crop | place... | reverse complement strand
ACGGGATTCCTCCCAGTAGCTCCTTGAAGAGGGCAAAGTCAGCCCTCCTGAGGTCCAGGGTTTTGATCCTGCTTATCGCCCTGCTTCCTCCACGCAGGATCCTGAACTCAACCATTTCATGGTCACTGCATGTTCCTGGATGGGCTGTTTTTTTGTGACCTTAAAAACACTCCAGAGAGACAACTACATCATCAAGAAGCTGAGCTAATTAGAGTAAAGTGAGATTGCTCTGGCAAACAGTGGAGGCTACGGATTTTAAGTAAGCTTCTTGCTGCAAGAGGTTCCAGGAGACAGGATCACTTTGTATTTATCCTTTCTGATCATGTATTTCTAAAAAATGAAAAAATAAAAATTGCAGGACAACACCAGCCGAGTCTCCTGGAATGACAGAAGAAAGTTGTATGGAAAAGGACTTCACAAAACAAATTTAGTTTAGTTTTAGTTTCGACAAACTACATCAAATGTGTGTGATATGTGCTGTTACAGGAATACATTGAGTTGCATTGGGTACCTTTCATTAGTTTTTATGAGACTGATTGTTCAACAGTGTTGAAAGCCATTTTATCATTAAGAAAATGAAAAATTTAGGAATAAACTTTTCTTATGCTGGGGTCAAAGTGTAGTTCAGTTTGAATATCTGGCAGAACTGACACTAGATACAGTCCTTAAAGAAGTGGCAGTGCATGAGGATCACTTATTCACACATATAGTGAAGTTATGCGTATATCCAGTGCTCTGGGCTAGTGCCATAGGGACACTTTGTCGATATTGTTACAGTAAATGTTGACAAGAAATGACAGATTTTCCTCTTGGGGCTCCCATAAGAAGCTGACGTGTAATCATTATTGAGACTTCATTTCTTTCCTTCTCTTAGCAGACAGGAACTTCGAGTTCAAAGCTGGAAAGGAATCTGAAGTCCATCTGAGAGCAGGAGGCCTGTGTGTAACTTTCAGAATGTTACTTGAATCTGTCTTCCACCTGGAAGATGGTGCTAATTGTCTTTGTTACATTCCAATGCATTTATCAGTGATTATGTGTCCCTTCTGCATTGTTATAACAGACAAATACATTCAAATGTAGGGGTTAGCCTCAGGGAAGATGATCCCAGGACTGAATTTTGTAGAGGCAGGGGGAATGAAGTTCTTAAACATGAACAGAGTAAGTGACTCACCAGAAGACTTGCCTGAGAAGAAAACTGACAGTATGACAAGTAAAAGAGGACTCATTTGGGTAGGCAAAAAGAGAAAGAAGGTGATGGTTGGACAGACAGGAAACTCTGCCAAAGAATAGTTTGGAGCAGGTGATCTATTAACTGGGAAGGACTGTGACAAGAGGGTGATGTCTCAGTGGGGAGTGGTTGCCATGGCATGGCACACTGGATATGCAGTTTCAGTGGGGGATTTATCATCTCTTCAGTAGTGAAAACTCAGGCTGTGACAAACTATGTGGAGGAATCCTAAAGGATGTAACAAAATCAGGATGACATGGTAAGAAGACATGATAGAAATGTGGGGAGTTGGATGTGTAATAGAGATTTAACATAAATATGCCAATATTTAAATGAAATATGGCAATATTTGGCTGCCAGGAAAAGTTTGACTGCATGGAATGGTTATCTACCATGTCTTTCCTTCATTAGTATGAATGATAAAGCTCTTGATTTCCATGAGGAGACAGGTGGTCAAAAGATTTTTCCCAGAAAACTTCTTCTCAAGTTGTATAACTTTCCTGAGCCCAGCACAGCCCCACAATTGCCCCCTGATCTCAGATCTGTAATCGCATTATGAAAATCTTTATTATTCCGACAGAACAACAGCTTTGTTTGCTTTCAATCATATGAGACAGTAGTTAGCATGGATGGCTAAAATAATATGCAAGGCAAGGAACATAGCTGCAGCAGGAGAGGAATAAGCTAGACACCAAGTTGGAGACAATTCATTTCTAGAATCTATGGTGTGTATTTCAACTCAGGACAGTTTGTCTGGGGTACAAAAAAGTTAAATATTACTTAAAAGCTACTTTAGATATTCTTTCTTTATGCCTACATTCTGAAGGCAAGGTAAATTTTCACATATCTGTGCAGATACTTAAAACTTCTTGCTCAGCAAATTCCTCTGAATGTGCTGTACCCTGAGTCGCAACCCAAACATCACCTGCTGGTCTTGGACCTTTGACCAAATCAATCAAACAAAGACTTTTGTAGTTGTTTTTAGTTCAGCAAGAAGTCTAAGAGGAGAAAGGGCAAAAATGGAAAGCATCCTGGCATCAAGAAAAAGCATGTGCTGTTCTCCTTTAATTTCTCCTGCAGCTGTTTATGTTTTTAAAGGTGATTCCATCTTTCAATAATTCTTTACTGTGTAGAAGCATTTACCGTGTAGAACTGCCCAGAGTCTTGCTCTGTGGCATTTGTTTGGTGGAATTAAATAAATCACAATCTGTCCAGGAACAAGCAACAGATAATTTAACATGCAGGCATAGACTAATGTGTGATAAAAATATTAACATTTCCTTTAGAAAAGAATCTGCAGTAATGAACATGCTTCTACTTTGAAAGACTATGAGGGGTTAAAAAGACATCTATACAGTGAGTGAAAGCCTTTGAACAAACACCCATAAGCTATTTCCATAACAAGAATGCCTCAGTGTGCTCCATATACATTTTTTTAATATTTCAAGAAAATCTCTAAAATCTCGGTTTAACCTCCCAGCTGGTGTTTATCCCAGCATTTGCTCTTCTAAAGATGAGCAAGTATCATGCTTGATACCTGCTCTCGCTTGAAAACTGCTCTCAAAAACTATCCATGGGTTATCGATACTTTTTTTTCTTGGAGAACTTTGCGGACATTCTGCCTGAAAAAAAAACTGTTTTCTTTTTAACACTTTTGATGCATCACACTGCTTTAGAAAAGTATTGTCAGGTGAAGTATGTGTCATGTGATGCAACAAAATATAATGCAAAAAGAGCTACCATAGAAGCTTTTCTTGAGAAGTATAATGTAAATTTGATTTCAAATAGCCAATCTTTTCCTCCTTTTGACAGATAGCCCCTGAGATTCAGGTATTTCTCAGCACGTTCAATTAAGTAGGGTTAACACTGCTCATCATTAGCCTTCCTCTGTGCTGAGTTTTCGTTGTGAGCTTGTAAAGACTATCATTAGAAGAACCTTTCAAAAGAGGTTACATTTTTGGAAACACTTAATATTCATTTCTAGGTGGATTATTACTGCTGTTGTATCATTATCCAGCATAAAAAATCATACATCAGGTGTACTTTGCATCCTCAAACTGTTTAACTAAGATTACGCCTGTTGGAGATACACTGTGCATAATATTCTGTAACGTGTAATACAATCCAAGAAGCAAAAGACACAGGAGCTGAAACAACATATAACTTTTTGTATCTTTCCTGATTTTTCAATTTCAGTACACAGATCTGCTTCCGATGAACTTAATCACAGAATTCAGTTTTTAAAATATCACCTGAAGTAATGCATTTTTTATCATGCATGGAAAGAAAACTAATTTTCTTCTCTTTTTTTGCAGACTTTATTATTTCCAGTTAGTAGACTGAAATGATTGCTTCTGTCTCCTGGGTCTAATAAAGCAATTTGGCTCTTTAATGGGCCTTGTTAGAGTTGAAGACCAATGTCTTTCTGGTACTTTTTTTTGCATTATTGGTGCACTACCTGCTGAGTCATCAGCACAGAAACCAGAGGTTAATTTCACTTCTACTAAATGAAGCAGATAATCAGCCATCAGAGGATGACTCCTGTGCTGTAAATAAGTGCTGACAAGCTGAGGGACAGCACTGCATGTCACTCAGCCTTCTTCACACCATCTGTCCACAAATTAAGACAAAGTAAGGATATTAATTTGTTACGTTTTGAAAGCTGTACTGACAAACCCACATGGACATTTTTAAATGGCAATGAATAACTGAAACATTTTACTAATATTCCATAGAGTCATGGGTTATAGTTTTGCAAACTTCTTTTCCAACAATGAATGTGTGGAAAGTGTTTTGGCCAGATGTACAGCTAACGACTGCCAAAGCAGGTCCATTCCAAAGTATTATGCCACGGAGCATTTTTTACTCAGGTTGGAATTGGTATAGCACAAGAACCTGATGGCGCAAGAATCTGTTGGATTTCCCAGAGATGTTATATGGAGAATAAACTTTCAGCTAATGGGAAAGATATTACATGGTTTCAGGAGCCAGAAACATTTATGGGGAAAAAAAAAAAAAAAGAGAACACCAAAATAATGTATGGTGGAAAATAATTCCTGGAAATAACTGAGGTGAGAGCATGCCTTATCTATTTCACTAAATCCATGCAGCATGAAGGCAAAGCAGTGGTTCAACTGATATTACACTAAATTACAGCAACTTGCTGTGGAAGTGTGAATGGATGTATGAGCAAGAGAATTAGTTTTACAGATGCTTTATAATTATTCATAAAATGATATATCTATTCATACACAACTCTTATTTTCAAATAAAATAAAGTTCAGAGGGTTCAAAGGTCAAGTATATACTAATGATTCAAGTACAAAAATATCACAGAGTTATTCTAATAATCTCTAAACTAAGCACTATGAAAACAGTGAATCAGGAGTTGGAGTTGAATTGAAAAGAAACGAAGGCACAAAGCATTTTTCATTTTGCTCTGGAACAGTGCCACACAATAACTACAAGGCTATGATTAATGAGTAATAATGCTTTCATATCCAGATTAGGCTAAACAGTTTTTTAAAGACAGCGTTTTTAATTTTCCTTCTTCATTACAAGACAGATAAATTTGGGCATCTAAACAGAATTTAACAAGAAATATTTTCATATAATGGTTTTATAGGATGACTTTGAGGTTTCAGATAACAGGTCCATAATGATCAGCATAATGGGAGCTTGGACATCTAGTTTACGTACTGACACCTGAATTTATATACCATAGTCTACATCTGAATCCTACCCTTTTACAGCTCTCTTAGAATGGAGTAATGCCCTTCAGTGATGTGTGTCTCTACATTTACCCTACAGGGATCAAAGGTAACAGGCTTAAATTAAGGAGCTAATTTATCATTTGCTAAACTTAGATGAGATAGGAACCACCTACAGCTCAGAGAAGTACTTTCCAAGCATTTTTAATTGATGGTGATCAGATTTGCATTACAACAACAGGAAAGCCTGTCACTAAGTTGTATCCTCAGTGAAAAAAACGTGTAGAGAGTGAATGAAGTTGTTAGACTAGAGTTTTGGACCAGGTTGTTATGGAAGTTTGAAACTTTTATACTATTAATTGCAATTGTCTATTAAATTTCATGCTTAAAATCCTCCAGTAGCTATGTGCAGTGGTAAGGTGTAAGAGGTGAACACTGTTAAACCTTGTAGGATTCTTAAGCATTATGAGATGAAATATTAATTAAACAATTACTAATTAAATGACAAAGTTTTGGCAAATTAATCCACAGCATTGTTGCACAGTAAACAATCAGAGTAGAAATTATTCAAATAATTAAAAAAATGCACTCATATTAAAATTTTAAAAATACATGCAACTAGAAAAAAGACATAATTTATAAAACTGTATACATCAAGCTAAATCTAATCTCTAATTAAGTGGAAATACGTAGCTTTACAAGAGCTAACTTACCCCACATTTGGCTACTGCCAGATTTCTGTGCTTTGCACTGAAGCATTTGATCCTGGTGACTTCTTGGAGCCTGGAGTCTGTTGTCATTTGGCAAAGTGATGAGTCATACACAAATGGCTTTTGATTTTAATCCAGGTCCAGGTGAGCTGAACCTCTGTAGTCATCTATTTAATGTGACCCTTGGTGACAGCCCCTTCTAGTACTGCATTCTTCCTCTTTATTCCGAATTTTTCTGTTGCTGCCTTCCATTTGATTGTCAGAGTTAAGATCCATCATAGCAGCTCAAAAGTCCATATTTTAGCGAATGTAAGTATTTAAGATTAAGCACAATTAAATGGTTGGGCATAAAAGCTTTGAATTTTCCTTTTGGTCACAAGGAGGTGGGGAAGAGAAGATGGTTGAAATAAAACATATTTGGAAGAGTTGATTAATTTAGTTTTAGTAATGTTTACCTGAACTGTGCTTATGCGTAGTTATTGTGTTGATAATATTGCTTAAAAAACAGGATATTCTTCCTTGGGAAAAATGTTGAAGTTAAATCAGGTATGTCTCTTTCAAAAATTCAGGATGCAGTTTTTGGATGCAAAAGGTATGTTCAGAATATATTCACTTCTGAGCTTCCAAGGTGAGAATACATGAGAACTGGATGAAAAATGGTGGATGGAAAGCTGGACATGAGCCAGCAATGTGCACTCGCAGCCCAGAAAGCCAGCCATATCCTGGGCTGCATCAAAAGATGCATGGCCAGCAGGTCATGGGAAGGGATTCTGCCCCTCTAGTTCACTCTGGTGAGACCTCACCTGGAGTCCTGCACCCAGCTCTGGAGCCCTCAGGACAGGAGAGGCATGAAGCTGTTGGAGTGGGTCCAGAGGAGGGCCACAAAAGTGAGCCGAGGGCTGGAGCACCTCTGCTATGAGGAAAGACTGAGAGAGTTGGGGTTGTTCAGCCTGGAGAAGAGAAGGCGCTGGGGAGACCTTATAGAAGCCTTTAAATACTTAAAGGGGGCTTGTAAGAAAGATGGGAAAAAACATTTTAGCAGGGCTTGTTGCGATAGGACGAGGGCTAATGGTTTTAAACTAAAGGAGGGTAGACTTAGACTGGATATAAGGAAGATATTTTTTATGATGCAGGTGGTGAAACACTGGAACAGGTTGCTCGCAGAGGTGGTCGATGCCCCATCCCTGGAAAAATTCAAGTGCAGGTTGGACAGGCCTCTGAGCCTGCTTGTTGAAACGGGGTTGGAACTAGATGAGCTTTAGAGGTCCCTTCCAACTCAAACTATTCAATTATTCTACTCTATGATGCTATGACTTTATGATTTTATGAACTGGTTTTGTAAAGCTCTGTTCTTAGCATGATTAGCATATAAAAAAGAGAAAAAATGAATCAAACTGTGCTTCAAAATATCTGAGTTGAATTGCTTTTGAAGACTTGCAATTGCATGTAGTTTTAGTAGCTTAGCTGATGACAGGAAAGGAAAGATGTTCTCCTATCCTAGAAAGTTTGGCTGAAGAGTGTGGGGGAACCACGGTCATGTGGTGAGCCCTCCAGATACTCTGGGCCTGACTCTTGATAGCCTGCAATGGAGCAGGCATCAAGGTCACAATGAGGCCTGCATTAACTGCGATTAGCAAGACAGACAAGATCTTGAGGAGGAGTTTGGTGAGCGTGGCTGATAACGTCGCACGAATCAGAGACTGACAAGTACACGTGAAGGGCATGTGGACAGTGTATGCGTCCAATCACATTAGAACTATTGCGTGGCAAGGAACTATATAAACATGGGTTTGTAGGGCAATAAACTGTCTTTGTCTGATCATATTGATCGTATGATGAGTCCTTAATCCCGCCGCGACAGAAGAGTATGTTGAAATGAAAATGCTTGTTTTGCTTACCTTCTCTTGGATAACTCTCCCCAACAAGGACTCCAGAAAAGTTCTGAGGTAGTTTACCAATGGAAAGCAAAATACTCTTATATGTTAGTTCATGCAGTCAACATGTAGTAGTGCCAGCAACTTTGGTTCTGATTCCTTTTAAACAAAGGGAAAGAAGCAAAAGTGTTAGAAAGCACAATATGGATGGACTTTGCTAGTAGTGACCTATGGCATTGGATGTATTTCCTATTTGAAATACAGAAACTGAGTTAGATTCCTCAAAATTACTGCAAACTAGTTTATTTTGAAGAAAAGTAATTTATTTTTCAATACCTAGAGAATTTCTTCTAGTATGTTTCTCCTTAATTTTATATCATTGGTATTAGAGGAAGTACATTACCTTACTTAACCTCTCCGAAATGATTAGTTCCATTATTTATTAAACTGTACTTTCCCATAGTGTTTTTTAAATTGAGACTAGAAATAACATAAAAGTTCTAGGTAATTCTAATAAATTGTAACTGCTCATTTTTATGATGAACTGGTATTTGAGAAATATTTCAGTGTTACACAGCTGTGCCTTTTTCTAGTAAAAATTCTTTGGGACCTGCAAACCAAAATAGTTTAAGTTTCAAAGCTGTGTGGCATGGTCTATAAATGGGAGCTTCCTTAAAGTCCCTCAATATTGGCTTGAAAGAAAGAGAGTTTCATAATGAATTTTCTTCTTCTTTATTCTCACACTCTTAGCTCCATTTAATTTTACTTTTAAATCTGCTCATACTACACAGCAATGAGCTCTCTCCACAGAGTGCAGAAGAAACAGTCTGCATTAGCATGTAAACACGAAGGGCATTTCCAAAGTTTTCTTGTATTTTTTCTCTCTCTTCCCTTTTAGGTTCATGCTTACTGGGATTATCAAGATGAAACAGAAGAGATTTATGATAAATTAAAACTAAATTTGCATGCAAGCTGTGAGCTCATTACCATGGGCAAATAACCAGCCTCGTTCGCTTTGTGAAGTCTCTGTTATTATGACTTTCAGGAGTAGCTGCTTGGATGGCCCTTGGAGCATTGTGCATGCCACTTTTCATTCCGCATAAGATTTTGAGAAACATTAGAAGGAGCTGCTCATATGCTATTTGGAAAAGCCTGGTCAAAACCTGAGCTCTTATTTATTTATTTTCTGGATAACACATCTGTCTGCGTGTGCAGGATTGCTTTGCTCTTATTCCAAGAGGAGCTTACCTAGTATCAACATCCTGTTGTGACTGTGATCTGGCCATTACCTGTATTAAAGCTGAGCTAACAAGTGGAATTCCAGAAGAGGCAGAAGGGCCACAGGAGAGCACAGGATGGCATTTGCGAGGCTCAGTGCACTTCTTTTGGTTCAAGTAGCAACAAACCTGGCAGTCATTTAAGCACCCTGGACAAAAGGGCTTTGAACAAGTCCTTTCAATTGGTCTTTTTTGTTTTTTATGCTGGCTTAAGTGATTTCTCTCCTTAATGTGCTTACTCTGTGGTATGTATACTACCTCTCATTAATCAACAGCAATTTCATTTATCAAATGATTTTCAACAATCATTCTTTTGTACTAATTACACTTCTACTAACTGTTTTTCCTTGATTTATCATGTTTTTATTAATGAGCCAGTGATGTTACGTTCATTTTTCTTTGAGCTCTATTTGAAAAGTTTCGTTTCCTTTGCATGCTTTCCCTCTTTCTTTAAAAAAAAAAAAAATCCCTTATCTGTAAGTATGAACCAAATAGCAATATTTTTAAATACTTTAATGCCAGAAGCACCTTTGATCCTGCTACAAACCATTGGCAAACTGGAGACTTACCACCAGTAACTCAATTGCTACAGGGAGACGCAGTTAGATACACAAACTACTGGGAGCTGAATTCTGCAGTGTCCTGAGCACCTCCTATGAAGTAAGAAACGGAGTCAGCTCTTGATCAGCAGTTTGTGGATCTCCACACAGAGAAATCCAAAGGAAAGCTGTGCCTCAAAGCACTTTCTCATTTGGCGCAATTCAAATATATGTAGTTTCTTACTAGGTGACTTTGGAAAGTAATTTTAAAATGCTTCATTAACAACTGTGGAAAGCAACATGACTATCAAACAAACACTCATCTTTGCAAAAGACTTGTTAGTTATTGTAAGGGAAAAGGTTTATTTCTGTTTGAAAAAAAAAGAATTCTTCCTTAGTCCCATTCCTATCACACCAAGGTGGAAATTTGTCCCAATTTTAAAGGCTTGGGAAAAGTTTATACTGCTACAGTTCAAGTGGTTTAAGGCCTTTTTCTGGCTGCGCTTGTATTTCAGTTTTCACGTGTTAGAAAGTTATGTTCTCCAGCCTTATCTGCTATGAAAATTATCTGTTACCTAACAAAAGCTGTAGGCAGTGAATAAAATTAAAGAAATGTTAAAAACAGTTCAAATGCAAATATAGGCAAGGTCATATCACGTTTTGCACTGCTTCAGGAACAATGTGTAATTCTAGCTCAGAATCGTATTCTGCACTCTACATCACGTGGACGTATGGTGATGATGTGCAGCACCACACAGAAACAGTGAAAACAAAACATATTCTGCTTGTCACAAAAGTGTGAGTCTTCAGGAGGCAATGCCAAATGATTTGTTTATCCATTTAGGATTTTTCATAAGTGCTGAGCTTTAAACTTTTTTGTGTAGTAGTCTTGGAAGAAAAGGACTTTTTTCCCCATGTTAGCATTAGTTATGTTCATAGATATTCAAAAAGCAAAAGTGATTCATCTCGTGGAAAATACGGAAGAAGATTATCCTAAAAAATGTTCCTATTGTCAGTGGGCTTTTAAAATCAGCTGATGTGTGTGGAAACGTGTACTCTTTCATGACCTGCTTTAGGACTGGGGATGCCATTCTTTCTCAGCTAAAGAGTAAACATCAGTTTTCATTCTGAAATGTCATTTAGGCCACATTCACAACACAATAGGTTTGCATTTATATGTAGTAATGGACATAATGAATAAAACACTACTTATTATGTTTTATACTTACTGTTTCATGCTATATGCAACATGAGGAGACAGGAGGGGCAGGGTTTAATTTGAGGTTAAGACAGCTAAATATAGATGTCTGTGTTATGTTAATACACTTTCTACTCAACAGCCAGTACAGTCAGTGGAGCATAGAGCTTTATTCATCTGGCTAGCCAGTAGATGACACCTTTTTACATTGAGTTTTATGACATTATTTAAGCTCTGCTGTCTGTATTGACTAGATCTCTAGCAACTACCATGGCAGTTGAAAACACTTAACTCACCTATAGACATGCAAATCTAAGTATCTTATTTAGCAACCTTTCCATCATCAGTATCTATGAAAGTTGTTGTTTCTACAGTACTTTCTTCTGTTGATTTCCATCTGCAGACCATTGTAAAGATGACAAATGTTATCCTCCATTCAGGAACAGGAAAGGACCAATAGAGAGATTGAGTAATTGGCTCAAGATCACTTATCTGTAACAGACTGCTATGAGGTTTTGTATGGGGTTTGATGTTCAGAGGGTCAAATAATCATATTTGCTAGCTATTCACAGCATTCACGGTCTAATGACTTACAGGCACTCAGACATTCACAGTTTCTGAAAGCAGCAGAGACAAATGAGGAAGCTCTCAAATTACTCAAAGCACATCAGCCTTTACTGTTCATTGGATGGACTCTGACTTTGTAACATTTTGTTTGTAACCTTATGTCTTCCACCATTTTGTCTTCATGCGTCTGCTTTATGGCATATTTATGTAAAACACTCCCTATAGTGCCAGCTTTCAGATTATTTTGACCATTAAGCCTGTTTCTCATGAGAATTACATCAGACTTTCAGTTTAAATTCAGAAAGCATTTAAACTTGTGTTCAATTAATCCCTCTTTAGGACATTTTTTGATTCTCATGTTTAATCAATATTTAAGTGCTGCACATGTGCATAAAGTTTTATTTGTGAGGTCCACAGCTGATAGCATAAATGGACTTTAAAGTTACTTGAGGAGCTGGTGGAGAGGAATCCAGAAGAATGAGAGAGGAAAAATAATAAAGAAAAGGGTAAAGAGCAAGAGAGATAGAAGGGGAAAATCTTTCCCTGGTGGCCAGTTGGGAAATGAAGTGGTCGGGTCCCCAGAATAACATCCTCCTCTCTCGCATGTCCTCTCCAGGGCAACAGTGCAGCAGGTGGTGATAACCATGATGATTTTTTCAGCCATGCTTTTTCCCTGGTAGTGTGTGGTTTGCCTCAGGACCTGGCCAAACTTCCTGTTTTTTTCCTGTTTATGATGCTTTTGGCACTGATGGGAGCATGCTTAATTAGGTGCAAGTCTTATCACAGAATAATAGAATCATAGTTTGGAAAAGACCTCTAAGATCATCAAGTCCAACCATCAGTGCCAAAACACCATGCGTACTAAACCATGTACTGAATTGCTATGTCTACACATTTTTTAAACACCTCCAGGGATGGTGACTCAACCACCTCCCTGGGCAGCCTATTCCAATGTCTGACCACTCTTTCAGTAAAGAAATTGTTCCTAATATCTAATCAAAACCTCCCCTGATGAAACCTAAAGCCATTGCCTCTTGTCCTATAAACTAGTTACATGGGAGAAGAGACCAACATCTGCCTCACTTCAACCTCATTTCAGGTAGTTGTAGAGAGCAAGAAGGTCCTCCCTCAGCCTCCTCTTCTCCACACTAAACAGCCCCAGATCTGTCAGCCACTCCTCCTAGGACTTGTTCTCTAGAACCCTCACCAGCCTCATTGCCCTTCTCTGGACATGCTCCAGCACCTCAATGTCTTTCTTGTAGTGAGGGGCCCAAAAGTGAACGCAGCACTCCAGGTGCGGCCTCACCAGGGCCGAGTACAGGGGCACGATCGCCTCCCTGCTGCTGCTGGTCACACTATTCCTCATACAAACCAGGATGTCATTGGCCACCTGGGCACACTGCTGTCTCATGTTCACTGGCTGTCGACCAACATTCCAAGAACTCTTTCCGCTGGGCAGCTTTCCAGCCACTCTTCCCCAAGCCTGCAGCGTTGCATGGGGTTGTTGTGACCCAGGTGCAGAAGTCTGCGTTTGGCCTTGTTGAAAGTCATACAGCTGGCCTCGGCCCATCTATCCAGTCTGTCCAGATCCCTCTGCACAGCCTTCCTACCCTTAAGCAGCTTGACACTCCCGCCCAACTTGGTGTCATCTGCAACCTTCCTGAGGGAGCACTCAATCCTCTCATCCAGATCATTGATGAAGATGTACAAGACCGGACCCAAAACTGAGCCCTGGGGATCACCACACCAATTTGTTGCTGAGTTTGGGCATGCAAGTGGTGGGATAATGCTTCTCAGCAATTTGTGACTTTTATCTGCAATGATATTCACAGTCCTGCATTCTAGCAGTATAAATTAAAAGCTCCAAAACAAGGGATAGGGAAAGGGGGTAGAGCAGGTGATTCTCATGCCAGGGGAAGTACCTTCCCATGAGAATCTGCCATAGCTACAACATTGCGGTTGGCAGGTGCTTCGCATGAGAATCTGCCATAGCTACAACATTGAGGTTGGCAGCTGCAAGGCTGTGAGAACAACAACATGAGAAAAACAGTGTGGGAATAAAGGGGAGAAAATACTGCCACATCAGTTTAGGTGAGAGGCTGCAGAGCTGGAAGTGAAAGTCAGACTACAGAATTGCAAATGGAGGGCCCTAAGCATTACAAAGGTTAAGAAACTTAAGGCACTGTGCAGTAGAAGTGTATGTCCTTAAAGACAAATACCCATTCAGGTGCACCCAGAAATGGGAATGTTTTTCCAAGCTGAGGTCTGTGTAAACTGCATTATAGAAGGGGCTCAATTTTAGTCAAGTAAACAGTGACCTACTTCATCACAAAGCGTCTTACACTACCTGTTGGTTTGATATCAACTGTTATCAGTGGACAAAAGGTGTCTGAGTGTGGTGTTAATACTCTGAGGTCTACCTAGATCTCTTCTCTACATTTTGATTTCTGTGAAGTGGAAGACCTTGGACAGGAAAAATCAAGTGGAAATCAGAATTTGCAGAGTTTTTCCACAAGTAACATGTAGGAATTCACTCAGCAGTCCTTCACACAGATGAAATATTACAGGTCTGGATAATCACTGCAATGTTTTTAGTTACCTGTCTATTTACGTGTGGTTTCATTTAGTATTTTATTTATTAGTATAAAAAGCATACTGCTTTTAATTTGACAATTCCAAAGTATTGTTGCTGATTTACTGGCAAATAATAACACATGAAGACAATAAAACAAAAAGTCAAAAACATTTATACTTTGTAACAGTAATTTGGAATTGCATCACCTTTCAACACAAACATTGTTACATTTTACCTATTAAATGTTATTCTGAATCTATTATGCTATCTTGAGCTATGCATGTCTGTGGCTTTTACTAGCTTCATCAATGTACAAGTTAGCAGACTATTTCTGAAAACATCTTTATTAGTGCAGACTCTTTTCCATTGAGCTGACTGGTCCACAGAAGTCAGCAGAATGTTTTGGAGATCTCCAGTTCCCAGTTTTGAGACAATATTCAGACAGAAGAAAAAAGTCTGATACTTGCAAATGTCAGTGATTACACTTTGAGAAGCAAGGATGGAAAGATTATTAAAGGTTTACAGAGAACTACATTTTGACAGGATATTACATTTTTGGTCATAGCATCTTGCAAAGCATAGCAGAGTTTTCAAAAGTATTTACTTTTGCTCTCAACCTGCCTTCAAATGCTGTCAGTTATTTTCCAAAGACTGCAGTTGACCTCTAACCTTGGAACTGTTGTACAATTCACCAAGTGTATAGTTCCTAGTCTTGGGATAGATTTGGAATCAAAGTCCATTTTTCTAAGGAGTATTAAACATTAATGTTACAGGTTTCTTTCCACAGAAATTTGAACTTACCATTTGTATTGACAGTAATGTATAGATGGTTGGATGGTTACCAGTCTGCTATATGGTACCCTGGATACGTCATTGAAGTAAATGTCCCAAATTTTTGTGTTAATCCAGGAGATATGTGTAACAGGAAGTGCATGACTCAGTAAAGTTGTATTAGCATCCCAAAACTTGTTTGATAAGGCATATTGAGACTACTGATGTTAAGCATACCATCCAGGTGCACTGAGATATCCTTTCAGAGGATGATAGAAACAACAGGGTTGAAGGGTGGAATTGCACTGCCCTGACTCAGGGACAGTAATTTAGGGATGTTGCTGAGGGTTTTTCTACTCCAATGCAGAGCTACTGACATTCTCAGAGTATGATTCATCTTATCTGAAGTGGAGGGTAAAGCACCTGTTGGTGCTTCTTGCTTTCCAATAAGTTAAACAAGGACAAGGGTGGATGTGTGAAGAGAGAGAAAAAGAGGTTGATTTGGGGACAAATATAAAGTTATAGATGCTCTTTGACATTTTAGATAGGTAACTCATGAGAGTGCTTCAAGAGACTGTTCATAAAACATACAGATGTCTAACAACACTTTCGAGACAACATGTTATCTGGGTAACCAGTTAGTCAGGGAGACTTTGTGAGTATCATGGGTGTTGCATTTACTCCATCCATAGCTGAATAGTAGGTAGTTTGCGTGATCCCTTGAAATTAGCTTTACTAAATTTAGACAGTCTACTGTGAGTTGTGCTTACCTCTGAATCATAAGTGTATGAATCATGATTGAGCTGTTTTAAAAACACTGTCAAATAAAAGCATCTTCCAGACTACCAGCCATCCAAATTGCTAGTTTTCATTTTACTGGCCATTTTGCACATCTACTTGGGATGAAATAAGAAAAGAAACACTAAGATAATGACATATCAAGTTTCATTAAAGTTTCCTTTTCTTGTTTCTTCCCGTCTCTCCACTATTATTTACTTTGTCTTTCTTCTAAATAAGGAATTTTTCTTTGCAGGAAGTTAGCAAGCAAAGCAGACATTAGCTCTGATGAATATTTCTACTTAACACCTGCTTTGTGGAAGTTCAGTGATACAAATGGGTTCATTTACTAAGGTAAGAATAACCTGATTTCAAAGATATTGCACATTTTCTGTCCTCGCAGACTTCATCAGACTGGTTTGCTAAGGAGAGGCTTATATGAACTTCTAAATGAAAGCAGAATATTTAGACGTAGTAAAATTTGAAACCAATGTCATCCGTTTGGCTTTCTGCTGCTTCATGTGAATCTCAAGTAAATATGACCCAATGCACACCCTTCCTGTTAAACCTGGCAAAGTTACAGCCAAAATAAATTGCATAGACAGAATGTTAGTGATTTTTTTTTTTTAGTTAACCATAACAGACTCCTCTAATAAATTGTCATCAATATTTTCTAAAGATTTTTATGTTATGAAGAAGAAAAACCCACATAGTGTGGAAAAATTACGAGTATTTTATTAAGGTTCTATTATTTCTGTTACATTCTGAATTTTTCATTTTGAAAGTTTTGCCTTGGATATAGATATCCTTTCTTTATAAAATGGCTAAAATGACCAGCTCCCACCATAGAACACAATTGTCTACACAATAACTAAAGATATGTAGACACATCTGGAGGATGGATGTTTCAAGATAAGTATACTTGACTTTGATAGTCAATAGTTTCAATAGACCTCATTGTCTGCATACTGAGAGTCAGCCTAATCTGACTAATACAAGTTCAGCCAGGTGCTACTCTTGATTTGCTATCAAACCAAGTAGATGCTCCTTCTGAGATTGCTAAGGATCTCTGATTAGGAGGTATAACATAACATGAATAGATACCATATGGATGTGTGCTCTCTCTCCATTGATTACTGGGCTATAGCAGAAGCTTAGGCTTGACCTTTGACCTTTGCATGGTGTCATGGTTTAAACCCAGATGACAACTAAGCCCACCCAGCTGCTCGCTCACTCCCCCTCTGTGGGATGGGAAGGAGAATCGGAAGGGTAAAAGTAAGAAAACTTGTGGGTTGAGATAAAGACAGTTTAAGAGGTAAAGCAAAAGCTGCAGGAAAGCAGGGCGCCATCATGCATAACAGCTCCTAGGGAAGACAAATGCTATAGCTCTGAACGTTCTCCCTTCCTCCTTCTTCCCTGCAGTTTTTATTGCTGAGCATGACATCATATAGTCAGTTGGGGTCAGCTGTCCCTGCTGTATCCTCTCCCAGTTTCTTGTGCGCCCCTAGCCTACCCACTGGTGGGATGGTCTGAGGAGCAGAAAAGGCCTTGATATTGTATAAGCACTGTTCAGCAATAACTAAAACATCCCTGTCTTAACAAGACTATTTTCCAACACACAGCTCCATACAAGCTACTATGAAGAAATTTAACTCCATCAGTCACAGTGAAAATCAGTGTAGATATTCAAGGTTAGGCGAGATGAACCTACACCTGTGGAGTCCTGGCTGGACGAGAGGGGACATAGTTTGGTGCCGTTGAGCAACCCAAGCTTTGTATCGGAGATAGGCCTTGAAAGTAGCGAACACGGAAGTAGAGTAGCGAACACGGAACGCTGGAGCAGGGGGACTGCCACGCTGCCGCTTCCTGCCTTAGCCAATTCCGGCCACGTCGCTATTTCATGCCTTATCATCGCTTCCGCATCGAGATGATGCTCTGCACCAATCGTAGCGAGTTGTAGCAATCTTGCCCATATATGGTTAAGGGTAACTAACCAATCAGAGGCTGTAACTGCTTTGCTGTATAAACCTTGTTTTGCTGACTAATGAAGGAGAACGACCATAGTCAAATTGGGGTCATGTCGTTACTTCCGATCTGTCTCCCACTCCAACAAATGGTAGCAGAGGATGGTTAATTTCCCTGCGGCAGGGGATGGTTCATCTTCCTGCAGAATCTCCGAGCCTGCGGTAAGCAGCTAGAGGAGGGGAGTGGGAAAGCAACAGCTGGGAGAGGTGCTGCCTGGGTGCATAGTTGCAGGGCAGACACAGTTTGGCCACCTCCCAGGGCAAAACGGGCCCGGTGCTGCCTAGGTGCATAGTCGCAGGGCAGACACAGTTTGAGGTGACTGCTCGCCTCACAGAGGGCCAGAGCCACAAGCATGGAAGTAGAGGCTGCGGCAACGTTGCTTGTCGGTATCCTCTCCAAGAGAGGGATAGAGACAATGGGAAAACAACTCATGAAGTTGATTAAGTTGGGGCAACGATGGGGTCACTTTGCGGATACCCAGTTACTGTTTTCTGTCTCGGAATGGCAAGAGTTGGGAGAGACAATGTGGGAAAGGATGATAATGGGAGAGGAAAAGGAAGAAAAGGAGATAAAGGCTGTCCGGGAACTTTGGCGAACAGTATTAGAGACTTTAAAAGCTATGAAAGTGGAGTGAGAGGTAGCGTGTGCGGCGACTCAAATGTTAGCTCCTGAGTCCGAAAAGAACAAAGTGCCTAAGCCCGGGACATTGGCACGTTTTTTTGGTCTGCCTGCCGTAAAAGGGACGACTGGGACTACCTGTAAATTGATTGCCGAGATTCGGGCGAGAGCGGAGGGTAATTCAGGCGCTGTTAATAGGGCAGAAGTCCTGCCGGAAGTTGCCGTTAGGGAGACTAAGCAGAGAAATGAGCCTCATCCGGAAGTACTGCAACCCCCAGGGAGAGGGGAGGAGTGGCTAGTACCGCCCACAGAGGGGGCAGGGGAAGAGGTACGACCTACAGCATCGGCCCCTCCTCTTTATCCTCCGTTGCCACCCGCCAGCAAGGCATCTTCACCCTCGACTCCCCCTAATGGCGAGCAAAATGAATTGCATGAAAAGGGAACACGTGATCTTCTGCAATCAGTCCTACAGCGCCTCCAAAAGATGGACTTACGGTTGCAGCATATGTCAACTGCTGCTAGCTCCCCCCAGCGAGAAGATGAGACTTCCTTCCCAAAATGTTTAGTCGGGCCTCTGGCATTGATCAGACCTAGCCGCCGGAGTGGTATTATAAGGGACGCTATCCTGGATGGACAGTGGAGTGCTGCTGCCAACATAGGAAGTACCTCGACGTTAGCCTGTCCTGTGGTACAGACTGACGGTCATGGCAAATGGGAACCACATGACTGGAAAATTTTACAGCAGGCCCGTAATACCATATCTCAATATGGAGTGAAATCTGAGGCCACTCGACAAATCGTCACCTGGATTTATTCCGCTGACTTGATGCGTCCACATGACTGTTGAAATTTAATGCGATTGTTGCTAACCCCTACTCAGTTCTTGGGGATCAGGGTGGACACAATGGGCAATAGATGAAGCGATGAAGCGATGCGGCATCCGAACCAGCAGGACCCTTATTATGGATTAACAGCAGAGATGCTTACTGGACAAGGAACGTACGCTAACCTGGACGTGCAATTAACCTTCCCTGCCAGTATACTTCAGTTGTCGACTCGTCTTGCCCTGGAAGCTTCCCTTGCATTGCCTGGTTTGTCTGCCCCATCCTTCAGGACCGTAGTGCAAGGAGCCACTGAAAGTTACAATAACTTCATTGACCGGCTGTGGGACGCGGTAATGAATCATACAGATTTAAACGATGGAAGCAAACAACAAATGCTTTGGCTACTGGCTTTTGACAATGCCAACAAAGTTACAAAGCAAATACTTGCCAGTCTGCCAAAAGGAGCAGGAGTTGAAGAGATGTTGTCCAGGGTAGAGAGAGCTGGCACACAAAAGCAACAAGAGACAGTTGCTGATGCCGTGCAAGGCGCGGTCAGAGAAGTTGTCTGGCCACTTGCAGCTGTGGTGCAACAAAACAGCGCTTGACAAGTGAGACAGCCATGCTGAGGTAGTTGCTATCAGTGTGGAGAAGCGGGACACATCCAGCGCAACTGCTATGGCGCTGTCTGGTGTGAAAAATGCCCAAAAAATACCCACGCCACAAAACCATGTTCGGGAAACGGGAGGAGGATTGCGGAGAGAGGCCGCGTGCAGAAAGAAATTAATCCTCCAACCAAAACGAGAGTTTTCTGCAACAACATCAAGCTGCAACCAGAAGCAGTTTGGGAATCGACTTGGAGACCACAACAGACGTCATCCTTAATGACACGACCGTACATGAGATTCCTAGCAGCGTGGTTGGGCCATTGGTTAATCTAAACGGCAAAGTAAAAGGACTTTAAGTGGGACGTTCGTCTGCAGGCGTCAAAGGATTATTTATCATTCCTAGAGTTATCGACGCAGACTATGCGGGGCGGATTCACATTAAGGTCCATACCCTTTGTCCTCCTCTATTTGTACCAAAAGGCAACCGAATAGCACAAATTGTAGTGATAAATAACCCACTTGACTATTCTCCAGCGAAAGCTCTCTGTGGAAATCAGAATTTTGATTCCACAAGCCCAACAGTATATTTCACTACGAAGATGGATCACCAACCTACCATGCATGTCGTGTTGAGTCAGAAGAACTCATCAGTACAAATCTACGCAATGCTAGACACCGGAGCTGACGTCACGATCATAAGCACGGTTGTCTGGCCAGAGGAGTGGCCAGTAGGTGCTCCCGCAACAGCTATCGCAGGTGTAGGGGGACACTCTACCCCCATGATGAGCAAATACCCTGTGAGAATAATTTTCCCTGAGGGGCAAGAGGCCAATTTGAAGGTTTATGTTATGCAACTGCTTGGAACTCTTGCAGCCCTAATTGGGCGTGATGTTTTGAGTCAGATTGGAGTCGTGCTGACTACTACTCCTTTTTTTATGGGCACTGGCGAGCAGTCGCCCAACCCACCGCTAACCTGGCTTTCCAACGAACCCGTGTGGGTTGACCAGTGGCCCATGACAGAAGAGCGACTGCAAATAACAAGACAATTAGTAGCAGAACAACTCACTGCAGGCCACATCAGGCCTTCAGTTAGCCCATGGAACACCCCCATTTTCGTCATTCCAAAAAAGAGCGGTAAATGGCGTCTTTTACATGATTTGCATAAAATCAGTGAGCAAATGCAACCCATGGGAGCTTTACAACCTGGAATGCCATCACCTGCCATGCTGCCGGCGGGTTGGCAAGTAATCATTGTTGATTTAAAAGACTGCTTCTTCACTATTCCTTTGCACCTGCAAGACACTCAGTGATTTGCCTTTTCAGTACTGGTTACCAACAAAGCAGCGCCCTCAGAGCGATATGAGTGGGTGGTTCTGCCACAGGGCATGAAAAACTCACCCACGCTATGTCAACTCTGTGTAGCTTGGGCATTAGCACCACTCAGGAAACAATGGCTGAACACAATCATTTATCATTATATGGATGACATCCTTTGCTGTCAACAGGAAGCATTCGACGACCATTCCTTGATGCAGCTGACTACTGTTTTAGCCAGCAAAGGCCTTGTTGTCGCTCCAGAAAAGGTTCAGCGATCTGCACCGTGGAAGTATCTTGGATGGCGCATTTCTGACGCCAAAATCCAACCACAAAAGGTGGAACTAGCAACGAACTTCTGCACGTTAACTGATGTACAGACTTTACTCGGAGATATTCAGTGGGTGTGCAACTGTGCTGGCATTTCCAATGCCGAGATTGTACCGTTGACGTCGCTGCTACGCGGTTCACACCCTAGCACTGAGATCACCCTATCAGAGACCCAGCAAACAGCTTTGCAACACATCGTACAGAAACTTCAAGCAGCCTGGACTGCTAGACGACCCCTAAACCTACCTGTCTTCTCGCTTATTTGCAACCATGAAGAGTTGCCTTATGCCCTTGTTTGCCAGTGGCAAAACAAGAAAGGGGAGACTCGCCCCTGTGTAGTGTAATCGAATAACCCTGATTCTGCCACTGACAAGCCTGCTAAGGGCGGTGATTCATTTTACATATTAGAATGGGTTTTCTTAAGTGTGCAGCTGAAAACTAGTATACAGACACGGTCAGAAGCCGTAGGGGAGCTAATCAGAAAAGGCAGGACGCGGCTAGTGGAAATGGCAGGACAGGAGGCAGAGGACATCAGTATACCTGTCAAGGCAGCAGACTTAGAATGGTGGTTGAGACATGCCCTACCCATACAGGAAACCCTGTTAGGCTATGGTGGGAGGATACATTCCCAACAACCGAAGGGGAAATTGTGGCAAGTCTTGAAGCGTAATCAGTGGCTTGAGAAGTCCAGAGGTCAGGAGAAACCGCTGGCCAAAGGTGTTACAGTGTATACAGATGCAGGCAAGAAGCTGCGTAAAGCAGTCTGTGTCTGGCAGGAAGGGGGCCAGTGGTGTCATCACATGATACAAGGACAGGATGAAGATTCGCTGCAAACCTTAGAACTGACTGCCGTGATCTGGGCCTTAACTGATTGGCTAAGTGAGCCTTTAAATGTAGTAACCGACTCCCTTTATGTGGCTGGAGTGGTGCCTCGAGTAGCAGATGCCTTGCTTAGGGAGACGGTTAACCCTAGATTAGGCAAATAGTTTATCCAGTTGCTGACTGTACTGTCTCAACGGGCCGTGCCTTGTTGTGTCATCCACGTACGTAGTCATCAGTGGGATCTGGGACTAGGACATGGTAATCAGATTGCTGACAATTTAGTTAGTCCCGCATGCCCTATGCCTCCAGTAGACAAGTTTCAGCAGGCCGGACAGAGTCATGAATATTTCCACCAGAATGCGAAGGGCCTGCGAAGACAATTTGGGCTGACAGAGAATGAAGCTCATTATATCGTACAGGCCTGTCCCAGGTGTGGAAACCAGGGTCCAGGAATAGGACAAGGAGTAAACCCAAAAGGTCTGCAGGCACTAGCGCTATGGCAAATGGATGTTACGCATATCCCAGAATTTGGGCAGTTGAAGTATGTGCATGTTACAATAGACATCTTTTCAAAAATTATATGGCCTACTGCTTTACCTGGGGAGAAGGCGCAACATGTTTGTAAGCACCTGCTTGTGTGTTTTGCAATACTGGGAGTGCCTGAAGAAATTAAGACTGATAACGGACCTGCATATGTCAGTCAAAAGCTAAGATCATTTTTATTGACGTGGGGAGTTAAGCACACCACAGGGATTGCACATTCTCCAACAGGGCAGGGACTCATAGAGCATACTCATCGTGTGCTGAAAGGCTATTTAGACAAGCAGTGAGGGATTGAAACAGAAGTGCAACCAAGGTTGCATCGAGCTCTTTTTACATTGAACTGTTTGTGCCTTATGGGTGATCGGGAAGCACCGCCGGTGGTTATACACCACCAGATCCTAAGGTTCAATAGCACGACGACTCTGCCACGGTTTAAAGTAATCTATAGGGACCCGACTACTGGAGAGTGGGCTGGACCAGTACCAGTAATCTTTAACGGTCGAGGATATATGTGTGTTTCCACAGATTGCGGTCCAGTCTGGGTGCCTAGCCAAGCCGTGAAGCCTGATTTGAGTCAACAAGGACAGTTAGCTGAGGAGCAACAAGCGGACTCTCGAGAACAGAACAATCACGTAGAAACAACCTGAACCAAAGAAAAGATATATGAGTAGTTACAGAGAAAATTTTGTCACTGATATCAATTTTGACATTTGTAAAACCTGTAAGTCTCGGATTTTGTGTACCTGTTACACTTGCCAAGGACAGTGGTGGTATCGAACATCGCTTGCAAAGCTTTGGTGTGATCACTGCCTTGTAGAAGAGCGTAGCGTAGCTCGCATTTTAGTTGTTACAGGACACGAGGCAGAAGGAAGTGATAATTATTTTTGTAACCGGACTGGATAAGATTAACAAACCAGAGAGCTAAGACTGTATTGGTAAGCGGTTTTAAATGTAGCTGAAGTAATCTAGTACCTGCTATTTGGACCATTCCTAAAGCAGAGTGGGAAAAGACGAAGGCGCGACGTTTACGTCTGTTTGGAAAGAAACGCCAAAAGAACAAGCGGTTACCCTGTTAGTCGCGCTTCTAAATTGTTGCCAAATAATTGCAGAAGAAGGAGTCCTTCACCGCATTGAGCCCAGACAAAACTCATGGGTTACTTGGGCGAACAAGACAGGTCAATCAGGGTTTTGCTTATTTCTTGCTTCTGCAACAGAACCTTTTCACACTTGCTTAGTAGGTGTACCTAGTTATAATGTTAATCATTTTGCTAACTACAGTATGGGTAGATGTGCGACGGAAACTCAGGTGAGTAATTGTAGTGCAAAGCTCATACAAGATCTAAACCATACATTACCCTGGGATCCCCAAGAGTTAACTTGCTAGGGTCAATGAGGATTGATAACACGACAAAAAACTGGACTCAAACGTGTTTTGTGTTTGCAGGACCTGCCTTTACTGGGACCAGTCATTTCCAATCCTTCCACTGGTCAGGGTGGACTAATGTCACTCCGACTGCATTCCATTGCGATTATCGGGGCCATTCTGGAACTGTCACCTTTTGCGAACAACACGAACAAAAGAAGCCCCCAAAGTTTAGGTGCCTGTGGAATGGAAACGAGAGGTGGTTTTCCCTTGTGAAATAATGATACGCCCAAGGCCCTGCCTCCTGATGTGTTTTTAATCTGTGGCGACAGAGCATGGCAAGGAATCCCTCTTAATGTCTATGGCGGCCCATGTTACTTAGGTCAATTGACATTGCTGGCTCCAGATCAACAGTGGTGGAAAAGTGTAGCGACTCGTCCTAAACGAGGCATTACAGGTCTTCCTCCTGACTGCGATGATCAAGTCACCCTTTCGAGTACCACACAGAGAGAGTTTATGTCACTATTAGTGCCTGGTGCCACCGCTGGCTCAGCATTAAACCAGATAGGGAAATTGGCATGCTGGGCAGAAAAGCAAGCCAATGTTACCACGAAGGTTTTGGAGTCTCTGTTAGAGGATCAGAATAGTCTATGACATGCAGTATTACAAAATAGAGCAGCAATTGATTTCCTACTATTGGCCCAAGGACATGGTTGTGAGGATTTCGAAGGCATGTGCTGTATGAACTTGTCCGATCATAGTGAGTCCATCCACAAGCAATTACAGTGGCTTAAACAACATGCTAACCAGATACAACAAAACCAGGGGTTTTTAGACGGATTGCTTACCTCACTTTTTGGTAATTTGCCCGCTTGTCTTACACGATTAATTGCAGAAGGTTTGCGCATATGTATCGTGTTAATTGTTGTCGGAATTACAATATGTATTTGTTTTAGCTGTCTTAAAAAGGCTCTTTCCAGGATGATCGACTATACCTGGCTTGCTCAAAAACAAGAAAGAGGAATTGTGGAGTCCCGGCTGGACGAGAGGCGACATAGTTTGGTGCCGTTGGGGGGCATAGTTTGGTGCCGTTGAGCAACCCAGGCTTTGTATCGGAGATAGGCCTTGAAAGTAGCGAACATGGAACACTGCTACAGAAGTAGAGCGGCGAACATGGAACGTTGGAGCAGGGGGACTGCCACGCTGCTGCTTCCTGCCTTAGCTGATCTGGCCACGTCGCTGTTTCATGCCTTATCATCACTTCTGCATCGAGATGACGCTCTGCACCAATTGTAGCAAGTTGTAGCAATCTTGCCCATATATGGTTAAGGGTAACTAACCAATCAGAGGCTGTAATTGTTTTGCTATATAAACCTTGTTTTGCTGACTAATAAAGGAGAACGACCATAGTCAAATTGGGGTCACGTCGTTACTTCGGATCCGTCTCCCACTCCAACATACACCTTAAGTTTTTGTTGAACCTAAGCCTGTGACTAAGTGCTTCATCCTACTGGAATCAACAGTAGCAAAGTTGAGAATGTTTCCCTCCTCTGCTCAGTTCACTTACAGTTACATGCAAATACACTTTAAGCACACATTTTTCCCCTTTCATAATAAAAATAAAGAAATTAGACTAAAATATACATTAAATTCAACATTGGTAAAACAAACAAACTTGCAAAATCAAAAGAGAAAAAAATGTATTTATTATATCTATTAACTACATTTAGGTAAACATACTGAAGCTTAAGTAGTAATGAAATGGGATTCATGGTAAATCGTGTTTTGCATTTGTTAGTGAGGTAAGGATGCAAGCAAACTAATTAGAAATTTAAGCATCTTCCTCTATTTATGTGAAAAACTGCACCTGTGTTTGCAGTGTGTATAAATTGCTGTGCATGTACTACTGTGAAAGAGCATTTAAACTATATTTTTCCATTTAATATATATGTTTTTACATTGAAAACCCGATTTTACTTTGAACACCAAAGACATTGTTTCTGACAACTTATTGAAATTTCATACATACAGTATGTAAATACTTTACATTGGCTGAGCTGGCAGAGTGGTTCTATTTAATTGGCAGAAAAGCAAATACTCTCTACAGACTATAAATTAATAAAATGAGGTTTCTAAAGAATGACATTATTGGCAGGTTGGTAAAGGGGTTAATAGAATTCCACAAGGGAGGTTCCCTCCTATCAGCTGAAGTAGATGCCTGTGGCAGGTAGTTGACTCTGTTACGAAGCTTTATCTTCTCTGTTTGTAAAGGGGACAATGTATTTCTCACTTTTCTCACTGCTAATTTGTGTATTATTTTAAACCAAAGGAAAACAAAACAGGTTACAAATAAGTTTGCAGTAAATACAAGAAATTGATAACAAAACATTAATGTCTTTATTCCTAAAGACAATTGAAATCATCTGGCTTCCATGAGTGAAAATCAATAAATTCCAAACACAATTATGATTTATGTGCCCACATTTCTGGATAGGTAATTGGAGAGGTACAATTATGGGGTTTTATTTTCTGAGCATTATTAACACATGATTTTAAAAGATCATCAATCAAATTTAGTAATCAGGTAAGTCTCTTGCCCAAAGTGATCAGTTTTGTCATGGCCTGTATCTATGTGTCCCAGCCTCCTTACCCTTGGGAATGGTTACCATGTATCTGGGTTTGGCCTACTTTCCCTTGAGCTCCCCTGGGATGTTCAGGCTGCATCTACCACCTCTGCTCCTGGCAGCTCCAGCATTTACCCCTGCCCCTTCTGGTACCCTGTCAAGGAAACAGCCCCCTACGACCCAGCTTCCCTAGCCTCCAGAGGTCAACTCTGGTGCCTTAAACCACTCCAGTAACTGAAGACCAGACCGTAAGTATCAGGAGTACTTTTGTTCTTGTTTAAAACGAGTCCTGTGTTTGAAGCAATTAATGTGATTTTGAAAGATGATTTTATATAATGGTCATCCTTTATTCAAGAAAAAATGTTAGATACGAAGAAATAATTCCCTCCCTCAGCATCTTCAACACTTCTGAGCTTACGTTAAGGTCTGTAAAATGCCTTCAGGAATATACCTTCAGATACCTTCGTCTGTTCTAGCTCTAGCAGTTATTTTTTCCTTGCTGATTCCACTCTAACTCCTGGTAATGAAAAGGCATTATTTTTACTTGCTTAATCTTGGAGAATAAAAAAATCTTGCTCTTCAGTGAGCAAATGTCTTTCTGGGGAAAGCAGTTCTACATTCTGTTGTCTATTTTCCTTTTATTGTAATTTTTTTTCTGTGGCTGCCTTGGTGGTTTGGAAATACCTTGACATTTTTGCATTTTGGCATTTCCTAGGTGGAAGCCATATTGATATTCCAAAATTACTTCCAGAAGGATGAAAGTGTGTTCAGGGTAGCAACTCTGAGTTCTTGTTGCACGTCCTAGAATATTGCAGGAGCTACATGACGCTAAACTTGTTAGCAAGCAATTCTCTGAGACTTCTGGGTACCTACAATGAAATGGAAGTCAGTAAAATCAAGAAGCATTCCCATTTTTTACGTTGCAAGTGCCCCAAACTGTCATATTTTGCTGTGGAATGGCTCCACAGTCATTGGGGGATTTTTATTGTTGTTTTTACTATTAGACTGTTCTCTTTCTTGTTCAAAAGCACGAATGATGCTTCTTGACATAAGGAATGTCTTTAGAACAAGGTTGGACTGGTTATGTTTTGGTAGATGGAGTCAAGGCACATTATTTTCCAGCTTTTGAGAACTACCACAGTAGGACTCAGATGATGTCATCCACTGTGAATTGTTGGAAGTCACTCTCTACACTTAGTTTAGGAGACAAAGAAAAAAATGTAATTTCACCCAACCTCGGACCTACTGCTTCATTTTATTTGTATAGCATCTAAGAGATTTCATCTTGTGATGACGTTTACATGTTGCAAAAGAGGCAGAAAAGCGCTGAGACAAGTAGACCTGGCGTTTCAAAACAATGCTAAACAACACACTGCTTAGTCAACAGCATGTATCTGTATATGTATATGTATATGTGTGTATGTGCACATTTCATGTGCTAGAGAAGACGATTTATTCGAAGGGATTAAATTTGAAAGTTTTTTCTTTTTTCCTACTAGCATAGGTGGTCTAATAAAATTTAGTATTTCTCCTTATGAACATTACTTTCCTTGCTGAAATATACCAGTAGACAATACACAGTATTAAATTATTGACCCACACATATAATACAATATAATATGTTATTGTATGTCGTTTACCATGACTTTAGGTTTCAAGGCAACATTCTGTCCATCCACTTTCCGTGTTGAACAAAATCTTGTCCCACCAAATTTCCCAGTCATATTCCACCTTTTTCTTGCACACAAATTATTTAGAGAAAACTTCAAATACCTTGAAAACCTTTATTAAAATGGAAGGATAATAGTCTATATAATCTCTCCATTTACTCTGCAAATTGCCCCAGTAAATGTTCAGCTCTGCACAGACTAAAGTACCACATAATGCAAATATGAAAAGTAGAATTTGAAATCTTAATGCTTCATCAAAGTTCTAATATTATTAGGTAGTGCTACTATAAATACTGAGAAAGAACAAGAGAAGAGTTGTTTTAGTTCATACCACAGGTCAAGAAAATAAAAGGTCTTGCTTTTGACATCTGATGCCATTTCTGATGATGAGGGATAAAATGAATGCCATTTGTATTCATATAATCTGCCCCTCTATCTTCCAAAATAATTATAATATGCAGCAGACGTTGATACACATGTTTTTCACTGCTTTCTTGCAGAATAATCTTACCGTATATTACATATATGTTTATGTTGAGCACCTTTCTTATTTCTTTTTATTTCTTCTTTGCTCTGGATCTCTTTTCTCTTGTATTTTTTTTAGATCTGGACTGACAATTTGAGAAGACCTTGGTGCCTGCTGTTTTCCTGAAGACAATCACTTCCACAACACCCGGTCCTGTATTCTTTCCAATCAACTTCACTATGTAGGTGGCACTGTCAGAAATGAGATGTGGGATGGAAGCACATCTCTCCTGGAGTACTTCTGTAATAAGTCAGTGCTTGTTGCCCCACAAACAGCAAATGATGTAAAGCAGTCTGTTGATAAGCCAGTGAAAGAGTATTTGAACAAATTGCTAAAGTTATTCATTCCTGAAAATGAAAACATCCAACACCTGTTCTTCTCTACTTAGAGCCTAATTTGAAGGACTTTCTAAGAGTTTTCATCTTGATTAATATAAGTTGAAGGAAACACAGTTTTTAAAAGACATGTTGGATACCTCTTACTCTATGCAAGCTGACTTCCCAGACTGTCAATATGTACCTTTACTGTTATTCAGAAAATAAAATACAACTTTGACATTTGTTTTATACTACACGGAGCGATATATTTTTTTCCAAACTTGTTGATCATTATAAAGCATAGATTTTGTATCGGTTGGTATCCTATGGGGCTTCTGTGGTAGCAAAACTTTTGAAGAGGTGGTGGTAAAATTTTGTATTACATGTAATTTTCACCTGTGCCTTAAATCTCCAGTCAGGCAATCTTTGTATCATGTGTTTTAATACTTACTGAATTGGGATAGAATAAAAAAAACCTATGTCAAAATCTTTAAAAACTTGTTTCTGAAATTTAATAAGCTCTGTGCAGGGAACATAAGATGAAGCCTTAGTTATTACTGAAGTCCATGTTTTAGCAGGGTACAGTTTGCAGTCACTGGCGGGGAAATCTTGCAGAGTTTCTTTACATCATGCACTTTCTAGCAAGATTTTGCTATCTCTTTTGAAAGGGATTTTCACTTCCCAGAAGAATTATTGTATGAAAATGTTATTTCTGAGTGTTTTATTTCATGCTGGGTATAGTATTCCTTCTTTACAGAAGGTCAGTAGTGCAGTGAGACTTAAAGCACCAAGCAAGACAAATATCTGTAGAATTACAGTACAGTTTATTTTAATTCCTTTCTTCTCAGAATGCACTTATCATTTGTTAGTTTTGTACTTGTAATCCTGACAAACATTTTACCACATCATGAATGTGTATATTTTTTAGCAGCTGAAAGGAGAGCACATTTTATCCCATACATTCCAAATTATGCTGGGATAGCTTAAGGCATTTCGATCTAAAGTCAGCATGCATAACCTGTCTCCATCTGTTGTGCTTTCTAATTCTGTCATCTGCTTTTCAATTAATTTAATTAAATTTTTTGGCTTCAGTCTTTCCATAAAGGAATACTTCTATTTGTTGTCACTTTTTTTGAACCTATTCACTTGTTGATTCAATATGTTGTCATTTATGTTTGCCTTTTGTTTTCTTATTGCATTCATTTTCCATAAAGGGTAATTTTTTTTCCAGCCTTTCCAAAGCTGAGGTATTGTAGCTATTCAGGTAACCTAATCAGATGCCATACCACTCACAGCCTCTGCAGAGGCAGTCAGAACAACTGGCACTCTGACTTCCTGGGGGTAAGCCAGCAAAAGGTGTCCTTTGTTATGATTTCATCTAAAATTTAATTGAGGTCTGTTCAGTAAAAACGGGAACTAGAGATGGCTATTCCACCGGACTAATGCCCTAATACCACAAGGGCACTAACTTCAAAAGTTACTTCCTAGGAAAATAGGAACAATGCTTTTCTAGTCCTTTGGTTTTTTTAAATGCCACATCTCATTCCGGAGATGTGATGGTCAGTGCAACTGAACTGTTGCAGGAGTTACAGCAAATGGGTTTGCAGACATTTGTTGAGAGCCTGCATACAGTTCTCAAGCCAATAATATTATTCTTTCAGTTTTCTAAATAGGAAATTCCCTCAACCACATTAATACGAAAAATGAAAAGCACATGCTATTTTGAAGTGTGAATAGGACTGCCTGGCATCACCACACTTTTGACCATACTCTTTCTTCCAAGAGTTTTAGCCAACATTCAGGACTGTAAAACAGCGTACTTTATGTATAGTGTCAAATTTAAGTGGCCTGGTCTAATTCATTCCTTCAACTCCCATTTTTTTGAGAAACATGATCTTGGGAATAACCAAAGGATTCTGTAAAATCTTCTGCCAAACCATGTAAAGTGTCAAATGCAGAGGTAACAGTATTTTTCCATCCAGATAGCAATTTCTGATATTGTAGTTAACACAACAACATACTGTCTGTGGAAATAACAGGGTGATGCGATACATCTTCAGCTCATTGTGAAACTGCTGTGACTGGCAAGCAGACACTACAGCTGAGTTTACCATGTACATCAGGAAGATGGATTCTCTGTTCCCTGTAAAAAAATACACAACTATCTCCTTGGTTTTCAAGACCAATTTCTGTTTTACCAATTTACTTCTTTTAAAAGTCTAAAATAATACTTCAAATTGTTACCAGACACCCACAATGATACTCTGTATGACATTACAGCTAGCAGCTGCATATTGTTAGCGATCTACTTGCTGTACTCCTCCTGGAAAAGAGCTTCCCTGGCAGATAGAGGCAGTGACTAAGGGTTTATTCTAACTTGTCTGAGATTTACTTTGTGAATGCATGCAGCTGCACACCCATTGTATCAGGCTAAGTGTAGTCTGTCAGAGCAGAGTAAAGAAGCAGCAAGGGGGTCTGTCTGTGCAAGCGTCAAAGAAATACATCTATTTAAAATGTGTAAGAAATAGGAAAATCTCCGTTTCATAGATCTGAAAGTGCCAGGTCTCAGACTGATTTCTTGCAGTAAGACCAAAGGTTTAACTCCCATTTGCTGTGTACACTGAAAATAATACAGGAAAATATTTTTGGTTGCTCTGAGATAATCTGAACCTGTATCTGGTAACAGTTCTGTGGGTCACATTTTCAAAGCAGTTCATGCACAGACTGAGGTAAACTGCTTCTGCCATAGAAGCCATAGCTGAAGCTTTAGCCATCATCTAGTTGCTATATAGTCTCTCTGTGGTGCGATATTATTGCTTTGGGTAACGTATTCTAGAAATATATGAGCCTCACAGTTGCATAAGCTTAATAGATAGATACCATCTGAATACAGAACATCTGATACTTTTACCACGAATTCTTTGAAGTGTGTTAGCCAGTGGCTAAGGCAATGTGCAAACCTGTTAGCGACATTCAGTGACAGTAGCAATTCTTTTTCCAAGAAGTGTTATATGTATCAACCTGAACACAGATATATCACTGTATCTCCCATAAAAGTGTGTGTGGAATTATTCAGAACAGCAGAAATTTCAATCTGTTGAACCTTCTACAAGACTTAATTAGCTTTTCATCTGGGAATTAAGGTTTGGGTATGGTGGTATTCATTACAGCTAGGCTGTCTCTAGAATTAGTTCATGTGCATTGCTTGATATTGTATAACCTGTTCCATCTTTCCAGACAAGAAATACAATTCATTAGAGAATAAGTCAGTGAAGTAAAATGTATGAATTGGGAGTTACTGCCCTGAATCTTGTTTTTTACAGGGTAGATTTCTAATGGTCCGATTAAATCTGAGGTATATTAGATAGGGAAGTCATTGTGGACTAGCTGCATCACATGCCTAAATCTGAGCAACTAAAACCTTTTATGAATGTCTTATGTCCTTCTTGATGTATATGAAAGACACAAAAATAAGGTAGGCATAGTTAAAGGGAAGTTCTTACAAAACTTTCTGAAGTATTCATTTCTCCAGATTTCTTGTCTGTATACCGTTCAATAAAGCTGACTAGAACAGGAGACTCTCATTTGGTGAAAAATGTCAAGGCCTTAGATCTTCTCTGTTCGTTTTGTGGAGCAAAATATCATTTCTTCCCTCCGAGACTGGATCCTTAAGCCTGAATGGGCCAACTTTGGTTAGGCCTTTGATCTTACTCTGTTAGAAATTCTCCTTGATATTTTTTTTTCAAAAACTCTGGTTGTGAAAGCGCTCCCAAACCAGGCTGGCATTTATGGTTACAATCAGAAATAGGATCCCTTCTTGTGTTCTTGGAATAGAAGTTGTTGTTCAAAGAGGTAGTCCAGATTTTTCACAGTGAAGAGTTGGTTTGGGTCTCTCATCCCTATGTAAATGGTTATTAGCACTTTTGTGGTGAAGTTTGTTATTTCTAAACAGAAATTCCATTCTTCCGGACCTTTTGGTAAAGTTGTCTTTAGATATCTGCTACAGGCTTTTTTCTCTGACAAACAGAATCTTTTCTTTTCAATGACTCATCTAAAAGTTCCTGACCAGCTCTTACAGTAGAGGAAATGTAATGTCCCTTCCCTGAAACTGGTTGGGAACTGACACTAGTATTCAGTCAAATGACTCATCAATCCCTTGGGCTGCTGGGACCTCCACGCTGCCAGAATTTCCCCATTGTGATTGATTTTCCTAGAACTCTCCCAGAAAGGGATTTTACATTTCAGAGAGGGTTCAGTGTAGAACATAACACAAACCCAACCTGAGAGACAAGTGCTTGGTATAGCGGACTTCTACCTTCTCTCCTCACTTATTGCTCTCCTGTTCCTTTCTTCATGGTCTGATGTGTGAGTGCTCTGTACATTAGCTAGAGACACTAAGCTGTATACTGAAAGGTGGTCAAGAGACGGGTTTCAAACAGGTTTCTATCCCTGCCAAGTCCACGTGTTTACACTAGCCATGAGCAGAACTAACACACAAGTAATTTGATACTTCTCTGGGAACTGTTTCTGTGAAGAAACAAATAAATTATTTTACAGTGATTCTAGATACTTGCCATTTTTTGTTATTAACAGAATGCAGCTGCACTGCACCTGTAGTAGCGGCAGTGAAGATATGGTGAAGCCATTCAAAAACTCATAGACAATTTAGAACTCTATATAAGTATCTCGGATGAAGCTGCTCATCTTCCACCAAAGGCAGGTTGTGTGATAATTGCTTTGCATTCTTTTTTTAACACAAAATGTTAGCAGCTAGTAAGATAAAGTGAGGTTGCGTATGAAAACATGAGTTTAAGGAATGCGACACCAGTTTCTGTGTTTTCTTAAAGATTTTACACTTAAAAATCAGTAGGAAAAGGAAAGTCATTTGACAGTAGAGTGGTGCAGATCTGTGTGATACTGTGAATCTGTGGCTGCGCCCTGCCAATTCCTTTTAAGTTTTGCTCAGTGCAGAAAACAGTCGCCTACATAGTGCATTCAAGGGGGTTACAAACAAACTGGCAAATTCAAGGAATGTACTATGGCCAGTTGAGGATAATCTTATACTCACACCCAGCCCTTATTTTATGATGTAGTTTAAAACCCTTCTACCCCACTACCCATCCACCTTTCCAATCATTTAATGAAACCATGGTATCGATTAATCAATTTAAAAAAGAGACAAAAATAAAATTAACGTTTGCCCAGCCTTTTCTTTACATATTTTAATGACTAGTATGGAGTTCATCAGTATGATTAGCAGATAAATGAAGGGCATGAGGTAGCATTTTCAAGACAGAATCACTTGTAAACCAGCAATGTCATTTCAGTTTGCAAAGCAGATGATCTAAGTATTCATACCAATGTAGCAGCAGCAGCCTGTCATGAGCTAACTGCATAAATATTTACTTACGGCCCTGGATCATTTACAGGGACCAGTTCATGTTCCAGGGCAGTCAAAGACTATTAAGTGAGTTCATAAACCTAAAGCAACAGTGAAGGATATTGGGTCAATGTAAGATTAGGCATTTATTGGCTGAAAATAACAGGGAATCTTCTCCTTTCTAATAGCTTTGTTATCAATAACTTTATTCATACTACCTGTGTTCTGGGAGATGTTCCCTACTTCCTTCTACTGGCTTGCAAAACTGTGTCCTGATGTCCTAGCTCTGACAACAGAACATTTGGCAGTGTGCCCAGCACACACAGGATGGGGCAGAAGCTTGTATCCAGATGGCAATAGAAAAAACGTGAGAAATATTCTCTAGTTGAGACAAGTTACATACTTTATGAGACTTTTAGAGCGGAATGCATATATTTACATACATGGTATATATCTAGGACTCCGATGGACTGCTGGTGCAGACAAACATGTCCCTTGGGCTGGCCAGAGCTTCAGGGTAGATAAAAAAGTACAGCCACATGTTCCTGTGCCCTGGAAAAATAAGAACTTTATCTTATTTTTTTTTTTTACTTTTTTTTCTATTTAAATTTTGTGCTCGTGTCTTTACAGTATGTGCAGTGGATAGAAAAAGCAACAATAAAAAGTTATATAAACATTTCAGACTTGTATTCTTTACAGATTTTTCTGGTCTTGCTTTTGAGATATGCAGTGATTAAACAGAAAGTACGTGTGTGTGTAAGTGTTATGTGTTCTGTCAGCATCTTCCACTTTAAAACCACCAGTTTTATGAGTTAAGTATTTATTGGTGTGCACTAAGAGTCAGTAGCACAAAAGAAAATAAAAAGATGTGTCCTACTCTCCACATGAACAAATGAAATGCAGCATAAACTAGCAAATACCTTCTCTGGCAATGACATTCACTGGTAGTAGTTAATACTCCCAACACTATACTTTCCCTTCTTTTAGCATCAGGTTTTTGCTTATGTTACACTCTGCTACATAGGAAAGCATGGTTCATAGATGCAGAGTACCAGCTACTCACCCCTATTGCTAGGTTTGCCTATTGCCAAAGCAGTTGCAGACGTTTCCAGATCCTGTACTGGCTGAAGAATGGTGTGAGGTGGTGGGAACTGTAGACAAATAGGTGATAAGGTCCCAGGCTGACATACTGCCAGTTCCAAAATGTGAGCTGGTACTTGTGCTGACATTTGAAGTTTCATCCTGAGACTGCAACTCATAAGTGTGTGCCTTTGCACCACAGTTAGGAGTGTCTTTATCAGACTGTCATCCCACATCTGGCTTGGAGGTCCTTCCACTCAGTGTTTTTTATTTTTTTATTTTTTTAGCTTACTTTCATTGTCCTCTCACGTAGACCATCAAGTCAGGTGGTGTGATGAGGCTTGAAATGCCTGGCAATAAAGTGAAAGGGAGAGCATTATATTTCTCTTGAGTGAAAAAATGAATCAGTACCTAATCCTTGACACAAAACCACAGTTTACTGGTTTTAGCATGTTTCTTTAGGTCTCTGTATTTTTATTTCTTAGATCAGTTTCTAGAAGAAAAAGATGAAGGCCATGAAAGAGAACAACTCAATACTTTACAGGAAGATCACTCTGCACTCTAGTTGAAAATATAATAAGTTGTCACAAAGTTATCATAATAGGCTTGTGTACATACAAGGGAGGGGTGGCTTGTGTACATGTGTGTGTGGGGGGTATCCTCCAGACTTTGTTACCAACACAAAGTCTCATTTGTTATTTTCAGGTTGACTAACTAACCACAGATGTAAGTGGCTTGAAGTCTTCAGAAATTTAAAGAAAGTTGGCATAGTCCTGTGGCTGGCTGCGTGCTGGGAGTGCACATTACACTGATTGAGAAGTTCTCAGCAGCCCTGGGTAGGCCTTGTGAAAAAATGAAGAGTTAAAATGGAAAAAGGTGTTATGGGTATAGACAAACAAACAGCATATAAAGGGCGAGGCTCAAATTACTGGGTAACAGAAAGCGACAGTTACAAAGAATTTCAGAAATATCAGTGAAGGATTGTCTGTTCTGGAAACCAATTTTAGCTGTCCCACCTTCACCTTGTAAAGTTTCATATCCATCCTTACCACCAGCTGAACTTGCCAGCACAGTCTGTTGAGTATATTTATGAGAGTCCTGATTCTTACACATCAATAAAACATTGAGAGAATCTTCACTCCATTTCATCCTTATTACTTTGTACCACTTGATATCTCTAGGCTTATATAATTACTACTATACTTACAATTCTCAAGTACTGTACAAACGAGTCTCAGTTTTACTAACATAGCTCCCATCCACACTCAGACTCTTGGTGACTACTTAAAAGTGCTCTATGACGTCTACAACAGACAACTTCAATGTAAATCGGGACTTGTATAGACACACATACAAACATACACAAGCAACTTTGCCCACCTTCAGAGCTGCCAGACCTAATGAGCTGTGACCACAGCTGTGTTAAGGCAATGATAATCTGAGCTAATGCATTCACCTGTGAGGCTGAGCTTGTTGGTTTGAACATGCCATCCTAATGTGACTACATGGTTTGGAGCTGGCTTTCAGCATGGATAGAATGAACTCAGTAGCCTATATGGAGAGATGTTCATGCATGCCGAGGGGAAAAATGTGTCAGGGCAATTTCGGTAGGGCCACATTCAATTGAAACATGCTAGTTCATTTGTTGGAGTTGAATGATTCACATTGGTTGTTTAAGGCTGAATACTACTTTTGAAGAAGAAAAAGTAGAAAAATTTGAATTGTTTTGAAAAATACCATTCTGACTGTTTTTAAGTGATGCATTCTGGATTTTTATTTTGCCATGAACTTTTATTTAGAATTTAAAAAATTATATGATGTACCACTAGAGAGACGATAATGATCAGCAGGATTACGTTGAAGGAAAGTTTCATAAAATAACTTTCCTATTTTAAGATTTACTAATATGGAATACATAATCCAAATAAGTGATGAGATCTCTATCACTTTTGAATCTTAAGGAAAGAGCTGGCAAACATCTGCTGTGAATTGTTTGGGTACAAATGAACCTGTTCGGAAAAGAATAATAGGCTGGAAGAAAAAGTCCAGGACCTACAATACTTGCACCAAGATGATGGGTTCTCACATATGAGATGCCATGCAGAATGAGATTTTTGATAAAATGTCCTTGAGATGCAATAGTTTCTGCATCCCACTAAATTTTGAACTTGGTGTAACGACGACTGTTCTTGCAACAGAAGCAAGGTTCTGCTGATCACCCCATGTCAAGTTTTCCCTCTTTCAGTCACACAAATTGCTGGCTAATGGCATAATTAAGCTGTTTCTGGGGGAAGGAACATACAATCTCATGAAACAGCTCAGGAAGACCCCTGATCTCTGGATAGATCCCTGGAACTCCTGAGATCCCTTCCTGCCTCACTCTTTCTGTTTCATCATTACAAGGCAGAAAGTACCAGAACATTTAGACCATCACAAAACCAACAGCAAGAAAGAATCCTTTTTTTTGTTTGTTTTTGGAACCACTTTGAATTATTTTTAATTCAGCTACATATGTGCTGAAGGCAGGACATAAAACCTCTAAATGCATTACAGTGTTGAATGCCTGTTCTATTCACAACTCTAAAAAGAACAAAGGTGAAGGCATAAATTTACATAGTATTGCCCAACTCTTTTGTCACCACTGGATAATTTTCACTAGCTTAAGTGCTTTTAGTCATCTGCACAGTGTGAATGGATTATCTCAAATGGGAGTTAAAGTGAGTGTAAAAAACCACTAATGTTTGTATTATTCCTCGATTTTACTGTGAAGCTTTAATCCCATATGTTCATGATTTTTCTTTTATCACCTGCATCTGTCTAACCACAAATATTTTCTTATGCTAGAGAAGAAATATTAATGGCCTTCTGGGAAGTTAGCCTTTTTTCAAAACATCATATAAAAGATAGGAACTTATTTTCATATTTAGCTATATAGTTAGTAGTTAGCTATGAATTAGAGCTGATGATCTTTCTCTTTGAATACATTTAAAGTTTCTGCTTGGTCTACATATTTAAAAATGATATCTCATTCGTCTAAGTGTCTAAATTAAGATTTGGATGGAAGCTGGATGGAAGTTTAGATGGGAGTTTCTGAAATGTTAAATTTTGATATATGTTTCTTATCTTTCCTGTAAAGTGTTATTTTCTATATTATCATTTTCCAATGGGATATGTTTTCTTTAACAGCCACATGACAAATGCTAAGAAGATTGTTCTCTGAAATCTGAACGGCACTATAACTAAAAGCATTGAGTTCTCCTTTGGTGTCATTGTATTCTGCTTGGTTTGTTCTACTCATGACTCTTTTCTCCCACTTTTCCCTGTATAAAACTCGGGCAAGGATAACCTAGGAGCTGAAAGAAGTGACTGATACAATATATTTGAGTAGAATGGGTGAATGGCTGGAAATTCAGACAGTGTAGTTTCAGATGGTCACCCTGGAGTTAAGGCTGTACCTTCTGAGAGAGCAAGGTCCTGGATTAGTGTCGCAATGTGTGTGTAGCTTAAATCGAATCTGCTTTGAACATACCAGACGTACAATTTATGTATCACAGACTCATAGAATCATTAAGGTTGGAAAAGACCTCCAAGATCATGAAGTCAAACTGTCAGCCCAACACCACAACACCTGCTAAATCATGTCCTGAAGTGCTATATCTACACGTTTTTGAACACCTTCAGGGATGGGGATTCCACCACTTCCCTGGGCAGCCTATTCCAATGTCAGACCACTCTTTCAGTAAAGAAAATGTTCCTAAAATCCAATCTAAACCTCCCCTGATGCAACTTGAGGCCATTTCCTCTCCTCCTATCACTAGTTAGTTGGGAGAAGAGACCAACATCTGCCTCACTACAACCTCATTTCAGGTAGTTGTACAGAGCAAGAAGGTCCTTTCTCAGCCTCCTCTTCTCCACACTTAACAGCCCCAGATCCCTCAGCCACTCCTCATAAGACTTGTTCTCTAGACCTCTCACCAGACTTGTTGCCCTTCTCTGGACACGGTCCAGCACCTCAATGTCTTTCTTGTAGTGAGGGGCCCAAAAGTGAACACAGTACTCCAGGTGTGGCCTCACCAGTGCCGAGTACAGAGGCATGATCACCTCCCTACTCCTGCTGCCCACATCACTTCTGATACAAGCCAGGATGCCATTGGCACTCTTGGCCACCTGGGCACACTGCTGGCTCATGTTCAGTCGGCTGTTGACCAACACCCCAATGTCCTTTTCCGCTGGGCAGCTTTCCAGCCACTCTTCCCCAAGCCTGCAGCATTGCATGGGGGCATGTTGTTGTGAATGAAGTGCAGAACCCTGCGTTTGGCCTTGTTGAACCTCATACTATTGGCCTCAGCCCATCTATCCAGTCTGTCCAGATCCCTCTGCAGAGCCTCCCTAACCTAGAGCAGATTGACACTCCCACCGAACTTAGTGTCCTCTGCAAACTTACTGAGGGAGCACTCAATCCCCTCATCCAGATGACTGATAAAGATATTAAACAAGACCGGACTCAAGACTGAGCCCTGGGGGACACCAGTCGTGACCGGCTGCCAGCTGGATTTAACTCCATTCACCACCACTCTCTGCGCTCAGCCTTTCAGCCAGTTCTTCATCCAGCGGAGAATACACACATCCAAACCATGAGCAGCTAGTTTCTCCAGGAGGATACTGTGGGGAACAGTGTCAAAGTCCTTAAGAAAATCCAGGTGGAAAACATCTATAGCCTTTCCCTCATCAACCAGGTGGGTCACCTGATCAGAGAAGGTTTGCTGATGACACCAAACTGGGAGGTGTGGTAGACACACTGGAAGGCTGCGCTGCCATTCAGCGTGACCTGGATAGGTTGGAAAGTTGGGCAGAAAGGAACCTGATGAGGTTCAACAAAGGCAAATGCAGGGTCCCGCACCTGGGGAGGAACAACCCCATGCATCAGTATAGGCTTGGGGTGGACCTGCTGGAGAGCAGGTCTCTGGAGAGGGACCTGGGTGTCCTGGTGGACGACAGGTTAACCATGAGCCAGCAGTGTGCCTTGGCTGCCAAGAAGGCCAATGGGATCCTGGGGTGCATCAAGAAGAGTGTGGCCAGCAGGACGAGGGATGTTCTCCTTCCCCTCTACACTGCCCTAGTGAGGCCTCATCTGGAGTACTCTGTTCAGTTCTGGGCTCCCCAGTTCAAGAAAGATGAAGAGCTACTGGAGAGAGTCCAGCGGAGGGCTAC
>Ga0065711_1028562_pt1 | contig 40478 bp, 29 predicted proteins | sample Hoacrofraction12_FD_59098 | JGI IMG/M metagenome (GOLD analysis project Ga0065711, IMG submission 59098) | Hoatzin crop microbial communities from Cojedes, Venezuela - Epithelial fraction 12 v2 (version 2) | ecosystem: Host-associated > Birds > Digestive system > Esophagus > Crop | place... | reverse complement strand
TGGGCACTACTGAAAAGAGCTTGGCCCCATCCTCCTGACACCCACCCTTCAGATATTTGCAAGTATATATTAGGTCCCCTCGCAGCCTTCTCTTCTTCAGGCTGAACAAGCCCAGCTTGGGAACCTTGGGAGGATCTGCTGGCCTTTCTCCATGGCAGTAACAGCTGCTGGAGCCTGGGGCACCTCGGGCTCCAGGTGAAGCCCCTTGCAGAGGATTGCCCCTGGTCAGAGCCCTCTTGCTCTGCCCTCAGCCCAGCTGCACACGCAGGCGATGCCGTAACAGGGCAGGAGTCGGCAGGCAGATCAGACAGCGCTTCGTACCTTCCCGTCGTTCTCCTTGGGTGATCTGCTGGTGGTGTAGCTGTTCTTCATCCACGGAGTGAATTTTAAACATACAGTGTTGCTCTTTTAGAATGACGGTAACATCTTCCCTTGCTCTGGTCCCTGAAACGAAAGCTTGTCCCTAAGCAGCCAGGAGGCCCTTTCCACAGCTGGAGGGCTGGAGCTGCCTCTGGAGCCAGTGAGGACAGGCAGCCTTTCACCGCAGGAGCGGCTCCAGCAGTGAGGCAATGTGACATCAAGACCAGAGCTAGCTGTGGCCTCAGGGATGCTGATCTTCTGCCAACTCCCAGGGTGTCAGTGCTGGGATGCATCAGCAAGCATGTTTTGGACTTGCACCAGGGTCAAAGAAGGAGACTCCAAATTGCATCTTGTCCCATAGCTACACTCTTGTCCTTGTCAGGCAGCTGCCAGTTCTCTGTCTGTTCCTGATTAATCCTCTCCCAAGGGGAGGCTGACCAGCACATCCCAAAGTGGGACAGGAGGAGGAAGGGGATAAATCAGATATTGAGGCAATTTTACTCTGTAATTTTTAACCCATGCTGGCACCCTAATCCAAACAGGAAGGCAGCAGGAGTTTGGACAGCGATCAGTAGTCCTGACTTAGTGATGTGCAGAGCAGAACCAGTATAATTATGGGCAAATGGACATCATCAAGAAATAGCTGTGCTCTGATGAGGGGCAGGCTCTTTCCTGAGAGCTGCTTGCAGGAGCGGTGGCCTGCTCTCTTCTCCTCTTACTCCTGCCCGTGCTTTCCCTCAGCTGTGCAATGAGCTTTGCAGCCCTGAAGATCCGCAACTCTTGCAGGCAGTGGAACAGGATCTGGGATGTCACCATTGAGCACAGGTGGATGTTTTCTCTTGGGAGTCAGGGAGGTAAAATCTTCATGTAACAGTTGGGAGGACAAAAGGCGCATCTCCTAAAAGCAACCTCATTAATCTGGTGGCAAGCATTACCTTCTCCAGATGCGCATCAGGCTTGCAAATCTGTCTCCAGGTGCTCACTGCTAAGCACACAGAACAATGGGAAGGCTGGGCTGGTGTCCCCATCTGCAAACAATAATTTGAGTGACTTTCCAAGCAAGACACATTGGTCTGGCTCGCATTGCTGTGGTCAGGTCCTCCTGGATCAGAGTCCAGGCCTGTAATGGTGGGACTGTTCTTCTCTTCTTCCTGCCTTGGTTGCAACAAGCTTCATGGGATGCCAGGGACTGTTTCTGCTCATAGCTGGGGGAGCAGCAGCTCCTGCCTATGCTCAGGACAGGGCATGGTCCTCAGGCCACAGGGGAGCTGGCATGGGTGCCTGGGGCAGCAGCTGCACAGCACCCCTGACCTCACCAGTGCTGTCCCCATCATGTCCATCATCATGTCAGCCATCCCTGTTTCCTCCACTGCTGGTTCTGGGTCTGGTTCACACTTCTTTGCCATCTTTCCTCATCCCACACCCACACAATCCTTCTACTGCAGAGCAGTGAGGTTTGGGGCTGAAGCCCACCATCCCCGCCCTGTGGAGCCATTCCTGGCAACTTTGCTTCCCAAAGTGCCTCCAAGGTGCTCCCAGCCCTGACGGGCATGGGGGGCTCTGCCAGTCTCCAGCTGGTCCTTTGGAGAGCTTCAGCCGCACATGGGTGGAGACATTTTGTCTGAGGGATGAGGCTAAATCTAGGTCAATGTAAAATCCCCTGAGGAGCAGCTCTGGCACCAGCTGCTGCGATGAGTCGGTGCCCTCGTCTGAGCCGAGGTGCTGGCTGATGTGGAGGCAGCCCCTGGGCACATGTTGGGTGGGGGAACGGGTGCACGAGCGTGTCGGGGGTGGGAAATTCTTGCTGGCGCCATGAGAGGTTGGAGGAACGCTTGGGTTTTCCCCTTCCATTCTGTAAATGTTTTTTGTGAAAGCAGGTTTCTTAACCGAGGTTACAACAGGGAGGGCTGAAGGAGCTTCACTGTAAGGAGGAAGCTACCAGTGGCACATGAACTGGAAGGAAACCTTGGTGAGGTTAGGTAGGAGGTGAGGCTCAGGAAGGCAGCCTGTCCCCACAAACTATGTTAAAGGGCTTCTCCTGGGCACACTCAGACCGGTGTGGGATGCCTGTGGGATGTCCACTCTCCTGCCGCGGGGCGAGGGCTTCCCCAGAGCTGCAAGGAAGGAGGTGCAGTCGCTGCTGTGGAACCCTCGTCCCCTGCCATAGGAAGCGGTGGCACTCCTGCTTTTGGGTGAGGTGCTTGGTCCGAGTGTGGCTTCCTGGAGAGCTGCCGGCCTGTGGCTGAGGACACGGGAAGCATTTTGCCAGGCTCTCCTGCAGCTCGGTGAGGGTGGGGGAGCCTGGGACATGGGGAGCCCTGCTCCCGCTGCTGGTGGGAGCACAGAAGTGCTCGCTTGCGCCCCGCTCCAGCCAGCTGGGTTTAATTTTAGAAACACACTGCTATCTTGGGGCATCTTTTTTTCCCACGGAATGCAAGTCTTTAAGTAAATAAATAACAGCTTTGTGGAGGTGGAATGACAGCCTGTAACCGCACTGCAAAACACGCACTGAGCGAGCTGAGCCCCGTTTCGCTTGCATGTGGAAGTACTTTGTACAGATACAGTGGCTGCACTGCCTCCCTCCCCTTCTTCAGCCCCCTCCGGCGCTGGCCACGTGCATTGATTAAAAAGAAATAAAAACACCTTGAAATACCAGCCTTGGAGAAGTGGAAATGAAAACCTCTCCAGCTGCTGGGGTTCAGCTAGAGTTCTCTGGCGCAGATTTGCAAAAGCTACGGTTTACCGGCGATGGGCTGTGTTACTGGCCGTGCCTTTGCTGCATCTGGGACATCCCAGAGGGATGTGCTCCGAGGCATCCTCAGCGAGCCGGGAGGGAAATAGCAGCCTATAAAGATGAATGCAAGAAACTCGTGTTTAAACACCCCTCCCAGCATGGCTGGCCAAGAGCCTCTGCGCGCAGTTGTGTTGCTTATGGCTGAGTGTCCCGGGTGTGTCCCTCAAAGCATCTTTGCTGGCTGGAAAATCCCGCTAAGGCCATTTTACCAGAGCAAAGAGCCCGTTTTCGCTGCTCAGGTCCAGCAGCTCTGAGGTGCCTGCATGGCATCTGTTGCGCAAGCTGCTGGTAGCCCTGTTGCCCGCGTCAGCACGGTGAGCTCTTCTAACGCCCCCAGTCCCAGTGAGACCTTACCACAGTGGCCTGCTGGCTGCTCGCTGAGCTCAGCTCTCGCTGTGCCTTCCTGCTGCCGCTGGGACAGGGCAGTGGCTGAGATGACAGGATACTGTGCTTATGAAGAAATTGGGTCAGGAGCACCCATCTTGGGTGCATTAGGAGCTGGCAGTAACACTTCTGGGTGCCTCCTCAAAGCCAAAGGGGTGGCTGGACCGCGCCTAGTTGCGGAGGCAACCGTCTTTGTAGTGAGCGGGCTTGAAATTGGTGACTGTGGGTTGGAAAAAGCATCATGTAGCATCCTTGTGCCACACGCAGACAGGATGCCTGAGGAGATTTTATTCTGGCCTTTCGCTCATAAGAAGACAGGGTTATCGTGTCCTTTTTCCTATAGCCCTCAGCAGAAGCGTTTCTGGGGAAGACTGTGATAAGTTCTGCATGTTTGTTCGGGGCTGGTTGCAGCATTTGGATTCGCTGCAGGGCCTGGGGATTGCCAGCTGCTCCTAGGCCTTGCGGTGGCTTCCCTTCCCCACAGGCTGCGAGGGCGGGAGGACCTTCCATGTGGTGTGGTTCTGCCTGCTCCTCCTGCAAACTCCCCGGCTCAGCCGTCTCCTCTCCTACTTGGCCTCAGCCTGCTGCTTCCACTGATACCACAGGGCTGGAGGGAATTTATTTTATTTTTTGTAAACTTTAGTGAAGGCCCTCTCCTGTGGGGCCGGGCAAGCTCTGCCCGTGTTCTCTATAAGCCCGGGATCAGGGCGGCCCTGGCAGCAGCTTGTCTTTTCCACTGATCTCAATTTAAGATTCAGTCTTGGCAGGATGGAGCCTTTCAAGCTGCCAGCTGCAACAGGAGAGAGGAGGCTTCAGGGGCAGCAGAAATTACTCCCTTCCCTCAGCTCTGCTCATTTCTTGGATCTGGGCTGAGGATGGCCCCAGGAGTCGATGTGCAGAAGCCAAATGAGCCACACAGAGCTAAAACATTTCCACTCAGCGTCAGGCCCAGGGTGGGGAAGCGCAGCTCTGCAAAATGTGGAGACTGTGGGTGGCAGCTGGGGAGGTGGCGGGAGGGAGGATGCAGCTCCACGCGCTGCCTCGAGACAGCAGCAATCCCAGCCTCGCTGGAACTCTGCACATGGGGAGGCTGGAGTGCCGAAACGACCCCGTTAATGAGAGGGGAGTTCGTTAAGGCCTCGGAAAATGGCAGTAACGGCGGGTCAGGGCTGCGCAGATGAAAGGCCTCTCTCCCAGCTCCACCGTGGCAGGGTCTGTGCCTGGCGCGACACTGCACAGCTCGGCTGATGTTGATGGAGTTTGCCACAACGTGCACCAGCTGGTAACTGGCCCAGGGCACTGCTGCGGTACTAACTGTATATCTGATGGCATGTGCTATTTTCCAAGCATATTACTAACACAACTTTACAGTTGCCGGACCCTCCTGCTGTCTCCTCCTCTTCCTCCTCCATCTCCTGTCCTGCTGCAGCCAAGTTGCCCTCTGCTTTTGCTGGCCTTGTGTCCTTTCAGGTGTGCACCCTAGAAGGATCATGAGTATAGAAGAGAGTGTTTCTGTTGCATTTATTTTTTAAGGCTGCATCCATGCAGGAACAGCTTAGTCGTTCTGAGAAGGCTCTCCAGAATTTGAGGACAAGCTCTGTGCCATCTCTGTTGATGGAGCTACTGATGAAGCAATTGTCTCTGTAACACTGTTGCTAATTTGGGGTTCTGGAAGCAGCCTTTAAGCAACAGCGACTGCGAAGCCTTGCTGCACGGAGTGGTGCAAGTGCTGCGTGGATGGCACCTCAGAGGGCCAAGGACACCAAGCAGCTCACCTGATGGCCGTGGCTGGGCCGTTGCGGTTGGGCTGTGAAGGGGAAGCTGAGCAGTGCCCAGCTTGTTGCAAGGCTCAGCATTGAGCCCTCGGGTGAACTTGCGCGCAGCTGCACCACACAACTGTTACTTTGGGTACCGAAGGAGCAAACAAGAATGAGTACAAGAACAGGGATGTTGTTTAGACTTCTAAACATGGCATTGGCAGTGTGGAGGGACAGGGGAAGGTAGAGACAGTTGGATTTGTGTCTCAGCCACCACCGTTTAAGCCTTTTGTGACCAAAATGAGAATTGGCTCACTAAGCTCGCCCAAAGCCCTTTGGGCCCAGCCTGTGAAAAAGGATTCGGCCACTCCACCCTGCACCTTTCTGGGGACCGTGCTTGATGTGTCAGGGGTTTGCCTGCCATGGTCGTGGTTTTGCAGCGCTCCTCAGATCCACTGGCTTTAGAGATCAAATTTGAGCCTCAGAAAAATGAAAGCCTAGTCAGCCCAATACAACCAGCAGCTCCTCCAACCGGTTTTAGGTTCCCTGGAATGCTGAGCTTCTCTTGGAGCAAGGCTCTAGTAAGTGAAGTGACCTGTGTTTGCATTTAGCTAGTTAGCAGTCCTGTGTCTTGGCCAAAGCACACACGATGCTACAGCCATTTTTCGGCTGTTACATGCCTGCATAGCTGCTGCTGAGCCAGCCAGAAGGCGCTGCAAACTAGCAAAGGGCCAAGGAAGCGGTGGGATGAAGGGTCAGATTCTGTTCAGTCAAATCCCACGTGAAGCTGAGTAACGTCACCACCTTAAGGAGAATTACTGCAGGTTATCAGTGGCTTAGAATAGCTAAAAAATTTGTTTCCCTTTTTAGTGCTCAGCTGTTGTAGCTTTTAGAGTCCGGTTTTGGGTCGTTCCGATTCTGAAGAAGAGGCCCCTTCCAAAGGTATTTCAAGCCGCATCTTCCCTCTATTCCCCACTCTTCTTCCCCCAGCACTTTCTGAAAGCACTGCTCACTTGGACACAGATTTAATCATCTCTTTTACAATGTTGGGTGAATAGCTTCTGCTGGCTTCTCCTTCATAGGCCGTGTCCAATTCTTTCCAGGGCAGCCTGAGGGTGGGGTAACTAGCCTCAGGATGTGGCCATGAAGGAACGACAGGCCAAGACGCCACAAAGCTGTGGGCTGCATTAGCAGTGAACAGACAATAACACACAAACAGGACATTAGGTGGGACAAGTGAGAGTTCCCAGCAGGGAAATGCTGCACTGCATGTGCACTGTGAGGGCTGCCATGATCGACAGTATCTGCATTCATGTTGTGTTCGGCACACACACTGTTAGAGGTGCGACTTGTGCTCTTCCAACACCCTTCAGGAGAAGGAGGTGGTGGATTTGGTGCTTTACACTGTTCCTTTTGGTTAAGTCTTCATAAACCTAGTTCCAGATTAGGAAGCAGCTCCTAGCAAAGCTTTGTGCTATTGTCCTGGGGTCAGCCGCAGCCGAGGGCTGTACTGGTGAGAGACAGAGACCCCCTGGCAGTGCAGCTGCTGTCTCTGCGCCCTTGCAGAGCGTCCACTGCTCTGTCCCTGCACTGGGGCCTTGGCATCCCACGGGGCTGCTTGCAGCTCAGCCAGCTGAACTTCCTCCGGCAGGAACAGGCCTTCTCAACAGCAGAAGAGGCGAGAGCTTTGAGCTTTCCTGGAAGCTCAGATGGATCAGAAGGGGAATTTCCCTTGACTTATGTATGATTCAGGAGGAATGGACTTCCCTGGACCTCAGCTTCAGTGCACGGTCACTCGGGCTCAGAGGGAGAGCTCTGGAGGCACCAGTTCCTTATGTTACTCTGCAACACGAAGCAGCGCTGTTACACACATCCGCTGACTCAGAACAGGCAGCTGGGAAGAGCTGGGATAAAGATGAGATGATAAATTACGATGCTAAACCTACAGGTTTACTCAGTTCAAGAACAGCCAACTAGAGATGGGTTTCACTCAATAGAAAAAAGAAATAATAGATTCCTTATAGTAATACGTTATTGTGGCTCATCCCTTGCTAATTGCTGACTAATCATTGCAACTTATACAGTCTGTCTTGTTGCTTGTCCCGAGTTAACTATTCACAGAAGCTCATGGATTAAAACCTTTGTGGTCCTTTGGATGAATAAAAAGGCTATTCAAAGTAACGCAAACCATACTCCATTACAACTAGTGTTTATTAAAAATGCAGTGGACAAAAATAAGCAAGCCTCCAAAAAGCAGTCAGTTCATCCACACACATTACATCACTGTCCACCCGGCACCACGCAAACTTACAGAGATATCAGCTCGTTTCTCTTGCAAAACGTTCTGTGGACTCATGCTTGCTTCATTATCTAGAAATGTGCATAGTTTCAAGACTTAATAATGTAACATTAGCATAAAATGGTACCAAAGGCTGTTTGCCCAAAGCTTCCAGCCAGTCTCAACCCAAGATAGTAGTGAAGTGTGCGTAAGTAGTAAGATGTGCGTGGCAGTCATGCATGTGCTCTGTAGTCTCTTGCATGGTCTTAAATCCTTTGTGTGAGCTTTACAGCATGACAGCAAACTTCTCAGAAGCCAAATAATCATATGCTCCAAAGCATCACTTTATTACTACTATGTCTAGTTTCCTTTTCGTTTTCAACTATCTAGAGACTGGGTGAAGGCAGGGAGGGCAGGGGGTGTTGTTGCGTGGTGGGGGTGTTACGTGCTTGTGTAGATCAGTTGACTTAGCAGGTTGCACATGTGCTTCCTTTTCTCGGCAATCTGTTTCCACACTGAGCTAGGGAAACATTTGCACTACTGGCACAGCAGCTCCACAGATGAACAAGCTCTCTCAAACTTGCAGGGTCCGCTGGGATCAGTGCTCAGTACGGCAGTGCTAGGGGTACGCTCCTGGGAAGGAGCAGGAATCCCCTACTATTGACTTACAGGCAGATCACTGGTATCAAGGGAATCAGGACTGTAACATGGAATGTGTGTACAAATGTTTATGGCGTTTGGGCACCAAGCTTTCCAGACTCTTTCCCCTTTCAGCTGTAGCCGCTATGCGGGTCACTGTACGTGCCTTACTTCACAGTGATAATCAGTAAAGAATGAAATTAATTCACCTTTAATGGAAAAAAGTGCTTTCTGTGGTATCTTAGTGTATGAGATTTGTAAAGGATAAGCAAAGACATTTGTAGTAAAACCTATTGCCTCCTCATCTTAGACCTGTGCTTACTTAAAATGAGCAGGATGTGCGTGAGAGCGTGGTGCGTGCTTTACTGATGCTCACGGTAATTTAACCTTATTTCGTGAGAAGCAGCTTATTGCTTTTTCAGTAGCCTCTCTGATGTTATCAGAGCTTCTCTGTGCGTATGGAAGGGAAGCACCCAGAATCATATGTGACTTCACATTAGTCATAAGCACTAGAAAACAAGTAAACCCAAAGTTGGAAATACCCTGTTTAGAGTATTTAAATGAACAACTGAAAAGGATCCATCAGCATTAACAAAACAATGTTGAGTAATTTCTTATCTAGGATAGTCAGTTATCAAAGCTATTTAATGCTACATGACAGTGGCCACTGGTACATTTACGGGGACACTTCAGTGCTCTGTGGCCAGAAGACTTCAGTAAAGCAAATTAGAGAAACATGCAGGAAAACAGTCTGGCCAAGGCAACAGTAACTGTCTTACCTTTCCAGGTGGCTACCAGTCTTAAAGTTTGTATCATCTGTCAGGACTGTGCTGCAGGTTGCTGGTTACTAGGAGTTGCCCTGTAGGATCCAAAACTGTGGAGCCTTCTGGGGCTTGGTGTGACATCTGTTTCTGAAGCCAGGGAGGGCTGACACCTACTTCTGTGCATGGCACAATTAAGCCCTTTAGCATTCAGACAAAGAGCCTCAATGTATTCGAGTGCTAAGGTCAAAACGTTGGAACACGCTTCTAACATTGTAAAAGGTATCTTTCAGATCAGCACAATAATTCTTCCAAATCCAGAAATCCTCTGTTCCTACAGCATGTTTTACAGACCGCTCTACATCATGTTTTACAGACTGCTCAAGGCAGAGAGCTGGGCAGCTGCCATCCTTTTTTTTCTTCTTTTGAAACCGATACGTGCATATTTCCCATTTGCAGGCAAGGGAAGCAGCAGCAACACAAAGGGATGGGAGCTGCCCCTCTGACCCTGGCCACTCCACAGGCAAAATATCTTCTCTATGGTAAGGTTCCAGAGCTACGCCTTTCCCACTGGCACCTTCTAAATCCAGCTAAGAGGAATTTAGACAGACAGACACAATTCTGAAATCTTAATCTGTGACTTAAAAATAGTTGCCAAATAACAGCACTTTCAGCACTTGTTTCATTTCCAGAGCTCACGGTTGCATTGTGTGATGACAGCAGCTGTGAATCTTTCACAGCAAGAGGGGGGGGAAAAAAAAACCAACCCAAACCCCAAACCTCTGTGGTATAACTAGGAATCTTTGCTCAAGCTCATGGTGACAACACTGAAATGAAGGTATTGGTAGAGTGGTGAAGTCTGTCCTCTAAAAATACACAACAGGGAAAGTGGCTCCACTGTTCACCCAGCAGTAAGCTGACAGGGTAAGGCAAAACTGGAGCTGTAGGGTTGTTGTATGGTACACCTGCTGAGGTCTCCAAGCCTACCAGCTGAGCAAAGGGAGGTCTGTAAGAGGCTGAAGAGGAGCACTGGTCACCTGGAGGGCTGGAGGTGTCTGGCTATGATCTAGACCCTTGAGAAGTCTCCCCTCTGCCCACCTGTCTTACTAAGCAATTTCACCTCTTCGATCACAATGTCATGAGTAACTGCTTTGCACATGTCATACACAGCCAGGGCAGCCAGGCTGGCAGCTGTTAGAGCTTCCATCTCCACACCTGTTCTACCCCAGGTCTGACATGAGCTGCGAATCACCACTGCGTATCTGGCCTCATCCAGGCTCAGAGACACCTCAACATGGTTGAGAGGGATGTTGTGACACAACGGGATCAACTGGCTGGTCAGCTTGGCTCCCTGAATTCCTGCAATCTGGGCTACTGCCAGCACATCGCCCTTCTTCACCTGGTTCTGCCTCACCATCCCAAATGCCTTCTCACCCAGGCGGACCACAGCACCAGCAACAGCACTTCTTCTTGAACCTGGCTTTCCTCCAACATCAACCATTGTGGCCCGTCCTTCCTCATCAGTGTGAGTCAAGCTGTCAGAGGCACGAGGTACCTTGGTGCGAGATCCCAAATCCCTGGTACAGAACTCAGATCCTGGAGTTGCCTCTTCGGACTGACAGTCTGCAGAAACTTGGCCAACAGGAGAAGCCTCAAGGCACTTTGTGTCAAATGTGGAGCCTGGGTCCTTCTGGAAGACACAGCAGCCTCTGAGCTGGGTTTGTAGAATTCCTGTCGCTACGTGCCACTGTTGCTCTGGGTGAGATCCTGGCAGGAAAAGTTGTCCTGAAAGCTTATTTTTCATTAATGCTTTTCCCATTTGTTTGGGTAAACTTGCTCTCAAAGTCAGCCAATGGCTAAATGTGTGGCCCCACTGTTCTGAATTTGAGGGATTCTGTAGGGCATCTTCGCATACTGGGAATGACATCAATGCAGGCTCTGAGGGGGGGAAAAAAATAACATGAGAATACATCTTACTAACTGGAAAGCTAAGCTAAGTCTGTGGCAGCCGAGAACCCTATCAGAGCACTGCTGGGGACTTTCCGTACTGCAAAAATCTCAATCAGCCTGCGAACACCCACTTTTCTCCTTGAGCTGTTTCTCTTCCCTCTCATCAGTTCCCTGCATTTGCTGGTTTGTTATTAAAAACCCCAAGACTCAAAACACTTATTGCAAAGTCCCTTACAAGAAGAAACAACTTGCTTTCAAAAAGTATCAACACTCATTGAGAAATGACAGCCATGAAACCTTATAGACACATCAGTTCTGGAGAAACGCAAGTCACAGCATCTCAGCACCCAGCTGAGATTGTCTCAGCACCAGTCTTCTTTCAAAAGCCTGATGGGGTTAATAGCAAATCCCTGCACTCCGATTCTCAGCTCTGCCTTTCCAAACACCTTCCTCGCTGCACATTCTGCTTTCATCTCCTTCTGCAGGGAAGGGTCACGCCAGCACTTGAGGGCAGCAGGGACCAGCAGCACTGCATCTGCAACTGCATTGTCTGCAAGCTCACAGGGTGGCTCTGTGATAGGAACCTCTCTTCTTACTGCCAGCTCTTACCACATTAATGACAGCTGAAGTTTAAGCACTGGAAAAAACACGCTCCCCTCACTGACAGCTAGATTTTAAATCTACTCAGAAGTATGTTCCAAGCTGAGCTGGCAGAGCTCCCAGTTGGCAGAGAGGTAGTAAGCCCTCCTGCCCCTTTTCACCATTTAATCCCTTGGTTTTGGCATTTGCACAGGGCTAAATGCCAAGTGTCAAGACAGAAGGAGTCTTTTTCACATAAAAGTAGTGATTAGTTTTGTAAGTAAAGAGAAGGCAGTATACAGTAATTGGCTAAGCCCTAGTTTAATAGCCTCATTGATAAGCATGTTTCTCTTTTTCTGGAGCTCCTGCTCTTTTTGCTCTGAGAAACTTGGAATTAGGTTTTGCTCAGTAACCTCCTTTGGTAGCTCTGCTATTCAGGGACTGCCTTACTCCTGAGTTGTCAGACTGCCCACAGGTGAATCAAAGCAGCTTCCTGGCCCCTCTGTGCCTTGCTGAGCTGCCTCTGCTGCCCTGGCCTGCAGGTATCACCTTGGACTGTCCACAAGACACTAACAGACACAGCGTGGACAACCCATTGGTTGTGCCCCCATCACCCGTTTTTTTTAAAAACAAACAAACCAATCTCCTCCTTGTTGGTCCAAGCCTCTGTTGTAACAAGACTGATTCACTTAGCACCTTTTTCACCCAAAGTACCCTCCAAACTTTCAGGTCAAAGTGCTCACTACTGAAGCTTAAATCAACCATAGATTTCATGATATTTTTTTTTTTTTAAATCACTGCAATAATCTAAATTCAGGCAAAGGCCCTTTTTGATCTACAGCTGATGGCCTATCCGCTAAAACTAAGATTCTTGCAATTTTAGTGGTAATGTGTTTGACCTGAGAGGAATGGGATTAACGGACGCAAACGTTTTAAGTGCAACACTGCTCCGCTTCAGAAGAGCACAGAAAATTGTGCTCAATACTCTCTTCTTTCCCTCTCTATACAGTGGGCCCTAACCTGAATATTCCTTCCAAAATACAGGAACTCAAAGTACTCTGTTTTTCTGGATTTCTTGATTAGCTTTAAAGCTGAAGCTAAACCCCTGGCAAGGTTTGTCTTCAGGAGAAGCTGAACTGCAAAGGCAGACAAATACTAACTTCCTGCAGGTAAACATGTATGGGTGGGAAAAGTACTGTTTGCTCATGTTAAGTGGTAAGTAAAAAGACAGCAACAAACAGTAATACATGCAAAGCACCTTTGCTTTTCCTAACAACATACATTTTCTTTAAGTTGTACCTAGGCTTCTCTATATTCACCCAAACTGCTCATATACCTACAAAAAAAAAATAGATAATGGTTTGCTACATCACATATAACACAACTGAAACCATCTGACAAACTGCATCTCCTTCTATCCTATGACTTCACCTGAAGTTTAATTGTGTTAGCTTCCAACTAGCACAATCTCGGGGGCGGGGGGGAAGACAGCAGGAGATACTTAATTTAAGGAAGAAATTTGCATAACTGAAGTAAACCTGTGAGGAGAACGACCTGCCAAAAGGAATATTTTGATTAAGGGAAACAGGATACAAACCATGTAGTAAAGGATCAGACAACAGTAGTGCAGGGAAGAAGCCAGGTTTGGCTTACTGGGACTGGCAAAACCAATTCATGATTTCCACAGCATTCATTAAGTTTCATTAAATTAATTCCATACACGCACACCCCCACTGACTGCTTGCACGCCAGCATTATTTGAAGTTTGTAAGTAATTAAAAACACAATTAGGAAATCTCCTAATGATTCCCCATGTGTCACAGTGGGACACTCTCCAGTCTCTCCACTGATGCGGTAATTGCCAGCAGTTAGTCTCCAAAGAGCACGGAACAGCTTGAGGAAGACCTGACAGGCTGCCTCTTTTACTGTATGTCAGACGTTAAAGCATTTTTCACAAGGAAATTGGATGGATCTATCTGTAGGCATCCAAGCATTGCTATGAATGCTGACTTTGGAATGTGGGGGGATTCTTCCAAAGGCATCCTGAAAAATTATGTAGGTCCCAGTGAGCTGTCAAGAGTTTAATATAGTACTTTTCATCTTAAAACAGCCAGAAGAGTTTTCCTCATGCATCAAGTCAATATACACTTTAAACAAAGGTTTCTGTTTCCCCTTTTCCTGGAACATAATGCAGCAGTGGCCAAATACAAAAGAGCAAAAGCAAACAGAGAGACCATCTTGCGCTACTGAATCCATTCAACTTTGCAGTTCAGCATGGACAATGATGGCCCTTTAAAGGGGGGGGGCATCAAGTGAAAAATATTCCCAGTGAAAATCTGTGTTAAAAGACCTCTGCAGATCCTATTTCCCAATAAAGGCAACAGAATCACAAGCACTAGGGTCTTGGGTTTAGAAAAACAAGAGCAGTTATTACATCACTTGTAGCAAAGACCGGAAAATGAATGCATATTGCCTACCCCTGCCCCCAAGGTACCTGTTTTAAAAGCTGTGTTTTAAGCTGTACAGCATCTAACCTGCTCCAGAGTATCAAAGGGAAGATGAGAGTTTGGGTTTGAAACATAATGTGCATCTCTTCCACCCCTGTTGCACATTTTTTCCCCTTGTTGATAAGAAACAACAGAAGTTAACCTCACAATGCTAACTCTTGCAAGTATTTAAGTCTAAGGAAGAACAAAGATATTTGGGAATATTGCTGTCTTACAAAACAGGGAAAAGTAGGCATGGAGGAGGCAAAACCACACTGAAGGAGATATGAAAATCAGTAAGAGAATCCCAGCAGTGCCACATCGCTCACAAACAGAGCTTCAAGCAGAAAGGAGAGTTAGCAAATATCTTCAGTAGGCACTACAAGGAAAAGACAGGCTCTCAGTCAGAGCTGGTCAGATACCAGCTACTACAGTTTTCATTGTTATGTTCTGAGACTTGGCAGCAATAAGATTACATTTCAAAATAATGAAGGCCCAAGTTTCAGATTCTGAAGTAAAGTAGTGAGGTGGGAAAACTCTCATTTCTGTCAGGTTACTGGCTCTCTATACTCTAAGTGAAGCTGAATTTCTTAATCCAGGGATATAAATTCATCCTTCATCCTTTATGTTTATATGGCCATCTGGTCAATTTCATAAAACTCACCCCAAACTGCCTTATAAGTTACTATAGCATTCTTGTTAAATACAAAGGAAGCATGTACGAAACAAAATAGGAAAGCTAATGATCTCTTTAGAAAATGCAGTGAACTTTCAAAATTAGTGAAAAGAAAACCAGTGCTGTCCATCAGAAGACTGGATTAGGCTCGGTAGGGACATTAAACCTTTCCTCCTCTTCCACTTCAGCCTATTAACCACAATTGCCTATTAAGAAACCCATTTCTTTGCTTAAACCTAAGCCAGAACCAAACACAAGCTAGACGTAAAAGCACAAACCACTCTGCTCCCCCAAAGATAAAAAACAAACAAAATCATGTATGTTTATTACGTACTGATTTGTCACCCACCAATCAGGATCATTGGCCGGTTTTTCATCCGGGAAATGTTAAACATGCCTAGAAATAAAATAAGGAACACATAAAAATCCTAGCTTTTTAGGTTTTAAGTCATGCATCTTGTTTACATGTTTAGTTTTCTGCTCTTCACAGTGCAACCTGTGTGCTGGAGGGGGAATCTAGCATGGTATTATTTAAAACCATAGCTGCCAGAGTCTCCAAGCATCCAGCTGCTACAGGTCCATCCCTGCTGTAGAATCTTTTCCCAGAAAGCTTTCCGTAATCTGAATTACAGGCTGCCTACTACAGAATTCAAACAACTTGGGACTATCTTGTTTCTTAACAATAGCATTTAACTGTATGTCCTGATTTTGGTTAAAACAGAACTGAGTCTCTTTTAGCGAATGTTCCTTACAGCTAAGTTCTTCTAAGTAACTGCATTTTTCCGAAGTTGGCTGCATATTTCACTGACAGTGTCCACTAGTTCTATGGTTAAGCTGTTATCAGTGTTCCAGTTCAAAGAAGTCCAATCACAGAAGGCCCCAGGGACAATATTGGGATTAACACAAATTGGAAGAAGACGGACAATGTCAGGTAAAAGCTGCTGATGGCAAAATGCCTTTACTAGAGGGGAAAACATTCTTCTTCCCCACCCGCCACCCCCACTTTCCCAAATCAGAAATTCAGAAATGAGTGGGCTAAGAGAAAACGAACCAACCCCTCCACCACTTCCATTATGTTTACAAGGCACTATTTTATCTGGGTCTGACCAATGTACTTTGCAAATTAGCCTATGCTCAGATTTAAAAGCTTCCTTTAAATTTGTTTTACACATCATGAAAAAAGGGCAACACCAAGTGTTAGTAATCTGGCAGAACCTGCAAGAGAACAAAAGGGCCAAAGTATATTTTTAGTGTAAAGGCAACTCTCCCATGATCATAAAGCCAGTTCATGTACAAGAGGTCAGCATTCCCAGCTGCAGCCAGATTACGAAAACATGGTTAAGTTCAGATGTGACTGAAATACAGTTTATGTTAATATAAATTCAGAAGATGAATACAGCCTGCGGATGTGACTGCATCATCATGGACCTCGTGTCATGACCTTAAGCAAAGCACTAGATGAGTGGCTACAAATTTCTGCATAGTCAAAAGAGAGATTTGTCACTTCTAGAAACGTGTTAACACAGTAGCTGGATTAACAGCTCAGTTTAGCTTTAGTACTTATTTTGCAGCAAACTAGTTCTAAGAAAAAAGGGATCCAGTAAAACTCCACCAATTTTTACTTAGCTTTACATTTTGCTGTTGTTACTGTGAGCAGTGGTATCTGTATCTCTTTGAAGACAGAAGTCAGTCTGAAAGACTTTTTGACAATTTGGATTCTAGCTCATGTGCAAGATTAAAAGACTCAAAACTGACATCCAGATTTTGGAGTATCTGCAGGACTGGTCTGCTACCAGCTTTCTACCAGACAATACTCTTATCAGATGGGAGAATTCTTTCCTTGGTTAATGCAGCTTCATTCAAGAAGCTTTTCCTGCTCTCCTTCTTTCCTTCTCCTGGCAAGTCATCGCATCCCACAGCAGTACCAGGACACTGTTTTCCCTAGTCACTGCTGTTATTTCTCAGGTATAACAAACATACCAGCATGCTGTTTTTTTTTTCTGCCCACTGCTGCTCCAATGATTTGAACCAACTCTTCTTCTGAGGCACCCAACCGTAGGTGATCTCGCAAGGACACTTCTGAATTCCCAAAAAGGCACACCTGCAGCCAACCCAAGGAAACAAAAGAGGAGAAATGAGAAAGAATAAAAGAAATGGCTTTTATGAATATTTCATACTAATCTCCGAGTAAAGGGTTTTGAAGAGGCCTATCCTACTGACCAAAGAGGACGTTTATGGAGATTGTTTTCTTTATCTCTCTTCATGTACACACACTGACAGCCTGGGATGTTTATGTAACCTAAGCTCATTGGGCCTTCAGGCTGCCTCGGTCATCTGACATTTGACAGCAGCACAGCTGTTGTCAGTATCAGGTGACAATGCGTAAGTGCCAATTTTTAATTGAAAACTTTAATTTTCCGCCAGAAACTGCCAGTTTCAACATGGCAGGAAACGGTTATGCCTCTCCTTTCTACAGCCGTTGAGCAAATGTACAGGCTGCTCTTGAAGGAGAAGAATTGTAAGAAGATGTTTGGTAAAACAAGACAGGATTCCTGCGGAACACAAAAGTTGAGTTCTCACAGCTGCTCGGATCCTTTTTTAAAGGGAAATCATCTGCTTGTCATATGTTTAAGATGATTTTTGAATCAAAGATTAAAATAAATGTTTATATATACTGGCCTTGCAACCATGTTTTACAACTGAAGTTAACTATGTTAGCAAAACAGAGAAACCAAAAAAGATGATGTAACATCTCCCCAACATCCCAACAAGCTTGAACAAGAATGCATACAGGATAAACAGGAGTTAGCTGGTAATAATTACACATCTTTCCATCCTACTTTACATCCCAGCTACTTTTAAGGGAAGAATGTCAACACTACTTTTGCTGCATGAAAGCAAAGAGAACCATGTTTCACTACCAACCTTTAGGTTCCCATCTGCTGTTATCCTCAGCCGATTGCAGGATCCGCAGAAGTGCTCCGACATGGAGGTGATAAAGCTGATTTGCCCCTGGAAATGTGGCACCTTATAACTCTAAAGAAATGCAGAGGAGAATTATTTGTTTCTCTTTATTATAAGAGTCCAACATAGACTGCCCATTTTTAAAGCTCCACTTGCCCAAAGACCAGAAGACATTTTAACAAAGATTTTCTTCAGTTCTAAGGTCACACAAGAGAAAAAAGCAAAATCAGCTTTGTCAGGGGTTCTAGTCTATTCTGCCCTGTTCCTGAAAATTCACAAACTTGTTAAATGTTTGCTCTTGTGGTTATCAACTTATAGGTGATGCCAGTAGGCATGTTCTTAGGCAGCCACAAGCCATAGATTCATGTAGTCTAGAAACCCCCCATGTGACACTGCACACCCTGAAGCAATACTGTTATTTCCCTGAACAACTGTTTCATCAGGCTTGTTAATGTACAGTCATAGACAGACACAGACTGGCAACAGTTTCAAAAGCTGTAAATACAGGATACAAGCCTGCCAATCTGACCAAGGCATCTAGTCAACACATTGTATTTCTAAAGGTAAAAACTATGACCAGCGTTTAAGCAGCGTCAAACCGCATGCAGGCAGCTTGACCAAAATCCCAGAGTTACTACACTGAGTATTTTTCACTTTGCTTGTCAAATATAAATGCTATACTTGGGAGAATTTGGGGATCTAGGGCAGGGAAAGAATGGGGGCACATTTCACATGTTCTTTGTCTAGCCCCACCTTGGCTGTGCTGGAGGCTTCACAAGGCAATTTCTCCAATTCAGGCCATCGCTGTTTAATTGTATCAAGCATTTCCTTGTAGCTCACCATCTTCTTGAAGTTCCATTTATTGCCTAGAATTAACAAAATCAGCATAACTTCAGACTGTGGATTCTATTTTTTTAATTAGCAGAGAATCATATTCTCCAACAACTTCAGTTTTTTCTGTAGGTGTCCCAGCCCCAACTAGTCCTGCTACTAATCCTTCTCCAGCTTCTCCAGATAAGCTGCAAAAGATACAACATGAAACTTAGAACAATTCCTAGTTCCCAAAAAGAGCTCACCAAAACTCCCAGAGACAAGCCCACAGGGTGAATAACCACCAACCAGATTCACTTATGTCCAAAGCACACTCCATGCCATGAAGAATCTCAGAGCAGGACTGCTTACCATCAAAGGGCATGTATTCTATGAACCGCACATCAAGGGGCAGATCTCTTGTGAAACCCACAAAGCCCAGCAGTTCATCCTCATTGAAGCCTCGCATCACCACGCAATTTACCTGCAGGAGAAGCAGACACCTGAAATTAGTGAGAAGAGCAGGACTTTCTTCCCTCATACACAAGGTTTCATAGTCCTTGCAGAAGGCAAGGTAGATAGAAAGAACATTATCTTTTTTGAGAAAGAAGATGATGAGAGAAGATGGCAGGACTGAAATGGTATAGATGATCATTTCTGCCAAACTCTCAGCCGGTAAGATTTTGTACCCAATCTAACTAAAGCTCTTAAGGTTGATTTGCTACATGGAAAACTAATAAAAGCTAGGTAACAAAGGCATCTTCTTACTCACCTAAGGTATGGCAGTTTTTACTGTCTAAAATGACAGCTCACACTCCCCAGCCCTACATTGAATGGCTGATGCAAAGGTACTGGCAGGGTACCTTCTATAGCACTCTTTTTGGCAGCTGACAGGCAAGCGTCCCAGACCAGGAAGTGTTCACAGCACGCTCCATAACCATAGGCTGCAGGATGACTAGCTCTGCCTTCCTCCAAAAAGAGGTTAAAACTGAGTTTTCTGCACATTCTTCGTAAACAATATTCATATTGGAGCCTCAGGTCCTCTCTGCTTTATCTGAAGAACAACAGGTAGCGGTGCTGTTGCTAAAACACTCCATGTTAGCAAGGCAGACTTGTATGTCTGAGCATTGTGCATCACAATTCCCAAGATCTTTCAGGAAAGCCTAAAACCTAGTTTAATTTCAAGTGTTTTTCATAGCTCTATGGCCTAAAATACTTAGACATATTCCAAAGCACCGATGAAACTGGAAGCAACCACAGCTGCAGAACTGCAAACAGCTGAATTAAGGTGAAGTTTCATGTTACAGCTAAGTTGGTCTACCTGCACCCCCCAAAAAGAGGACTCGCTTTCCCTTTCATTCAAACTGGCACTTGTCAGAGTCTGCTGTAAGCAGCTGAAAGAGATAAACCTAAAAAAAAATTGATGTCTTTCTGCAGGGTAGTTTTCTGCCCGTTAAATCCCTTAGCCAAGTTCACAGCTGGGTCACACAAGTGCCAAATCAACAGAGGGGGTAGGAAGAGGCAAGTACAGAGCAGGACCATCCTGTAGCCTGCAGCCAGGCAATCAATAAGCTTTGTGCCAGAGTGAAATAGTACCCTCAGCTGCATGAGGAAATAATATGAATTTGCCCCATCACCTCTTGATGTGATATTCAATCTACTAAAATTTTTCTTCAGTCTTACCAGAAATTACTGAAAGAACAGGGAAAAAATGATAAATTCCTCATCAGATGAGCTGTATCTTTTATCACCATTTATGGTAAAACACAACAGTTCCAGAGTAAATAAACATTGGCTTTACCTTAACAGGACGGTAGCCAAGTTCAGTGGCTTTGTGGATTCCTTCCATTACCTTGTGAAAGCCTAAGATATAAAAAGAATAAAAATTAATTTTCTTGTTTAAAAACAGAATGCAAAAAGAGGCTATTAAGTACAAGACAAAATGATGACAAATAAAACCCCATCTGATTCAGCAGACAGGACTGTAAGTAAGAAGAGCTGCAAGTAAAGAGACTTCAATGTTATGCACAGCACACACATCCCCCCCACAGGCTGCCAGAGTTACTGTGGTCAAGTCACTGAGATACATTTTTTAACTGGTATATGGGTAGTCAAAAATACCGGTATGCTTTTCTGTGTCTTTGGACATCCATGTATCATTAGCATATGATTCTCTGCTTCCCCATACTTCAGCTTTGCCTTGCGTTACATTCTTCTTAAAGGGAGTAGTAAGCACTTGTGAACTGCCTCCAGACGCAATGAAGAAAGGATACTACAGTTATGTTTATTTGATAATAATGGCATGCCTGTCGTCGATAACATGGCAGAATCTCCCTGTTCTGAGTCAGACACCAACCTAACTAAGTGAATTTTAAAAGGATCTTTCTAAAGTGTGTGTGAAGGGGAGCGGGGTTAGGAACAACCAAAAGTCCCTCGATTCCCTGTCCATCCCTCGCTACCGATGCAATTGGCTTCCCTAAGTTATTGACTATTCCTTAGTTTGAAGATCACAGGCAGTAGTTTACAAGATCATCATTTTTATGACTAAACATGTGAAATTGGTGACTACAACGTGGGACAGATTAGAGCATTTAGGAAAGCAATTCAGTTGGCCTTAGACCCTTGAAAACAAATGAAAGATGCCCAAAACTGCAGTGACTTCAATAAATGAAGGCCTGCCTACACTTATCAGCTGCTCCCAGACACAGAGATATATTTCATTTAGGGCAAGTATCTTCACTCCTACATGTACCTCAAATTTGGAAGAAAACTAAAGCAGCAATGCAATTTTGGAATTCCAAAGGCCTTCAGGAAAGCCTCTTCATCATCTCATTCAAACCACATCTTCTGTCAACTTTAAACAAAGTTAAGACCTTTCAACAAGATATCAACTTTAGATTTGATATATTATTCCTTCCCTGCCACACTGACCAGCTGGCAGAGAAACAAGGTGATAGTAGCAAGAATGAGATAAGCAAGCTACCAAGCTCTGGGTACGCATTTCTGGTGAGTGGGGGCGCTCAGCTGCTAGCACCGTGTCTGTGAATGTCTCTCCTACCCTGTCAGGTACTAGACTAAGTTCCCTTCCTGTTCTGCACACCAAACTCAGGTACGAGAGACCAAACACTGTATGAGACTGAACTCCTTCTTCCAAAGCTGTAGTCTTCAATGGCAAATATTTATAAATGCTAACAAAAGGGCAGTATCTTCCAGAAATTTGTGCTGACAATCCCCGTGCTGTTCCTAGTCATATATTTTTCAGTGCAGGTCCATCACCCTCCTTTCCCTATCTCTTATCTACTGGAAACTCAGAGTCTTTAGTGAAAAGATCACACCTTCACAATTGTGTAGGTGCTTTACCAGAAATAAGCAATAACTCAATGATATTCTGCACATACTTAATATTGAATGCTTTCGAAATCAAGAAAAAAAGAGGGAGACATGAAACTTTCCCTTAATTGTTTTCTGGCTGGTGAAGACATTATAAAGCATGGACACAGGAAAGCAGAAGATTGTAACCATTTTATAAGCCAGTCCTAATGGTAGTTTGGCTGAAAAAAGAGAGGTGCATATCAAAGTGAAGACAGTGAAACAACTCTTGCAAGCAACTGTTTGAACTTCTGACTTGTCACTTTTCTCTTTCACCACCTCCTTGTTTTGCGCGTGCGCAGGAAATTTGCAGTACCGGTGGTAGCCTTCATTCCAAATAAGCAAGTTCACAGGCTGAATGTGGCAACAGAGATAACGATACACTGCTGTAAGCACATCCCAGAGCCACGAATGGGATCAAACAGCTCTGCAACAGCTCAGAAAACCTTATGTGCGTCTTCAGGATTGCAGAAAGGTGAAAATGAACTTAGCTAAAAAGGCCAGGAAGCAATCACTAGCAAGCAGCAGATCAAAAACTCCATGTTATAATACCCGCATGCTTGGGCTCAGCTTGCTGTAGAGGTATGGAACAGGATTACACCTTGCAATGCATCTAACTCGGTGTACTTCCCAGTTCTGCCTCTTACCTCCTGCCACACTAGCACAAGAGTGTGGTTTAGATCAGCTATCAAATATCTTTACAAACAAAAAAAAAGTAAGCTATTCTGATTAACAACAACTATGAGCTTGTTTACACTAAAAAATTTTGGGGGCAGGATGATTATTTAAAATAAAAGTTTGTCACAGTAATAAAATAAAAACATGTAACTGCATGTCATATTTTGATGTTTACTGTATTCTGTTTTTTTCTTTACAGAAAGCAGGTAAGAATTCATTTGTATCGCCATACTTATTGAATCACCTCTTCTAGATCAAAGTCCTTGTGTGTTAATGGAACAACAATTTCAAAATATTAAAGCAGAAATGAATAGTAGATGTCATTGTGTCAGGAAATATTGTCAAGTCTCAGAAGTTCTCTAAGTTTTCGTCAGACATTTCAAAATGACAACTCTTCTCCTCTTCCATCCAATGAAAAATTTCGGTATTTTCATCCTTCTAGATTTCTTCTGGAATCATAACTTTAGTCAGCTTTAAAGCACAGAAAAGCTTAGACATATCCAGAACAATCCTATGTGGGACAACACCTCCCAACATTTAATTCTTACAAGAAGAAAGGCTTCAAGCCAATGTTTCATGATTCAATTACAGTACAATATTATCTCATTTTCCTTGTACCGAACAAAACAAGAAGGGACAGGCTGTGAAACTAGTTAGACTGGCTACCTGCAAGAAAGTACTTTTCATTTGTTCATCCCGTAGAATGTGGTAGATGGGGAGAAGTAGAAATCTTAGGGTTCTTTAATGTGCTTTCATACATCAGTGAAACCTCTGATCATCTCACAGTCACTTCCTCTATCGCAGTCATTTGTAATAAAATAGGTACAATGTAATGAATAAAAGTAGGTGTAATGCAGGTCGCCTGCACCGAAGAAACAATACTCCAGCCTTTTCTTAAAACCCTAGAATGAGATTCCAGAGGAGCAGAAAAATTGATCCCAATTTCTTGAGTTCCTGGTCCATAATCAGATGACACCTTTACTTTCCACAGAAGTTACCAGCCTGTAGGAGTCTAAGACCAGGAATCCCTCTCACCTTAACAGAGCTATATCTTGTTGACTCTGGAACTGCCACAGAAGACAGGGTAGCACAGTAGGCCAGGCACTTTATTCTCTGCTCATTCCACACTTGGAAATCTCCTATTAAATAAAAAACCCTCAAAAACAATTAAAAAAGTATTTTTTTACATAAATCCATCCCTTCGTAAGAGGAAAAAAACCAACTCAGCATTACTATTTTTACCTGATCTCCATTAAAAGAAAAAAAAAAATTGTCTATGATTTGGAGACTTTATTCTCCTCCTCAAATATAGTGAGTCACAGAAAAGTCCCTGTTCATACTCTATGCTATTCAGTTGAGCAATTTCTCTCTATGTGGTTAAAGATGTTTTTTTCTTTAAAGGGGGAAGAGAACATTTATATCAATAAAAAATACCCTCATCCCCTCATAACATTTAGTTTACTTTATAAGCAGCACATTCCTAACAGCTTCCAATCGTATTCGAAGAGCTGTGGCCATGTAATTCAGGAAGCTGGAGGATCAGGTTTTCCCCTTCAGTAGCAAAGGAAGGGTTTGTTTCCAGTGAACGTCACAAACCAGGTAATATTTGAATGCAGAGAGCAGAAGGAAAAAGCACAGTCAACACCTGCTTATGCTTAGATACTCCCAGATACTTCTCTGGGAGCCAACGTTGCCATGACACAACCAGATTCATGCAATAGCCTACACTGGAAGAATACTGCTCCAATCAGCTTTATGACAGGAACAGATTTCTGCACCATGATGTAGAAACACAAAGTGCTCCCAGGGAGACTGTAGACAAGGACACCTTTCTGCACCTGTCAGCAGAACTTCAATTAGATACTGGAGTGATTCAAACGTCGAAATTGAGTCTCACAGCATCCCGGATTTCTACATTCCCTGCCCCACTTTTACCTTACGCCGTTGCACCATCTAGTGGCTACCTCGAGGTTTTGCCTCAATTAGAAGTTCAGAGACTGCTAAAGTCACATTACTGGACAGAGGTAGAATGGTACAAGATCAAACCAGTTTTAGGTTGGAAGGAAGCCCAGCCATGAAGCTGAACTTCATGATGAGCTTTGGGATTCATTTAAACAATCATCTGTAACACTAGGCACATCCAAGCATTTCTGAAACTTCGTTTGAAATTACTAGCTCAATTGGAGAGAAGTTACAAAGCTAGCACCCCTCCTCAAATGACCTCAGGCATGGTTTATGTTTATTCCTATCAAAGAGTAGTGGAGGCAGGGAACATCGCTAATCACAAGCAAGACCACTGCTAGCATGCCCCAAATATAACTTCCAGAAACTGCTGCTATTCATTACAAGAAGTTCAGTTCTTGTGGCATCTTAGTCCCAGGCTACTACAGCGGGACCATCTTTTTTTTCAAACAGCATTAAAGAACAGCAGCACATGTTCTTGTTCAGCCTGAAGAAAAGAAGGCTGAGAAGGGACCTTATAAATGCTTATAAATATCTTAAGGGTGAGTGTCAGGAGGATGGGGCCAAACTCTTTTCAGTGGTGCCCAGCAACAGGACAAGGGGCAATGGGCACAAATGGAAGCATAGGAAGTTCCGTCTGAACATGAGAAAGAACTTCTTCCCTCTGAGGGTGACGGAGCACTGGACCAGACTGCCCAGGGAGGTTGTGGAGTCTCCCTCTCTGGAGACATTCAAGACCTGCCTGGACAAGGTCCTGTGCAGCCTGCTGTAGGTGATCCTGCTTCGGCAGGGTGGTTGGACTAGATGACCCACAGAGGTCCCTTCCAATCCCTAACGTTCTGTGATTCTATGAGACCAACACCAGATTTGGAGAGTCCTCTTGATATCCATGACTAACCAGTAATCAGCCAGTTATGGGCAGCTGTAGACACAGTCCTGCTGACTGTGGCGAGTTGAGCATCTTCTACTCAACCAGCTCCAACTAAACGGGCTCTACCTGCCTAAGGGTTGTAGAAAGAAGGAAAATGAGTCACTATCAAATAAGCTAGTATAGGATACTTTTCCTAGCCTCAGAAGGATAGCAATTCACTCCCCTCCCAAAATAAGTGAGTGTGAAAGGCATACCAAAGAGTGCACAGCATTACTGCAAGTATTAACACAGTTGCCTTAGAAGACAAGCCTGTACCTTTCCTCCGGACAATGAACTCAAATTTGGCTGGGACCAAAGTATCCAGGCTAATGTTAATGGCATTCAGTCCTGCCTCCTTCAGTCGGGGCAGCAGTCTGGCTAAGTTGATCCCATTGGTTGTGACAGCAATGGTTTTCAGCCCTTCTAGCTTGTACAGTTGACCTAGGAAAATAAAAAAGTAAAAAGTACACTTTAAAAGAAGTAATTCAACTGTAAGTTACACAGAAAACCCAAAAGAAGATTTGTGAAACAAACACAAAAATATCACTGAGGGTGTGAGGAAAACATGGACGCTTCATCCTTCTTTCAGCTGCATTGGTTTAAGAGACCCATTTTAGCACAAATCTATTTCAAACGGTATGAAATACAGTAGTTTACTGCAAGCAAAATTGGTTATAAAGAACACTGAAAATGCACATTAATTTTGCTCTCCATTTCTTAGAGTAAATAGCTGCTTTATTGTTGGAGGAAGGCCTCTGACTTTGTTGACCTTCTTTTCCTCAATCTAGCTTTGCAAGCTGAATTCTGTGTTCTGTAATAATAACAAGCAGCAAGCCATCTCTTTCACACCTGACACCTGAACTAGCTGTGTTTATCCAGCAAACTTTATCTTACTTTACCAAACTTTATCCTGCTTTACCAAAAAACAGTTCTAACCCAGAGGTAGCTGCCAGCAGTAATGCCTTTAAACTGCTAAAAGAAATACCACATATACTCCTAACTAAACAGAAGAGTTCAACATTTTAGACCACTACAGAGAATCCAAGGCAACAACACCCAAGGGACAAAACACTTGCACTTGACAACTGAAATACTTCCATTACCCACAGTGGTCGCCCAGCCAATCAAAGAGGGCTTACGCAAGACACTAAAAAATGGCTAACAAAAGAAAACCATATAAGAAACAGTCAATACAATGAGATTAAGATTTAGAAAATAGCTGCTTCCTCATAAACCAAACGCAGAAATCCTCAGCATACCAGCTCTCCAGAGGGTAGGTTTTCAAACCTCCAGTTATCAGTATAATAACAAATAGGGAAAAACCCTCATAAACCACTTGCAAAAAGAGCGCCACAGAAAAGTAATTTTCTTTTATTTTCCCTCCTCCCTTCTCTCATAGCCTCCCCCCTAACTAGTGGAGAACTATTTGAAGAACCCTTACTTTTGAGGCAGCTTTAATTATAGCATAAATATTTCATAGTCCCTTCTTCTCTATTTTACCTCTATTTATTCATGTTGATAAGGGCTTTACTCCTGCTTTATCTCATTTCCGAGCTATTCTCAAAATATTCACCCTGGGCCCAAAACTCTGGAATGGGACAAGGTGGGTCGCAGAAAAGATGCTGAAGTTTACAGCAGCGGTGTTTTGCAACATGGTTAAGAACCCTGTAAAGACATTTGGAACCTGAGGTTGTAACGAAAGAGCAATCTTTTCCAAGAACTCGGTTTTTCTGGCATTCACCTCTCAAAATCCTCCCCACTGACCAGGAATAACCTTTTCCTAGAGAATGACTGCTATTGGCCCAAGTTTGCCAAAGATTATTTAACACTAGCTACCACTCACAGCCTAGTCTTGGTGAGAGCATAGGATACACACCGCAGCCCGAGGATGGCACAGGAACACCACTATTTTCATTTACAGCCTCAGAACACACGAAATGCTCAACCTCCTAACAACAGAGTAAAAAACACTAGGTGCCATACAGGTTTCATTGCTAGAAATGTAAAATGCATAAAGGTGTTGAATAAAACCAAAGCCATGCTGCAGCCTAAAATGGAAAAATTAACAAAAGTAGCAACAGCTCCTTAGGTCAGCTGGTGCAGGTAGCAGCTGTTATCAATGCATTTTCTTCCTCATCAGACAGGATGAGATACAGGATGAGATACAGGATGAGGCACTGGAAACACACCAATCTGTGGGAGAATCTTTAATAACATACTGGATGGAAGCCAAGTGTGAGAAATTAGAAATGGAGACTTAACACCAACAAGTTAAAAAGGACCAGCTAGTGCACTCTGTCTTATTTGCCAGCATTCGCAGTTGCTTGGTTTCTTGGCTTGTTCACCTCTAAATTCAAAAGATATTGAAGAGTTTTCATAACTTCGTAACTCACCTTGTGCCTGTATTAAGCCTGTTTGCTGACCTTTGGTCACTGCTTCAGCAACAATCAGCACAAGCAAAGGCAACTGATAAAACTATCAAGTAGAAAACGAAACAGAACAGATGCTATAACTCAATAGCATGAAGCTAAAAGCTTATACGTCAGGCTCAAGCCATCCAGTAAATCCTTTTACATTCACTTTTTCCTTTAGGATCCCGAGCATCTTCTTAAAGAGACAAGGTTCTTGCATATTCTCCTCCAATTGTTTCCTCAATTGCACTTCTGCCGATTGAGTCCAGACATGGTATGTGTATCTCCTAGTACATGAACTAACAATTCTACCCTGCATCGCTTCCCTCTTGAAGTGCGTACATTGCTATAAAAAGTCATCCAACCATCTGTCCCACTCCTGATGGAAAATGATTTTGTCAGTGGAGATGTGTACTTCTCAGACTATTAATAATTAAGATCTATTACACGGTTTATATTCGGTGCTATTTTAAACTCTGAGTACCCCAAAGGAGACGGATTCTATATTGCATTATCAGCTGCCTCAGAAAAGTCTCAAACATAGGTATTCAGCAGTCCCCAGGACATGATTTACTTTCAGCAAGTGTTAGTTGCTGAGTCATAGTTTATGTATGTGCATGCATTAAAAGAAGATTCGAAATAATTTAAAGAACTGTAGCCGGTCTCTGAATAACATGGTCTCCTATGGTAGCTTCAAATCACATTTGTTCATTGAAACAACAAAAAAGTTTAAACTTGAATATTCGAAAAATACAGCAATAGTAATCCAGCATTAATATTTCTGAGCTCCATTGGTATTTCACAGACCATTTATGGTTAAGAGAAAGTTTTGCTGAAAACAAACCAAACTTAAACCTTATTCAGCACCTGAGATATTGTAGCCAGCTTCTATAAACCATATAGAAATCTGAATTAACTCTATCTCAAACCAGTACACTGTGCTAAGATAGCTTCAATAAAGGTGCCTAATTCAAATTCTGCAGAAGACATTTTTGGGCTTGGTTTCCCTTCAGTGAGTTTTCTCATAGTTGTTACATGTGATCTATTTAGTTTTGACACTTATATCTTGATCCCAAACTTGTGCACCATAGAGCAACACCAAAGTCCGAGAAGACAAAAAGTGTTTACAGACTTAATATGCCAATTTTCAACACACCTTAGAAAAAACCAGCTAGGCTAACACAAATCCATGACAAAATGAACTAATGCAACAGGACAATTATCTTAACATTCATTATTTTTACCCCAAGATCACTACTCTCATGCCATCCATTAAAATGACCACTATGAATCTGTCAAACTTCAGCTGTGAGCAAGAACACAGGCAGAATAATGAAAGCCCAGTGGTTCAGAAAGATCTGTCTCCCTCTTTCAGCCACAGAAATAAACCTTTGAGAATTCTATCACTGCAATAAAACAAACAAAAAAGCTTTCTATCCTTCCAATATCAATATTTCAGAATTGCAGCAATGTGATAACTATTGTGCAGTGACCTGGATGCTCAGCTTAAGCCCTCAATATCAGAGTAACTGTATTGAGTATAAAAAGCCACCAGGTATTGCTGATAAATCAAAAAGGTGCAGACATTAGGAGAGAAAGCTCTGCACTGAACTGATGATGTTGTTGATTTCAACTCGTTTTCATGCCAATACTATAAGCTGAACTGTAAAGCTTTACTGTATTTTAAAATACAACCTATTTTATAAATCCACCTCTCTTGTGGCTGGTGAAACCCAGCTAAAAATAATTATAGCTATTATTACTAGAAATGGGGAATGCCTTCTTGAAAGAAACAGGTCTCTTGAAAGGCACATAGCTCTCAGTCCTAAATAAAGAATAACCTGTCATGCATGAGCAAAACGCCCTAGAGAATGGTATTCCAGAGTTCCAGAAAGATGAAGTTTGTGAAGTTCCAGGACTCCTCACAATCAAGGTTCAAGTAGACCCAAGCCAGCTTACTGTATCCATACCTCTTCCAGCTATAAACAGGTCAACTCTACATATTACACTGCTCTGCTGCTTCCTTTGGAAAAGACCATAAATGTCTTCCAAATCCTGAACAAAACAGAGCAGCAGCAGAGACCAACTGTTTTCTGCACCAAAAGCTCTGTGTATGAGTAGGCAGTCACTCTACTTTCAAGACCTTCACCTTCCTTATCTTCAGTACTTAGAAGAGTATACGCACAGAAACTGACAAGTTCAGTTGCCTACAATACACCAAAGTGCACCCACCTACATAGACTTAATCTAATGCATTACCACTACTCAAAGCTATTGTACTATCTGTAACATACGAGACTTTGCACAGGGAAAAAAATCACCTGGCTCAGGAAAAAAACAGGCAGTTGGTCAACACAATAACAACTGAAGGAGACAGACTACTAAAAATTACCCAGTAACTAATCTTCCATTGAAGTAATAGTCTTCATCAGTAACTGTAAAAACATAGGCATTTCCACCCTTCCTTGCTAAATACAGACAAGCAAGTGACATCTGTTGTCAAGGAAATAAAACAAAACTACCCCTCACACCCCACCCCCAATCTGAAAGAAAACCTGTTTTGTTTGTAAGCAGGTACCAGCTGTTCATCCCCAGTGAGGACCTGGTCACATCAGTTCTTGATTATTCACCCCAAGGCTGCATTACCACAAGCTATTCTAATAGATGGTGAATATGAAGACAATGCTAAGTTCAGCTGTTACAGTATGAAGAGACATAAATTCCATCCAAGCAGGAGAACAGAACTGGAAGTTTTCTTAAAGGAACCATCTTGCATTTCACAAAATTAGGAAAAAGCACTGTCATTTGATGTATGATTAATCTTCAGGTTGCTGGACTGTATCAGTAGATAGTTACAAGTGTAGTTCTTGGATCAATACACAGCAAGTCACTTGGAAACACACTGTATTTATTGAGAACTCACCCACGATATCAACCACATCAGGTCGGATAAGTGGCTCTCCTCCTGTCAGTCGGATCTTCTCTACACCTTCTTTCACAAAGAGTCTGGCTAGGGTGATTATCTCCTGAGTAGTAAGTAGCTCTGATTTAGGGGTCAGCTGAACACCTTCCTCTGGCATACAATACTGACCTGAAACAAAAGAATACAGAAATACATGGGGAAAAAATAACCAGCAGCAGTTAATCTAATATCGATGGACAAAATGCACCAAGTTCAACTGTCCTTAATGGATGTCCAATGACTCTGCTTTTCTGAAATACAGGTAAGATCATCCACCAAATCTTACAAGCAATCTCCCAACATTTTCCTGATTTGCTTCAGAAGATAAACTCACTTGACGGGTCTCAAAATTACAATGGATCCACTCTGAAGGGAACGCTGATCTTATTTCTATGTAATCTGCAGTCAGAGACACCAAACTGAACTGGCAAGCACCAGGACATTGCCACAAACTTTGCTGATGTTGTGGGAAAGCGTAGGTACAAGCTTCTCATGCTTATCACACGCTTTGGGTACGGCAAACAAACATCCACAAGCACCATCACCCAAACCACACGAAGTCTGATGAAAGACCTGTCACCCCCACCTATCTGTGGTAGATCCCTATGCTTCCTCCTGCTTCCCCATCCCACTAGCAGCTCAGCTCCTAATCAGTCTCTATCTGTCCTTTACCATTACTTTGTGAAGACAAGAAACAGCGCAGGGCCAACACACCAATAAGTACCCTAACTCAGTTCTTGGCCTTTGCACAATACGGTGCGTAAGAGCTTTGTTCAAGAAAGCAAGCAGATACTTACATCTGAGGTTGCATTTCTCAGTCAAAGAAATTCGCAAGTAGTTGTGCCGACGCCCGAAGCTATCTGTCAAAAATGCAGAGAAGGGAGCTGCATGTTCCAGTAGAAAGCATCCTTTTCCTGAGCTTTGCAACTCCTGTAATGAAAACAAGCAAATGCTAAATATTTGGATAGTTATCCTATCAACTTGTTGTATAAATATCAACTTTGAACTTAATTGACAATTATTGCTCCATTTTTCCCCACAGGGACAGCTGCACAAGAAAAACCCATGACTTGATTTACAGTAAAAACCAGCCATTTGTTGATTAAAGTTTCACACCCTACTTAACTCGATGGAACTGTACTGCAATTTTCCCTGTGCATTTTAAGATGCAGACTCTTTACCACAAGTGCTTCAGGCTTTTTGTGCAGAATAGGAGGCAGCTTTTTTTCAGTTGCATGCCTGCCCTCGGTGCCAGGGAAGATTATGGAGCAATCCAACCTGAGTGCGCTCACTGGGCATGTGAAGGACAGCCAGGGGATCAGGCCCAGCCAGCGTGGGTTCAAGAAAGGCAGATCCTGCTTGACCAACCTGATCTCCTTCTACGGCCAGGTGACCTGCCTAGTGGATGAAGAAAAGGCTGTGGACGTCTTCTACCTGGACTTTAGTAATGCCTTTGACACTGTTCCCCACAGTATCCTCCTGGAGAAACTAGCTGCCCATGATTTGGATGGGTGTACTCTTCACCGGATAAAGAACTGGCTGAATGGCCAAGCACAGAGTGGTGGTGAATGGAGTTAAATTCAGCTGGTGGCCGGTCACAAGTGGTGTTCCTCAGGGCTCAGTGATCTTTATCAATGACCTGGATGAAGGGATCGAGTGATCCCTCAGTAAGTTTGCAGATGACACCAAGCTGGGTGGGAGTGTCGATCTGCTTGAAGGTAGGAAGGCCCTGCAGAGGGTTCTGGACAGACTGGATTGATGGGCCGAGGCCAACTGGATGAGTTTCAACAAGGCCAAATGCTAGGTCCTGCACTTCGGTCACAACAACCCCATGCAACGCTACAGGCTTGGGGAAGAATGGCTGGAAAGCTGCCTGGTGGAAAAGGACCTTGGGGTGCTGGTTGACAGGCAGATGAACATGAGCCAGCACTGTGCCCAGGTATCCAAGGCCAACAGCATCCTGGCTTGTATCAGGAATAGTGTGGCCAGCAGGAGCAGGGAGGTGATCGTGCCACTGTACTCGGTCCTGGTGAGGCTGCACCTGGAGTACTGCGTTCAGTTTTGGGCCCCTCACTACAAGAAGGACATTGAGGTGCTGGAGCGTGTCCAGAGAAGGGCAACGAGGAGGTGAGGGTTCTAGAGAACAAGTCTTACGAGGAGCGGCTGAAAGAACTGGAGCTGTTCAGCCTGGAGAAGAGCAGGCTGAGAAGGGACCTTATTACTCTCTACAACTACCTGAAGGGAGGCTGTAGTGAGGCAGGTTTTGGTCTCCTAACTAACTAGCAATAGGATGCGAGCAATGGTCTCTAGTTGTATCAGGGGAGGTTCAGATTATATATTAGGAAAAATTTATTCATAGAAAGAATGGTCAGGCATTGGAACAGGCTGCCCAAGTACAGTGGTGGAGTCATCATCCCCAGAGATGTTTAAAAAACGTGTAAATGTGGCACTTCAGGATATGGTTTAGTAGGAATAGTGGTGTTGGGTGGATGGTTGGACTTGATGATATATACTTGAATCACATAGAAGGGCCGCTCCCCGCACTTCAGCACAAGAGAACTAAAAGCTGATGAAACATTGCATCTTTGCTTGTGTCCCTACCAACTTTCACGTGCAAGACATAACATTCTGTTAACAGGATGGTTGGACTTGATGATCTTAGAGGTCTTTTCCAAACTATGATTCTATGAATAGCAAAACCAAATTATTGCTTTGTACAATTATGTTTCATGATGCCCTTTTCAAGAACGTTTCCACCAAGGTCTACTTGCCCAAATCCATAAAACAGAATACTTCCAAAAATCTTGTCTCAGTTAAAAGATGATACATAATACAGGGCACAGTGGGACGGGAAGAAAAACATGTGATCCTGAACACTTCACCGGTTCATGCCTGCATAAAAAGATTAAGAATTTTAATAATGTCTTTATTAACTGCCATGAAGTGTCTATTAAAAGTGATTTCTATTTACATTTTTGGTTTTTTTTAAGGCACAGTGCAACATGTTCTAGCATAACAGTTTTCAGCAAGTACTGAGTATTTTCTCTCCAGAATGAGGGCTGATCAGTTTAGGTATCCAATGAAATATACCAAATTAGTAGCTGCTGCTGGAAAAGAATACACTTCAAGTTTATACCAAGAATCTTTAAAACATAACAGCCGTCAACACCAGAACATTGTTGGTTATAGCAAGGTCTAAACGCAGGGAGTCCCACTGCCTTTAGACCATGACTTTCAAATTACCATGTTATATGTCCATTTTTCTATACCTGTAGAGTACAGCTGAAACCACTCTGTTACTTTTGGAAAATATTTCAATACCTTAAGTGAAACATACAGTAACTGAACGAACTCGTCACAGTACTGCAGAAAAGCAAAAGTTTACCAAACATACTTTAATCAGCTTGGTTCAGGCACTACATATAAAGGTCCACAAAAAACATCACTCAAACCCTAGAAGTCTGGTGTCTTTTCATCTACTATATTACAGTAGAATTAACATTTTATAAGAGGTCAATATAATAACTCTGACAGAGGCTAGCTGCATAGCATCACAAAAAGAAACAGAGAAAATATGATTAAAATAACTAAAGGAACTACTTTCACTGTGTTCTTGTTAGTTAGCCACACAGACACTTCATAGCCAGCTAAGAAAACTGGAAGAAAGCTAAAGGACTCCTGGACATACAGAGAACTTCATCTCCAGTGAAAGAGCACATACGAAACTATTTCTGGATACACGGTGTTCACAAAGTTAATAAAGTGAGTGGGAAAACAATGAGCTTCAGAATTGTGCCTCAAGTCAAAATCACGCTGGCTAGCCTCAATAGGCTGCAGCAGACAAAGGATTAAACAAAGTTTTAACATAAATTTAAGATGCAGAATGAGGAACTGAACAAAATGCACATTAGGTATTATTCAAACCGCTTAACTAAGCAAAGGTCATAGTTTCCATCTAGTGAAAAATAGACCTATGAAATCTCCAGACATACTAAAATTGGCACGTATGGGATGATGCCAAGGAACTGGGCAGAAACACACGTAGCCACAGCCATCATCTCCCTGGCTCTGGTCATCACGAGTAACCATAGTAGGTAATCCTGCACAGTATTTCCAAACAGCCCTAGCAAGGAGTCTGGAAATGGTCAACTAAAACATTGAACAACCCCCAGATATACTTCCTCAAAACCTTTTATTCTGAAAGGATTTGTAAGAAAGATTTGGGGGTGGGTAGAGAAGACACCCTCAGTGCCCAGATCAGCCAGACAGCAGAGGTTACCTGGGGAGAGGCCCAACTTCAGCCATCAGCAGCTGCAGCAATTTTGATTCCAGCTGTGCTAACACCACGGCTGCTGCTAAACTTACAAGCAGGAGCAGTCTTTCTTGGCAGCACAATCTTTTCACCAGCCTTTAAACAATCCACTACATTTCTTGATCCAAACAGCTTCGTGGTTAGATAAGAAGATCTCTAAGAACAACCCTGGGGCGGTGAGGATTTGGAGAAGATCAAGGAGACACAAAGTGGCTGATTTCACCATGCAAACAGCATCTGTATACCCCTGATAAAACAGCAGTACTAGCTTCCGCGTAATTGCTTTTCTGCCAGAAGAAACAAAATATCTTTCAGTTTCTGTGTTGAAACGGCCACAGCAGCAGAGGGATGAGGGGCACAAGGCCAGCTCTCCCCAGGCCTGGCCTTCCTTCCCTGCGGCACCAGAGCTGTCAGTGGCAAGCCTGCCGCAGCCCGCATGCTGCTCACGCTGCCGCACGCCCTCACGATGCCCGCTTACCCCACACCCTCATGCTTCCCCCGCTTCCCCCATGCCGCCCTCCTGCCGCCCGCTTCCCCCACGCCCTCACACGCACAGGCAGAACAAACCATCTGGTTTTTGACCAGCCTGGGTGCCTGTGGGTTCTCTGCGAGCTCCGGACATTTTTAGTTTCCCCAGGAAATCCCAAGTTGGGAGCTTGCTGTGTTTGTTAGAAATGCTGGCTCTGCTGCTCTTCTTGTGAGAGTTTCTCAGAATACAAGCAGGGTTGAGCTGAAGAGCCCAGCTAAATATTCATATGTAATTTCTGCTTCTTCCCCAGTTAGAAAACTCACCCCTTGAACAGACTAAATCTGAAGATACTTTAAATAGTGCCAAACTAAAAAAAAACACTACCCAGAAGTATTTTTTCTTGAAAACTGCACTGCTTTCTGGCCTTCTGGATTTCTGACATTCTCTTTCTGATTATTTTGGAAAGGTTTTCTCATTTGCAAGGTAAAGAACTGCCGTGCTTATTAAAATTATTTTAGCCTTCTTGTAGGGGCACTCCTCTCCTGTTTTTTTCTCAGTAACTCATTTCTGCGACTTTTTCAGGATCAGGCTTCCTTACCCACTCCAGTTGAGGACAGAACAGTAAGAACCTCCTGCCTTCCTGTTTTAAGGTGTGCATTACAGCGAGGGAAAGCAGTGGACAGCTGTCCTCCCTGACAGAATGGAGGCAAGAGAGAGAAACTCTCATGATTGTACGTAACGGATGCCAAAACTGCGTGCTTTGAAGAACAATAATATACTTAGAGTAATTTCCTATTTTCAGGAAGGACCCACTGCTGGACTGGGATGCAGGAGATAACAGTTCTGTTCCTGGTCTGCGATCCACCTGCGTGGCTGGTACAGCCAAAGAAACTACAGTAAGAGGACTTACTGGCGGAAAAATGCTGCCCTTCATTAACTACTCTAAAGTGAACTGTCAAGAAGCAGTACTTGAACAGGCACTCAGCAGGCAGTTGGTGTCAATACACTTTAAAGTTCCCTCTGGAAATAACTAAATTTTGCTCGCTTGCAAAATAGTGTGTTTTGGAATGGGGAAAGGCAAAAAGTTTTCCAGAGGTATCAGAGCTTCTTTCCATCAACTTCTTGTCGTGTACAGAGGTGAGTTTGTCTGAGAGGAAAGAGTGACTGGAGATGGAATTTTTAAGCCATTAGTTCAGTTTCTGTCCAGTTTCTGTCCAGTTTGATGTCAGCAAGGAGGAACTAGGAGACACCCATGAGGAGTTCAGTAGCACCAGCTTGAGCTCCAGTGGGAGTGTATCCTGTATTGCCAAAATTGCCACTGCACCAAGCAGTGACTCATATTTTTACCAATTCCACAAGGAAGGTCAAATATCAGAGATGGAAGCTCAGCTGCCTCCCTGGTAACTCAGGGCAAGGATGAAGCACTCTCTCGGGTAGTTGTGTAACCAGGGTTTTTCAAAGGGGAGGTACAGGGTGAGGTTGGACCTAGAGACACTTGCAGCCTGTGTTAGAGCTATAAGGGCGGGGAAAAGGAAAAAGCTGTCTGCTACAATTCCCAGGCTACCAGCAAGAGGTTACTCAGTTCCCTGCAGTTGGAAAATATGGGTAGTTGTTGGTATTTTAACACATCAATGCCCAACCACATAACTTTTTCACTCAGAAGAGATGGTTATAACCCCTAAGTCCCCACTCCCCTGTCTCCATAGTTGACAGGAGATGCTTCTGCACATTGGAAGAGTATGCCCTGTCACAGAGTGTGCTTTGTCTGATCCGTGAAAACACAGTTTCAGTCTCCAGGCTGTCAATCCTGTGTTCTATACCAGCACTGAAAGAATGAGAGCTGAGATGACTGCACCTAGTAGCTATATTTTGACAAGCTGTCAGCCCTTCAGACCTGCCAATTCACCTGTGATTTCCAGGAGAACTCTTCTAACAATGCAGCAAAACTGGAAGCTGTCACCAGAGGTATTAATAACCACCAGGAACACCACAACCTGACAGATACTGGAAAGGCTCGGTTAAACACAAGGGGGAAGATAACAGAGTTCTTACCTATTTATCAAGCTGAAGATCAAGTACTATACTTGCTCTAGCCTTCCACCTTCACCTTATCCTCAGTGATATTCGCGCACTATGAAACAGAAATGCTTGCAAACACTTCTTCTGTGCAGACCTCAGGGACCACTACAACCCCTGTACTTATGACACTGTTAGCGCTGCTCCTGCTGTCACACCTGCTGGGTCTTTCAGCTCCTGCAGTCCTTTTGGGTCTCTGCATCAGTGCTGCCGCCTTCACTGTAGTACCTAACGCTGCTGCACCAGCATCGCAGACACAACTCAGCAAAAGCTCTTCTGTTTCACACGTCACCTTTAACATCTTAGTCTGTGGGGAAGCAGTGACACAGTGTCCTTGTTCAACCTGGAAATTAGACAACCACAGAGACTGAAATGGGTCTAAGTAGGCCAAGTGCCAGCATGAGGTCTGAGCTGAGAAGTCCAAGGCAAATGTTTTTCCAAGGGCTCAGCAGCTGCTGTCCAACAGCTGACCCCAAAGAGTATGCCACAGTTCTGGTTACTGGCACAGCGAACACTGCTCAGGGACTTTGACCAGCTACCCACAGAGTGGAGCTCCAGGACACACAATTTCAGATTTGACTGGCCAAGAATCAGGGCCATATGAGGTCTTTCTAAACAAACTGGGCTGTCCTCTCTATCCCAGTGTCAAAGACTTCACTGAGGCCACAGAAAATTTCAGGCGGTTATGTTCGAACTACAGGATTTACATGAACAGATGGAAGAAGCCAAAACGAAACTTTGTATCGGGATGCTAAAGACCTTTACTGAAAATGATAGATCTAGCGCAGGATTACAAAAAAAACCCAAGATGTTAATTTCCTTAATATTATTGGTCTCAAGCCTCACTATCTTAAGGGTCCTCTCAGCTTCCTCCTTTGTTTCAAAAAATTGTTTTTTTTGCATGTAAACTTCCAGCTTACAATAAAAAAGTATGAAACACTTTTTCTATTGTACTGGAAAACACACCGTTTTGTAGCAGAAATATGTAATCCTATACAATTTTTTTTTACTGAAGAATATAATTTGGACATGTATCATCATGTGCACAAGATGACAGGATGGCATCAGACTTTCCTTTGTTAACTGAATTAGTCAAGAAATGCTTGTACACAATCAACCGTGAAAACGCTGCTTTCTGAGTGCCTGTTGTTACCTGCCCTTATCTAGTCTGAGAAAAAGGGACTCCACTCTGCGCACATCACCGAGACTGACAACTGCATCTTAAATATTAAGATACAAACTGGTTCACACATGTGGACTAATCAGTCCACTAATAAGCTGATGAAGTTCTGGGTTTTATTTGTAAACAATCTAGGATCAGTTTCCCAAGTATATCTGATTTCACCTTCAAAACCAACATAAATTTTCACAGCCTCAGATTTTCCTAGTCTGGTTATCTGGTCAACATCATTTCACTTTATATAAAATGTGTGGTAAATATTGATATATTTATAAGAGAACTTGATAAAGACTTAATGGACATTCAAACCACAAATAAAAGCTATTAAGTGCTTCTGCTGGAAGGAGTCACTTACTAAGCATTCACAGAAAGTGTTATTACAGACAGCAAATGCAGGACACAGAATGGGTAGCACACACACATTCTCCCACCATCTCAAAAAACAGCATGTAGGAACAGGCTAAAAAAGGTCGTAAGTTGAACAGAAGTTCATAACTCAACACAGCTCTTCCTTCCACAGCTGGAAGGACCATTTTAAAAGGGGATGAAATACTGAGAGGCTAGTGCACTCTTCTCCCCTTTGCACCCCCTGCACCCAGCTGAAATCTCATGAAACTAAACAGAACCCACAAACATTTTCAGATCCAACCCAGAAGACAGTCAAGCAGTATTCACAATTGTTCTGTATGTTTGAATTTCCTGTCATCTGAAAGCACGTTTCACTGTCCTCTGCAGCTGTAATGCCAATTGCTCCTCTCCACAGATGAATCCCCGGAGACACAAAGAACAGAAAAGAGCAATGAGTACATTATCATGATAAGGTTACTAAGTTTGCACTGTCTTTACTTTTGCATCAGCTTTCTTCTCGGGCCCTGCAGGGTATCCGCCAGTGCCCCAGCACACTCGTCACAATTACTATGCCACACACACAAACCATCCACCTCATTCTTCCAGCCACCTTGGATTTTGTCCCCTAAGGCAGGAGGGCTTTCAGAGATGGGTGTCGTAATCAAGCTCTTTCAAAAGTATTCCTGAACGTCTGCTATAACTACTCAATTTATAGAAAGTAGTTAAAAGTAATTCTGATCAGAATTTATTAAAAAGCACATGATTTAGAAAAAACAAAAGAAACTTAATACCCTTTCTAGATTCCTGAGCCAAACAAGCATTCAATAAAGCAAAGCACAAAGTCATTTGACTTTCTGTAAATAACCAAGTGGTAGCGAATGCATTCAATTCTGGCGACGCAAAGACTGTCACTGGTCGCTTTAGCTTGTTTTCTGCCCGTAAAAGTCAGCCACACAACTGCAAGTAAACCAACAAACCATGTCCCAGCTGGGATTACCCGGTGTGTCGTGCCCTGCTTCTGCCGGACAGTTACAGAACCTGTGCCTTTCTGTGCAGCTTTTTCTCCCGCATCGGGGCACGAATCCGCCTGTGGGACCAACAGTTAAACCGGGAGCAGCTGGATCTGGACAATGCCCGCGCCGGTGTCACGCCAGCGAGGGGACGACCCGCTCCACCGCAAAGTTGACACGACCGCTCGGAGCACGACCACCGAGAGCCGCCAACCCCTCGGTTTTGACCCAGGCAGACCAAACCCCGCTGTGTATTCCTGCTCCGACCGGGACGCGACGCAGAGCTGGTTCAGCCCCGGAGACCGAGCGTCCTGCTTGCCCACCGCCCCTTTCGCTGACACACCCCCCCCCCC
>Ga0065711_1028561_pt1 | contig 40483 bp, 29 predicted proteins | sample Hoacrofraction12_FD_59098 | JGI IMG/M metagenome (GOLD analysis project Ga0065711, IMG submission 59098) | Hoatzin crop microbial communities from Cojedes, Venezuela - Epithelial fraction 12 v2 (version 2) | ecosystem: Host-associated > Birds > Digestive system > Esophagus > Crop | place... | reverse complement strand
CCCCCCCCTTTTTTTCTTTTTGTCCCCAGCTTTGGTTCCTGATAGAGATGTGAGAGTCAGTGTGAAAGCCCTGGCAGTAAGTTGTGTTGGCGCAGCTGTTGCACTTCACCCCGAGTCTTTCTTCAGCAAACTGTATAAAACACCCCTTGAAGCAATGGGAGGAGAGTATGGTATGATGCAGTTTACAAATTCCATTTTAATAGTGTGTTTGGGTTTCCAAGTAAGTGAGGCAACATCTGTACTGAAAATTATAAATCCAGTTTAGTATTTGCAAACAAATACTGCATCAATTGGCATGAGCATGCTGTCTGCGCTAGTAGTGCATATGGTGAGATTTTTTTTTTTTGTAATAAGGGTTAAGTTTCAATGGACGACCTTGTACAGCCTTTGACAAGTTGAAGCTGTTTTAGTACAGCTGCTGTATAGAAGTGGTTTGTTTATTTTATAAATGATTCCTTCAAATTTATTACAGGCCATCTTAGAGAGGATTTTTAAACCGTTAGGTTCATTTTTGAGTGCTGCAATGTGATCAGCAGGGACCTGGAGTACTCAGCTGGTTCGATGCAGACAGTGACAAAGGTGGACTGCTTACCAAAACTCGTACTGGATTTCCTTAGAGCATTTTGTGTACAAATGAAATAAATTACAAGTGGTTTTGTGTAGGATCATTGGTCTCGATGGTGTAAATGATCTGTAGATTACATGCAAGGGATCTCTGAAGGTAGAAGCAAGGCGGGCCTATTGTGAATATGCTGACATTGACTGTATAATAATTAGTACCTCCACTGAAATGTTTTTAGGGAACAGTTAAGTCAAAGACTAGTATTTTAAAAATAAAGTAGTTGTAACTTATTTTCTTAGAGGAGCAGTATGTATCAGATATTCTGAACTACATTGACCATGGAGATCCCCAGATTAGAGGAGCTACGGCCATTCTGTGTGGAACAATTGTCAACTCCATTCTAACTAAGTCACGCTTTGATGTGGAAAAACGGCTAATAAATGTCAGAAACTCAACAGGTAACAATTTATTTTAAGGGTGTCTTTATGTAACCAAAATTTTCTTTTGTTTCATTGCTCTAAATTCTTTTTTTGTTAGGAAATCTCTTTTCCTTGGTAGACTGCATACCTCTGTTACAGAAAACGCTGGAAGATGAGTCCTCTGTTACATGTAAGCTGGCTTGTACAGCTGTGAGGGTAAGCAGAAGTAATAATGTATTTGCACCACCATAGATCACAGGGGTGTTACTCATTAACTAGGATCCTACTATGCTCAGGTGTATAAACATGGAGCAAAAAATGACTTGTACCCAAGAACTTTATTGTTGAAAACATGGATTCAGGCACAGAAATGGAAGAACAAACAGCTGAAAAATAATTGTTGGTTAGATCATGTAGCAGTATACTCTGCTCATGATATTTCTAGTTATAAATGTACTGATACGAGCTGTATTGTTGCATTAGCCCACAACAGGATGAGGGCATTAGATAGAAAGGATACCTAGCCTAAACAGGGAAGTGTGAACGTGTAACACCTGGTTGTAGCCTCTATTTGGAGAGCAAAAATTACATGTGAGAAATGACAAGGAAAATCGTGATTATTTTCTGAAATAATAATTTTCAAAAATGAGGAAAGTCTCAGGAAAGTGTTTCAAATTGGGCAAAAGATTCATCAGGCAATTGGTAATATAGAGACTGTAGCTGAATTTAGGAGTGGAACTTGGTGTGTGAATTTTATTTTTGTAATAAAATCTGTGGAACGTGTTCTGTGAAGGAGCGAGCTTTTGCTTGAGGAATTTTCAAAAAAAGTAGAACAACAAGGACAAAGTGAAGGCCAAGGGGAAATAATTCATCAGGGAGAGGCACCGGGTGGCTCACTACATTGCACCGTGTGGGTCAGCGAGGCAAAGCGTAGCATTTAGTAAAATGCAGTTAGTGAATGAACAGAAAGTATGATTTCATACTAGGAGGAGGGGTCTGCGGTGCAGCTGAGAGAAGGAAATATATTTTTAACCTTCTGTATCTTATTTTTGTATATGGTAGTTTAATGTGTGATTACAGTTATGATTATGACTTTTTAGAAGACTTCACTAGAATTGTTCAGTTCAGGCAACTTAAACTAGTCAATTTTGACTTTGTCTTTCTCTCAATACATAATGTAGCATGACTTCATACCTTTGTGGCAGAAATGTTCAAAAGCATTTTGGGTTGTTAATCCCCGAACAAGAAAGTACATTTTCGTGTAGTTAAATAAGACGTAGAAGTGCAGAGTTCTGTAACTTTTTCCAGAGATCAGACGTTCTGCGTATAGGTGAACAGTCATGAAAGTGAGGAGATATGACGTTTTCAAAAACTTCTAGAAATTGGAAACAGGCGTCTAAAAAACGACCTGTGGAAATTAGGAGAGGCTGTTTTTGAGCAGCGAAGAATGTAGTGCTGGTATTGTTTAAGCCCTGCCAGTTTTAGACCTTTCTCTTCAGAGGATTATCTTCTGATCTCTGAGGCTTGTGTTCCTCTCCAGAGTTTAAATTTGGCAGCAAGTTTTAGCAGTTCACATGGAGCTAGTGTCCTAGCTTTGCAAAGTACCTAGCTCTAGTAATTTGTCCTAGATCTTAAGCAATAACTTATTTTAGTATTCTAAATAAAACAGATTTTTATGATCATTTAGACTCTGATTCAGAGAACCTCTTCTGTAATATAACTGAAAGTTGTTTTTTCTTCTCAGCATTGCATCATGAGCTTATGTAGTAGCAGCTACAGTGAGCTAGGTTTACAATTAATTGTTGACCTCCTTACGCTGAAGAATAGCTCATACTGGCTAGTCAGGACAGAACTTCTGGAAACACTTGCAGAGGTAGATTTTCGGTAAGTGTTTATATTTTTCCATGGGTGTTGTAGCTGCAGTATAATGATGCTGTGTATAGGAAGCTGGAACCAAAATGGAGCAGTTTTTTCTGAAACATTAAAAATTTTCATAAAACTAATTCAGACCTATCATTCATATAAGGAACATATGAATTCCTTTGTTGTTACCACCGAGTTCACTACCAAGCCCAACCCTGGTAACATTGTATAGGAATTTCTATGTTAGTGGTCTGTTTTATCAAGACTTCTGTAAATCTGTGAGCAGAGAGAGACCATATAATCTGGAAACTAACTTGGATTTCATGTCCAGTTGTGTGTGTTTTTTAAAGAAAAAGTCCCTGACTTGTTCTCCATTATTGTCATCTCTCTTCTGTTGCTCAGTTTCTGTTATACTGAAATGAATGTGACTTTACTTTCTTTTCTTGCATTGCCTCATTTTCTACAGGTTCTTCCAAGCTGAAAGACTAAAGGTGTTTATATGAAAATTCTCCAAATTGTCCTTAGTCATACAAAATCAGACTCTTTCTGAATAGTGATATTTGGAAGATGTTACCATCTTTTCAAAACAGTCTGATTTTTTACATGCGTGGGAAAAAATACAATTGCAATATGTAAATAATGTCTTTAACTGAAGAAAAGTAGTTCTTCTGGCACACTAGACAGTAGTTTAGCAAATAGCTTACCTCTTCTAAAGGTAGCCAAAAGTGTCTTAACTTCTTATGTTTTCCCTGCAGTGGTGTTTTTTAAAAATACAAACAAAATAAAATAAAAAATAAAAAACAAAAATACAACGAACAAAAAGGACCCTCAGAGCACTGAAGGGAGAAATAACCTTTAATGATAACTCATGTATTGTAAATTCTGTTTTATCACAGACTAGTCAGCTTCTTGGAAGGGAGAACTGAGAGCTTGCACAGAGGTGTTCATCACTATACTGGTGTAAGTAAATTGTTCAGTCAGTATGTTGTGTTTCTGGATTAAGGTACCAGTGCAATTTCAGCCCTTCATGCTTAAATTCTATCAACACTGATAGTTGTTCTGTTCTGTATAAGTAAGCTCATGTTCTGAGACTTGCTACAATTGGAAAGATACTTCACTAGTGAGATTCAGATATCTTGGTGTTGTCTGGGGGGTGTGTGTGTGCGCGGTTTTTGTTGTGTTGGTTTTTTTTAAGCTGTAAAAAGATTTTGGCATTTATGTATTTAAACAGTGTATCTGGCGGTATTAAGATAAAGGTTGTCTTACAGACTTGTATAACAGATGCAATCTGACTAGTTAACTGTCTTTTAACAATCTGGTCAAACGAGGAAAGTGTTGAATGAACTTTACTGCACTAACTTGTTTTCTAGCTGCTAAAACTTCAGGGGAGAGTGCTTAATGATGTTGTAATATGTCTGCTTGGAGATGAAGATCCAAGAGTGAGACATGTAGCTGCAGCTTCATTAGTGAGGTATATATGCTTATTTTATTTTTTTAAAAAAGAAAAGTAGTTGAGAAAGATACTGACATGTTACTGTGTACCTATAATTAAAATAATCCCTTAGTGGGTTTTTTATATTTTTATTTAAATGGGGGATGAGAAATAAATGTAGCTTTATGGTACCTGGAGCATACATCATTCTGAATCATCAGGCAGTTGTACTTTGCTTTTTATTAGCATTACAATGATGTTGAACTCTGTTACATTCTGAGGGTCACTTTCAGTTTCCACTTCCTCAAGTTAGTTTTCTGCATGCTGCAGTGATTTCTTCAGTATCCTGACAGTAGCTGGTGGACTTAAAATGCTCTGTGGAGTTGTCCTAACTCCCAGACATTGTAGTTTCCACGTGGTTTTAAGTAGTGTATCTTAAAACTTTCATGCCCACTGATTATGGTAAAGTAACTGATGTTGTTTAAAAAGCAGGTGTTTGCTGTAACCTACTACAGTTACAATTGCTGTCCAGATAAATGCACCAAACAGTAAGGATTAGTGGGTAGTTTGTTTACTAGAATTCGAGGACTTATATTGTCAGACATTGGGAGCATCTAATACTGGATTTCTGGAATTTTTTATTGTCAGAGGAGTTTCTTTCCTAGTTTTTCAGACTACTGATTGCTATCCATTCCTAATAGCAAACAGAGAACAACGAAACCTTAAAAATTCTGCCACGTAAAAGCATTTGTATTGCAGGAACAGCTCAGCAGAGAAATCGTTAACTGTTGCATCATAGTTAGTATTTGTTGCTTTTATTCAGAGACTTGATTGTGAAATTGAGTTATTTTGTTAACTGACTGGTAGCAAGTTGGGTTTTTCTGTATTTTCACCTTGACTTAAGCAGCAAGCATGGCTTGGAAAAGGCTTAACTGCCTAAGAAGTCTGTTACAGGCTTGCAGAAGCCTCTTGAAACGTCCAGTATGGGCATTCACTGGAAGTACTGTTAGTGAATCCCCCTAGGCACTGTGGTTTTTCACTCTGTGTTGAAAGCAATGTTGTTGTTCAAGAAGATTGGATCTTAAGATTTCTTTAAGGTTTGTGGCATAGAAATCGGATGGTAAAAAATTGTCCTTTTCAGGCAGAAATTGGTTTTCGGCTGACATAGATATGTGTGGGGAAAATACTTGGGGAGACAGGGGAACACAGAGATAAGTACTCTCCAGCAAAGTGATCGTTGTAGTGTGTATACATAGGTATCTCTGTAACAGAATTTTTTTTTTTTTTTTGACTAACGTATATCTAGAGCAGCTCCTTTGTCCTGATTTGAGCTCCTTGGTTATAATGAAGAGCAACTATATAAAGATGAATTCAGCTTAACAATAGGAGTTTTAGTAACAGTTTTTATTTATAATTTGATATGTGTAATTAGTGTATGCAGCTTTCTGAATTGTATATTAAATATATTCCAAATGTATATATAAAATTTCTGAATAATACTTTTCCATTTTGACAATTACCATTAAGGCTTGTTCCAAAGCTGTTTTATAACTGTGATCAAGGACAGGCTGATCCAGTCGTGGCAGTAGCAAGAGACCAAAGCAGTGTCTACCTGAAACTACTAATGCATGAAACACAGCCTCCATCTCACTTTGCAGTGAGCACTATCACTAGGTATGTTATGACTTGTCTTGCTTGGAAAGGAATATGGACCCAAATTTAAATTCAGAATGTTTAGAATTATGTTTAAAGCCTGCAAATCCAAGTGCTTATGAATTCTGTCTCCAGTCTGTAGAAGCATCTGTGGTAGTTTTAGACTCCATAGAAACACTTATGTTTACAGGATAAACTGGTGTGTAAGTTACTAGTGATGTGCTCACACATTAATGGTGAGGAGTCAATGTTCTGTGAGTTTGTCATTTTTCCATTGTGAGGTCACTCAATTTCTCCATGAAATTGCACAAGGACATATGTATACATTACTGTTCTGCTGGTATGTTGATCAGGGTTTATAACTCTTCGCATCCTGTTTAGTGATTGTGGTTGCAGAAGTCTGTATGCTCTTCGAATTTTGATAGTGTGAAGTTGCTGTATTTTTGCTGCCAACTATACTTCCCTAAACTCTTCTGTTTAAATATCTTGTCTTGTAGACAGTATGAGTTATATATATTTATAGAGGCTCTCTGCTTCTGTCAGTTTGTCATACAAGTTTGTAATTACGTACCTTTATGATACATGATCTTGATCATGTCACTGAAGATTTATATACTGTAGTACGGAATCAATAGAACTTTGTGGACAAATACAAAATAGTTTGTTTTCTACAACAATAATCCAAAGTGTTTGAACAGGCAAAAATGTTAGATGGATTTGAGCGAAAGCAAAGACTAATGCTAAATTGGTGGTGATTTGTAGAGCACCTAGTTAGGTATTGAGTTGGTTACTGTTTGTTTTTTAAGAAAGAGATTTGGTGTATAAATTAAATCGCTTTTGCTAGTACAGAAGCAAAAATACTAAAATATACTAAGGTGGTATTTAGATCTTCTCCCATTTTGTATTTTATAAGCATCCCATAAAATATGTAATAGTAGTTTGTGCCATAATCACTTTTGGAGTGGTTTTTAAGTACATGTTTTAATGGTATAAATATTTTTGTTGCAGAACATATAGAGGTTACAATATGCTGCCAAGTCCAACAGATATCACTATGGAAAACAATCTCTCAAGAGTCATTGCAGCAATTTCCCATGCATTGACAATATCCACTACAAGAGCACTTACGGTGAGTTGCCACAGTGGCTGACTTTTTTTCTTTTCTCTCTTTAGCTTGCTTTCTTTTCTTTTAATTATTTCCTGTCTGTGTTGGTGTCTGCAGCTTTGGTACTGTGGCAATGGCAATAGTAATATACTTAATTCTCACTCTTAAGATACCTTGTGGTTGCTAACTCTTCCAGCGATGAAAGTGATTAAGTTCTTGGTGTTTACTTTTCCAGTTTGGCTGCTGTGAAGCTTTGTGTCTTCTCTCCACAACATTTCCAGTCTGCACCTGGAGCGTGGGATGGCACTGTGGGTATGTTCCCTCACGTGTTATTTGAGCTTCTAAAAGTCATGTTTGCGAAACGGAAGTACGCTCATTTAGGCATCAGAAGTCCTGGTTTAAATGTATGCTGTTAAACTGATCTTAGTAATTATTAAAGAGCTTTACACAGAAGAGTGTAACACCAGGTTGTCAGCACTTTGTCATCTCTGGAACCGCAGTGTATATCACAGGGACTGCAACTGCTGTAATGGATACATATGGTCAGTGTCTATCAAAATAAGTATTAGGAGAAAATTTTCCATGCTTTTGAAAGAACGTTTATCTTCAGGGTATTGTGTCTTGCAGTATCTCATCAAGATCAGAACATCATAATTTTCACCTTGATCTCATGTTTATGTTGAAAAACGGTGGGTAAAGGAAGCTGGTTCATAATTGCTTTTATAACTGTAAAAGTGTCAGATGCATTTAAATTGTTCTCATTTGGCACACTGAATGGGAACAGCAAATGAGATATCTATAATACTTATGTGGGTAGTCTGTGATAGCCCAAAGTACTTACATTCTGAAGAAACTCTTCAGAACGTAACTGTACATTTGGCAGCTCTAAAGCCTGGATCTTGCCTCTGATTATCAATGTGCTGTGTGATGTGAGCTGTAAAACTAGCTGCTGAAGATGTGCACGTGTAGGGCTGTTTGGTTTTTAAATAGTTTTTACGTAATCTGTGTCGATTTTCTTCATTGCTGTCATTGTGTGTCTATTTTACTCTTCTGGTGTCCTTAAACTGTTGCAAAATTTTTTCTTACTTTGAAAACAAAACAAACTCCAAAAACCCAACAATGACAAAAAACCACAACGCTCCTCCAACTGCTTTTCTTGTTGGCATGCTCTTTCTTCGCTTGCCAGCCGTAAGTGTGGCGTGCTCTGCATATGTATTCTAAAAGATGTCATTTGTTCAACAAAGCCAAATGCCAGCTCCTGCACTTGGGTCACAACCACCCCATGCAACGCTACGGGCCTGGGGAAGAGTGGCTGGAAAGCTGCCTGAGAGAAAAGGACCTGGGGGTGTTGGTTGACAGCCAGCTGAATATGAGCCAGCAGAGTGCTCAGGTGACCAAGATGGCCATGGCACCCTGGCTTGTATCAGGAATAGTGTGGCCAGCAGGAGTAGGGAGGTGATCGTGCCCCTGTACTCAGCACTGGTGAGGCTGCACCTCAAGTACTGTGTTCAGCTTTGGGCCCCTCAGTACAAGAAGGACATTGAAGTGCTGGAGCATGTCCAAAAAAGGGCCACAAAGCTGGTAAAGGGTCTGGAGAACAAGTTCTATGAGTAGCGGCTGAGGGAGCTGGGGCTGTTTAGTCTGGAGAAGAGGCTGAGGGGGAACCTTACCGCTCTCTGCAACTGCCTGAAAGGAGGGTGTAGTGAGGCGGGTGTTTGGTGTCTTCTCCCAAGTAACTAGCAATAGGACGAGAGGAAATGGCCTCAAGTTGCATCAGGGGAGATTTAGATTGGATATTAGGAAAAAATTCTTTACTGAAAGAGTGGTCAGACATTGGAACAGGCTGCCCAGGGAGGTGGTGGAGTCACCATCCCTGGAGGTGTTCAAAAAGTGTGTAGTTGTGGCACTTCAGGACATGGTTTAGTAGACATGGTGGTGTTGGGTTGTCAGTTGGACTTGATGGTCTTAGATGTCTTTTCTGACCTTAATGGTTCTATGATTCTGTACTGATTTGGATTGTAATTTTATTTTTGTGGAATGATACGAACATTTATCATGTTGGATAATAAGAACATAATGACCTGCGTAACAACATGAGAATTTTGCCAGAATTATTTTCTGAAATGATATGTGTAGTTCATAGAGTATTCTGACAAATATTTTTGGTATTCTGTGCCTGCTCTTTTTCAAATGAGGTGAGTGGGAAAATCTGATTTTAAAATTATTGTAAGGAAAACATGGAATGCGGCAGCAAATTACAATCTTGGGTAGAGTCCACCCATAAATCTAAATTATCTGATGGATTACAGTTAAGTTCTTATCACTTTAAAACCGTAGCTTGTTAACGTTGCAATACAGCTTATGTCTTCCATCCCTACCTTGCGTCATGCACAAGACTTTTAAATGGAGCTAGTTCAGGACCATACTGGTTAGCAATTAAATACAGAATTCTTTAGTTTATCAGTAGATGTCACTAGCAGCTTTGATATTGCCATTTTTTGGAAAAAAAGAAAAGTAATGGCTGTTCAAGAATACCGAGTATTGTCAGGTCTATCCTGCTAAAGTGTAAGGTCTGACTTGAGTGTTAAGTATGTATTTCTGTAGTACTGATTTTTTTTGTGGTTGTTTAGCAGTCTACTAAACAGTTTTCATAGACTTTAAACTTACCAAAAGGAGGGGGGAAAAAAGTCATAACATTACAAAATTGAACTTCCAGTGTTTCCCAGCCAAGTCCTTCAGATGAAGCTCAGAAGGGCTGCACTATTGGAATGGCCGGAATGGTCCTGTCTCTCCTTTCATCAGCATGGTTCCCACTGGACCTCTCTGCACATCAGGATGCTTTGATTTTGACTGGAAACTTACTTGCAGGTAGGACAGAGCAAGAAAAGTAGAGTTGTACTGTTGTTTTTACCGTTACCATTAGAAGGCACGTATCTCATCCTATTTTGGTTGCACGCAACAAAATACTTGCAAGATTGAGCAGAAGAAATAAAGAAGGAGCTTCTTGCACCTAGGAAGTTTGAAAAGATACTGCCTCTAAGTTGCATATTTCCTGTAGTTCCCAAAGGGAATGTGCAGTATGCATAGTACAGGCTGAGTACAAAGAATTGATGTTTTTTTGTTGTTGTTTAAAACTGTGCACCTACTGCTGGTTCTGAGAATAGAACATTTGGAAAACTTAACTGACTTTTCGCTATTTGAATTTCTGTTCATATAGAGATGATATGCCTCTAAAATTTTCTGGTACTTAATTCCAAGTTTTTATCTTGTTTATCCTTAAATAATATGATTCCTGTTGCAGCAAGTGCTCCTAAGTGCTTAAAGAATCCGTGGAGTGCTGAAGAAGATTCAAACCAAGGTGCTGCAAAGCAGGAGGAGCCCTGGCCGGCTCTGGCGGATCGAACTCTTGTTACTTTAGTAGAACAACTCTTTTCTCATCTGCTGAAGGTCATTAATATTTGTGCACATGTAATGGATGATGTTGCTCCTGGCCCAGCGCTAAAGGTATGTATTAAAAATAAATAAAATTGTGTAACTTAAATACTGTTGTGTTACAGACCTCTTCAAGGCTCTGCATTTTAGAGTTGAGACAGGTAGCTATCTAGTACTTTGATAACATGACTCCACTCTGTGTAGGAGAGCAAGTAACATGAAAAAACATTCATATTGTTCTTCCGCGTAACAGTTTTTCTTTGGTTCTGCAGTGCTTGTAATATTACCTTAAATTTTGAACCTTTTATTCCTGGTGGCTTCATTTGAAACATCAGTTCAGTGAGGAGTGTGTATAGTAAATGGAGTATTGGATTACATACTCTGGCAAACATCTGTTGATTGCTGGGTTGGTTGGCTGACTGTAGTGCACTGAGCTCCTTTGGGGGCTTAAAATAACTCTTCTGTCTTTTGAATATCCTGAAAAATATTTTGACTTCTCAAACAGTTTGTATGAGGTACTTCTGGATTTGAGCCTTTGTTTTGTTTTGAGGCATCTACGTTTTGAGACTGCTTTAGTGACTGTAAGGCAGTGTTGTTAGGATTAGTCATTTCTTCATATTTGAAAAATGTGAAAATTTTTTTTTATAATTTTATTTCCAGAGAAGTCTGGAATTAAAAGAAATTTTAGTCATGAAGCTGTAATTCCATCTCATTGGCTTATGCTGAAGTTGAGAAGGAAAGTAGGGAATATATTAAACTTCCTCCTTTTCACTCGGGAAGCTCATGTGAACCTGAGAGTTGAGACGTTTTAATTTAACTGACAGTTAAATAAAGGGGAGTTTAAGCAATAGATTAATATGGTTGTGTTCGTGTAGAAGAAGCAGTAGCTACTTGTGCATACGAAAATAATAAAGCTTCTTTTAATTCCAGGCAGCATTACCTTCTCTCACAAACCCACCTTCTCTTAGTCCAATTCGGAGGAAGGGGAAAGAGAGGGAGTCTGTCGAACAGGCGTCTGTGCCAATGAGCCCGAAAAAGAGTGGTGAAACAAGTCCAGGTAAGCACACTTACTCCTATTGACCCTCCCACCTACCATCCCCACCTAAGTGTGGCTATGGCACTGAGAGAAGAAATAAAACTGAGTAGCTTGTTTTCTGAAGGTTTAGTTCAAAAGGCTGGCAGACCTACTGTCAGAAGTTCTTTTCAGTACTGTATTGCAGGAAAGGCAGCTGTGGGTGGGGGCTGCTTTACTGTTTCGGTTTTTATGAAAATTAACTGTAATTTTCAGAAGCAAGGTACTTGTGAATCCTTTTCCTCACTGGTCTTTTGAATCTACTCAGCTATTGACTAAACTTGAGAAATCATTTCTGCATGTATTTTACTTAAAAGAAATTTGAAAATTGCTTTGCAGCTGTTGGCAGGAGTAGCTTATGTTGCTCTTGGAAACAGTATTCTTATTCTTGAAAGCTTTTTTTTTGTTAGTAATGAATGGAGGAAATGGGTGTTAATTCTATTTTATGAATTTGTACTTCACTGGATTAATTTCTCTTATCTGAGGGCTAGTTTCTTGGAATGCTACTTCATTTTCTAGTTGTATAGCGTGTGTTTTTGCAGTTTAAAATATGCATGATGATTGACAAATTCATGCTGTCTAATTCTGATATGGTGAATTATGTTACGTATACATGTCATGAGCACCCTAGAAAAAGTATATTGTTCTAATTGATGATACTTTTTTAAGCTACTAGGCAAAGTGATGCTACTGGGCCTGTTCCGACAAGTAAATCATCTTCAGTAGGAAGCTTTTATCATCTTCCATCATATCTGAAGTTGTATGATGTCTTGAAAGCAACCCATGCTAATTATAAGGTACTGCGTAATATCGTTTAATTGAATTAGAATGTGGTTGGGCAGTCACTTTGTGTTTCTCTTAATTATGGTGGTTCTTGTATCAAAACTCACTTGTTTGCCTGTGTAAACAGTTTATCCACAAAAAAAAAATCATGATCGCCACCGATAAAAACAAAAACCAACCAAATTAAAGCCTCGATCGGCGTTGTCCCCAGTTGCTTCTTTCTCTGCTGTCACTAATACTGGTAACAAATGGCCCTTTGCTGGCTTGGCAATGCTGAGTGGATCCCAATGTCTGTTCTCTCTGCAGTTTATTCCAGGATGGGTAAGCTTTTTCCTCATTAGTTCAGGTAATAGAAGATGCATTCTCTAGGGGCTTGATGATCTGATTTGTACACTTCAGGGGGTGTATTCTTATTATACCTCCTGTCTTTGAAAAATACATTATCCCTTCTCCATTATTTGTGAACATCCTAGGCCTTCCCAGATGCAGTGCTGTAACTTCCTCAAGCTAGAAAATCCTTTTCTTACTCAAAATGAAGGTCTGCCTTTCCAGCAACTCATTAGGGAGCATAAGCTGTCAGTGCTGTTGATTGAACTATGCTGAAATTTTAAGCAAAAGATCATTTCGTGTCTATACCCTCTTCTTTATGTAACTTTTATCACCTTGTCAAGTAATTGTTAAGAAAAAGTGTGGTTTTACTTTTTTGGGACCAGGTTACTTTGGATCTCCAGAACAGTAATGAAAAGTTTGGAAGTTTCTTACGGTCTGCCTTGGATGTTCTGTCTCAAATCTTGGAACTTGCTACTCTTCAAGACATTGGAAAGGTATAAGATTTACGTGGTTTTTCTTTGTAGTTATGTTGTCCAGTACCTGTGGTCCTTACTGGGTAAAAAGCACATATTTGAAATTGGTACTGTTGAGAGAGACAGTAGTCTAGAAGCTTTGTGCTGCCACAATGTTGGGTGAAGTGCTAAAGCAGATTTTCTGGGTTAAATTGCTGCTGTTGAAAACTGGAGTAATTTTTTTACTGTTTAAGTTTAATGTGGGGATTTTTCTTTCCCGCAAAATCGTTTGCCTTCAGTCATTCTTACTAATATGGTATGTTTAAATATACTCATTGTGTTAATTATACAAAATCTAAGGCATATTGCTCTCCTTCCTCTCCTGTACCTTGATATTTTTTCTCCTTAACTGTGGTGTTAGGCATTGTGCTATCTTAAGACTAGAAGGCAGATCTTGCATTTTTATTTCTTTACATACTTCCACAATTTCCCTTAAATTAGTGTAGTTCTACTTTTTAAAAAAAACTGTGCTACTGTCCAGTTTTCATAATAGTGCTTTATATAATGAAGAGAAATGCAATTAGGTGCACTTGGTTTTCTGCTTTTCTAGTGTGTAGAAGAAATTTTGGGATACCTAAAATCATGTTTCAACAGAGAACCAACAATGGCAACAGTTTGTGTACAGCAGGTAAGGAGGTAATTTTCTGTGTTACTGGAAGGTTAATCCTGATGTCCTGTCGTTATCAATTGGATACTAAGACTGGCCATTCTATTAAAAGAAGTGGTGTGAGGAAACTGTAGCCCAGGTGGGGCGAACAGAGCATGTTTTCTTTAATTTTCATGACTTGTTCTGAAACTTGATACCATCTGAATAGTACAGTTTCTTCTTGAACTGCTTCCAGTTCAAACATCTATTTTAGCTGATGCTCTGAAAATAAGTTGGCTTCCTACCTTCGCAAATGTGTTCTGTAACCAATTAACTACATCCAAAACCTGGAAAGCATAGAACTGCCATAGTGATGGATTTTTTTGCAGGCTTCCGGTTAAACATTTGGGTTCAAGTCATCAAAGCTTAATTTTGGTGGGAGGTGAGTTTTAGTAGACTCTTTTGAGTTGTCACGTGAAAATAGCTTCAGTTGTAAAAGCAACCACGTCTGTTTTGGGCAAGGTGTGGATTGTTCCTTTTTTCCAGCTTTTTTGTGTCGTCTTGTATTTGACTGCATGATCCACAGTTTGCACTTTGACCTTTCCTCTTAAGTCCTTTGGGAAGATGAGGAATCAAGTTGGGTTTTTGTTCTTGAAATGTTAACTTTGTATTTTTTCTTCCAATTTTCTTCTGTAGTTATTGAAAACATTGTTTGGGACAAATCTGGCTTCTCAATACGATGGCTTGTCTTCAAACCCCAGCAAGGCTCAAGGCAAAGCTCAGCGCTTAGGTTCTTCCAGTTTGAGGCCTGGTCTCTATCATTATTGCTTCATGGCACCATACACACATTTTACACAGGCGCTTGCTGATGCTAGTCTAAGGAACATGGTTCAGGCTGAGCAGGAGCACGATGCTTCAGGGTAAGTTTCTTCCCTTATGATATAGTGTGAACTTGAACTAGAAGCTCGTTTTTCATAAGTGCAAGTATCGTAAGGGAACTAAGTAACTTGAAGTGATGGTATTGTGTACTATTTATTTTTTGTAGACGTAAGCAGAGTAATTCGTCTTGGTAGTGAGATCCTGAATGCAGTGCTGTATTGATTATCATTAAGGTGTTTTCCAAATCAAAGCTAAATCATTTTAATGATTCCACTTAAATTTTTTAAAAGCATAATAGTTTTAAATGCTTGTATTCAAAACTATTTCATTAATTTGCTAATTATAGCAAATAGTCAGTAGTCTTAAAGGACAGGCAGAAAGATGACTTAGCAAAGACCAGAAATTCTTTCTCTACTAGATGTTTGTTGTCCACAAATATTTGTGATCTGATTGAAATGTACTGTAGGTTGTCTCTGCTCTTTTGTTTTACTAAAATGCTTGAAGCAGTTGAGTACAGAAAGAAGTCTGCATTGGTAAAACAATATGCATCTAAGGAGAGTATGTTTGTCCCTCCATTTTTTTTCATGTGTATGAGGTGTTTTTTTTTTTATAACAGATGGTTTGATGTGCTGCAAAAAGTTTCTACACAGCTGAAAACTAGCATTACCAGTGCAACAAAACATCGTGCTGATAAGGTACTTGTATCTAGGTACTCCTGAAAGAGCTTTATAACATTGTTTGGTTTTGTATCACAGACCTGTTCATATATTAGATTACTTTAAAATCTCTCTATTACAGAATGCTATTCACAGTCACATTCGTTTATTTGAACCCCTTGTCATAAAAGCATTGAAACAATATACTACAACAACATCAGTACAGCTCCAGAGGCAAGTTCTAGACTTGCTCGCTCAACTGGTTCAGCTACGAGTTAACTACTGTCTTCTGGATTCGGATCAGGTTGGTACCTCACCATGTTTGCCAATTTGTGATACAGGGATCTTATCAGCAGGCTTAATATACACAGCAAAAACATTTGCTACAATCCATTCATTTGTACTGTAGGTGAAAACAAAGGTTTAAAGGATGGTGAGACTCAGTTCCCCCCCGGCCACAAAGAGCGTCCAATTTCTGGTTTTCTATTGCATATAAATTACTTTCCAAGCTCTGCAACAACTGTTTAAGAACTGTTCATCAGATTGACTTCAGGAATAACATGACGTGGGCAATACTATCAGTGTTCTTAAATAAAACTTCATTTACAAATAGGAATACCTTCTTTATATATTGAGAGTATGGATTTCTGTATGACTGATGGTCGTGAGCATCATGGTTGACAACCATTATTTGGTTTTAATGGCGGAAGGAAGCTAGTGGCAAATACAGTAGTCTGTGTGGTTGTCCATATAAGCAGTAAATTTGTAACTTAAAATTCAAGTGCTTTATTTGTTACAGTAGTATGAGTTGCAATACGTAACTTTCCTGTAAGTTTCTAAACAGATAAATCTTTTCAGTGCATGAATAATTTGGATTGTATCTTGGTTTAGAGCTACATTTTTGGTTGATTCTTAACTTCTTGACTGTAATGCCTCAAACAGCATGTGTTACATGAGTGAGAAATTTATACTTCAAAATATATAGTCTGGAGGTAAAATGTGGCATAACTTAATGCAAACTGTAATAAGCTCTAATATCAACAAGATTGTCAAGATCTTCTGTAACTAGAGGGAACACTTCATGACACATAAGAATGAACTATAAGTGTAAATGATTTTCAGTGCCTGTCTTTCCTTTCTCTCCTTCCAAAACACACGCTTTTATAACCCGGTCAAAATTATTTCAAATGGGAATTAATAGCTCTGTAATTCTCTCTTTAGGTGTTTATTGGATTTGTGCTAAAGCAGTTTGAATACATCGAAGTAGGACAGTTCAGGTATGAAATTAGCAAAGATCCTTTGAACAGTGCAGGTTCACAACTGTTTTATTCTGAAGCATGTAGTTACTAATTTTGCTAGTTATTTCTGCCTTATGAGAAAAGGGAGAGCTGCATTCTGGGCAATGTGCTTGTTTATTCTTTGGTTCCAGTGGTAGCCCTTTCACATGATTTAGGTTCCATGTGATGGAAGCAGTTGGGAAGTAGCATGGAAAAAAAAAGTCTTTTGCTATGTTGTGCAGTTTCTCCATTCAGTATTGTAAAACCATTCCTTTGGTGGACACCCCAGCTCCCAAAGCTGTGATTTCAGGAATTGGCACTACTTTGCTAGGATTTGGTTGCTGCATAGAGAGCTGCTGCTTCCTGTTGTGGACTCAGTGTGAATCCATTTGTATAGTACCTAATGGATAAGCAATGCAGTGGAACTTTTATTGTCAGCTATTTCTGTTTTTTCTCACACTTGAGTTTGTATGAAGAGATAAGTGTTTTTTTTTTTCCTCTGTGGGCCTCCTACAGAAGTACTCCAATGTGTATTGTGCGTTAGATAGTATGTTATAATAGTAGTAACTGTGTAATGGTCAAAGCTTGAAAGAAATCCCTTGGGGAAAAAAAAACATAGTAAAGAACAGGACACAAAAGTTACAGAAATACTGTGTGAAAGTAGAACCCATTCTTTAAAAAAAATCTTACTGTAAAAAGGTTCATTTTTACCCAACAGCGTTGTGCAATTCCAACTTGACACTTTTTAATTTTTTGTTTTCAGGGAGTCTGAAGCAATTATCCCAAATATCTTCTTTTTCCTGGTGTTGCTGTCTTATGAGCGGTATCATTCCAAACAGATAATCGGAATTCCTAAGATCATTCAGCTGTGTGATGGTATCATGGCCAGTGGGAGGAAAGCTGTTACACATGGTAATTAAAAAAAAAGGCACCAACACTAATATTAGTAACAGTTCAGCAATAAAACCCGTATTGAATACTAAGCTATAGAAAACTGTAATCATACTGATTGTTTCAGAAGACACTAGCTTTTGAATTTTTAATACATTCAATAAGTCTCACTTAATTCCTTCAAGAAACTTACTGTATGCTAGTAACACTGCTACCCCATATTTTGCATCATGCATAATATCAATAAAGCTTTTATTTGAAACTTTATTAGGTAATAAGGTCACAGCGTAGCAGTACTTTAAAGACTTTGATTTTAATTTTGAGTCCTCTTCCCTTTCCCTCCATTCTCAGCCTTTAAGTAGAAGCATCTCTAACATTTTTCAGTGATTCTGCTGAGAAATACTTCTGTTGTAGCTCTGTGGGAATGGGCAATTAAGTCCATAATATAAATTTTCTACTGAAAGTAAAAAGATAGGCGTCATTATGCGCAATGGGTTTGGGGTTTTTTAGGGATGGGTGAAACCTTTAATAAACTAAAGCACGGTTTGCTTTTAGTAGCTGAACTGTTAGAACAAGAAAACGTTATTCGAGAGTGACTTGTCTCATGATAAAACAAGCAAATCTCATTTCAGCAATACCAGCTCTGCAACCTATTGTTCATGATCTCTTTGTGTTAAGAGGAACAAATAAAGCTGATGCTGGAAAAGAGTTGGAAACACAAAAGGAGGTGGTGGTGTCAATGCTGCTGAGACTTATTCAGTACCATCAGGTGAGAGAGGAGCACAAAGTGTCCCTGTTTATGGTCTACAAAAGCACAACGTTGCTTTGACTGCTAAAAATGCTTCAGGCAAAATTAATGATTTTTTAATAAAAAATTTGAATAGCTGGATTCTGTGTGTGATATCTTTCCTTATAGAGAGAGTATGCAAAGATTTTTTGGGGGAGTAGGGGAAAGATTCTGCACTACGCATCAGTATTTCAAGTCAAAGAACATGTCTGTGGGATTTTATAGTCAAGCCGAAGTCACAAAGCACTGAAAAGCTGAAGTTAGGATCACAGTCTTGGTTGTGTTGCAGATTGAACAAACAGAATGTTTATAGAAGAGTTGTAATAAATGAAGAGTTCAAGAAACTTAGTAGAATAGGAGTAAAAGTGGAAGAGAAGACAGGATTAGAAGTTGGAAATATGCTGCATAGAGGTGACTCAGATATTGCTGTACAACAGCAAGATCTTAATAACATTTTAAAATATTAATTACTTGAATAAGGTAATAAAACTGGTAGTTAGACAGTTGTTAGCACTTACTACTTTGCCCCAGACCTCACGGGTCTGGAAAACATGTTCCTGCCCTGTAGAAGAGTGACTTCCTTCAGTGCACTTTGTTTAAAAGAGAAAACATAAAATTAATTTTGAGAGAAGTGACATAATTAACATGGGAGCTTATTGCTTATTCAAGTGCTTAACGAACTTAACAAAATGTGCTTTTCCTTTCATCATACGAAAATACAATTCTAGTGTATGCTAATGTAAGCAATGTATTTTCTGAGAATAGTTGGAAAAAAGTCAGTAGATCTTGTCAAAATAATTTTAGAACTGCATGTTCGGATTGGGGTAATTTTGTGTATCCACATTTTCTTTTGAATTTGTAGTTTTATAATCATAAAATGACTAACATAACCGTATGAAATGACACTCTGTAGACACGTGATGTGAAACACTGAGCAACGTTGTGTTACATAAGGTACTGCAATTGCTGACAGATCCCCTTCTGACACACTTAACCTGTTACAGGCCACCCATGCACAGCTCTCCCCACACCATCCCTTGTGCAGTTCCTGTTCTGTGCTGTTCTGCTGGTGCACTACATATGAACTAGCCCTCGGGCAGTTCGGTTGTTCCCTGGCTGTGGCTGGGATGTTCTGTAATTCGAGAGGCTCCAAGAGCTGCAACCTTTCACTATTTTCTGTTACAACTGTAGCTACCATCCATGGAGCTCCAGAGTTCAAGTCATTCGGCCCAGAATGGCTCCTGTCTCCTCTCATGAGAGCTTTTTGGGGAGAGAGTCGTCTGGTGATCTCTTTCTTTTTTTTTTTTTTAATTTGGCTGCATTTCTGAACCTGAACTACTTGAATTTATTTTACAAGTGCTCCAACTGGTTTTCTGAACCAGATTCTTCTGTCTCAGTTCTTAGTCCATATATAAACGTTTCTATTTGCTGTGTCTTTGGTCCGTCTATCCTTGAAAGTGTGGTCTCTGTAACCCTCAAACCCAGAACAGATTCAGCTGCTAGAAGTGATCCTTGCTGTTGGTGTGCTCCATTATATGCTGTCCTGTAAACTTTCATATAATGAAGTGACATATCTCAGGTGAATGAGCTCCATAAAAAGAGCTGTCCTGTTTACTTGACCAAATGTAAACTTTGAGCTAGAGTAAAGAAAGTCTGTATGGGAAACTGCTCTCTTCGTTCCTCTCCTGTTTGTGGACTACGCGATGTAGCGTTTAGATTTATTATCCCTTTTTTAAGTTGTCTGAGTAGTCTCTTGTCAAGTGCCATTTAGAAAGGACTAGGAAAGCATTTTTTTCCTAGTTTATAAAAGTAACTGGAATATTCTTTAAAAAAAAAAAGAAAGAAAGAAAACAACACCTAAGCACAAGCCTTTAACCTGAAAATGGGGTTTTTAAAACGTGTGATTTCTTGTGTGGGTTTTCTTTTTGACAGATGGTTGAAACAGTAAATATTTTTCCCACTACAGTGTGAGTTAAATGTTTCCTGTTAGTGTGGGTGTTTACTTGCATTCTTTTGGACTTTTCCTCAGGTGCTAGAAATGTTCATCTTAGTATTGCAACAGTGTCATAAAGAAAATGAAGACAAATGGAAAAGATTGTCCCGGCAGATAGCTGACATTATTCTCCCAATGCTTGCAAAACAACAGGTTATTATATGACTTTTTTAAGCTATAAACATCTAAAATAATGGTTGTAATGCATGTATCAGTAATGGCTTTGGGTATTTGATTTTTTTTTTTTGAGTGAAGACACATTTTCTTGAAAGTGTAGTTGCTATATCTGGAAAAAAAACAATTACTGCAAGGTAAACTAAGTCTTTGTAGTCATGAAGGTCATATTTAAATGCATGAAGTACGTGCAGTATTTTCGAGGCTGTTTCCGGAGGAAGCTCATTCTACTTCTCTTACATGATTGTATCAGAACACTTAGTAAATGGTGTGAAGATTCCCCCATGTTTGTAGAATGTCATGGTTATTTTTTCATAACTGCAGTGGCTCTAACTGTATTTTTTTTTAGGGAGGAGAATGAAAAGATACAGTCTGAAACTGCATTAAGAAATCACAGAATAGTGTAGTTGAGGTTAAAATGGGCCTCTAGATAACGTCTTCCCCTCAAAGCAGGGTCTACTGGAGCAGGTTACTTAGCACCATGTCTAGTCAGGTTTTGATAGTCTCCAAGGATGGAGCCTCCATAACCTCTCTGCACAGCCTGTTCCAGTGTATGAGCCTCCTTGCAGATGGAAAATAAATAAATAAAAACTGTATATAAATGGAATTTCCTGTATTTCAACTTGTGTCTGTTGCCTTTCCTGCTGGTACTGGATACCGCTGAAAACATTCTGGCTCGCTCTTCTGGACTTGTGTCATATCCTCCCACTTCCCCTGGTCAGATACCTGTACACGTTGATAAAGATCTCATTGAGCCTTCTACAAGCTGAACAATCTCAGCTGCCCCTTGTACGACAGAGGCTCCAAGCCTGTAACCATCTGTGTGGCTTTCTGCTGGGCTTCCTCCAGTGCATGCTGGTATCTCTTACTGGACTGCACTACGGCAAAAGAGAGCAGGCCCTTTGTGTCTGTGAAGAAAGGAAGACTCGCTTTTAGGAGAAAGATTTTCAGTGCTGCTCCCTAAGCAACAAGAGGACTTTTCTTTGAAACAGCTTTCCTGGAATTAGAAACGCTTACTTCAAGGATGAAAAATAGACCTAGTGAAATTGTGCCCTAAATGTTCTGAACTCTGGTGGCAGATGTTCACTCCCATGAGGAGATCTCATGGTTGGGGAGAGTGGTGTAGTGAACGAGTAATTTTAATCTTCAGCGGATTAGACAGCAGGTTTTGAGCAAAGCTAAAATGCTGGCAGTGTGAAATTGCCACTGTTTGTATGAATCTGTACCTGTGCTCAACTATCAAATTACTTAGGCAAGATAGTAATCCAGATTTCGAGTCCAGTCCTTTGCATTTTGCAATTGAATGTTTTATAATTGAACTAAAAAACTGATGAAGTAAGGTGTCCTATTTCTGTTGCTGCTGTGTAATACCATTGTAGCTTGTTCACTTATCTGATGATCAGCAGTTTTTTTTTTTTTCCTCCTTGTTACCTGCTTAAGTTTATTCAAAGCCAGTGTTGCTGTCTATAAATAGGCCTGGTAGGATGTGCAGGGAGCAGGAAAGTGTTTGGTTTTTTAAGGTTTATGACAAGTCAGTCTTTTAGTCTAATTCTTTCAATATGGCATATTTCTCCTAATAAAATGTGATATGTGTACTGGATGTCATATGATAGATATTTTCCTCCTGCATAGGAAGGCCTGCAATGAAACTTTTATTTACCTTTCCTAGATTTTGGTTGCTCTGAATTTTGTACTTTAAAGAACAGTTTTATTACACACAGGTTGTCATAGAAATGTTCAAAACAGAAAATGATAGTGTTGTGTTGCAGTTGCCTTTAGTGGATAGTTGCAAATTAATTTTGTTTCTTTTACAGATGCATATAGACTCTCACGATGCTCTGGGAGTACTGAACACTTTGTTTGAAATTTTGGCTCCTTCATCCCTTCGCCCTGTGGACATGCTTTTAAGGAGCATGTTTGTTACTCCTAAAACAATGGTAAGCAAGTAGAAACCTGCTAACACAGATGAAGTTTTTCTAGAGAAGTAGTAAAAGTGATTGTGTCCAGGGAAGAGTGAATCTGGTGTCTTTCATGGAAAACAAAGGAGCATGTGTTTCATACTTTGCAATGTGATGTTAAAGTAACTGCAGCAGATTTTAGGAAAGACTTCATTAGAACTAGTAAGATTTACCAGCTAGGAGCACTCTATACAGGAACATTCTGCTTATGGATTACTTGCCTTCATTTTGTATTTTGAAGATCAGGAAGGTAGAGAAACATACTGTTACAATAAATTCTAGAACTCAATTTAATAGATAGATCACACTTTTTTCTTACGCAAGTGTTCATACTGTGCTTATAGTTGAGATTATGTTAATTTTTTGAAGACTTGCTTTAGAAGAATTGAATGCATTCCCATGTCGTGATGAATACTGTGAAGTTAAATGTTTTTAACTGTTGCATAAAATCAGACCTATCTGAGAATGGAGCAAGCAGGAAATAACTTCTACGTTCGGGTCTTCCAAAACATTATTCTTACCGTAAATGTCAACCTTATTCACTGTGTTAAAAAATCTGCTTTTTTGTGTTTGTGTTAGGCATCAGTGAGCACTGTCCAGCTATGGATTTCTGGAATTTTAGCTATCCTTAGAGTTCTGATTTCACAGTCAACAGAAGACATCGTTCTGTCCCGTATACAAGAGCTTTCCTTCTCACCATATTTGATTTCGTGTCAAGCAATTAACAGGCTGAGATGCGGAGAAAATAACATAGCCACACCAGAGGATCGCACTGAGGTTAAACAGGCTAAGTATCTGCCTGAAGAGACATTTTCTAGGTGTGTAGTCTTTCGAATAACTTAGAGGAAAAAATTAAGATTTCTGAGAAATCACAAATATATTATGCAATATATATACACATATAGAATTGTTATCTGATAGGAATAAAGTCTGTTAAAAAGTTGGTATGGGAGGAGTATGTGTGGAGGAAGGAATAATGAGACAGTAGAGGGGGGAGATGAGCAGTTTGTAGTATGGCTATTGTCATACCTCTTTTTGAGCCACGTGAAGGATCTGGTGGAGCTGTTAAAATCGGTGAATCTTGAACTTGGTAAAATCAGGTCCAAAAATTTAACTTTTAACCTTTCCCTTCCTCCCTGTGTGGGGTCTGAAAGATGAGTCATCTTAGTAGGAGCCCAGGTTCTGTACTAGAATGCTGGCAGCAGGTGGATTCAAATCTATTAAGTTAGTCCTGTTCTTTATTTCGTATTTTTAAAGAGCTAGCTTTGTCTAGTTAGCTCCCCATGTTGATGACTTCAGAGAGTGACAAACTGCAGGCAAAAGTGGATATACAGCCATGGTGTTGTGTTGACATAATGTTTGTCGTTAAGACATTGTGTTTTAATATGGTGGGAAGCATTTGAAATAGCTATTCACTCGCTCAAGTGTGGAACTTCAGAGAGAAGTAACATGCTGTTTCTTATCATTCATCTCACTGTGAGGGTGATGGGTAGAGGGAAAAGGGGCTCTTGGACTTCCTTAATGTGACCTTATGTCCGGTAGGAGTGAGTTGGGGAACGATTATGGCCAGGAGCACGGATGGCTTTCCTCAAATGCCCTTTTTTGTTTTTTTCTTTTATCTCCCCCCCTGCCCATGGCTGGAGGTTTGATGTGGAACCTGTGTGGTAGAGTGTGGATAGATGAGGCTGCAAACAGCCAAATTACTGTGACTTGCTGAGTTACCCCTGCTCAGCTGAGCTGCAGTAACTGTCATGGTGTGTTTTTAGCTCATTGCAGATCACTATAAAGGCACCATAGCATTTTGAATGTTTGCAGTGTAAGTGAGGTGGGCTGGTGTATGCATGCTATCGTGACTTTAGCTGATGAGTAGGTAACCCAGATCCAATCTGTAATTATTGAAGTGCTTGTGTTCATCTCTCCATACCTATAGCATCATGTAAGTTTTAGATCAACCTGTTCTGTAGCATTTAATTTAGCATTCTGTTTGGGATGAATGGACAAGGACTTCATATGTTATTTTTCAAGCTTACTGAGTTTCATAGGCGAACCTCATCTTATTCTGAAACATACTGCATTTATAGTTTTTCTGTTCATTGTATGCACGGTTTTTCAAGGTTCTTACTACAACTGGTTGGCATTCTACTGGAAGATATTGTTACCAAACAGTTGAAAGTGGACATGAATGAGCAGCAACATACTTTCTACTGCCAGGAGCTGGGCACACTGCTTATGTGCTTAATACATATCTTCAAATCAGGTAATACTTTAAGCAATGCCTTGTGTTGTAGCATGCAGTGGCAGCATGGTTTTTCAGTTCTGAGACAATTGTTGAATGTGTTGAACTACTGAGGAGGAATATGTAGGTGCTGAAGACATTCTGTTGTACTGCGTATAAAGAACTTCCCATGGTTTGTGCTCATGCATACAGGGCACATTTCTCACATTTCTTCTGTCTGTGTGGAACAAAATGTAACTAGTGACTTTTCATCTCTCAACTGTCTAAAATTTTCCAGTCCAAAAATGCAAAGCATTCCAAATTTGTGGCTGTATTTCTCATGGTTTTTCTCAATTTGGAGGTCGGTAGGTATGTCCAGGCTTAAAACACTGAGTCACAGACCACTGGTTCAGACTGATGGCAAGATACATTCCTATTCTTTGTTGTAATTTATAAAAACATAGAGCCCCCCCTCCCCCAAACAAATAACTGAAAACAGAAGAGTAGGTAAGGTGGTGCTGATCTTCAGCTGCTTTCTTTAGGTTTGGGAATTCTGCCTTAGGTGTCTTCTGCTAGATGTTCAGTGTCTGGCTTATAATTCTTTAGTCCTTAGCCTGATTCCTTAGTCTTGTTTTCCTCATAGTGGCACTATCTTCCCCTTCTTTTATTCTTTTTTTTACTATGACTGTCCTTTTTGCCCTCATTTTCACCCTGCACTGAAATCCAACCTTAGATTACAGTGGTTGGCTGCAATTTAAAAGGTCTTGGCACAAGTTCCTGGTTCTTCACAGACTTTCTTACAGATATGGGACAAGGAATTCTGCATTCCATGGCCTCATTTGTAAAATGGAAGTTACAGTACTTCACTGCTTGGCAGATGTAAATAACAAAAAATGTGCATACAGAATACTGTTAGACATCTAACGTGATTCTGTGCTCCACTGTGTCCCTACAAACTCTAATTTAATTTTTTTCTTTTGAAGCTCTTCCTACAGAGTTCAGTTATAAAGCCCTTGCTTGAGGGGAAAAAAACTTAGTTCTGTTCCTGCCATTGCTACCAGCTGCTTCTTGCAAACAAAAGTATTGTAGGCATAGACTTAAAATAAGTAAAAGAAGTGCTGATGGAAGTGTTCTGGGTCTTCAGCTGGTTCTCTGTCAAAGCTCAAAGCTTCTGTAGTGCCTTGATTTAACTTTCAGTAGTTTTAGTCCTCCTAGTCTTCAGTGACAGTAACAGGTAGAAAAGTGAATGGGAAACCAATTGAATTATGCTGTGAGAGTTTATGCAATCGTGGTGGATGATATTTTGTCTTTTGACTCGTAAGAAGAGAGCTTTGGTTTAAGAACGAGAGTCCTCCAAACCTAGGTTCTTGCCGCAGAGACTCCAGGGTTGTGAGTGAAAAGGTACAAAATATGGTGAGAGTTACCAGAGCCTTCCTTGATCTTTGTTTTAAGCCTGCTTTAGGGCACAGGACTCCGTATGTAGTGAGCGATAGTTCTCTTTTCCCATGTGTCAGTCACTATAATAACTCAAGTGTGTGTACTATTAATTGCTGTTACGGAGAAACATTTGAAACAAATATTATAACAGATAACTTATGCTAAGGTGATCTGGAATAAGTGATTAAATGGTGTCAAGCCAAGACCAGTGAAATCAGAAAATCAAGCTGATGATTGGTATCAGGGAAGTGGGGATAACAGAAAGGGAAGGCTTGCCAAGTTCTACCACAGCAGCTGGCTCAGGCTGCACTAAGTCTTGCCAGGAACTGTGTAGAGGTTTTCATGCAAAATTAAGTATTGAAATACTCATGTAGAGCACTGGGATATGTGTATTGAATGATCTCTGGAAATGAATTTAATCTAAGACTACAAATCAAATCTAAGTACTAGTAATAATGTGATTACCTGATAGGGCATAACAGAGTAGAAGGGAAGGAGTTCAGACACTTGGGCAGTATTTTCATGTTGTAGCATTTTCTTTCAGGTTTAGACTTAGGGTTAACCAAGTGCCTGGTTTTGTAATACTTTTGTTCAATGGAAACCTCCATACTTTTTTTTCTCTTTAAGTTGTATTCTCCTAGCTACAGGTGCAGCTTATAGTGACTTGTGCCTGGGAGCATAGACTAAGGTCTTCTGTCATTTTTAACCACTATTCTACTTGGATGTTTTGTCTTCTTATCCATTATAGCTTTTTCAAAATGTCAGCATTGCTGACTACAATGTATTCAACTGTAGGAAGCTACCAGATTAGAAATGAACATTTTCAATGTGCTACTTTGAAGTTATTAGAAATAAAAGGCATAGACGAAGTGAAAAGATTAACGTGTGGTGCCTTTCATGACTGTAGAAAGTCACTAGATGGTGCAATTACTGCAAATGCAGAAAGCTGGAATGAGAATAGCCCTGGTTTGCTGGTAAGTGGAACCCAGGTTTTGAGACTCGCTTATTTTTCCCGTTCTTTGCTGTTTACATTGTGTATTTATCTGTCCTGGGGGCAGCTTAAACTGGTCCACATGGCTGTGGAATTTACAGCTTCAGTCTTCTGTACATCTGGCAATGCAAGCAATGGTACATATCTCTTGCCTTATTCTGATTAGCTTTTAGTTTCTACCTGGTTCTGAAGAAACCCTTTTTTCCTTGGTCTTACTGTCTCATAGAAACTCAGAAAGTCCTGTACCTTTAGATGACTTGAAGTTTGTCCATTTTCCTTGTTTTCCTTCGCTTCGTTTTGGCATATGAACACTGAATTAGCAAATCAGAAAGCAAAACTCAGCTTTTGTGCTGAGTGTGCCGTATGTAGGGTAATGGTTTTTCTCCACTTAAAAACAAGTACTTTTTTGCACTTTAGAAATTGGGTGGGTGGGTATCAGTTTTAGTTTCAACTAAACGTATTTGGGAAGCCCTCATCCGAAGTAGGAGACTTGTAAGTGATCTTCCTTAGCAAGTAGAATAGTAGTTACAGAATGGTTCTTAATGAGAGCTTCTGTGTCTTACTTTATAAAGAAAACTCAAAAATCTTGGTCTACAATTAACAATGTTAAATTTGGTAACGTTCTCATGTATCAGATAAACTTCTTGATGCATGATAGAGAAAAAGTTGAGAAGGTAGCTTTCATTACAATACTAGTCTGATCTGAAGCATTATTAATTGAGTCCGGGAGCTGGTCATTATTGGTTTACACACACGGGCAAACTCCATGACTTACCTTATGTTTGTTAAACCACTTAGGATGTATCTTTCGTCCAGCAATGGTAGTGGCTTATGAAACAAGATTTGTATTCTCAGGGTACCCTGAAGAGTTTTAAAACTTCAGAATTCAGACTAGAGCATAGTTACTCTAATGTGCTTTTATTGTTTTCAGGGATGTTCAGAAGAATCACAGCTGCAGCCACCAGACTTTTTACAGGAGATGGATCTGATGGTAGTTTCTATACCCTTGAAAGTTTGAGTGACCTTGTTCAGTCCATGATTCCTACGCATCCTTCTTTAGTTCTCCTCTGGTGTCAAATCCTGCTTCTTGTCAATTATACCAACTACAACTGGTGGTCAGAAGTGCATCAAACCCCAAAGTAAGATTTGTTCTTGTTTCCTAGTACTAGTAGCAGTATGTCTCATAGTTATATCTGCTAAAATTATATTTTAAAGATTTAGCTTTTTGTCTGTTGGGCCTGTCAGCTTGTTGAGTAGTACTATTTGGATTCTGAAATAAATGGTTCTGCATTTACGTGTGTACATATTGTCTGTTCTGGTCTCAGTATGTCTTTCAAACTAAGGAAATGGGTCCTGCGTTCAGTTGTTCCTCAGAAGAACTGCCAGGTCATGTCTCCACTTTTAAGCCAAGAAAGCTTCATCTGTGTACTACATTTAACTAAAATTATGGAAATACCTATAACAAAATATTCAGTATTTCAGATATCACGTTCTTACGGAGACTGCGCATTTCACCTTCTAGCAAATAACCAGCCATGCAGATGATACGCACTGTTGTGCTTATGAAAATGCAATCTGATCAGTATAACTGTAACTATAGTTGTATCTGTTGTCTGTGGGACTTAGTAATAAGTGTTATCAAAACATAGTGTCAGCACCATGCTGATTCATTAGCATCAAGCACCATAGTAACTTCACTTAATGTTGGTTATCTGAAATTCAGAAATTGGTGTTCTCTTGGTCTGATGTTAGTTCATCCCACCTGTCAGGCATTGGAATGATTTGTCCTCAGGGGGTAAGGAAGATAACCCCCTGTGTGGGTGGGTATCCCTCTGTGTTAACTGTAGAGGGAGATTAACAGCTGACTTGAAGTTTCTGGTGCTTGTGCAGTGAATGTTAGGAAAAACTAATCTTACTCCATAACATGAGTGGATCAATACTTTATCAAATATGAGATTCTTGCCTCAGTTCAACATCATGATGTGAAAAAATACTATTCTAATTTGAGGAAACATGAAATTATCAGGTTTATGAGCAAATAGCTAAGGTGACGTCTGCTATTTGTTGCAGTTATCTTTTTTGATTTACCAATATCACTTCTATTTTTTTCTGGGTTGGGCATCACTTCCGATCTGACGCTAGCCTAAGTGCTCAAGAACACTGATTTGGCTTGAAAAGAAAATACAGAATTAGGTTCTGTTATCCTACCAGGCATGCAATAGCCTGTGTTTTTCTTTTAAGTAACCTGTTTAGTTCTTTCAAAGTTCTTCAGGCTGTCTAAGGAAGTAATAGGCATGGAGCAAAAAAGTGATACTACAATTGTTAGAAAGTAAAGAGCTGATGGAAAGCAAAGTGTCTACTTCGTTCAAACATTATACTGCTTTCAAGTTTCTAGGAAAATTAATATTATGTAAGGACATTGGTAGGATATTCCAAGCAATTTGATTAATGGTTTAGTACCCGTAGTAATAAAATGAATAACAAAATAGTAACAAAATATCATGTGCTTCTTGCAGGAGACATAGTCTTTCTACGACTAAATTGCTTAGCCCTCAGATATCTGGAGACAGTGATGAATCGAATTCAGAATCTAAACGTGGCATGTGCAATCGAGAGATAGTGAGAAGAGGGGCACTCATTCTTTTTTGTGACTATGTTGTAAGTTTTGAATTACGAATTTTATAACTATAGTTTTGAACTGTTTTATTATGCTGTCAGTCTTTTATTACTGATGTACATTAACTGAATCTGTCTGGTTCACAAGTGAAAAATGAAGACTTGTGAAACTATTCATTTGATTTTCAGGTGGTGCTTCTGTAAGCTTAGGTATGACCTTATTTGGTATTTTTTTCTGTTCTAAACTGACAGTTCTCTTGGTTTGCAAAGAATACCTGGTGGGTAATAGAATTATCTGCTGGGTATTGCATACCTTCCTTGTGAGGTGCTAGGAGCACACTAAGTAGTGTTACACTTCCCAACATCAGTAGCGGTGCACAGTGTCTGGGAGACAACAAATTTCTGTCTTTGTACCTTAAGAGGAGAGGTTTTACAGTAACATTTAACTTCCATTTTGGTTTTCTAATGAGAGCAGTTACTGTGGCTTTGACCTCTTGCTGGCTCAATATTAGCATTTTAGTTCATGGGGAACTTTTGAAGTGAATCTTCAAATTCTAGTACTAATATCTAGTACTGTGCTTTGGTTTGCCTTGCGGAGCGGTTTTGGGGCAAGAAAACTGCATTCCTTTCAGATTCAACTAAACCAAAAGCTGTGTTTAAGAAGCACTTCGAGTACTAATAGACATTCAGTCACCAGAGTCAGCTTAGAGGTAGTCCAAGTATAGCCCAAGGTAAAACCCTCCAGAACTTCTTTACTGGGGAGTGTTAGCCTCTCAGCATCACCTGGTTAGCACTAAAGATCTGTTCATGTTGCATTGCACTGCTTGTTGATATGCACATAGCTTCCGAAGTTTTGAAATTAATTATTGACAGATCTGTTTGGGTTTGCTTTCCAGAAATTATTCATCTTGTATTTAAGACCAGTAGTAATAAGAAAACCTTAAAAAGAAGCCTAAATGAAAATCACATTTTTACAAGAAGACTGTGTATGTGTGTGTTTGTTTCAAACAGCATTTCATTAAAAGCAGCATCTTTGAATTGACCTTCTCAATAAACTTGTTTCTGAATGGTATTTTTAGGGGTTTTAAAAAAGCTACAAGTTCATTATTAATCTCTTAATCTGCAACAAGATCAAAAGCATTTGGAAAACTTGTCATGTGAAAATAATGATGGTGCTATTTAAATATAGACACTTTATGCCATTATTTAAAAAAAAACTACCAGAATTTTATGAGAAACTTCTTGTTGTGTCAAAGTTTTTCGTAGTTGAGCACTTACATGGCTATAACTGGAATCAGATTTTAATTTTTTCCCTTTAGTGTCAAAACCTACATGATTCAGAACACTTGACCTGGCTTATTGTGAATCATGTTCAAGACTTGATTAATCTGTCCCATGAGCCTCCAGTACAAGACTTTATTAGTGCTGTTCACAGGAATTCAGCAGCCAGTGGTCTCTTCATCCAGGCCATTCAGTCACGGTGTGAGAATCTTGCAGCTGTAAGTTTTAACTTTCTGACTTTTTTAAAGAATAAAGTCACTTATATTTCAGCAAAAGTTTAACTGGTAAGTATGCAAATTCTGACATTTCTGGGTCATTTATCAACTTCTAATTTTATTTTTAAAGTCATTTCTTTAAAAATGCAGCTTCAATATCAAATGTGTTCCAATCTGTCAGATCTGTGAATTCAAGTAGAGTTGGTTAAGCTGTTTTTCCTTCCTGGGTATTACCCCTGCATAATAAATATCTGAAGGGTAAATTAAAGCTGTAACTTTTGCCTTTGATTTCAGTACCCTGGTAGCATAAATAATAGTACTGCTAACTACAGAGGCAGGAATAGGAACCAGCCCATCTTCATAGGCCCTAACAACATGAAAATAATTTGTGAGCTCATGCCTTCCCCATTGATCTGCCCCACAAGTTGCAGGCTCTTAGTGAGGGCAATACTGCTTCAGAAATTCAGTGTGTGATTTCTGTTGATTATTTTAGTTTTAGAATTAAAAAGAATAGATGATGTTTTATCTATCTTGGGAACTCATGAAGTGGAAAATGCCATTTCCTGGGCTTCCTCTAGAGCTAATGGGGGAGATGCTGCCTCACCCTGTGTAGCCTGGTAGCGTTCCCTGTCTGTTCTTGTTGTCTCTGTGCAAATCTAGTGCAGCTGCATTAGTGCTTTGAGCATGTGAATAAAACACTTTACAGTTGAGTGAGATGAATCTGGCCTTTAGTGTCTGAGAATTGATAGAATGAACTAAACGTGATTGAATGTAAGATGGAGTCATTCTGTGAAATGTTGGGTGATTATTGGAAAAGTCAGTGAAATTAAAACAGCTGATATTTGCAGTCTGCTCTTAAACAAGATTAGTTCCATGAGTCCAACTAGTGTGTCTTTTGTGTTTCTCCCTTTAGATTATTGGTGCTGAATTTGTGCTCACATTTAAGAAAATTAGAAAAAATTCTTTGCACTCCCTTTTAATCTTGAGTAGCCATTGCTGTTTCTATGATTAAACATGTGCTCAAAAAATCCGTAATGCTTATCTGGATTTCTGTACTGTCTTGTCTTGACTATGCTCATGTTCCTACCTTCTTCCAGTAAGAGTTCAAGCTTCTGACTTTTGAAAGCTATCTCCAACTCCACCTATGTCTTTAGCTTTTTTCCCTAAAAGTGTTGCTCCTTACTTTTTGCTTACTGTCTTGTAAGCTTTTACAGTTAAGTATCAAACAACTTAGTGTTCATATCAATTAAGCAAGCCTGTAACTCAGACCTATTCATTGATCAGCTAGTTGTCTGCTGTAGATTTTTCTAAACGCCTTTCCCTTTAGCTTTAAGATCTTTGTATTCCAATTGATTACTTTTTTTTTGCCTGATTTTTGTTTTATTTCAACATCTAGCCCACAACTCTGAAGAAGACTTTACAGTGCCTGGAGGGAATACATCTCAGCCAGTCTGGGGCTGTCTTAACATTATATGTTGATAAACTTCTGTGTACTCCATTCCGTGTGCTTGCTCGCATGGTTGACACACTGGCTTGCCGTCGAGTAGAAATGCTTTTGGCTGCAACTTTACAGGTAAATATAAGTATATTCATTTTTAAATAAGATTGGGTAGTGCTAGCAACATAATAAAGTGTAATGATTTAAGATACATAAAAATATGAGGATGCTTAAGCTTTTTTCATTGGAAAGTATTTTTTTTGTTTGATAGATGTGTGAATGTTTACATTTTAATTTATCTGCTTATAATTTTCCTAATCTGTTCAAGCTGCTTATGGGTAGTTTACTCATAAATGTCCTATAAAACTGTTATGACTCTTTCCTATAGAACAGCATTACTCAGTTACCAGTTGAAGAACTGGATAGAATTCAGGAATATCTTCAAAGCAGTGGATTAGCAACAAGGTAAATACTACCAATATGTGTTAAAATGCCAAACTAAGTAATGTTCTAGTACTAATTGTGTTAACTCTGTTTTCCAGTGTTTGGGTTTTTTATTTTTCGTAAAGGTAAGATAGTGGGTCCTTTTTGGAGGTAAAAAAGGGGTAAAGCCTCTCTTATAAGACACAGGCATATTCTGGCACAAGGACAGTTGTACTGGGTGAGTTGGATTTGCAATATATGTAAGAGTTAAAGCAAGCTACAGGCTGAAAGGCATCAAATTCTCTCTGACACCCTGCTCAGTATGTAACTCTTGAGAGACAGCAACCGCAAATTAATTCCTTGAGGAAAAACTACGTTACTGAAAACAACTTTATTTTCCTCAAACTTTTGCAGAATTTTGTGAGTCCAGGCTGGTTGGGCTTGTTTTTTGGTTTGTTCTTGTTTCTTGGTTCTTTCCAGACAGCTGTATTGAAAGTTTTAACTGTTTAGTCTCCCAGCTATTTAAGCTGCTATTGTAAAAAGGAGAAAATTATTCAGTTTTTGAAAAAGCTTTATTTAATGTTGGAAAGAGCCTGATTTACTCCTCTTGATGTCGTTTCTGTTTGAGGTTAATATTTGTTGACTGAAAGAAGAAAGAAGTAGGGGGAAGGAATCTAAAGCCCAAGACTGCAGTAGATTGATAGTGTGCCTTCATAGATCATGTTACATGTGAATTGTTAAAAAAACCTCCAAAATCTCCAAATGACTTGAGTTCTTGATGGCAGTAATGGAATTATAAAAATAGCCAAACCAACCTAACAGGAAAAAAATCGAAACAAAAAACCACCCAAACAAGCAAAAACCCCAACCCCCTGACACTGACATAAATCCACAAACTGGGATCCTTCTATTTTTTATTTTTTTTTAGAAAGTTCAATTTTAGTGGATTCTTGTTTGGTATCTGTTAGAACATATTTGTCTGCAATCAAATCTGTACACTAACTTTGATTCTTATTCATTAAAAAGATTTACTGCTTAGAGAAAATGGAACAGCTTGTATTTTATGCTTAAGCATGTACAAATTTTAAACCTAAATTAAATTTAAATCTTTATTGTTGGTGTTGCTGATTTAATTTGTTTTGCCTGGTGAAGTTTGCAGTTTTGCGTCATATTGTTGCATATATCGAACAAAGAACACCCTGCTGTGTTTTCTCTCCCAGGATTAGAACTGGCTTACTGGATGTCTTTCTATTTTTGAGTGATTTATGAAATGGAGTAAAGTAATTCTCTCCTGATATGTTCTTCCGTTTTCAGACACCAAAGACTTTACTCGCTCTTGGATAGATTTCGTCTTATGGTAGCACCAGACACGACGAGTCCTTCACCTCTGGTTACCTCACACCCACTAGATGGAGAAGACCAACCAGCTTTAGAGAATGTAATTCTAGACAAAGTAAGATTACGTTTAGAAAAAGTCACTAAAAGTACCTTGGCTCTAAATAAGCTTTTCCTCATTACAAAACATTTAAATACAGCTTATTTTTACTATGCAGTTCATGTTCTCAGAATTGTCAATGAATCTCAAATATAGATCAGTAAATAATTTCATATGTAACTGTAAATCCTGTGCAAAGAAAGTAGTTTTTGTGTGCTTCCTCCACAACCCCCACGTAGTTCATAGAATCAAGTTGGAAGGGGCTGATAAGGATCCTGATAAGGATCCTCGAGTCCAACTCCCTGCTCCTCACAGGACTGCCTAAAACTAAACCATGTGCTAAAGAGCATTATCGCCCTCAACTCTGACAGGCTTAGCCACATTCAAATTAATATCATCAAATTCACGATGTTGAGTTATGAGAGAGAAAACACAGGAAAGGGATAAATCTTTATGTTCCTTAGTTAAATTAGTTAGATTAACTAACTCCTGAAGGCTCATCACTAATAATTTAAGGAGTAAATTGACAGTGATGTGTGATGGTCTTCGCTTATTTCAGTGAGTGTTAAAAGATAGGTGTTATCTTTATCTGTTGATTTATTTGAATCTGAAGACTTTTCTTAGGTGGTTATAGTATTGGGGGTTTTGCTATTAATGTTATGTTTGTGTCACTATGGACTATTGCAGGTTTTTTGCAGATACTCTCCTCAGCTTTAGGAGCCTAATACATACACCTGTGCTAAACGTTAAGTTTCTTTTTTCCTCATTTCCTGTCCAGACTGTATGGAAGTAGATAGCTTACCAGTGAGCATCCATTGGCCTATTTTAAGATGGTCCAGTCACCAGTTTTCACCATGTTTTTTTCTTTGAGGTTTTTTTACATTAATGTGGTGTAGTGATCTCTTAAATAGACGACAGTTCAATGCCAATAGCAATTCTTCCCCTGTCCCCATGAACTGTATTTTTTTTTTTTCTGAAAACAAACATGTAATAAATTTCTCTTTTGAATTATTAAAGGACTGGTATGTGTCACTAGTGAGGTCGCAGTGTTGCATCAAGTCAGACTCAGCGCTGCTAGAAGGTGCAGAGCTGGTAAATAGGATTCCTCAGCCTGACCTGAACTCCTTCATGACCAGCAAGGTAACTTCTTTGTCAGATGAAATAGTCAGCTGAAGACGATGTAGTACGTTATTTCTGATGTTCTTATTGGTAGTATTAACAGATTCGAGTCTTAAATGTAAATACTTAAAACTTACGTAGTACTGGTTGCTCACTTCATTTTGCTTCATTTTGGAAACTAAAATAGTAGGTATGTTTCACTTGTGTCTAATAATGCTGTTGATACTAGCTTTCTAGTAGTATGGGTTGGATGTACAGAGTGGAAGTGAAGGTTATTTTATGTATTGCAATCACAGAAATCCAATTTTACCATTTTACATAATCTTCTCATTTTGCCATGCAGTCTCTTACAAGGCCAGGTATTTCTGTAACCTTTTAAGTATCTGTGCTAGATTACTTGTGATATGCCACTAACAGGCCACAGATAGTAAATCTGGTGTAAAGGACAACTTGCATCATTTCCAAGTACTTTGTTTTCTAAGAGCGTGTTCTGTTCAAATTCTCTACATTACATTTGCTGCTGGTATGCAGAAATAATAGTGGGAAACTGTTTCTAAAAAGATTATTTGACTTATTTGTTTGAAAACTTAGAATGTGAAGATTCCTTGTATGTAGGTCGTGCTTAAGCTTTATGCACATGTTGTTCTGAACATTTGGAATAAGCATATTGATTTTTCTTTCCAGTACAGTAGTGTTTGTAATTTAAATGTGGAACAAGTATGGTCTTAATTATGGTATTGTTATGCTGTGCTAGAGCAGAGGTCATAACAATAAGTTAGTTAATTAACAAACTGTTAATTTACCACCATATTAATATACCACAATAGTACACTTGGATACTTAGCCTCTCCTTAAAAGCAATTTCTATACTTTTTTTTTACTATTTGATTTCAGGAATTCAACCTAAGCTTGTTAGCCCCTTGTTTAAGCCTTGGCATGAGTGAAATCTCAAGAGACCAGAAGAGTAGCTTCTTTGAAACAGCTCGGAGGGTAACTCTGGATCATGTATCTACCACTGTACAAAACCTTCCTGCCAACCACCAGGTTTTTCAACCGCTGTTGCCAGCTGAGCCATCAGCCTACTGGAAAAAACTAAGCGATATCTTTGGTAATAGAAATAATGGTCTTTTTAAGTTTATTCTCTCCTCTGCAAAGGTACTTTACAGATGTCTTGTGAATACATGAATTTACTATTTAAAAAAATCAAGATAGCTGGCATAAAAGTGCTTCTGAAATAATTCTGAAAACATCTATTGTGGGGGAAAAAATTCAAACTGCTAGATTTCATCCAGTCTTATTTTATAGGAGAGGAGGTGATGTATCGGTCTATGATGACGCTTTGTCGTGCGCTGGCTCAGTATTTATTGTTACTGTCAAAACTACCAGCTCGTCTTCGTGTTCCTCCTGACAAAGAGGATGATATCCTGAAATTTGTAGTTATGTCCATAGAGGTAAGAAATTACAGTGCAATTAAAGATGTGATGAAATGTGATGAGAGGGAACAACTTTGACTTAAAGTGGTCACCCTTGAGTAACTTTTGATCTAGGCAGTTTTCTTAACTGTAGAAATGTGTTCTGTGGTTATTTTATTTGACTTGTGCTAGTAAATCCAGAAGGGTTTATGGCACAAGGTCAGCTTTTTACAACAAGAGGTTGATTGAAGGATGGAATGATCTTAGCATTTGGGAGGATGGTTCTGCACTGATTTTTGGAGCACTGAATAGACAGTTTGTAATGCTCATAATTTTCTTGTACTTAAAATAAATTCTGTTCTCACAGGAAAAAAATCAATACAACTTGCTAATAAAACTTTACACGTTGCTGAGTGAAACAAAAAAAGCGCCAAACTCTGATTGTAAGTTCTTCTGTTGTAAGAATTTGCTCTTAATGAGAAATCTTTATTTTTGCACAGGCTCTATCATGGCATTTAATGAATGACCAGATTCCGTTAAGTATAGATCTTCAGGCTGCTCTGGATTGTTGCTGTCTGACATTACAGCAGCCTAGTCTCTGGAATTTGCTGGCTTCTGCACTTAATGTGACATATGCTTGCTCCTTAATTAATTGTATTAGATTTATCATAGAAACAGGTGAGTCCAATGTGAACAGCTATGAGAAAATTTTCACTAGTAAATTGTCAGTCATCACTGATCAAATGCTAGGTGTCTGGGATATTGCCTTTGAGTCCTTTCTAATTATTTCCTTGACAAATTTATTTTTACTATTTTAATTTCTCATTTAAAATTTTGTGTTTACTTCTGAACCTGACAGATACCTTGGAGATGTAAATATTTGACTATTATGTGGTTTTGAGGAAAAAAATAGAATAGGAGATAGCAATGGCAGTATCTTTTAAGTATTTCTCTTTAATTCAGTTGCAGTTGAACCTGGTAATCAACTTCTTAGCCCTGAAAGAAAGAAGAATACTTCAAAAGGCTTAAGTGAGGGTGACGTGGATTCAAACACACAGAGTAAGTGAACGATGAATTCCACATTTGCCTTAAACTTTCACTGAAGAAGTATTTGTAGGTACCCCTTCCATCACTATTTTTTTAAACAGTGGGAGTTCATCTGAGGCCTTATTTGTGTTTGATAAGTGTTCATTAAATACAGATTGACATATTTTTAACCAGGTGTAGCTGGTTTTTTTCTGGGAAGTTAAACACTAATGCAGATTTTTCTTTTGGGGGATTCTTTTAGCTGTGCAGCCTGCTGCCGACTGAGCTTTTTAAAGTGTTGTGGGATTTTAAAATTTCATGTGGGAGAGGTGTAGTTGTTAATATTCCTTCTGAAGAATGGCAGATTCATTATCTGCCCTCCTACAGTATGGGAGCAGTATGTTGACACGAAGGTCAAGCATAGTCTGTGAGCATGGACAGCATTGTTTTCCATGTCCAGCTGGCTGGTACAGTAAGATACCACTTCCATCTACAGAAATTACCTGCTTGTCAGTGTAAGCATAGAGCCAGCTATGAGACTGTTTTGTCATGAAACAGATGAGCTTGGTCACTTTAAATTCTAACAAATGCTCTATTCAATGTGGCCTATTTTTTCTGCACTTAGCATGTGAGCTGCTCTGCTGACAGATCTCAGGTACTGATAATCTCCAGCACTGAGACTGGCAAACAATGCAAGCCAGTGCAGGCAGGGTGGTAGTAGTGTTCTTCAGCTAGCTGAAATATTCTAGGATATTTCTCTGTCTGGATCCATATTGTGGTTTTGGCCTTTTTGGTTGGCATACTCTTTCATTAAGCACTTTTTGTTTTTCTGTATCTTTTAGATTATGTGTCTTTTGAATATATTCATAGAACTGAATTTCTTTTTCTCCCAACAAAGAAATGAAACACATTACTGCGGCTTGTGAAATGGTAGCGGAGATGGTTGAATGCTTACAGACTGTGTTGGCACTGGGGCACAAAAGAAACAGCAGTATTCCAGCATTTCTTACTCCTGTCCTCAAGAACATCATCGTCAGTTTAGCAAGGCTGCCTCTAGTGAACAGTTACACAAGAGTACCTCCCTTGGTAAGTTCATTATGCTTTGTTTTAAGGACTTTAAAGGCTACTGCTGCTTTCTTTGTGACACCTGAATTGAAGCATTAATTTTTTTGTTGTGTGAAGTACCACAATGATGTAGTGGTGCTGAGGTGTCTGAAGTAGTGTCTGAACTAACTCGGGTACACAATGATGTAGTGGTGCTGAGGTGTCTGAAGTAGTGTCTGAACTAACTCGGGTATTTGTGTGTGGTACCATACCATGGTATGCCATGCAGATACTTTTGGGTTGTATATTAACATTCTTTCGTAACTCATCTTGGATCCTCTGGACAAGGTATTTCAATCTTTTCTATTTGGCTGCTGTAACACGGATTTAAGAATCTCGTGGTTACCTGCATGTATTGTTAGTACTGTGAAATGACTTAGTTTATCAAACTTCAAAACCATTATCAGAAACATTTCTAGATCCTCAAGTGGAGTAAAAGGGAGTTTCCTGATACATTCAAGGCCCTTGCTCTGGGCTTACTGTGTTTTTGAGGCGATGTCAAAAGATGATAATTTTTTTTAATTGAGAGTTTTTTGCCTGCTCTCAGATGTATCTTTGTGCCTTTTCAGCCATCAATAGCATGTGAACTGTTTTCCCTGAATTACCTTTCAGCGCCATTTCTGTACAATCTAGGAGTCACCTGGCACTTAAGTTCTAAACTGAAATGTATGATTAGAACATACTTACTTTCACGTCCAAACTTGGACAGTAGGACTGAATAATTAACTCATAGTGAGAAATACGCAAAAAATAAAATCCCCAAAATTAAAAATAAAGTGTAAAATGTGTATTACCTGTGTTAGATACTTAAATCTTTCTCTTTAGTATTTGGAGAATTACTTTATTTACTGATGTCTCATTGCTTTTGTGTGGTGCATTTATATTTATAGCTGTCATGTTGTTATTGTTTCTATTTTGGGTAAGTAGTCTTTCTTTATATTTCTTCAGGTCTGGAAATTAGGCTGGTCACCGAAGCCTGCAGGTGACTTTGGCACAGTTTTTCCTGAAATCCCAGTAGAATTTCTTCAAGAAAAAGAAATATTTAAGGAATTCATCTATCGCATTAATACACTTGGTATGTACAAAATTAGAAATTAATGTAGTTGTCTCTTACTGGACATGTACCTGTGTTTTGAAGTTACTGGATAACTGAATCTGGTACTATTTGTTTACTTTTGTTGCTTATGTGGAATGGAAGTAATATTTCAGAGCAGGTTAGTAATTATGTTGCAATAATTCTTGTGTTTTGCTCAATGCACAGAAAAAATTACCTATTATAGAAATAAAGCCAAAAACTATTCCAGTTCAGGCAGGTGATTTCAGTGTGCTCTACAAAATGACCTCTTGTTTTCTGGAGCATACACTTGGCAGTATATTTGAGAATATTTTGCTTACCCCCCCCCCCCC
>Ga0065711_1005133_pt1 | contig 40483 bp, 25 predicted proteins | sample Hoacrofraction12_FD_59098 | JGI IMG/M metagenome (GOLD analysis project Ga0065711, IMG submission 59098) | Hoatzin crop microbial communities from Cojedes, Venezuela - Epithelial fraction 12 v2 (version 2) | ecosystem: Host-associated > Birds > Digestive system > Esophagus > Crop | place... | reverse complement strand
CCCTGCTGGCCACGCTTCTCTTTTGATGCAGCCCAGGATACGGCTGGCCTTCTGGGCTGCAAGCGCACGTTGCTGGCTCATATCTAGCTTTTCACCCACCAGTACCCCCAAGTTCTTCTCAGCAGGGGTGCTCTCAATCCCTTCATCTCCCAGCCTGTATTGATACTGGGGATTTCTCTGACCCGTGTGCAGGACCCTACACTTGGTCTTGTTGAACCTCATGAGGTTCACACAGGCCCACTGCTTGAGCTTGTCCAGGTCCCTCTGGATGGCATCCTGTCCCTCAGGTGTGTCGACTTCACCACTCAGCTTGGTGTCATCTGCAAACTTGCTGAGGTTGCACTCAATCCTGCTAAGTCATTGATGAAAATATTAAACAGTACTGGTCCCAGTATGGACCCCTGAGGTACACCGCTTGTCACCGGCGTCCATATGGACATTGAACTGTTGACCCCTACCCTCTGGCTGCAACCTTCCAACCAATTCCTTATCCACTGAAAAGTCCACCCATCAAATCCACATCTCTCCAATTTAGAGAGAAGGATGCTGTGAGAGACTGTGTCAAAGGCCTTAAAGAATTCCAGACAGATGACATCTGTAGCTCTTCTATTGCCCGCTGATCCAATCACTGCATCATAGAAGGCCACTAAGTTGGGCAGGCAAGACTTGCCCTTGATGAAGCCATGCTGTCTGTCTTGAATCACCTTCCTGTAGTCCATGTGCCTTAGCATAGCTTCTAGGAAGATGTGTTCCATGATCTTCCCAGGCACAGAGGTGAGGCTGACTGGTCAGTAGTTCCCATGGTACTCCCTTTTTAAAAATGGGCACGTTTCCCTTTTTCCAGTCACCAGGGACCTCACCTGACTGCTATGACTTTTCAAATATCATGAAGAGTATCTTTGCAACTGCATCAGCCCATTCCCTTAGGACTCTGGGATGTATCTTGTCAGGTCCCATAGACTTATGTATGTTCAGGTTCCTCAGGTGGTCAAGAACCTGATCTTCTCTTACAGTGGTTGGGACTTTGCTCCCCCAGTCCTCATCTTGTGGTTTATCCCTCTCGGAGGTGTGGGAAGAGAAGTTGCCAGTGAAGACCAAGTAACAAAAAAAGTTGTTGAGTACCTCAGCCTTTTCCTTGTCCGTTGTTAGCAGTTTGCCAGTCTTGCTCATCAGTGGGGTACACTTTCTTTGATCTTCCTTTTTTGGCTGAAATACCTGTAGAAGCCCTTCTTATTATTCTTAGCATCCCTTGCCAAGTTCAACTCCAGCTGTGCCTTGGCCTTCCTGACACCATTTCTACACAACCATAGTTGACCAGTTAACTTGCAACTACTTTTAAACACCACCATTCAATATTGTATATCATCATTCTTTCAGCCTCAGAACATTCTTATTCCATTTTCCATTTTCCATTCCCAACACATAATTTATCCATTCTCTTAAGTGATTTTTTTAAAAAACAGGATTATGAATAAATGGGTATGTCTGATACAATTTTGTTGTTTCAGTTCAGGCCATTAGAAACATAGTGGTTACATTTATTTAAATTTACTGGTTTGCTAGTCCAAAATTATCTTGGCTAGCTAATGAAGACTGTTATGACAAAGAAATATTTGTGAATAATTTGGAAAATGCAGTCATAAAGGCTATTTCCAATGATTAAAAAGCCAAAAACTTAGAAGTACATCAGTAGTTAGGCCCCCTCCCCCCAGTTATATGGCATTATGGAATGTTCTAGAAATTGTTCCATTTCCCAAAAAATATAAAGTGCTAATGCTTCATTATAGTCTCAGAGTCATGAGTAAATACTCATGATGCTATAAACATAGACGTATGCTTTTGCATACATGGAAGAAGTCATATTAAGAATTCTGAAAAAAATACACATCAAAAGGATTTAATATACACCTGTACCTTGTATTTTTAACTCACAGAGGCAGGGTGGGGCTCTTTATGAAGCTGAGAGATCTGCTGCCACTGAATATGAATTGTAGAAGTATCTCAGTCTGTTCAAATCAAAATGTGGTTAAACCTGTCCAAAAGCATTGCATTCTTCACTTTATAAAATTGTTACGTAATGGGCACAGTCAATTACTGTTCAGTATCTTCAACAGTTGCTCCTGGTGATGTATTTATATACGCTTACTTTAGATAACTTTTTGTCCCACAAGCTAGGGATTTCAAGAAACAGAAAATGTTGTTATTACCATGCTGTTGGGGGGAAAAAAAAGGAAAAAAGAGTAGATGAAAATATTATGAAAAAGCATGATAGGAAAATCATATTTTCATCAGGACAGAAACTTATCTGCCAACTTAACATCTGCTCAAGTTAACATCTGTCTTATTTGTAGCAACTCTCTTATTTTTAAAGGAAATACATTTCTCATCTACCCATTAACTCTCTTAAAAGGGTTTTGGATCCACTGAGTGAAAAGTCCTGGAATCAGGAGCACAGCCCTCTTATAGACAAATGCATTAGCTCTGTGGCTTTTCTGTATAAAAAGAGAGCGAAAAAACAGTGTGGTAGGTTTTTGTTCATTTGTTACGTTGCTCATCATCACTATATTGGTGAACATTTTTCTCCCACTGGCATATTTCAGGATTGCTCTGAAAACAGCTACGGATTCTATGGATTCTGAAAAGAGTTATGTGTTGTTTTGGGATAGCACTTCAATTTCTATTGAAAACAGAAGTGGAGCAGCTCAAAAAAGTGGTTCTACATGAAAGAGCTCGTGCCTGGGTCATGAGGCCAAGCAAGGAGAGGCAGCATGAACAGAAGCACTTCCACAGTTAGGCAACAGTTGCCTCAAAGCAAGTTTAAGCCTTCTTAAAATGCTTGCAAGTTTCACATAAAACGAAATCTGTCCCAAAATGATAAAATCATGTGAAATATATCAAAGGGAATTTGCTAGTGAAAAATACAGAAAATATCAAGAAAGGCCTATGTAGCTGTAGTACCAATGAACTTTGGAAGGATGTAAACTCATTCTCTGGTTCAGATAATGCCACAACTATTGTTCTTGTGAATTTTAATAAAAATGTTAATTTTCCTTATCTTCTCCTTTTCCTCTCCAGTAACCTCTCTCACTGTGGTTAGCATCCTTCTTTGCTTTAATCTTTCTTTTCATGCTTTCACACCAATCTTTCAAACTGAATGACTTAAAATGATACCAAGTTCTTCAGGAGTCTTCTGTATTCAGTTGAACAGCTTGCATATATCCCACATCAGTTTTCTTTTAATTTCTGCAAGCCTGAAAATCAAAATTGTTTATTTTTTCTTTCTAGTGAATTGTACAGGTCCCTAACTCAGCGATATTCCTGCTGGATTAATTCTGACCATGCCTTGCTTTCAGAAAAAGTGACCAGCACTTGCAGCTATGCTGATACCATGATTCCAGCTGCTTTAACCTTCCTTCAAGTTCACACTTCCATATTTTAGAGGTTCCCATGAAAAGAAGCCTTCAGAAAATTCTGTACCTAAACATTTGCCTAACAGCATTTATAGGCATCAGATTAACTACCTTTTGATGCATATACTGTGATTTTAAAATGTTAATATTAGCAACAGTTGAGGTCAGACCTGCATTCTTTTCTGAGAGTTAGAAACAAATAAATTTTTGTTTCAGTAGTTCAGTCAGCTTTAATGGCAGTCAAATCTTGCCCTTAGAGCTTAAAAGATGAATGACATGGGAAAAGTCAGTATTTAGAAGTAGAAAAGTCAAAATTGTTCATGAAAGAAAATTTGTCTCCTGCCTTCTGCAGGGTGTTGTAAGCAATGGAGAGGAAATAAAACAAGACATGACACAGTACTTGACTGCAATTTTAATCAGTTCCACTTCTGTAAGGGATTTTTTAGTTTGTCTGACTAATGCAATACTTTAAAAAGTGTATCCAGCTGAAGGGCAGTTTTCCAACAATCTTTGTCTTAGCAACCATGACACAGTAGTGTTGAGTGAAGAAATAGTTCTCTCTCTAACAAGTACTTTGAATGATTATTTGCAAGCAATTCTCATTACAAATCCCATTCTTTTTTACTAAGTATGGTTTACAAATAGACCATAATTTACTTTTAATATGTTAATAATTTTTCACTCTATAATTTGGACACCTAGTTTTTCAGCTGTGGACTACATAACAATTTAGTTTTCTTACTTAGTGGTGGATGGGTAGTTACCTACATTATCTCTGCTTTCAATGATAAACATTTAAAGTGCAGCAGAGCAAGTATCAGCTAATGAATATAGTTAATGAATAATTTGTACAGACCATTCTGGAAGCATTTTCACCAACATCTATCACCATATATGTAACAAAACCAAGTAGTATGGTCCTGTGAATAATGCAAATTGAACCTAATATTTTGTTTCACAAACAACAAAATTCAAGGGTCTTCAGTAATGAAAAGAAACATACATTAGCTCAAATACTTATCCAACTTCCTGTAATGGTATTCTTCTAAAAACAGATGCGTCTTGAACCAAAGTTTCAAAGTTTAATGCTCTATTTTGACATTTCCAATACAAAAACATGTATATTTTTGTGAACTATTATGTTTCTGTGCATATGCATATACTGTATGGCCGCTAAGACATTGAATAGCTGTAGTTGTGTTTCAGGATACAAGGTGGTGCTGTTTCTTTTCAAAATGGAAAATAATGTATTGATATGATCCTGCAGAAAGCAGTAGTAGAGACACAATGTCTCACTGAGCATAGCGCTTCTAAGAAGCCAGCTTCTCTATCTCCAGTTCTATTTAATCGCTATGCAGTTAAATAAGATGTATATACATATGTATGTTCATATGTGCACATATATATACATCCCAATAAATGGTTTTAAAGCAATAGCAGACTTCAGCCTTGTATATAATGCTGAATTTGAGTATTTGCATGCAGGGTCAGTCTCTCACATTAAAACAGGAAATAAATTATACTGCATTTTATTGTAGAACTAAGGTACTGGCAACTTTGTGAAGAGTGATTATTTTCTCTGTACCTTACATGAACGAAGGATATTGGACCATTTGAAACTCTAGTAGTTTTACATAGATATTAAATTTCTGTGACCTATTTACTTATGCTTTTGGCCTTCATGTTAATTAGGACACTGTAAAATAATGACAGAGCTTTTATTTTTAATTAAAAAATAGAAATTTGACACATCAAAAAGAAAATGAGCAAACTGCCAAGACTAATACTTACACGATTTGCACTCTTGCAGCACTATGCTCTTCCAAAACCCTTCCCTTCTCCCCAGTACTCACTGTTACCAACATAAACGTTATACCATGTATTGCAAGACTTATTTTCTGAGGTCTCTGCTGGCTGGCATTGTTTTCTTTTAGATCTTTATTTTGTAAGGTTCACCACGCATCCAGGTGCTGCTATTCTTTCTGAGTAGCAGAAGACATTTGGTACCTTGCCGGTTCAGGCCCTTGCACGCAGTACACAAAATGACTATGTTCCTTCTGAAAGGTCCCATTTTGTGAAAGCATTCAAGGAACCTTAGACTGTTGATTAATGAAATATCAGGCTAAATGAACAACAATAAGCTATTTAAATATATTAATGTGATCATAATACTTCTATTAGCATACCTTTTTCAAAATACCTGTTGTGTTAAGGTTCATGATCCTGATAAGATCTTACATTATAGTCGAACTGTGTAAGTGTACAGTTCCACTGAAATCGATGGGATTACTTGCATAAGAGACATTCATGGCTAAGCCTTTGCTGAACTGCAGAATTTAATTTGTGTAGATAATGCCAAAATACATTGCTCACCTTGCCAACAGTTTCTTCTTATATAATCAGGCAAAAAAGAAGTCTTTTCAAACACCTTCACAACATGCCCAAGATATTACATCCTGAATATCCCAGACAGTATCTTCTGGAACTAAATTACTTTGTGTTGAACAGACTGTTAAAATAGACTGCTAAGATCAACAGACATTTTTTCATTTGTGCTTCCTGTTCAAAGGTAGCCCAGGTAAAATTTTTATTGATCTGTCTCTATGATTACATAAAATTGTTTTGTGCATAGTCATACATAGCCACAACGTCATGATATTTGATTGCAGTCTATGTATTTTATTTTGTATGGTTTGATCCTTAGCACCTGCCTCCAGCACCTACTGTCTATATGTACCTATATACATGGGCACAGAAATTTTATTTTTAATCCTTTAACAAAATAGTGATACATGTTTTATCTAAGTAGGTAACTAAATTCCACAATTATCAGTAAACACAAAGAAATACTCACATAGATTTCAAGATCAGTAGCTACTACCATAAGCTCTTTAGTGAATGGCTGTTTAAATCATTAATCCTCATAAATAACTGCGGGTTCATATCTGCATACAAGGCAAGTGATTCTCATCTTACTAATAATGAGCGAAACATATCTTTAAGACTCTCAGAATATGTTCTAATGAAAACTTATAGTGAGATATACATCCTTCTTCCTTCAGGTGGCATGACTGATACTTCCCAATATTTATAGTTGATAACATAGTCGTTGGCATCGTTAAGCAATTTTGAACATTGAAGTCATTCAGGGTAAAAAAAAATAAAACAAAGTAGCAGCATACCTAGGTAATCCTCTGTAAAAGTTTTCACTACACAGACCTAGAATCTGTTGGGAAATATAAATAGGCAGCCTCTAAGATAGAAACGGCTCCTTACGGGTTTTGATGTTGCTTGTTGTACATTAGTCTGTCAGTTTGGCCACAAATTAGCAAAGAGTAGACTTTGGTAACCAACTACTAATTTGGCAAAGTTAATGCAAACATCATAGAATTTGCCTTTTGTGACAGATCTCTCTTTTCTAATCTCTATTTTAGGCTGACTTTTTCATTCCTTTTTATGCAGGTTATCTAAATGGCAATATCTATTTAAAGAGCAGTACAGAATGTCCAAAATTATGATAAAAGTTATAATTATCTAGCAAGTAAAGGTCAATAAGTCTAAGTCATAAAGCTAGATGACTAAAGTCAGGTTCATTTAATAGGGACTAGTAAATCTCTACTCAACGAAAGGTGTAGAAGTCTAGGGAAAAATGAAATAATGATTGAATGAGAAATGTATACTACAATATTATGAAATCATACATAAAAATGTAGCAGTAGGGATAACACTGGTTATGGGAAAATTTACCTTACCAGCACGAATGAAGTTGTCTCTAGATGACGATGAAGTGTAGACAACAACATGAATCTGACAGCTTCTGAGACCTAAAGGAAGAGTTAGAGGTAATGGAAAAGATTTTGTCTTTATCAGGACAGAAGCATAATTGAAATCTCCACTGAGTATTATACACATTTAGAGTGAAGAGGGGAAATAATAGATTTATGAATTCCAGAAGTCATTATCTGGAGCATGGGTATATATTTTAAGGTAAAATTCACAGATTTTAAGTACTTACGGAATCGCATACTAGCACGTTAACTATGAAACATTGCTCCTTTCCCCATATGAACTAGTGATTGATGGACAAAGGGGAAATTTGAGCTTTTGGACTATACACCAGAATGCATAATGTATTACATTTTCCAATTATGCTTATCACCTAGTGGAAGGTCACCAGCAAGCATATCATTGAAATGATCTGATCAGGCATGCTGTTCAGGATTTCCCATTTGTGTTTTATTATTTTTTTTTCTTACCTGCATTTTCACATTATGCATGGTGGCTTTCAGCCTGTATTCATAAGATGCAGGTTTATTTTTGTTCTCTTACTGATTATTTATGATTATTCCTCATATCAGGAGGTCTGATCCAAATACCAATGAAGACAATGAAATTAATTCAGGGATTTCTAGGGGCTTTGAATTAGATCTAAGTTTGCAGCTTTGTTCAAATTTATGATGATTACAGTAATCATTAGAACATCTTAGGCATTAAAAGTAACTTTCATTCAAATATGAGAAAGAAGCTAGGTGTTGTTAGGTCTTTTGACACTTAGGAAAGGTTTAAAGAATTTTATTTTACTTTATGGCAATGTCCTTAATAAATTAATTTGAAAAATTGTTTGTAGTTCAATCATTAAGAATTAACTTGAAGTCTTTGGGTTTTATGCTGGCTACCCAGGAGAAAATTAATTGCATGGTGTCAGTAGATTTGGGAGATCTTCAAGTGTGTATGAAACAGGCATTCAATAGTGACATAAATGACCACATGAAATAAAGTTCATCACCCAGAAACTCCTTCCTGGTTCCTCTGAGTCAGTCAAAAATATTAGTATAGACAGATGTCAGTTGTTGTTTTGTGTTGCAGGTTGCCAAGATCATAAAAGAGACAGAGGCCATTGTTAGTGTAATATCCAAGTAGAATATACTTGGGAAGAGAGAGGCTTGAATTCAAGTTTACCACTAAGAGCAGCTTCCAAGTCTCCAGCTTTTGTTCTTCATGCCGGTGCCTTCATATTGCAACCATCTGGCCCTGGAGTTGCAGGTAGGCTTCTGAGCGATGAAGAATAATCTTTAACACCAGAGAGTGGAAAGGGAAGAAAATGCAAATCAGCACTGCTCAGTATTGCACTGACTACTGAATGCTGGGTTTTGGGTAGTTTTTTGCTGGTTTTTTTTTTTAGATAAAAACATAACTCCACTACATATATAAGCAGCGTTTGCTGGTATAGATTAATTTTACTGACTTTCTGAAACCAAAAGGATGACTCTTGTGGCTATAAACATACTTTTCTTCTTTGCTGAGTCTTACGGTTCAACCATAAATATTTACCGAACCATGTAAGTACTAGCTCCACCTGCTGATCAGCTCAACCTGCCTTTCTTCATTCAATGGATTGTGTTGGGCACTGTGTGCTTTCTTTTTTGGTAAAAGATAAAGTATTGTGGCAAGGAGAACTATTTACAAATTCAGGCTGAGTTCTGCAAATTATCTGCCTTCTTTTCAACTCCTGCTCTGTTTCAGTTCTTATTCTGAGCATTCAAATAATCAAAATGGTGTGTTTTACAATGTTCAAAACTGTTTCCACTTTTCATTACGTGATACTTTGTTTAAAAGTTTAGTAGCTTTAATTTTAATGTAAGATAAAAAATTTTATTCTAATGACAAAAAAAATGTTTCATTTGTCCTGGCATCGACATCCTTGCCGTGCTATGGGAGCTATCTCGTGGAGAGGATGAGGGAATACATCTCCCTCTCCCCACCTGGGATTTCTGTGGATGGTTTCATTATGCAGGCTCCCAAGGTCCCTGTTCACCCTTGTGTGAACTGTTTAATAACACTAATTAATACTGTCGGCATATTATGGATTTTGTGGAATATGGTCTCATCCTGGTGTAAGAGAAAACAGATTTTAGGTGAGGTAATACTGAAATGTGCCCTGAAGCAGCCAGTCCCTGGGTGGCAGGATGTGTGGAAGGATTTGGGCAGGCTTCTGGGACAGTTATCACCTCCCATAGCCTGGGATTTTACACCTGAACAGGCAAACAAGCCTGGCAAACTGAAGCACCACCTGATAGGAGGGTGCCTTGCTTACCCCAATGCAAACAAGCAGTGCTTCTAGCACTGTACCGAGGCCTGGCCTGTGCCTATCGAGCCACAGTTCAGTACTCTCAGAGGACTGCAGCTGAGGCAGGGACCCAGACTGCATCTGAGGAAAATATAGTTGAAGTAGGGACCCAAAAAACAACAACTACAGCAATTCCACCAGTACTGAAAAAGAAACAGTGGACAAGGAGAACAATGGGTCTGTATCATCGGTTAGTAAGAGAGGGGGAAAAAAAGAAAGATTTGATCAAGAAGGTGGACCTTCGACATGGGAATTGGAGGAAGGAGTGAGCGAACTCAAACAGGAAGTGGAAACTACCCAGTCCCTGACCTCAGCAGAACTTTGAGACATGCAAAAAGATCACAGCAGCCAGCCAGGTGAGCGGATTGCTCCCTGGCTGCGCTCTGATGCTGGGATGACAGGGCTGACAGTCAGCAACTAGAAAGTAAAGAAGCCCAGCATCTGGGATTCCTTGCTAGAAACCAGGGAATTGAGAGAGGACTTGGAAAAGAGGCAGTAATTTGCAGTCTCTGGAGATGGCTCCTCTCAAGTGTGAGGGCAAGATACCCATTCAAGGAAGATCTTGTGAACTCCCCAGGAAAGTGGACTACTGCAGATGAAGGCGTCCAGTACCTGAGAGAATTAGAAGTGCTGCAAGTCATCTACAGTGATCTTGATGATGATAATCCAGAGGATGTCCTGTGCACACTGGCCATGTGGAGGAAAGTGATGGAAAGTGCCCCTGTGTCATATTCTAACAGCATGGCAGTAATGTATTGCCCGGATATGGATATACCAGCTATGGAGAGAGTGTCTTCTTGGCTCCAAAAATTTGAAGAAAATCTCTGTATCTCCTCATCCTTATGGGACAGTGCCTTGGGTGTCAGGGATGCCCTAAGAAATTAGTCCTCTCCTCTGCCAGTCAGAGGGGAAGGGAGCCCCAGGCACATGATGTGTGGTGCACTCTGTTTCTTCCTGCATGACCAGGGGGAGGATATGAGGAAGTGGCATGGTGAACCCACCTTTAAGCTGGAAGCCTGTGTATGTGAACTGAGAGGGAAGACAGCTGTTAAGAAGGGGCCACCCAAGAAAGCCTGTCAGCGTAGTTGCTGTTGAGACACAAGAAGGCAATTAGCGATCTCCCAGACACAGAAGAACTGAAATCACCTCCCTTGATCCTGTTGAATGGACACCTGGTCTGGCACTGCAAGGGTCAGACAATGAATATTCTGACAGCAATAGAGAGTCCCTGCCTTCAGCCAGGAGGAGGAAAGGGATGACCGGGTATACTGGACTGTGTGGATTCTATGGCCTGGTTCATCAGACCCACAGAAGTATAAGGCTTTTGTAGACACTGGTGCACAGTGTACACTGATACCATCAGGGTATAGGGGCACAGAACACAACTGGATCTCTGGGGTGACAGGAGGATGCCAGTAATTGTCTGTATTGGAGACTGAGGTGAGCTTGACAGGGGACAAGTGGGAAAAGCACACCATCGTGGCTGGCTTAGAGGCCTCTTGTATCCTTGGCATAGGCTGCCTCAGGAGAGGGTACTTCTAGGACCCAAAGGGGTACCAATGGGCTTTTGGTGTAGCCACTGTGAAGAGAAAAGATCAAACAGCTCTCTACCCTGCCTGGTCTCTCAGAAGATCCTTTCATTGTGGGACTGCTATGAGTTAAAGAACAGCAGGTGCCAATTACTACCAGGATGGTGCACCAGTGACAATACCGCACAAACTGAGACTCCTTGGCCCCCATTCATGATCTGATTTATCAACTGGAGAGTCAAGGAGGCATCAGCAAGACTCACTCAGCTTTTAATAGCCCCATATGTCCAGTGCAAAATTCTGATGGAGGGTGGAGGTTAACAGTAGTTCAGTGGCCTGAATGAAGCGATACCACCACTGAGTGTTGCTGTACTAGACATGTTACATCTCCAATATGAGCGGGAGTCAAAGGCAACCAAGTGGTATGCTACAACTGACACAGCCAATACATTTTTTTCAGTTCCTTTGGCAGCAGAGTGCAGGTCACTGTTTTCATTCATGTGGACGGGTGTCCAATATACCTGGAATTGACTGCCCAGGGGTCGAAACACAGCCTTACCATTTGTCATGGACTAATCAAACTGAACTGGAAAAGGGTGATGCCCCTGAACATCTACAATACATTGACGACATCATTCTGTGGGGCAAGACAGCAGAAGTTTTTGAAAAAGTGTAGAAAATAATCCAAATCCTTCTGAAAGGCGGTTTTGCCATAAACCGAAGTAAAGTCAAGGGACCTGCACAGGAGATACAGTTTTTGGGCATAAAATGGCAAGATGGGCATCGTCAGATCCCAATGGATGTGATCAATAAAATAGCAGCTATGTCTCCACTGACTAGCAAGAAGGAAACACAAGCCTTTTTAGGTGTTGTGGGTTTTCAGAGGATGAATATCCCAAATTACAGTCAGATTGTAAGCTCTATCTATCGAGTGACCTGGAAGAAGAACAATTTTGAAAGGGGTCTGAGCAACGACAAGCCTTTGAACAAATTAAACAAGAAATCGTTCATGCAGTAGCTTTTGGGCCAGTCCAATCAGAACAAGGTGTTAAAAATATGCTCTACACCACCGCTGGGGAGAATGGCCCTACCTGGAGTCTCTGGCAGAAAGTACCAGGGGAGACTCAAGGTCAACCCCTGGGGTTTTGGAGTCAAGGATACAGAGTATCTGAGGCCTGCTGTACTCAACTGAGAAAAAGATATTGGCAGCATATGAAGGCGATTGAGCTGCTTCAGAAGTGGCTAGCTCGGAAGCACAGCTCCTCTTAGCACCCTGACTCCTGGTCCTGGGCTGGAAGTTCAAAGAGAGGGTCCCCTCTACACATCATGCTACTGATGATATGTGGAGTAAGTGGGTTGCACTGATCACACAGCGGACCGGAATGGGAAACCCCCATTGCCCAGGAATTCTGGAAGTGATCATGGACTGGCCAGAAGGCAAAGATTTTGGAATGTCACCAGAGGAGGAGGTGATGCATGCTGAAGACACCCCACCGCATAATAAACTACCAGCAAATGAAAAGCAATATGCCCTGTGCACTGATGGGTCTTGTTACATTGTAGGAAAACATAGAAGATGGAAGGCTGCTGTATGGAGTGCTACTCAAGAAGTTACTGAAGCCACTAAAGGAGAAGGTGAATTGAGACAGTTTGCAAAAGTGAAAGAGATCCAGCTGGCTTTAGATATTGCTGAATGAGAAAAGTGCACAGTACTTTATACTGATTCATGGATGGTGGCAAATGCCCTGTGGGGGTGGCTACAGCAATGGAAGAAGAGCAACTGACAGCGAGAGGCAAACCCGTATGGGCTGCTCCATTGTGGCAAGATATTGCTGCCCAGCTAGAGAAGCTGGTTGTAAAAGTACGTCATGTGAATGCCCACGTCCCTAAGCGCTGGACCACTGAGGAACATCAAAACAACCAGCAGGTGGATCAGACTGCCAAGATTAAAGTGGCTCAAGTGGATTTGGACTGGCAACATAGGTGTGAGTTGTTTATGGCTGGGTGAGCCCATGACACCTCAGGCCTCAAGGAAGAGATGCAACATATAGATGGGCTTGTGACCAATGGTGGTGGACCCTGGGGTGGACTTGACCAGGGACATTATTGCACAGGTTATCCATGAATGTGAAACATGCACTGCAATCAATCAAGACAAGTGGGTAAGGTCTCTGTGATGTGGAGGATGACGGCAGAAATACAAATATGGGGAGACCTGGCAGATTGTTTATGTCATGATCCCGCAAACCAGCCAAGGCAAGTGCCATGTGCTTACAATGACGGAAGCAACCACCAGATGGTTGGACACATATGCTGTGCCCCATGCCACTGCCAGAAACACTATCCTGGGCCTTGAAAAACAAGTCCTCTGGTGACTAGACACCCCAGAAAGAACTGAGTCAGACAATGGAGCTCATTTACTTAACAACTCATAGATACCAGGCTTCCTGTTGGGGAGTTAAACCCCAGTTCCTCATGTGACAGGTGGAGATACTTACAACTATAGAGAGCGACCGCGTGGTTCTTTTGTTGCCAGCTGGGGCTAAACGACAACATTTAGGTATATCATTACATTCTTTATGATGTTGACATTTGCATGCTGTTACACTTCTCCTTAGTTGAAAAGAGAACTGGAAGAAGTTACTACTTCTTTCCTAGGGCTTGATCTCATGAAGAGTTAAAATCTTTACATTCATCCAGCATAGCACTTAAACACATACTTTGGTTTAAATGGTAATTCACATTCAGCTGGGAGTAAAAATGTATTTAGAATCACGCAGATACATCTCTGGAGATTTGCTACTTTGCAGCACCCAACCCTTATGTTCTACAAGTAGCAAACATGAATGTATTGTTAGCCTTTATGTGCAGAAGAAAAAAGATGCATGGGCCTGTTAGTGACTTTCTGTGTATATTGTAAATATCTGCAGCTGCATTCTTTTTAAAGCTTGGCTTATTTTTGCAGCTGAGTGAAAGGTACTGCTTGGTTTACAATGCACAGCAAATCCAATTAAGGGAATAGTGCTGCTGAAATTCTTTTCACATTGAGATCAAAACTAGCTTTGCTAAACCACATCATTTTTTCCAGTAAGCGTAGAACAGAGACAATTATATGTATTAAAAGGAGTTTTTCCATGCAATAAATGTTACGCATTAGCCAGTATCTTCTTTTTGTAATATGTTTGTCACTCGTATGGAAGAGTGGATAATTGTATAGTGAATGAAGCTCAGGAAGAACATCAATTACAGGTATTGAAGAAAACATAACACTGGAATTGTGAATAACAACTTGTTTATTTAATGTCACTGTACACAGCATTTGTATTGTCTAGGAATGTGTCTGTAAACATTTCTGTTTATCCATACAGAAATGACCTGGACTGTGATCACTGTAATAGCAAGAGTTTCAATTAGTTTCTTTCACAGTGAATTTGGTACTGATATTTCCTCTCTCTTTTCAGTGAAAGGAAAAAAGAAAAATGTGAGGTGTACCGTAGTGAATGCAAAAGGAAGCGTAACAAATAGGACATGTTTCTTGTATGCCTGAGGATTTTGGCTTGGCATTTGGATCAGGTGACATGGAAAGGTAAGCAGAATGAGAGATAACATATCTAAACCTGCTTGCACAACATGAAATCCCCCCTTCGTTCCAACTGTCTCCCAGCAACAACAGCAAAATCTCTTGAGTTAATGTGCCAAGTAATAAACCAAAGCAGAACTTTTCAATTTTTTAAAAAAATAACCTTGACAAGAGAAATGCAGAAGGCGAGGAAGGAAAGATAAAGAGATCTCCCTCTGTTAGTTTAATACATTTGTGATTCCCTTAGAGATCACAGGGACTATCTTGATTTAGAAGTGTAGATGATAAGAAGCAGATGCTAAACAAGGTGTGCTTTCCTCAGATGAACCAAGGTGAATTTTCTGCTATGAAAGCCAGCATAAATGAAAGATGTTAGATTAACAATAACTTATGCTCTGCACTCCAGGAACTCTTGGGAGAGTTAGCAAGTGTGCCAGTAGAGGCAAAGAACTATTGGCATCATGTTTCCTTGGGAATATTGCTGCTAGCGAAGAGGAAAGGGAGACTGATGTGTGTTTTAATGAGCTTCAGATTATTTCTGAAACTTCTGAAAACTCTTTAAAGTGGAATGGAGATTAGGAGAGTGAAAATAGTTTTTAAATGCCTATTTAATTCTATCATTTTTTCCCTAAGCCTTCTTATCTCCAAACCAAAAAAAAAAATTTCCATTTTATTGCATGGAAACACAGCATCTGTTAGGTCCATGCACACTGCTGTATTTATGGGTTAAGCCGTTCACTTCGATGAAAATCTATCAAAGTAGTTTATGAGAAGATTAATATTGTTACCTTTCATAAAAGCAGAGAGGACTACACTAAAATATATCCTCAAATCCTTCCTTCTCTAGCAGTTGTATTCTGATCCCTACATAATTTCAAGTCACTGAATAACTTTATATCATGTAGTACTTGTTAATTTAAGTGATAAGAAGCTCATCTGCACACACAAAGAAAGACCAGAGAAGCAATGGCAGGAGAATTCGTTCAATAACCTGCCCCGGCTGCTCCCAGGCCACCAGCCAAAAAGAGCCATTATCTTAACAAGACCAGAGGAGCACAGGGGCACAATGACAGGCACGAACCCAAATCAAGGGCTCTGGAGGAATGCTCACCTTGCCCAGCACCCCCTGGGCCTGTCCTAGCAAAGCCATCATCTCCATTGTCCAGGAGTGAGACCTGCCACTATGACCCATTGGGAGCAGCTCTCTGGATCACCTTTCAGATTATAGGGGGGTCACTGCCTAGGGATGTGGGGGGATACATTATATGATGCAGGGAAAGAGCATTTTTGGGACTGAACAGGGCTTATTATAGAATATTTAGGGGAGGAATCAGAAGCAGAAAAAGAGGGGTTTAGTTGATGTGGGTAGGAAAAAGTGGGAAATAGAGGGATAAGGAAATAAATGGGATCATTGTCATCTAAATGGTTTATTGGTCAATACACTTCTCTGCTCATGCCCTGTGCCTGATCACCTCATTTTGTCCTATCTTCTTATTAAACTCTATCTTCAGCTATTTTCTAATAAGAGGGTCTTTAGTCTGTGTGTACATGGGGGTGAGTGCAGATGTGCAAGTGAGTGTGTGATTCCTAGCGACGATCAAGCTGGACTAACCAGTGAGTACGTGCAGCCTGGGAGTCAGGAGGTGAGTGGGCCTCTGAGGGCCACCTCTGGGTGTGAAAGTACTTCTGTGTCTCTAACGGCAAAAGCACAGGCAATTCAGCTGTGGGACCAGAGAGTGTGTGTGAGTGAGAGAGGTCTGTACCAGCCACTGGAGTGGGGCTGTGGCCCCAGGGGCTCGTAAGTCCAGATGCCAGCAGCTGGGGAGATAAGGATCAAGGGGCAGCTACTGGGCAGGTTGAATGTCTGAGCCTAGCTGACGGGTGGACCTAGCTTGTACATATGCATACACATATTTTTTCACCTTTGGAAATCTGTCCTGCTCAGTCAGAGAGGGGAGAAGGATGACACCATTGGTACTGCTGGTTTTCATGTGAGTGCTCTGTGTGTCTGTCTGTGATATGTAGCCAAACCTGTATATATGCATAAATATACATATATTGTAGGTAACATAAACTACTTATCAGGTATACATTCTTAGCATGACTACTAAATAAACTGAATGACTGACTCAGACTAGAAGGAAGCCAGGCCCCAGAGACAACCTGAGGAGGTCCAGGCAGTGTGGAAGGAGGGATCCTCTATGCTTCCAAGCTCATCTGATTGTGTAATTTCAATATCACTCAAGACAGAACACCACCTGCAATGGAAAGAATTACATTCAACATTTTCTACTTTCTGATCTTCTGTCACCCAGGGCAGTTTTATTCATTTTAGCAGGATTTGCAAAGTCAAATGTCAAATTGGTTTGTCTATTTATAAGTGCTTATAGGTATCCAGAAATTAGTCTAAGTTTCCTATCTTAATAGAATTAAAATTCTTTTCAGCTGGATTAAAATGTTATGATTTTTATTGGTTTGTCATTGTTCACAAAAACAGACAAAACCAGTAAAGATGAAAAAGAGTCAGAAACACAGAATTTCTTGCTTATTTTAGAAGCCTTTCTACTGCAGGTTTTTTGCGTAAGGTATGTCTTCAAATCAAATCCTTTTGTCATGCTACTTTGCTGAAATAAGGTCATTATGCCCAACGCACATGCCCAAGAAATAAAAAAAATATAATCACCTGCATTTTGCAAACAGGGTAAACTAAACAAGGGAGTTTCAAAGCCTGAGAGTCTTTCTACTTCACAAAGAAGTTCTGGTTTATTTTTAATGGTTTATAACCTTTGCAGTGGGATATTGCATGCTCCCTGCAATATACAGGGAATACACCTCAGAATTTGCAGCTTCATGCCAGGCAGCACTAATGTTAAGCACAAAGGTGACAGCACACCTGTATCAGGTTCCAGATCATTCTGTCATATCTGTGAGGCTTCTATATCTGTCTTTTTCTAGAGAGATGTTCAATACTGAACCTACCATACCCAGCAAAGAACATCAAGGCTTGTATGTGTGAACAGCAGACACCTCAGCAGGCACTGGCAAGGAAATTATCACAGGAAAATTGAGCTGCTAAATTTAATCTTGTCTAGCTCCTCACTTAAAGCAGTATCAACTGTATCTATTCCATTCCTGACAGACCTTTCTTTACCTTCTCTGTTTGTAAAGCCCTCCGATGGCAGTGATGGCCCTACCTGTTCTGCCTTTCTCTGCTGGTGCCCATGGGTCTGACTTTCTATTCCAGAGCACTGACACTTTTTTCCAACAGTTTCCCTGAATACTTCTTGCTGCAGTTTTCTCCTTCTGTACACCATGGAAAAAGGGAAAAGACCATTTCTTCATCTGTGACAGCTTCTTTTGTACTTGAACAGTATTATTGTTCCTTCCTTTTCTTAGGCTAAACAACGTTACGTCTTTTATGTAAATTATATATAATTGTTCCCTCCCTCCTGTACTAGTGCATCCTGCTTGTGGAGGATCTTCTACTTGTTCCAGAACTTTTTTCCCTTTGCTTGCTTAAAATGCTGTAGTCTGAATCAGTGTTAAAAGCCATCCCAAAGTCAAGATACATATCCATACTACTTCTTTCCTACCCACAAGATCTACTTGTCAGTTGTAGAAAGAAATGTGCTTTGCTTAACATGATTTGATCTGACATATATACCCAAGCTGCTTGTTATCTTCCACAGATTTACAAATTGGCTTTTTGATTATTTGGAGTTCTTTTGAAGGTAGGATCTATAAAAGTTGAGGTGTTCTCCTTTGTTTGCTGAAGTTCAGCACTGCATTTTTCCTTTTTCTAGTCTTTTGATTCGTCTGTCATCTTCCACGAATTAAGAATAGCTGCTGTCATTTCAGAGATTACTTCAGCTGTCTCTCATGAAGTCCATCAGACCTGCCAATCTTAAAAAACTAAATATGCTTTTAGCTACCATTTTAATTTCCTGTCCAAATATCCTAACATTCTTTGCTCTTATTAACTAAGGTTGTTCTTTTCAATTGGGCAAAGGTGTCCTAAATTATACTTAGGTCACCTGCTAGTTATCAAGTGTTCCCTCTTGTTGACTATTGACCAGTTACTGCTTTGTTTTTATTTTTACTGTTGTTACTGTGGAGTTGATTCTTGATACTTTGGATGCCTCTTGCTATTCGGATCTCGTTTCATGCCTGTCAAATCAACTTCCAGTTGGTTGCAAGGTGCTTGGTTGGTTTGGTTTTCCATTCACTCTTCGCATGGTTTCTCCTTGCTTTTGAATCAATGAAGAGCACCAGATTTATCCAAATAGATTACTTGTTACCTCTTTTAGCTGTCATAATTTACATGAGTTCCCTAAATGTAATTTTTTTGAGAAAATACCAGTTTCTCATGACACTTTTTGTCCCTTTGACTTGCTGCGCATAAAATGTCTCTTATGAATTTGATGAATTTATTGAGAATAATTTTCTTGAAATTTTCTTCAAGAATCATAACAGGTTTTGAAAATCACTCCCAAATTGCTTTTCAGCTCTTCAAGCAACCCTTCCCTACTTATTGGGAGTAAATCTACTGAAAAATCCCCCCTATTTGTTCTATTTTGTTTCTTCTCCTGTTCTGTGACTTTCTGTAGTATTGTATACTAGCCTTAATTGACCTAGACCATATATTTGAATTCTAAATTTGCATCTTTTAAATTAAACAGTACCTTGACATGTTCAATTGCACTGCAATGTGATTGTTGATGTTAATAAGATGTTAGAATGGATTGTCTCAAATTTATTCTTAACAGTTCCTCAAAACTCAGAGCATTCCAGGAACCATTTCCATTAAGCAATTTTCATGCAGCCACTCTGTTCTGGCGGAAAAAGAGAGCTACTTGGAGAGATACTGGCGGTTTCATGCCGGCCGGTCTTGGTAAATGAAACTATTTACTATTATAAATGCAGTCACTGAGTCACCACACTGAATGACAGCTACATTTGGAATTGTACTTGATTATTCTAAAAAGTTGCTCATTTTGACATTCTTGCCACCCCTTTCATGGATACTGGAAATTCCTTCCTTTCACAATATATAAATATTAGATGCCTTCATGTCCAGGGATGGATCAGACTGCAGCATGTGACAAAACCACTCTGGTCCTGTTGTTTAATAGTACTTTGTTCTGTAATGCAGAATTTACAAAGAAGCTTACCAAGATTCATGCTTGCTGCACTAGCTATATTAGTCATTTGCCCCCCAAATTTTGATCTCTTCTATAAATGCAATATGATGAAAAAGGTCACAACAAACTTTATAGTACAGATTTTCTGTTGCTTTTACTGCTTTATCGCTAAATTTTTGATGTGTTACTGTTCTCCAGATAACAACTTTGTCTCTTTATCTTTGTATAAAATTAATCGAACATCAGAAAACATCATCAATCAGAAATTCATCCTCACTTCTAGTAAAGAAATAAAATAGAAAAATAATTTTGTGGCCATAAAAATTGATCTGCCTCACGCTTCTGAGTGCAGCTTTCTTTATAGACTCTATTTGGTGAAAGAAAAAAGTAAAGCTTCAGACTAAGTTTGCAATATATACTGTATAATGCATTTCCACAGTATTAAACATGTTTTGGTATTTATTCAAGCCACTTGTGCTGACTGGAGAATTCCATTACCGATTATTTTTTGTGTAGAACACTAGAAGAATAAAAAATATTCAAATAGACCTACTGAACCAAGAGTCCTGATTCAGCAGAGTATGTAGTCAAAAATAGTAACTGTGCTAGGATGATTAAGGAATGTCACATTTTCTAGCCAATGTGTGGAATAAAATAAGATAATTAATAATGTATCTAGTAGTTTTGACTGTCCAGACAAAATGGCTGAAAAGTATTTATAATTATTTTAACCGGTGGCAGCACTCAGCATGGTTCCAGAGGGAAACTTAGACTCAAATCTTTGGAAATATAGAGAGATATTTGAGTCTTTCCACTATTACACCATTCCTAGAGAAGCCCTTGATAACTACACTCATACTTACATTTAGCATATTTTTAAATACCTTAGTGATAAAAGGCCCAAGTAGTTACAAATTAGAATTATCAACAGCTCTGTCCCTCTCAGAGTGTAAACTAGTCCTATGTGATTGAGAGGAAATTATTTCAACTACATAACGCACTTGCAAAAAGTTATATTCACAGTAGTAGAGTTGTACTGAATATTTAGGGCTGGATTTCAAACATGAGAGTTGTTTCAGGTTTCTGAAAAATGTTACTGACTTTTTATTATGAAGCAATTATGTTTCCTAGAAAAAGAAAAAAAATGTTGAATCTTAGGAGCTTTTTCTAATTCTGATATGATTTAGACAAAGAGTGCTGAGGCCTGAAAACCTCCTCAACAACATGTGTTTATTGAACTCAATGAATATCTGAGTCTTGATCTTTCAACAATGTTACTAGATGACCTTGATAGAATAAATTGTAATAAGCTAGTGAAATCTGGTGCTGATATAAAGGCATTTCAACACAGGGAATAATCAAAATGTTATAGAGGAAGTGGGCTACCTTCAAGCTTTAAGAAACAGAAATTGAATGTAATGTAATGATAAAATAAAGTTCAAGGTCACTTGCTCAGGAATTAATAGGAAAATCCACGATAAACTTGGACAGAGTAGATGAAAATGACAGAGGAAGAAAAAGATCTGTCCATTTTGATTAGTCACAGGACATCCTTGAGCTTCAATAGGATGAAAACTGGTTTAATAATTATGCATGCAGAATGGCTAGAGAAAAGGTAATGGTTATCCTTGAAAATAACAAAACAGGTGTTTATAAAAGATTAGAGGAAAACAGGAAAAACTGTGCTGGTCATGAGTAAATTCATGCTAGAAGTTAGAAGAAATTCCTAGGTTATGAAACAGCCAGGATATCATCCTTCCAAATTACAGTAGTGGTAGAAAATTAAATGTGTTTGGGCAGAAGTGGAAAAACTAATGGCAATGATAGGAAACACTATCTGATGATGCAAGAGGTTATTTCCAGTCCTATGTTATGTCAGTGCTCTGGTTTCCAAAGAGTAAACTTATTTGAGACAAAAATAAAAGCATGTTGTAATGTTCTTCTTATTGTTGTCGTTACCATATCATAATTTTACATTTTCTGTTATTCCACCCAAAATATCTTGGCAAGACTCTCAGATACAGCAGTTAAGCAAATAACTACACTTTATGTCCCTGCTGTCCTTTATAAAGGAAAAATCTGTCCTTTCATCAGTTGTGAACCTATTGTAGTATGAATTTACTATTTTTAGAGCAACCAATAGGTGGCTGGTAGGTTGATGGCAATGATGTTACTAGATGTCTTCTGCACCTAGCTGCAGTGTCCTCCTTGCAACATCAGAAATCCTGCTAGCCCATAATCACTGTGTTCTTTGTAGACTTCAAGGGAATTCAGTTATATTTCTGGTGGCTCTCAAAGCTGTCTGCGTACCTCCATGAAGTGAAATCATGATTAGCTTATTTAACTTGGATTCATTTATATTGCTTCTGGCAATTTTAACTTGATTCACTCTTTGCCTGACCTGCTAAGTTTGAATGGTACGGTGTTGCGCTGTGTGAAATTACTGGCCTGGGTGTCCTTTAAGATTTTTCCACTGTGTTTATATGCAGACTCCTCTCAATATACTGTTTTCCAAGAATGCTTTCCTTCTGTCACAGAATATCAAAGTGAATTAAAAGTTTCTTTATGAAATCAGGGTATCTGCATTCTGAAATGCTTATGAGGACTTACGCTATTTCAAGAAAAGGTGAAATATTAGCAATGAAACTGGGAAAGTGAGAAATGGGAAATGATGATAAGGCTGAATCAGTGACATTTGGAAGCCACCTGCAAGATGGCAGAGAAAGAGATGGATTGGAAGGAAGGAGTAAGCAGGCATAGCAAAGACACCAAAAAGGTTTTCCTTCTGCCTGGTGCTTTAATTTGAAGTGTTTTGGTATGAGAAATTCTAGACTGCCTCTGAAAGGCAAATGGGATAAAAGAAAGCAACTGTTTCATTTTTATTTCTCCAGCAGTCATCAGTATTTTGTAACAAGATAATTATTTCTGGTTTAGACCAATATTCCAGCTTTCAACTTCAAAATCACATGAATCTATAGAGACAATTTTGAGGCCTGAAATAGAGTTTTTGTTTTGTTTTATAAAAGTTCCACTCATTTTGAAAATTGAATGAATAGGGGAGGTCTTCTCGGCAGATCCCAGTGACTGTGAAGGTACAAAGTGAAAGAGAAGAGGGGAAAAAGGGGGTCAAGGACGTTTTCAAATTTTCACTACTCTAAGGACTATTCCTGTTTATATAAATGTTGAGTTTTGGCAGAGTAATTTATGTATACCCTCATTTATCTGTCAGAGCAATGATTGCTGTGCATGTACATTTAATCCTAAAGAATGGCTGTTTCTGATCTCGCATGCAAAAATTCATAAATGATGATTGATTGTAATAATGTATTTTTTAATATTAGCATTTACAATTCCATGTGCTTGCTGATTTTTAAGCCTATTTTCAGTACGTACAATGTTCAGTACATTTGTACATTCTATGACCTTGTTTCCTGATGATTAGAAGAATGTAATTGCCTTTCTTACCATGCATTTGCATCCTAAAGAAACATCTTTGGCTATTTAAAACATGAGTAGATAGTAAGAAAAGTGATATAAATGAAAACTACGTGCTGTGGGACAGTGGGGAGAAAATAAGAAATGTAGTCAGTCTTAAATAAAAACATTTACAGACTTGTGAATACCCACAGATTAAACTTACATTTTGAAAATTTGAAGTAAGTACTAATTGAAGAAACATTAAATGCAGCTGATGAGACTAAAATCTGTATTTTTACTTTCCTTGTGAAACAGTAATATTTTTTTTCTAACAGTATAAAATCCTTTAATATCAGTGATTTTTATCTGATAGCTAAGACTACCTTATTTCCTTTGAGATTTCTTGCCATTACAAGAAAATCCACACAAACGAATTGTTAAACCTATGCAGGGAACTGCAAACTGCAATCAAACTGTACATGATTCTTGTAGGTTCTGCTAACAGATCTCCCACCTTTTCATCTTTTAACTCCTTTCTTGGATGCTTACACGTTCACTATGACTTTACATTTACTCTGGAAATAAGAATGAAAGAGTTATCTGTCATAGATGAAGGTGCTATGTCTATGTACCAAACAACTTGGAAATGCTTTGAAGATTTTGAGGAAATAGACCATATAGTAACAAAGTTTTAATATCTTTTATAGCTAAAATGGGAGTCTAGAGAGATTGCAGGAGAGCAATTTTTTCAGACACCAGGAAGTCAGATGGTAGAAAGATACTCTGAGTTTCCCAGATATGGATCCCCAACTAGCAGTCAGTCAGTACCTGGCAGTACCAGCGTGCATTTTTCTTTCTTCTCATTGGGAATTTTAGGGATATTCTTTCACATTTCAAGAAAGACCAGACTACAGCCTGTCGCTCAAGTTTGAATTGGGTGTAGGTGTCAAGGATGTGGTAGCAGAGGGGTCTTCAGGGGCGGCCTCTGTGAGGAGAGGCCGGGGCTGCCCCATGCCAGGCACGGCAGGTTCCAGCTGGCTCCAACTGACCCCACCGCAGGGCGCGGCTGAGCCCAGCAGCCAAGGTGGTGGCTCCTCTGGGAAAGCGTATGTGAGAAAGGGCAGTAAACATCAGACAGACAAAGGAGGAGAGGAAAAAAGTGAGAAGCAGAAGTATGAACACCAAAGTAAGAGAAGTAGAGCAGGAGGTCTCCAGGCACCAGAGAAGAGTTTCCCCTGCAGCCCCCTGGGAATACCACAGTGAAGCAGATAACCACACTGCTGCCCAGGGAGGACTGCACCAGAGCAGGTGGAGCATTCCCTGAAGGAAGTACAGCCCTTGGAGAGCACAGGTGAGAGCAGAGGAAAAGTGTAAGGGGGAAGAAGTAACAGAGAGGAGCTGCTGTCGATTGACTGACCGCTGACCCATCTGCGCTGCTCAGGGGTCAGGTGTGGGCAGAGGTAGGCATGAAGGAGTGAAACTGGGCTTGGGAGAGGGAGGAGGAAAGGCTTTGTTCTACTGTTAACCTTTATTTCTCTCCACCCAAATCTATTTTACTTGACAACAAATCAACTGTCCCCAAGCTGAGTCTATTTTGCCTGTGATGGTAACTGGTAAGTGATTTCCCTGTCTTCACCTCCACCCATGAGCTTTCTCATGCTACTTTCTCCCCCTGTCCTGTTGAGGAGTAGGGGGTGAGAAAGCAGCTGGGTGGGCTTTTGGCCCTTAGCCAAGATTAACCCACCACATGGAGTTTTACATTTTTCTTCAAAAGGTGTGCTTTTCCTTACGTTATAAGCCTCCATATCATCTTTCAAGGCCTCACATTATGAAAAAGTCTCACGTCAAATATTTGGATGCCTTGGTTCCTATGAAACCTTTACACACATGGAAGTGGTGATGACTGGAAAAGTAAAGGGGGAGGAAGGGATAACCAGCAATTAGTAAATCTTACTATTTGCACAAGATATTGATGTCTGGCTATCAGTGCACAAAAAAATGTCGTTTTCTAATGTTTTGGATTAAGCGTGTTCTGTCTGAAGAAGTATTGTTATTTTTGAGGATGACGAGATAAATGGGTGATGTTTACAGTTTGCAGTTACTCTTGCAAAAGCAGAAGATACTGAGGACCGGTATAATTGATGGGTTGAATAACAGACTACAAAACAGTTCACATCTCATTTAGATGTTTGAATGTGGCTTAATTTATGATGAACTCATTTACAGTAGTTGGTGGCAGTTATTTTACAGTTCTAAAAAGAGAGAAAGAGACAGATAGACAAGATGGGCTATATATGTATATAAAGGTCTAAGACTGTGTATGTATCATAGCAACCAATACTTCTATATCTCAATATGCAATGGCTATTTTACAGTTGCAGACTCTCTTCTAGGATGTCTTGTTTGTTCCCAGATTAACACAAAAGCAAAAATGCCCATTTTTAGATCATCACAAACAGTAATATTTAAGCAATCTTAGCAGAGAAACCAAAGACTGCAAAAGATCTTAGAGAAAATAACTTAGAGAAAATAAAAAAAATGGTCATTTACTGGCTGGATTGAAGCCAAAAGTGGCCATTGATCACTTGTATCAAATTGTGCATTCCAGTATATAGACTTCTAATAAGGACTAAAATGTTTTTGGACACTCCTCCCCCCAAAAAAACCCCCAAATCTAAAACAAAAACAAACAAAAAAACCCACCCTCCAAATTTTAACCTATTAGTATTAGACTGTTGTCTTCAGTATTGGCTCATAGGTTTTTATTTCAATAGCTGTTCATATATTCTAGAAAGAGTTCACTAAAAAAGGTAAATCAGGCAATTCAAAGCATATTTATAAGTTTTGTAGTTTCATGGGAGGTAGTACTGACAGTATCAGAGTAAAGAATGGTGCAAATACCTTACTGGGTTTCCCTGATGCAGCTACTAATTTTGTGCCTGTTGTTACATGCGTATGAATATCTTTCTCCAAATCCTACTTCTGCCTCTTTAAAAAAAGCAGTTTATACCATCCTGAAAGTGCTCTGCTGTTTGATGGTCCATCAGTACATTGTTTAAATATTTGCTTAAAAAACATAGAAATAAATGGTGATTCTCCCTAGTGCTTAGATGAACTAGAGCATGGTATTGTAGTAACATGTAATACATTACCAAAAACCCAAATCTTAAAATCTTTATTAATTTTTTTTTGTTTTTTGTTCCTGTCAAATCACCACTAATTTCAGTAAAGGCTGCAGTTCTTTGTATAGTGCAGTGTTTATTCCAAAGTGGATTGAACCAATACTCTGAATATACACAGTTACACAGGCTACTGCAATGGATTTCAGCATGACATTTCACCACTGTGTTTGATATACACAGTCTAGTTTTTATAGGTCTCTCTTAAGTTAACTCAATTTTATGACCACGAAAATTGCTATCTACATAACATTAAATCTGAAAAATAACTTGCATGAAATATGATCCGTATGCATGGTACTTACCATAGTAAATATAATCTCTTTGTTACAGGCTGCTTGTCACAATGAAATAGAACTGGAAAGTTTATAGGTAAGGATGGTACAAATATTAAGCACAAATTGTTCTTACATTCTTTATATTTATTACAAAAAGCAAAATGGAGTCAACATCATTCCTTGTTTAGTGTGAGTATTTCTTACACAGTACTAAGTATTTTCTTTGTTCATATAAATTTTGGTAGTTAAGATCTTTTTTTCACACAGGAAGTCTTCAAAAAGAAATCATTATATATTGTAAGACCTGAGGACCGTGTGGTCCCGTGCTGCTGTTTCACAGTTACCAGTCCCAGAGCCTTAAAAAAAGTGCAAGTTCTTCAGCATTAAGCAGAATTGGGTAAAGTCTTTGCCACGTTGTACTCTAAATGTTAAAGGCTTCCAAACCTGGTGGGCTTCTGGACCTGCAGGTTCCTACTGTCCCAGTCCGATAGAAGTGGCTGCTGCTGCTCATATCTGCAGGTCTGACCGGTAACAAGGAGCTCCAAACATGCAGATGCACACACAACATTACCACTACATAGCTCAGTGCAGCCGCAAGAGCATTGCCTTATGGGCACCCACAAAAACATGAACAGCACTTACATCAGCACGGACAGCACAGGCCTCAGCTCTGTATTTCAGGATGGGGCTTTGCTAATGTCTCTGACACACACGCACTCAGAGATTCACCCAGTAGCCAGCCCTGGTCACTTTGTGCAAGGCTGGCCTCCAGATCCCAGTTGCTACAGCTGCTGGTCCCCCAATGAACAGGCCCCTGTGGCCCACAGTCCTTTCTGCAGTTGTTGCCACCCAGGGCTCTTGTCCTACTTACCACCTGGTCTGGCTTGAAGTTTGCTGGTGACTGCATGCATACACTGCCCACAAACACACTGGACAGCCCACTCACACAGCAAACAATCAGGAATAAAGCTTACTGAGGAGACAGGACAGCAGTCAAGTGCGGGCTTGGCCATATAAGAATAATGACAGTTTGCTTACATTTGGGCAGCTCTTTTTCCTTGTTTCTCTCCAGTTTCCCACACTTGTTCTTCTCCAAATCACCTGGATCTCTTTCTTTTTATGCCTTTCATTCTTCTTAAAAGTGTTACATAGTAAGTCTTATATAATCCCACATGACACCTCAACTATCACACAATAAATCTGCTTTTTCCCATGAGGCTAAGGATAGTCTTGTTTCCCCTTTCTATCAGTTGGAAAGTTCAATGTGAACTTGTCCAAGGCTTTGGGTCGTTGCTTCAATGGCCCATCAAGCAGGAACCTAAGAGTCCTGATCTCTGGTATTGTCTCTTATCTCCTGCACCTTAGGGGTTATATACTTGGGTGTTTAATTTTTTTCCTTCTTTTGTGTCTCATACTAGACTCTTATGCTGAATATACAGTAACCAGATATCCTCACAAACTGGATATCGTTCCACTAAACTGATCTCTCCTAGTAAGTGTCAGCTTACGTCTTGCAGCAAAGGGCTTAGCAGTCTCTCTCGATTTCCTTATAGTATTCTTAAGCAGTTGGGAGTGAGTCCCACTGTCTAATTACACGTCATGTGAAGAAGTATTTTCTCCTACTGTTTTTTAAAATCCTCGATTCTTTTATTATCATTGTGCTGTCTTTCTAACTGTGGTATAAGACCAGAAGAACAGACATTTGTCTTCTGTAGGCCATTCATTATTTGATATGCATTCATCGTAGCTCTTTGTATGAATATTCTTAGTAAAAAAATCTCAGTCTTTTCAAACTCTTTTCAAATGAGTGTCTTCCTTGATCTTGGTCATTCTTTCCAGGTTTCTCTTCTCCACATATTTATTTGAGGTAGGTAGCCAAAGAAAAACATGGACCTTCTTGAAACAGGAAACAGGAGATTTAGATAGCATTCACCTTCATCCCCAGTTGTCTTATTTTGATGTTGTAACCCATTCCCTTCAGCTGTGCATAGATTCTTTCATAGATTTCTACAGCCTGGCAGAAGCTGTAAAAATACATAAAGACTGGGATCTTGTGCGTAAGCTGTCTCCCAACACCATATCATAGTGCATAGAGTGTTCCAAAAGAACTTTGAAACTCTGTGCTATTCATCATCTTACTTCTTATGCAGCCTAATGTTTTGTTTGCCTTCTGACTGCAGTTGTAAATTAAGCAAATATCTCTCAATTACTGAAACGACTAATATTTCCTTTCCTGAGACAGAGGTAAGGTTTTTTTCATGTATAAATTGCTTTGCACTTATTTATTCTGAATGTCATTTCCCCCTTCACTTCGTTTGTTTAGTTCTCTCTAACATTTTACTTAATCTTCTGGTTTGGATTAATTAAAATAATTTTGTAAACTTCAGATTTTGCTGTTACCTTGCTTGTCACTTATTAAATGTAATAAGCACTGTGGGATTTAAAATGAAAATGAATGACTTAATAGCAGCCAACACATTAATACTCTGTTTAGCTGTGCATATCAGAATTTAGGGAACAAGTTTTTCTAATAGTATAAATTAGTAGCTGCATGAAATATGTGTAAAAGAATTGCAAAGCCAGTTATCATTCTTGTAATGTCATTTGAATTCCTGATTTGTCCAGTGTAGAAATACACAGTTTTTCAGGGTTTTCTTACTGAACAAAGTTATTGAATATTGACTAACTTCTTGGGCCAAATGCTTGGCAATTTTGTAGACATGACTCTTGGTTTTGTTGAAAAGAGATCTGGATTTGCAGAGTGGTTTAGGATATAAAATGTGTTTCCAAATGTCATTATGTGTCAGCCAACAGTAAATTAATAATACCTGATCTAGCATAGGTCATCTGTCCTCATTTTCCTAACTATTCTTCTATCCTTTTCCTGTAATGAAATATTCCATGGTTTTGGAATGGACTTCGATAAAATAATTTTGGAAGCTGCTCCTGATATGAGAAGTTTCAACACTAAACTTCTAGAGAATTACAATCAATAGTCGAAGATATATAAACCTAATCCTTACTTTCTGTTGACTTGATTAGGGACAACACTTGACTTATCTTGTTGGAAATAACCAATTCTATCTAATGTCCTTCTACAATCAAATTCCATCCTACAATAGATATTTAATATAGGTGCCTGACACATTTTCTGAATGCATTTTTTCTTCTCCTTTATCCAGAGAGAGAAAGAGAGTGCGTACCTCTTGCTTGGACTAACTTTGACTGACAGTAGGTAAGATGAATCCTACTTTTCATCACCCATATATATGCAGTAGGAAACCTTAATTATCTAAGAATTAAATATGGAATTAAAATGTCCAATTTTAATTTAGAAAACAGCTCACTATTTTTACGTCAAAACACAAACATGTTTGTGAAAAAGTATGAATATTATTGATATTAGAAGCAGCTCAGCAATAAGTGACTAACTGCATTTTTCTGTTTATACTAAAGAGCAGTGACAGATGCTCTCCCGTATATTCAATCTGTTTCGGTAAACTCTATCACAGGAAACAGATGAGATTCTTTTTTTTCAAATTAGAGAAAAAGAGAGAAAAATCCCATTTTCTCAGGCCTTCAAATCCTTCAAACTACATTTTCACTTAAAAGCTTTTTTTTTCTTCTAATGCCTTGTTTTAATGCTGAACTGTTCTATCACAGGGAGTCTGCTACAGCAGAGGGTATCCATCTGTACAAATTTTAGAAAGCATAAGGAACAGGGGGCTGAGTGTCCTCTCCTATTTTGCTCATCCCACAGATCTGCCTGTTCAGCCTGGAGATCGGGTTTTATGTGTGGATTCCAGAGCATATCTGCCCTTCTCTGAATCACTAATCATTTGTCACAGCTGCAGAATGGATTTGATGCACTACTTAACGTGGTATTCTAAAGTTTATAAGCTGGATTTGTATACAATTTTACAACAGCATAGTGCTGCACATTTTATAGGGTCTACCTCTGATATACACCAGTGTAAATGAATTTCAGAATCATATTAATAGGCCATATTGATTAGAGCGTATATAGGGAAATCATGACCAGTTATTTTTTAAGGAAAAAGTAGTTCTAAATTTGAGAATATCATTTCAGCCTGAGGGAGATACTTTGTACATCTGGCTAACATATATGGAAATGTAAAAATATTCCTTTTTCTATCATAAAATTCTCTAAATTTGTTGGAGTTTTATAGAAAAGAAGTTTTGTGAAGGCAGTGAAAATAAAAATAAATGTTAAGTGTAAGGTATGCTGTCCAGGGAAAAAAACAAACACCCAACAGTATCTACATGCATTTAGTTAGAATGAATGACATATAAGCACACACATTTAGATATGTGTATCAAGTAGTGTATAATGTACCCAGAAGAAGATTTCAGTGTGTTTCACTGTCAGGGCAATAATGCAGATTTCAAATTAAGTTAAATTCTGTAACAAGAATAATAAAACAATAATGATCTTTTTAAGTTGCCTTCAGCTCACTAGTGTGATTCAATTTGCCATACAATTACATGGTCTAAAGTGAATATAATGAACATGTTTAGAGAATGAAGAGTTTCAAAATTATTCTTTCATATAGATTTACTTAGTGAGATGCTCATTAGTCAGTGTATTGCCTTGCTCTGTTTAGACATATGTCTTCTTTTAAGCATTTTGTTCTACTTTTCTACTAAGGTAAACGAAGGAAAAGAAACCAGAAGGAAGAAATGAAAGCAAACAACCATAAAAAACCAAAACCTCATCTCTGCAGAAGCTAATAACTTCATATTTCTCTGCAGTCAGCACTTAATATGATTTCTAATCTGTTTATGAGGTGCATTCCTTCGAAAAAGAGCATATGATTCTTTTGTATCTACTGTTTGTTTCTTTTATAGTTCATGCGTATGGAGAAAAAGAAAAACAAAAAATCAGCACCAACACACTTTTCCTTGCTGACGCTGTGTTTGTTTAGAGAAGCAGTGGCAAAAGAGCAGAGGGATTTCAGATTTTACTGACTGAGCAAATCTGTGTGGCTTATTAGGGAAATTAGGTACATATGGGCACTAGAAACATCGCAAAAAAATGGGTCAGATTCCAACTGATATAAGTTGATATAGGTTTGTTTAAGAAAAGGATGTAGATCAGTCTTCCTTAGCTGAATGTCTGGTCTACATCTTTAAAAGAAACTACATCATTAGTCAGTTACTCTATGTCACAGACTGAGCCTAACTCTGAAAAGACACAATTGTATTATTGTTCTTTTCACTGCTGGCAGTAGATTTCAGAGGAGCCTATTCCATCCTTAATTAGGACATTACATTTTTTAATAAGCTTACTAGAGAGTTACTGACTTTTGCTGGCTTGTCTGTTGACCTATTGTCATACACTTGAGAGGTGGAAAAACAAAATCCACACTGTTTTCAGTGGGATTTTAATTAGAGTATACACTGCATGATTGGACCTCAGAGTATGGTAAAGATGAGTAAGCTCTGGCTCCCTTTGGCTACTGTAAAAGCAAGACAACAGTATCAAAAAGCAACTTATTTGCTTTTGGAGGTCTGATTCTGGGCTTGCTGAAGCCAAATGAAAGATTCTTAATGACTTTAATATGTTTTGGATGAAGCCTTACATCTGAGAATTGAGTTGACATACAATATTGAGATCAAAACACCACACATCTGGTGATTTTAAATGTCATATTTTATGACTGGCAATACGGTGCAGCACTTTGTCCGCTGTGACAGAGTTCTCTATGATGGGCTCTACCTCAGTGTATGTCTGTTCACAGTCTGGCAGGATGCAAAGTATCAAGAGAGAGGCCCTAAATATTGCAGAAGAGAAATTTTGTGGGGGAAATGGAAGAGTGGATGCTATTCATTATTTGTATTTGAATATAAATATACTTTTAACATAGTCTCTGGCTGTCAAACTTCACCTTGTTCAACAGTGCCTTCAAACAGTCCTTTTTATGAAAGAAAGAAGACTAAGTAATCTTTCAGGTTATACTTTTTTTCTGCTTGTAAAGAGGTTTACATCATGAAACATTTTTCTCTTCTCGGACTTCTGAGATGTGCACCTAGGCGTTTGTATGACCTCCAGCACTATGCGAATGAAAGGTGCATACCTATGTTAATGACAAAGTGCATGTGACTAAGGTGATATTGTTCACAACAGGCCATTCTGATGTGGTATTATTGTTACATGAGCTTAACAACAGCTTAGACATTTACCAGAAATTTTATTAATACAGGAATATGAATTATTGCATGACAGGAAATAGTCCTCAAAACCTCTCTTAGGGAGAAATGCTCTTCCTGCATAGGGCAAAGGTAATTTCAGGCCTGGGCTGAATGGCCCAGGCTGGACAAGGGTTAAATGCACATTACAGAAACTGCTGTGTTTTTTATTACCTGAATTAAAAAAAAAAAATTACACTTTCAAAATATTGCTTTCATGCAAAAAGCCCAAGAAGATACAGGGAAGTTGTGTTGTCCTTTTAATAAACATATTAGGTCTGAATGCTTGTTCCTGCTATAGATTTTACAGACCTTACACAACAAGCACAAATCTGTGATTTTGAATTTGTATAAATGAGTGAGAATGTTTCCTGGAAATGTTTCTACTTTCCTCTCGCTAATAACATTATATTAGATAAATATAAATATAGCCTTTCCATCACTCTATATTGCTCAGCAGTAATGAGATAAGAAGTTTCAGTAGCCAGCCTTCCTGACCATTGTTATTTGTTGGTTACATACTATCTTCTTTGTTGCAGTGTCTATTTATAAAACTATTCCTCCACATTTTTTCTGAAGGACAAGTTTCTTAATTGTTTTGGCAAATATTCTCCTTTCAGTTTCATTGTGGAGTTCATTTAAAGTTTTGGTGTGGATTCACAGGGTTTGTTTTACTAGAAATAAATCTGCTGAATGCTATTTTGTGCACAGATTAGGATTAAATGAAAAAAAAAGTAGTCCTTGCACAGAAGTTTTTTGACTTTGTTTAGGGTTAGCTAAACTAGTATTAGGATACTAATATTAGCCATTTAAAAGGCAGAAGTATAGTTTCACAGGGCTGCCCAGGCTCGCTCCATATGCAGTTGGAAAGAAAGATAAACTTCATCTGGGTAATTCACCCCAGTATAATCATACAGGGTGATCAGCCCTCTGAGAGGCCCACCGTTTCAGTCAGAAGCAACAGGAGCCCTCATAAAGAGCTTAGTAGAGCACCCTAGACTTTAGGTTACTAAGTTAATGGAGATTAATCCCATCATTTGGTTATCACATTTTCATTCTGTCTTTTGATCTCCTGCTTTCTAAGGCCTGGGAATTGCACAACCCCAGCAAATTATTGTTCTTTACAGAGAGACAGTTTTTCATTCTCTGCTTCTCCTGCTGTTTCCTATATTAATCAGTGATTTGAAAATCTCCATCATCTTCCTGACTCCTGTATTAATTTCTAGTTTGTGATTTTAATTATAGTTCAAATCAATCCCTAGATATAAGACTATGCATTTTGCCTACACCTTCATTTTCCTCTGTAACTCAATTTCTGCTGATGTTTTAGTTAACATAGCACATGTCATTGCTTTAATTCTGTTTATGCTAATAGACAAATTCTACTCCCTTAACCTGCTATTTAGAATAGAATGCAGTAGAGTTAATTATATTCTGTGTGTAATGTAATTCTGAACTCCATGGGATGGAAACACCATTTGAATTTTCTATATCATCTTTGCTATCTTATTATTTCTGAGTTTTAAACAGATTTAGTTCAGGTGTCCTAGTGTTCAGAGATTTTATAAGTGAACTGTAGACATTGTCTTCATATGGGCTTAGTTTTGACTTATGTTAGCAGTCACAAAATGGCAATGAGATCTTATGTCACTGAACGTGTAAAAAAAAATAAAATTGCAATCCCTCCAAAAATCCACAAATATCTGAGACCCGGTTTGTTACCACTATGGTCATACAGTAGTTTTAAATTTGCTTTTTTTATTTACTTCTTTTTTTTACATGATCAAGCAAACATGTTTGATCAAGCAAACATGTTTGATCAAGCAAGCATTGTCAATTATGAGGAAATGTATGGACTCAGTACTACTTCTTTACAGCTGCTGTTTATGATATGTTGTATTTTAGAAAGCTAATGGTAGAAAACCCCATAATTTTCAATGATAGATTCTATTGCATTACTCTGGGTAGTGCCTTATGACCCAGGCAGGATTGTTCAAGGTTGAGTTTTTAGATGCTACTGCAACATTTTTAAAGAAAATTTTCAAATTATGCTTTTGCCATTTTTGACATCTTTTTAAATATAATTGGGACTATGAAAACTATTGAAAGACAGACTCCCGTTGGACCTGTAATTCTTTCTAGATGCAAAAGCAAATTTGTTCTAAAATCAGAGACCACAATTTGGCTGTATGTTTGTAACAAAAGTGTTTAATCTTTTCTCAGAGACAGGCATTCTTTTGTCTTGTTTTCTAGGCCTATAGGCTATATAGTCTTCTGCAGAGTAGCTGTGGAATAATAATGTTGGATCACACTGTCCTTGTTACAATTTTTAAATGCTTTTGAAAACAATATTAAACTGTTTAGAAGAGAGAAGAAAAGAACAGGGATTCCACTACAAGAACAATAATAACAACAAAAACAGTGAGCATTTTTCTCCCCCTAGTACAGGACAGGATAGGTAGGGGTGAGTGAGACAGAGTTCTTAGACTGAAATATATATGCTTCCTCATACTCACCTGAAGGACTATTAAATAAACTTTCCGCTGGGTTATTGCAAATGTGATTTTCCTTATTGTCATGTGCTGCATCTTTTCTTGCAATAAAATAGAAGTTTTCATAAATCATATTGTTTTCTTCTCTAAGAAATGCAGTATGTTTTTGTATCTTTGGCTGTCCCACAGAGCTGTAAATTGCTTCCATTAGTTTCCCTGCTTTTTACTTTTGTTGTCTTGGCAACAAAACATGATTTGTTCTTACATGTGTATTATTGTCAAACTCTGTAAGTTAACGTTGCAAAATTTTTTCAGTAATTAATTCCTGTTTCCACCTGGACATAGGTTCCTGGAGAAGTCTAACTTTAAACTAAAATTTTGTTGACTGAAGTTTATGAGACATGTACTTCAAAAGTTAATAAAAAATAATTTGCTTCATTTGAATGATGCACACTGGCAAAAAATATCTCCCAAGGCAAAAGAAAAGATTAATAAAGATGGGATTCTTCTCCCCTAATTCAGGCATCTAAAAGTTAGCCATGCAAGTCTAATAACTTAAGGATCCCTCTCAGTGGAGAGAAACAGACACCTCAAGAGATCATTTCTTTCCAAATGAGGATTTTAAAATAAGGGAAAGTGGGAAGCTGAATTTCCCTCTGAAGGTGCCTATTTCTCTCCTTTAATTACAAGGAATACATTGTGAAATTATCTGAAATTCATCTGGCTAAGTTTTAAATGCCTAAACTGGGGCAGATGAATCACATTCAAGAATTCTGTTCTTAGTAGGGGCAACTCAAAAGCACGTGATTTTAAGAGTTTCCCCTTTTGCATATGGCTAGTTCTAGACAAAGCTTTTTTTGCTCCATGAGCTTGATTTCAAACAGTTAATAAACTGTTCATTAACAGACAGATTCTTTGAAGCAAAAGAAGTCACACGTCCCTGGCTATATGCATTATAAGGCTTCATAGAAGTGCTTTACTCACCGAAGACTGAGTGTCAACCATTCCATTTCAGCCATTCTGCCAAAATCATCTAATGATTTTATAGTGCTTGCTGGATACTTTTCACATTTGATCATGACAAATATAGAAAATGAGCCAGGAGATGGAAAATGCTCAGTTGAATTCCAGGCCACAGAGCAGTCAGTAATCTTTGAGCAGTCAGAGTCTATCTTTCTCTGTCAAATGGATCATAATACTGAAGATATTGCACTCATTACTTCTCAAACTGTTTGCTCCTTCTTCTTTTAATTAATATCCCTTTAAGTTATAAATTGTCTCCTGTCTGTTTCTGTACATCACTGAATACTCTGGTCTTCTCCAAAATCTTTAATAAGAATTTCAACTTTTTATTACTTATTTAGAGACATTATCTTCCAAAATTTCAACTCTTTGCACATTGACAACAGTGTATGAATTTGGCTGTAGACTAATAATGCATAAACTCTATTGACAGACATCCTACATCTTACTCAGGGCAATTTATATATTTCCTGACGAGACATGTTACAATTTTTTTATTCTTAGCTTTGACCAACTGCCAATCCTGGTCCTGGAGAAAAAAGTTCAGTTTGATTGCTTGGTTTTCTCTCTTTTTTTGTAGAAAAATCTGAGATAATGAGCCTGTAAAGGTAACTTTATGTTCTGTATACATTGCTCAAGAAAAAGCTACATTTTGTTTTATATGCAATACTTTTTGCATAGTCAAATGTGAAACTAACCCTTCTCTTGAGGATCTTGGCTACCATTTCCTTTTTTGAGCCTTTGAAGGGCTACCCCTTTTGAAATTTGCATATAGACTTCAAACCTGTCTAAGAGGTTTACACAGCCACACAATGATATTTTCTATTTTGTTCATTCTTTTCTAATAATTTTCAAAATGCAATATGTCTTCAGTGCAATTAGTCATCAAGCTCTGAGCTGGCAACTTTATAAATCTCTCTGCAGTGACTCCAAGCTCTCCTTTCAGAGTACTAATAACAGCTAACTTCAAGCCCATGATTTTGCACAAATAGCTAATATTGTTTTACCCATGAGCTTTTGCATTATAATAATTTGTCATTTTGTTACACAGGCTACCCATACTGTGAGATCTCTCTGCATCTCTTTGAAATCAAAATTCATTTTTACCATGTTGTATAATTATGCATAATCAGCAAACTTTCTTGCTGCTGATACTTATCAAAAGCCTTTGGAAGTCTAGGTTGTTTAACAAATTAATCATCACCCTGCAAGCTTGCAGACTAATTGAGAGAACTCTAACAGGTTTGCGAAACATAGTTTCCCTCTACAAAAGCGGTCTTGATTCTTTCTCCATGATAGCTTATTTAGCTGAATATTTACTTTTTCTGTTTTTTGTTAGAATTTTAAACAATTAACCTATTTCTGAAATCACACGTATTAATCTGTAATAGTTTAACTGTCCCTGAAGCACTTTTCCAAAGTTGCTATTTTAGCCTTTCATTCCTTCAACTCTCCAGCTAATTTAAATGTTAGTCTATATAACACAGTTACTAGTTAAAGAATTTTTAGTTTTGTGTTCCTTTAATGCTTAGAATTAAATACTACCTAATCTTAGCAAGAAGTTATTATTTATTTTATTTATTTGTTCTTACATTCGCTGACACTGTAATTTGAGACACTTCCTTCAAGTCATTTCCTGTGAGGAAAGGTTCCTGCATAGGGCTCTTCCTTTCTTTTCCTGTAGTGAAAAGTGATGCAAATCACTGCTTCAGATTTTTTACCATTGTCTTATTCCTTTCCTATATTAAGTATCCTTCCTTTTCTATGTTCAATATCTGTTGACCCTACAAATTCTGTGGCAAATATTTTGCTTCCAGCATGTTTGAAAACATCTTCTTAATAGCTTCATGCCTTTAGCAAATTGTTCTTCGAAATCTTTTTTTGGCTTATTAAAGTTTCAGATTTAATTTGCCAGAGCTTATGTTCTTTTCCACTCGCCTTATCTGAACACCATACTAATTTTCTGAAAGATAACTCTTTGCTTCTGTTATCCATTTTATTTTTACTGTTTAACTATTGTTGTTCCCTATGGTTTCTATTCTTTAACCAGACTGATTTTATAGCTGCTTTGTCCCTCTAAGAAAGTGTCTTGAAGGAAGTTCCATACTATCTACAGAAGTTTTATTCTTTCGGTGGTTCTTTCAGGTTACTATTAGCAAGTTTTCTGGTTTTATTTAATTTCCCTTTTTGCAAGTGAACATCTCTGCAGTGGTTTATTTTGTGTATGTTTCACTCCTCCTGTAGTTTTGAACTGGAGTAGTGTGTCACACTTAGGCTCTTTGAGAGATATGTTTTGGCACAAGTCCAATCTACATCTCACAAGAACTGTCTACGCACAAGAGTGGGCTTTCTGAGTAGCTGTTTCAAGAAGAAGCTGAACAAAGTAGCTTCTGTCATCTGAAGATTGATCTGCTACTACTTGTTCAGATGTTTAGCCAAGTCTTCCTGGAAATAACTACAGTTTCCCATCATTACTGTGTTTGTTGCTCTTCGGGATTTTCTGGTCTCTCTTAGTCACAATTAGTATCCAAAATTTGATATGAGAGTTGTAATATCATCATCTTCCTGTTTATGTAAATATTTTTTTTTTTATTTTTAGCCATGTGGCTTATTACTTTATTTGCTGTACCAAAACCTTTGTCTGATGTGCTTAAGTAAGTAGTAATGTGGCATGACATGTTTGAAAAATCAACTTCCTTCCTCCAAGTTCACAAGCCTGTTAAGTTACTGTTCTCGTTAAAGCTCAGGCAGCCTCATTTGCCCATTTTATGCATTACACTTCAAACATTTAAATGGGTGAAAATATCTATTTCTTCTTGGGTTGGTTGTCTCCTTATATATGCCTTCCTTAAAAAGAGTTTCATTTACCAAAAGGGAAACTGGCTTTTTAATTCCTCATTTCTTCATAGGATCCTCATCCCTCTTTACTTGAAGAGTTTGTTTCTTCTTGTTTGCTCTTCTGCACCTGTGGACTTTCCCATAGTGCTTAGAGTATAAGTTCTCCATAAACATTTAAGTTCAGCATCATGGTTCTATTTTCACTTAGATGAAGCTCATCTAAAATAATAGACAGTTTCATAAAATAGACATTCCACATATTGAAAGAGATTTTTCCTGTTTCTAATGAGTTTGATTACATTTTCCCCACACAACTCTCTTAAATATGAACAGAAACTTAATCTGTCCAGACTGGTGCATAACTGGTCATTCTTGGCCTTTTACTTCTCACCCATTCTCTTAATTTTGGCACCAGAATCTCTATTCTCCTGTCCCATGTACTGCTACAAATATGGGCCATGGCCATTGTTTCCACCTTATCACTGTCTAGACCATAAGTTTCTTCACTGTAGGAAGTCAAGCATGCTCTCATTATTATGATCACAGACATAGCTATCTATCTGCCTGATCTATATCCTATTATTGTTCACTTCTTCACTTCGCCAGATTGTTCTGGAGAAGGTTCAGGATATTCCTTTCTATCTAGTCAGCTCTTGTCTGATTAATATTTTCAACTGTTCAAAGAATCACAGAATTCTGCAACAGTTGAGGTGGGAAGGGACCTCTACAGATCCTCTGGAGATACAGGGCCCACCTCCCTGCTCAGAGTGGAGTCAACTAGGAAGTTGCCCAGTACCATGTCCAGTCAGGTTTTGAATTTCTCCAAGGATCGAGACTCTACAACTTCTCTGAGCAGCCTGTTCCTGTGCTCAGTCACTCTTGCAGTAAAGAAGCTGTTATGTTGAAACAGAAGATTCCTGTGTTTCAGCTTGTGCCCATTGCCTCTTGCCCTGTCATTCGGCATCAACAAGAGGAGTCTGTCTCTGTCTTATTTATGTCATGCCCATCAGGTATTTAAAGACATTACAGAATCACATAGAATCACAGAATTTTTGGGGTTGGAAGGGACCTCTGGAGATCATCTAGTCCAACCCCCTGCTGACGCAGGGTCACTTAGAGCAGGCTGCACAGGACTGGCGGGTTTTGAATATCTCCAGAGAAGGAGACTCCACAACCTCCCTGGGCAGCCTGTTCCAGTGCTCTGTCACCCTCAGAGGGAAGAAGTTCTTCCTCATGTTCAGATGGAACTTCCTGTGCTT
>Ga0065711_1028560_pt1 | contig 40488 bp, 34 predicted proteins | sample Hoacrofraction12_FD_59098 | JGI IMG/M metagenome (GOLD analysis project Ga0065711, IMG submission 59098) | Hoatzin crop microbial communities from Cojedes, Venezuela - Epithelial fraction 12 v2 (version 2) | ecosystem: Host-associated > Birds > Digestive system > Esophagus > Crop | place... | reverse complement strand
GGACAAGATCCTGTGCAGCCTACTGTAGGTGACCCTGCTTCGGCAGGGGGGTTGGACTAGATGACCCACAGAGGTCCCTTCCAACCCCTGCTATTCTGTGATTCTGTGTGATTCTGTGATTCTAGTAGTCCATCAGGAAAGACAATTTTGCTGTTGACCTTGCACCATCATGGACAAACACTTGGAGTATGTTCAGCCAGGACATCAGATATTTTAGGACAAGGTGAACACCAGTGGGAGCTGGGCTCCTTTGCTGCACATTGCCTATTTGAAGTTGTATTGGTTTTAGCCTTCTGACAGGCACTGACTGGTGATGAAAAGGGCCAGACTGTGATCTAGATATTCCTCCAAAAAAAAAATGAAATAGCATTGATTGGGGTCTTTCCCTGGCCTTGTTTCATCTCTGGGATGCTGTTGGTGTCTCCTACATGCCACTCCCACTAGCCAATTTGGTAATCAACCAGTGCTGGCAAACTTGTTGCTTCCCACTGCAGTCATTAGACATTCGTTAGCTAATCTGCTCCACCACTGGACTGGCGACCTGGCTGCAACAGGATGCTTATTAAGTAGGATATGGGTGCACAGGCCGGTGTGTTGTATGAAACAGTGTTATTAAATGCAAGCGAAAAGCCACAGGTAGTTAAAGGTAATCAGGTAAACCTCAGGGCTTCCCATGGTGAGCACATTCCTGCTGCAGGGATAAGAGAGCTCTGCATGTGGCTGAGTGCCTATGGAAAAAACATGGTTTATAACAGTCCTCAGGGAAACTGGTTGGGTTAAACGTGTGCTGAACTCCAATGAAGTGTCTGTGCTGGAGAAGTAGACAAAATGACTCTGAGGATGGCTTGCAGTGGCTGAGGGACTGCGTCAGCACCAAACAGCATGACAGAGCCCCAAAGACCCACAAACTCTTTGGAATAGGTTCTTTCCAACTCTTTGATGGAGAGTAAGTGGGAGACTGGAGAAGTGTAGACCAAAAAGGGGAGCCAACAGCATCGATGCAGTCCCTGGTGATGTAGAGAAGGAAGATGGCTCACTCCTCTCTGCTTTCTCCTCTGGAAGAAAAGCTGAAAAAAAACCTGAGCTGAAAAAAAGACCAAGACTGCTGTGGCAATCACCCATGTCTGCTGGAGATGCTGGAAGGCACCTTTAGATCAGCAGATCTTGGTGAGTGTTAGCAATCCTTTTGGGAAGCATGATCCACACCTGTGGGGAAGTCCAGAGGCAGGCGAGACCCATGGGGTGGGCAGGACCTGGAGCATGTCTTCTTGGGCATGGTGTGCCACTGGCCATGTGGCACAGATGCTCAATGGGGTCTTTCTTCAGCCTTTGTGCAGTTCAGAGCATGGCCAGAGCAACATCTTCTCTTCTCAGGATAAGCAGAGTTGCTGGTGTGTAGCCAAGTCCTGGTGTCAGACACTGTGGGATTTGCTGTGGGACACTCGTGTCAGAAGTCTCATGTTTGTGTGTAAGGGAAGGCATGCTAGCTGGAATTTGTCATGATGTCCTAGTACTGTTGCCAGAAATGCCCTGGCAAATGCTCCCTGCAGAGCATGGGGATTATTGGTTCAGTAGCAAGCCTATTATCTGAAAATCCAGTACAAACTTGCAAGGGATTTGAATACCGCAGACTTGCACTCTGGAGTATTTGACCACAGTGCAGAGGAGCAGACTACAGGGTTACACATTGAATGCCTGCATGAAACTTGAGTTTTGGTGTGTGAGTGGAGACAGCTGAGTGGTGAGGACTTGAGTGGAGATAGTTTCTTTAAGCATTAGACCTAAAGTGATTCCCCAAAATCCTGATGCATTTCTGGTGATCCCTCTCCCCTCTGAAGTGTCAAGGGCTATGCCATTAGCTTTCGTAAGGCTGAACTATACCTTTAGCAACCGGAGTGATGCTATTGAAGGTAGTGATGCTCTTTGACATGGAGCCTCCCTTTCCCATGGAAAGGTGTTTAAACCCTTTCACATCTCACAGAAAGCGGCCAAATGCAAATATTCATGTCAGTTGTATGCCCTTGCCTAAATTTGGGGTATATGGAAGTAGAAACAGAAGATTATGGGAAAACCATAGTTCTCATGCAAACCTATTCCTCTTTCAGTTGATTGAAATCCATGTTAGTGAAAAGTTGATGTTTTTCTCTGGAAATCATCCCTCTTGGCTCTAGTCAGAATCCATGGCAGCAGACGCCTCTAGTAATGCCACTGTTGTGTTCTTTTAGATAAGTGCACAGAAATGTGTTATTCTCAATTACCTTCTAGAGGGAAAAGAAATTCAGAGTCCAGTCTTCTCATAGGTTCCTCCAGAGGAACGGCTGGTGCTGTGATGGATCACATGCATGGCTAAAGGTACCTACCATCAAGGTGGCTCTGGGCTAGGGTAGAGATCAGAGTTTCATGGTGCAATTAGCGGAGTGGGATGTGGTGATACTATAATCTAAGAGCAACCAGCACCCAATGGGGTGTGCTTTTGGCCTCCTGCGATGGGTACTGTCACTTAGGCCACCACACCCTGCAGCCAGTTCCAACATTATAGAGCCTTTACTACTGATAAAACATAAATAATAATTTTGCAGAGAGAAAAACATTAAGTTCTTGTCCCTCATTCAGCTGGGGATGGCTGGTGATGAGGACGGTTGGATGACACGGAAGGGCTCAGTCCTGGCTGGACGGCAGGTTATTGGGACCCCTCATTGGAGTGGCACTTGCAGGGTTCAGCTGGCAGCACAGCATGGGGCAGTGTTATTCAAACAGGTCATTTTGTGCTGTGTAATCCATTGTGCACTGTGCTCATGGCTCTCTAGGCACTTTTCTTGCTGTCCACAGGAAAATAATCTCAGGACAGATTATTCTTTCTCTATTGAAATTCTTCTGTTTCGGCAGCCCAGTGTCAGTCATTGTCTTTTACTTCCATGTGTGAGCTGAAACCAGTCAGAAAAATTTCTACTTTGTTGCCAAACAATGGGGCTGTGTTCTTTCGCATGATGACTCTGGCTTTTCGGCCAGTGTGCCATGCTTTGCTGCTAGCTGTGGTCCATGTCTGGTGCTCAGCAGAGACTGGAAAATACACACAATGAATCCAGGTGGTTATGCAAGTTGCATGTGAAGTAAAATTCCTTTCTAACCCCTGCAGGCGATCAGTTTACGCCCTGAATGATGAGACTTTGATTACCCTTATCTAAACTACAAATACTGTTAACGGCCATGAAATCAGCTAGCTCTGGTAAGGCCCATCAAAGCACAGATCTTGGTGGCCTTCTGAGGCTGCAAGTCCTTTGCAGCTCCGTGGGATGTCATGATGCATTGCCATGGGAAGTCCTTTCACTCTGCAGATGTTACTTGCTGAGGACTTGTAGATCAAAACCCAACTCCCACCATCTCCAGCCTAACAAATTTTAATGAACAAATGCTGCCTTGGAAAGCGTTGACAGTAGGAATGGCAGGCTGCTTCCCCAGGGTTGGCAAGGAAAGCTTGTTGCTTCGATGCTGGGTCTCCTTCTGAAAGCAGAGATCAGTTCCAGCATCCCCAACACCACATGGCATTGGTTATAGTGTGGGGAGCAACTTTGCTCTCCTAGCAAGCGCAGTTTCCCAGGGCAGCTTCATTCTTCTGTGAATAAACATTGTTGAGCTGTCGGGAGGCTCCTGGCTGGGAGGGGGGACCTTTCTACAGGCCATACTGAGACCTCTGGGTGGAATGAGGCTGGATGGTGTTACACTCAGATACATCTCTCCCCTGGATTCCTCTGCCTTGTATTTCACATACAAAAAAAGATAAATATATATATATATATTTAAATCCAATCCAGCAATGAGCCAGAGCTTTGTGTACCCTTCAACCTGATGGGTGGGAAGAAGAATTGATAAATTAATCAGTTTTCAAGGCCAGGAGAGATCAATAGGACCAGTCAGTCTGGTGTGCTGTGCAAACCAGACCATAGATGATACTAGTGATTCCTGTACCAGGCCAGCGTGAGAGATACCATTATTTTGACTTGTGGGAGGTTCACACACCATGGGGATGAGTTCCAATATAAGACCAGGGATGAACAGACTGAAATAGGTGTGACCCAGAGGATAATGCGGCCTTCTGCATCTTGATGTACCCATCTGTGAAATGCAAATAATAACAGGGGAACCTTGTAGGGATTCATTAGGCCTTTGAAGATGGCAAGTGTTATATGCTGTTATTGTGATCTTCCAAAGTTGGCCTCATCCCTGCCTTTTGGATACACACCTCTCACTGTTGCTCACTTCCTGATTCATTTCCCCCTCCTCCCTGGCACCATCAAGCTAAGTCAGCAGTGGCAAAAGCTTGTCCAGGTCTGTCAGCCACATGTCATGGTGGCTCATGGCCTGGCCTGGGAAGGGTTGTAAAGATGAACCATGCTCTAGTTCAAACACTGAGTGCTGGAAATCACTGCCGTTGCACTGTACATAGGACAAGGAGACCAAGGACCTTTCTGTGCTGGACGGTGTACAAATGGCATGTGAGACAATTCATAACCCAAGATGCATTTTGCGACTTTTAGATCACAGCTAGATGGTGGATTTGGGCAGGAAAGGAAACATGGTGACAGGGAAGGGCAAGACCCGTGAGACACTGGGTCCAGAGGAGGATGCAGTAGAAGGTGGATTTAGGGGAAGTTGTTAGATGCACTCAGTGCATGGAGGTTTGCAAAGTAACTGATCCAAATTAAGTTTATCCATGTTCTTTCGTTTTGAAGCAGTGAGGCAACTTGACAGATCTCCTGGGGTGTGTTTTATTATTCAGAGAAGCTTGTTGCCGTCCTCTGGACATGTTTCTGAAAAGCTTTTGCTGAGGCTCCATGTACTCTAGGATGCACAGGACTCACTGCACCTAATTCTCACAGATGGATGAAGTCAGGAAATTCCCATCATTCCTCTCCTGGCCTCTAGCAGCTCACCCTCCTTGGTGAGCCACCAGAGAGGGAATAGGGTTCCAGGATGCTGCGAGTTAACGCATTCTGCTGCTGCATTTGCAGTGATGCAGCCAGGTGGCACGGAGAGTCAGCTGCTGCGCTGCTGTGCTGGGCTGCATGCCCAACACAGCGGTGGAAAATGATAAGCCACTTGGGAAGGACTTCTCACTGGGTCAGGCAGGTGGAGTTCTGCTTTGGCCTCAGGAAACTCCTCCTGGCTGAAGGGAAAGGACTGTGGTGTAAACCTTGGATGTCTATAGTGAAGGTGGGATTTCAGGATGGCCAAGAATTCTTTCTTTGGAGACCTGGGAAGCACTCACCTGAGAGCTGCAGCAGAAGTAGGGGCAAATGGGAGCTCTGAGATGTGTGGCTTTCGCAGTCTAGAAGCTCAAACTCATTTCCATCAGTGTGGGACTGACTGACTTCTTGGCTGATCAGCGACTGGGTTTTGGTCACAGAAGTGCATGCAAGCAGAAGAGCTTTGTCCAGTGTCATAAACCTTGTTCTTGCACAGGTCGTATGCAGGTGAGGTGCCTTCCGAGCCGTGCTGAGGAGATCAGTGAGACTCATAGCTATTCCTGCAGCAGAGTCTAGCCCAGAGTGGATGTATAACTGGGTGTCTCTGGGGGCAGGAAACCATCTTGATGTGGTGGTCTATTTTGATGAGTCTATTTCCAAAGCACTAGGCAAGACAGGTAGGACAGACCTTCTCTGTGGGCAGCACTAGGCACGTGAAGCCCAAAAGACCATGTTAACTTGCAGTGTTACTGTGGCAGCATAATAGTCTTCCCTGGATCTTAGGGACTGCTTGCTCTGAACCTAAAGTGTTAATAATGCTGAGAGACTGATTAAAAATGGGTGTCTTTAAAGTTCCTGCATTGTGAAATGTCTCTCTTTGGAGGTGTAGCTCATGAAACACTGATGAAGTTCTGAGCTCTGGACTCTGCTTTGCCTGTGAAGCAAACATCGTCTACTCTGGGTTTCCTTTGTTAAATACGCTGAACAACTATGCTGCTTCTCTTTTAGTCCTGAGGATCTCTGCGATGTGAGAGGGGTGTAGTGGTGGGTTGGAAGAGGGTGAAGTTTCGATATTTCAGAGAAATTAAGTGTTAAGCAGTGGTGACGATGGCGTTCCTGTGAGGGGGAAGAGAGGTGGTGGGGAGGTAAAAAAGTGTGTCAGTCAGGACAGAAAAGGACAACTATGGTAGGAATTACAGGAAATACTCTATTTTTATTAGAAATAAGTGAGATCTAGTTTTCCTACTCATATTACTTTCCACTGGATATGAAGGAGTTCAGTTCCCTGGAAGAGGAGAGCATGGGATGGGACCTAGTCTCAAAGGCTGCCTCACCCCCCCCCTCCAAAAAAAACCCCAAACAGTTAGTGTCAGGAAGCTTTCCCTTGACAAAAACATCCCTAGGTGATGCTAAACCCATTAGAAAGGAGGTGATCCCATCTGCATAACAGTGCCATGTCACTAAAGGGAAGAAAAACAGTTTTCTGAGTGAACAAGACATCTCAGTTATTTTTATATATCTACAGATACATCCTTGTGTAGGCACAGCCTGTGAAGGAGCGAAACGTGGGAACATCAGAAAATGGGAGAATTATCATAAGAAAGGGAGTGTAAGCATGTTCATCACTAACTGGGGTGTGAATCATCTGGCTGCTTATTGGACTCCCTTCCCTATTCTCGGAGCCCTGAAGAGGGAAGAAGTGAATGTCTCCTGTGACTGTGACCTGCCCAGTTTGATGGCTGTAGGACTTTCTCCCTAGGACTCCTCACAATCTCTTGGGTTTCCACCTGACAAGAGTTTGCCTAAATTTCATGTTAATGCTCCCATTTTCCTACGCCTTTTGCTAGTTGCTCCTCCACAATTATTTTTATCCTGTTTTTCTAGCAGAATGTGGTGGAAAATAGTCCCAGTGAGAGCTGTCCTGCCAAGCATAGCATCATTATATGCTGTTTACTTTCACAAAATTTTAATGGAGGCATAAACAAAAGGGTCCTTGCAATATCTTTTCTTGTCCTCAACTGCTTTTCTCGGTGGCATGTTGTTCTTCAGCTGTTAGGCATCATTTTAAACTTAAGATTAGCAAGGTGTTGTACTGAACCCATGGCTAAAGCATCACGATCATCTCTCCTACAGATCTGATCCTGCAGTACAAACTCCTATGGAAATTAATGGGCTGTCTGGATGCCAGTTCAGGATTGAGACTTTATTGTGTAAATCCGTCAATAAAGGCGATCAAGTGAGTCAGGCAAGGTTTATGTTTAATACATACTTGTTGTCATCCCTCATTATTCTGCTCAGGTTTCCTTTTGTAACTAAAGCACACAGGAGCAAATCCTTCAAACCATCTGGCTTTGCAGGGTTGTCTCCATACCTGACATCACATTTCATACCTCTGGTGTTTTTTAAGGAGGTTGTAGTTAGACAGTAATAACTGGGAGGGAAATACTTCTCTCTCTTTTATTTTTTTTATTTTTTTTACTTTTTTTTTTCAATTTGGTACTGAACATGGTTCTGGTTTTGGTACCAAGCTGTGTTTGGACCATTCTGACCTCCCACATGTTGGTATGGGTATACCTGGTGTACAGGGTGCTGCAGTGGTGGGACAGTGGGAGAGAGATGGAGTGGTCACAGGGCCTGTCTGGGCTCAGGACCTGGGTGTCTCTCTCTTCTTCCTTGACTTTGTCTCCACTGCCAAGCTGGGAGCTCCTCTCCCCTGGCCAGTCTGGCTGGGTCTGGTACCCACTCTACTTCCTTCAGGAATAGAGTGGTCAGCCAATTGGCTTAAATCAGGGAATAGTTTCACTTCTCTATAGGAATGCAGCTTTTGGAGGAAAAGAAAATTTAAAAAATAAAACCCATTTAAAAATACACCTCCCCTCCCCTTCCCAAAACCTACCACCTCAAGACTGACTCACGGGAAGACACCTCAGTGACAAAGAACATCTTTTGGTTTTGACCTTCAGATACATTTCCAGATCTACGCGCTAGTAAACTACCATACACTTTTTGCTTATTCCATTGTGTGTCTTTTACAATCTCTCCCAAGGACTTACTGAGACATGCTGTATCAGGTTAGTTTTCTTCTCTTCCTGTTGGCCTCCCTGCTTAATTCCATGCCCAAATACGTATACAGAAATTATCTTATGATTCAGGGCAACACACAGCTCTCCAGATCTGTCACGAACCATCTGTATGACCTCAGGCAGTTTACTTTTCTGTTCCAAACTCTCCATAGTGAACCTGCACAAAATTTTGCTTTGAGTTGAAAAGAAATGTTAAGGATGACCATACACCAAACTAGGACTCTATGTACTTGGCTTTGGCTCCAGTTGTACATACTAACAACTCTTCTGATCTGAGAAACATGTGGCAGCAATTTATTGTAAGAGTTCATATCTGAACTGAGCTGTGTTGGCCTGTCTGGTCAAACATGTCATGCAGAAGTACATTTTCTTCCTTCCTCAGATGGTGCTGACCTGCCTCTCTGCACAGCTGCAGCCTGCTTGTCTGTGCTCAAGCTCTGCATTGCTCTGGTATACTTGACTGTCTTATTTATCTACCTGTCTCAAACCTTGCAAATGACTTTTCTTCCCCAATTCTCCTCGTTCCACTAGAGAACAAGGTACACAGCTTCTGCCCATGTAAATCACATTCCAAAACTTTGATGTCATCTTTATTTTCCTCTCCTGAGAAACCCTGCACAGGATGACAACCTTCATTTTTATCTCTTCTTCAGGGGAGACCTGAGCAGGGCTACTTTGCTGGACCCTTTAGCACTAATAACACGTCTGTGACCACTGACCTGCTTGAAGAGCAATATCCGTATGGTCTGCCAGGTCGTATGTGGGCTGAGAAAAGGTTTTCACTAATAACACTGCAATTTCTTCTGAAGACAACAGACAGGGAAGGGATGAAGATTTGGCAGTATGGTTTTCTCATTATCGGAGCTGCTACTTGAACTGTAGCAACAAACTCAAAGAGTTTCAACAAGGACTCAAACTTGATGTTTTTCAGCCTTTCCTGAACACTGACTGTTTAGATTCATACTGGGGTGCTTTAATAAAAGCAGATTGACTTCCAGAGGTCTTTGAGTGACCTGGCTCTCCTGTTGTCTGCTGGAGCCAAGTTATTAAAATACCCTTTCAGATATTTTTGTTGAGATATGAATGGTGTTAGGGGTGTGCTGATGGGGTACCTCTGTCTTATGGACCACTCTAAAGATGGCAAGAAATCCTCCGGCCGTGTGGGGAAACTGAAATGATCCTTTTACAATTTTCCTACCTTAATACAATACAGGGAGTGACTCAAATACATCCCATCCTTATGGAAATTAATTGTGTTTATGGGATCATTAGAATTTAGAGCTGTTGTCATCAAACTGGTTTTTGCAGCTAATGACGGTTCTTGGGAAGGTTATGTCACAATGAAGGCGGGGAATCTGGTCATCTATATATATGTGATCTGACTTGAGCCCTTTCTTTGGGTCTCATTGAGCAATGCACTAATATAGTCAACGTAGGCAAACAGCTGCCACCCTCACCATGAAAATAGAAGGTGCCTCGGTGGTCCTTGCTCTGGCATTTTTCTGCTTCTTCTCAGGTTAGTAACTTCTGATGTTCTCTGTGCTGAAATCTGGGACTGGCAGAGGACACAGCCTGGGACCTCCTGTAAAGACTGTGAGGTAGAGGATTAGAGAACCCATGTTGTTTGAAAAGCATAGCAGCATAACCAGAAGACCATTGTTTTTTACTATGCTACTTTTATTGATTTGATAAAGCATTCTTGATAATGGCTTTTTCTCCTGCACGTGAAAACGGTCAAGTTCCACTGATAGGTGAGAGTATTTGTTTTTAGAAAAGGTAACAGTTTAAGAACAAACAAAAAACCCCAGTCGCCTAAGTGAAGGAATACAAATTTCCAATCAGACTGAATTTTTGCATAAAAAGCTGGACTTTGAACAAAAATGTTACACAATGTTTGGTAAATTCAGAAAAATGAGGATTTCTTGTCAACATTTACTAAAAAATGTATTTTTGTATGGCTACAAAAGAGAGACTTCAGCGGGAGTTTAGGCTTGACGCAATGGTCTTTCGCTTTACTGCCTATTTCTATTGAAAAAGAGCTAATGGGGGATTTCTTAATGGTTCCCGACAATGCCACTGATGGTGTTAGAGAAAAGGAGGAAGCGTATTACACCAGCTCTAAGGGGCTTAGTAGAAAGAAGTGTGTATCAGCTACCCACCTGGTGACTCATTAATTTGGTAATTTGTGTGAAGTACTACAAATGGAATAGGCCTTGAAAAGGATTTTGAAGATTTGGACAAACAATGATATTATGGGCTAGCCCTGGTACCCCAGTTCTAACCGAAGATGAGGAAGGTTAAAAACATTTGGGTGAGGTTGATATTCTACCCCACTTCCTTGGTAGGGTAATAGAGAAACACTGAGTCATCCTTGGACCTTGGATTTTAAGACTGAGAAAAGTAACACAGTAAAGGAGGGCACAAAAATGCAAAAAAAAAGGATGTGCTTTTGCGTTTGAATGGCAAAGTGCTATGTTTCAGAAAGACTCTAATGCCTAGTCCTTTCTGTCAGTGTACAATAATGTGTTGGATTAGCTTTTATCTAGTTATTTGGGCGGATTAGGAAACTGCATCAAGTATTTTAATTACATGCCTTTGATTTAAAATTTCCCTTCAAAGATTTTTATATAGTTTCATCATTGGTTTTTTTCTGTCGCAGATGTTGCCAGCCAAGCTTCGATTAAGGCGAGTCCAACCTTTTCTACTCTGATTTTCCTTTTGTTTTGTCAACTACGCTGCTTAATGCATGCTCTAAGCAAAGTCATTTAGATGGAGTATAGTTAGATATCATAATGCTTTTTCAGTGGTGAAAAAAGCAGTGAATTTCTCTGTGTTTAGAGACAATACTCCTGTAACACAGCAGTGACTCCAGCTGACAGTGTATGTTTGGTGTGCTGTGCTGAGCACATATCCAAACAGCTCCGTGCTGGAATTCTCATGAGATGAAGTTAGAAATGCCATGAATTATATTTCTAATGATATTTCAGAACTTTGCTTCTGATTCAGCAGAAACCACTGCTTCTGAAAATTCCAGAGTTTTATAACTGAAAGAATTAAGGCAAGTCTTTTGAGTCTCAGAAAATTATTTGATTCAACGACTGAGAAGTCACCTCCATTCATGTTTTAATGAAACAAGCTTTTCTCTTCTCAGTAAAGACCCCTTTGGAAAACATATAGTAGCCGAAAATAACTAAATGGTTCATTCATTCTCCCTGGTCTGCACTTCAGTTACCCAGCAGAAGAGGCAGTTGGTTGGTGCGGCATTACACAACATTACTGCTCAGCTTCCTAAGAGGATTGTGCTCTTCTGTGCTTCGGTGTTGCACCTGAAACGCTCTTCAGTCACTCTGGTTGATTCATTACTCTTGCATTCTGCTGGCTCTTCTAGGGCTATATTTTCTGCTCTTGACTATGTTATGGAGTTCCTCCCCTGCAGTAGGTAGCAATTTGCAGCTGTATGCAAATTAAATACATATTCCTTTTCCCATTAATAATGGCCTTTGAAAAGGGTTTTAAACTTTCACGTTGCCTTTTCTGCCTCGTGAGCCATGAGTGAGGCTCTGGGTGCAGCCTGTGCCGTGTGTTGTGTGTGGCGAGGGATGGGGAGCGTGGGTAGCCCCAGGCCTGGTGTGAACAAACCATTGCTGTTGAGAGCATGTAGCCCACCCAAAATGTTTAAAAGGGAATGAACTGTTCTCAGGATCTCAGTGGCCTTCGAGGGAGCCTTCAGTGACTGTCCTCCTCTGCTTTTCAGAATGAGTGCATGAAAATTTGGTCACTTCTGCGCAGCGGGAAGTTTTCCTGTCCCACCAACAAGGAGCCTGTCAGGAGCCCGGATGGCAAAGCAGACCTCAACAAGTGCCTGATGTGCCAAAGACTGCTGTGAGTGTTGGTCACCCACCGGCTTGTGCGGCCGTCCTGCCTGTGTCCAGTGCGTCCTCTCCTGTAGCAATGAGCCTGCCCTCAGGAGGCTCTGTCTTACTTTGCGGTGTAAAATTGTAGTCCTGGGCTAGACAGGTTGTAGCTCTTCAGTACACCTGAGAACCCAGTAGTGCTCTCCAGCTCATCGCTTTGTGGGGAGATGCCACAGGGTGTGAGGAGATAACCCAGAGTGAAAACATGTGGATTTAGTTTCTTGTCTCCATAGATCGTGTCTAATAGGGTGGAAACACCTGGATGTTAGGCAGAGAGATGGCAAAATGCCCCCAAGTCCAGAGATGCTAAATACCCCAGGCATGTCTCATGGAGCCGGAGCCCCAGTGCTGGTCCATCCCAACACCTTGCGCAACAGGGAGGTGGGGTTGGCAGGACCAGCCTTTAATCACTAGCTATTTAGGTTCTACATCTGAGCACTGCATGCTGCTCTGTCACTCAATGCCTTCCTTTCTTGCAGGGAAAGAGACTCAAGAAACAAAGGGAGTGGTGGAGAGGTCAACAGGAATGTGAACTCCTTGGGAGAGGTGAGGTGAAACATCGCTACCGAAGCCAGTTTTATCAGCATGCCGGGAGCAGGATGATGCGGTGGCATTACATCTTCTGCCTCTGACCCACTTGCTGAGTGCATTTCCTCGTCTGCGGTGTGGGGAGTGCTGGCTTGGCTGATGGGGAAGGGCCCCGCAACGCGCCTGCAATGGGAGCAGGGCAAATGTGTTCTGCCCAGGCAAGGGGGTGCGAAAGAGTGTGAGGCTTTGCCATTCACAAGCATAAAAGAAACCAAAACTGCTCGCAGCTCCTCCCGGGCAATCTAGTCCCTGTCGGGCAATTATCGACACAACGTGGCACGGTCTGTGCCTGACCCAGAGTACAGTCTGATGAGGAGACCTGCCTGTTTATAAGGCACATCTGACAAATAATTAATAGCAGTGATGGTGCACGTGAGCTGTGACTAGGGCAGGGTGTGGGAGCAGGCTGGCTCTAATTGTCACTTGTTTATCTTGTTGATGCACCTGGCTGGTTTCTTTTACCCATAGCTGTTTTTCTAGATAGCAGGTCTTTATGTGGGGGGGCTTGTCTTTTGGAGCTTTGGGTTTTTATTCTAGATAGGAGTGAATTGGTTTCTGTCAGATGGTGTTGGCTGCAGTGGTTTGTTTTTTATTTTATTTTTTTTACATGTGGTTAAGCAGGGTAGCTTTCTAGCTGTCGTGTGTCTGGGCAATTTAAAGGCTTTGTAAAGCACAGCTGTCCTAAGGGAGACCCTTTTTAAAAACCTGGCTTGCCCAAGTGTGGTCCTGAAAGCAAACAGAGAGTTTTACAGTGTCAGGAAGAGATCTACACTAAATTTCTTTGTTCAGCTGGAGATTTTCTGTCTGGCTTTTTGTAGTAAGCAATTTTCTGGGCTTGACTTCCCCATCTGCAGAGCTGGGATAAGTTATCAAACAATCTCCTTTACACAGTGTGAGTGGGGAAAAAAATGCAGATCACATGGCAGATGACCTTAGAAGTTCTGCGTAACAGATCCTAAAAGGTTCACATGGAACGTGTTTCTTATGCTGCAAACCTGCTCATGTATCCTGAAAGTCAGAGGAAAGATGTTCAGAGGAAATTAAAGATGAGACTGAAATGCTTAAGCAAGTTTTGCTACAAAAGCTTTTTGTGAAAGAGTGCTGTGTTTCAATTAATGCATAAAGTCATGTCAAATGGAAGGTAAAAATGCCCACCTCTTCGTCTATCATATCTGGAAAGGAGGTGTGAAAGGATTTTTTTTTTTTTTTAATGCCTGCAGCTTCATCTTTTTACTGTTCATGGATTTTAAAATTCTTGGTAGTGTGTTCACCCATGAGAGATGGGAAAACTGACTTTCTCATTCAAAATTCACTAAGAAATTGTCGTTCTTAGAGCAGAACCCAGGTCCTCTGGGCAGGCTCTTGCATGTCTTCACTATTAGAAGTAGAAATAAGACTGCCTGAATGTGAAAGACAAATGTGCTTATCTAAACATACGGATTTATTTGTTTTATATTGTGTGCTGTAGTTTAAGAGAACACATCAGGCAAATTATGATTTTCAATGGAGTTACGCCTCAAGGAAATGAAATAGTGTTTGAAATGTAATTCATTGGGTGGATAATTCTTTGTGGATTTATGGGAGACGCGTCCCTCTGTCAGCATATCTGTGCCAACCCATGGTTTTGGCATTTCCACAGGATGACTGCCGAGAGTTTTGGGATCTCTTCAAGAAAGGAAAACTTACCTGCACCAGAGAAAATGACCCTGTCCGGGATTCCTCTGGGAAGCAACACAGCAATAAGTGCATCATGTGTGCAGAGAAGTTGTGAGTAGAGGGAAACTAAAAAAAAAAAAGAGCCTTTTATGTTAGACTGAGAAAGCGGCTGTTGGAGCGACCCAGCTGCCAATGCCAGCGGACAGGATCGCTCCCCCTCGCGCAGCCGGTGGCAGGGAAAACCTCACGCTCACTTTCTCATCTTGCTTCTCTTCCAGCAAAAGGGAGAATGGGCGGAAGTTATCTGTAAACAGACAAGGAAACAATAAGGTGAGATTAAAGTATTAGGTAAGTCAATATAAAACTTACAGAGTTTTCATGCAAGATGGAGAAAAGGCAACATTATTCTACTAAGTTGCTCTGTCTCTACTGATTTAATCTGAGATCCACTTTCCTTTCCCTCCTTATTTCTTGTTCATACTCTCAAATCTCCCAAGTGAACAACTTGTGCCTGAACGTTGTGGTCTATCCCTCTGACCTGTGGATCTAGTGACAGGCAAATCCCATCTGAATAAAAAACCAGCTGTGCTACACTGTCCTGAAACCTGGCTCAAGGTTGGAGCAGCCAGTGCTGCTGAGGCTGCTAATTAGGTTAAAAGCAAAAGTCTGGGTGAAAAGTTCTGAGCTCTGATAAGCTCAAGACAGCATTGTATTCTGAGAGGAGAGCTCAGCCCTGTGCTGTCTCCATGAACCTGTTGCTCAGTTTTAGCTTTTCTCATTGGAGACTTTGTTCTCGTGGTGCTGCCATTCGCCACCTTCACCCTGTCACCCCACATCCACTGTGTCCCTGTGCACTAATGCTTTTGCTGGCAAAAGCTCTGTAAGGGGGGGGAAAAAGTCTCTTGCCAACACTTACCTTTTGATTTCTGCTATAGCAGGGACTTGTGCGGTCCCCTTAAGCCTCAGTCTTGGGGATAATCCTGTTTCAGTGCTTTTCCTAATGACTTTGCCACAAAAAAATGGAAGCATAAGTGAAATTTGCTGAAGGCAAAGCTGGGAGGCAGTATCAGCAGAGGAGGATCAGCAGATCACTCGGGACTAATTGGATAGCACTGAGGCCTGGAGTAACAGAAACAAGATAAAATGTAATAACAGTGCAAGATCACACAGTCAGTGATTAACAAGAATTCCTGCTTGTCAGTCAGAAGCGACAAAGGATAAGAAAACTCTACATTTATTAGCGGGTCAGAGATGAGACAAGCCATGAAAAAGGCAAATGCAAGTCTTGGATGCGCTCAGCGAGGTTTTGGCAGCAGAGGTCGGGAAGTTAACAGAGCTCCAGAAATGCTGGTTCAAAGGGAGACAGTTGGAGAGAGATGGTTAGGGGAGTGCAGATCTGTCTCAGAGGATCGTGGTGCTGAGCTGCACTGGTTGCAGGGAACAAGGCATAGCAGGGCTGGAAGAGCTTTCCTGGGCTTGTTGGGGAGGGAAAGTATCACCTGAACTGCACAGAGGGGTGAGAACATGCTGGTGATGGGGAGAAGCAGCGAGGCTCTCGGGCGGCCCCTCTGACATGGGGTGTGATGTTTATTCCTGATGGGAGCAATGCAACGCGGTTGCTGGCCACAGTAGGTCCAGGCTCATCCTGTGCCAGATCACATCTCTCCTACCCATGGCTAGTTTGGCTCTAGGAAATGTCAGGCTTTATACTCTGAGTGTTTTGCCAGCGTTAGTCCAGCAGCAAAGCTGAGGAGCTGGAGGCTGAGGTGCCCTGGGTGGGATGCAGGACATAATGCTTGGGAAATCTTCCCCTGGCAGAGAAGATGAGGTGCTAGAAACTTCTGAGCAAAGCAAAGGATGAGGCCATTGACCTGCTAAGGAGCTTAAGGCAAGCTAGCCAAAACTCTCCTACGTGCTAAATGGGCAGAAAATGGTAAGTGTTAAAATTTACTTGTAAAAAAATAGAGGGTAAGTGGGATCCAGTTACTTATTCTCTGTACTTGCTGTTTGGGGTCGGCTATTGCAATATCTGAAACAGTTAAAATTAGGGGGATTGAATGTTTACATCCATGTTACGTAACAGGAGCAAATTAACATGGCTTCTGTACAGCAATTTTGAACAGGGAACTAATTAATCATCCACTCTACAAACAACCTTCTGCTGTTCATGGACTATTAAGCAAGTTTGCATTGTCCTTTTATGTTTTAACTGCTGCTTCTTGATTGAGACGTCCCAAAGTGTAGTTGGTTTTGGGGGTGCTACTTGCTTTGTGAAAGAAATTATTGTCTGAGCTACAATCCGGGAAGATGCTGTAGCTGTGTATTAAAGATGTTGGGAGAAGTGGGAGGGACTGCACTACCGTATCGGTCACACCACTGGCATGCTTTGGATAGCCCAAGAAGGAGAATAATAATTAGTTGGACCATACTAGAAAACTCCCAACACCTGCTGTGCGGACAGAGGGACCCATAACTTTTCTGACTCACTCCTCTGTTTACATACTAAGTGGCTGGTACGGCACACCCTCTTCTCTCGCCCACACCCAGGCTCTCCTGTGATGTGGCTGTGATGGTTCAGTGCTTTCCTGGCAGGAACCCCCAAGCTTCTAAGAATCAGATCAATAAGAGAAGGAGGACAGGGTGCCCTAACCGCTGCCCTCCTTCCACAGGACGACTGCAGTGAGTATCGCCCCCAGTTTGAAGCTGCTGGACGACTGTCCTGCACGAGGGAGAATAATCCTGTTCGGGATTCCTCTGGCAAGCAGCACACCAACAAATGTCTCATGTGCGCTGAGAAGTTGTGAGTACAGCTTCCTCTGAGCAACAACAGCAAAGAGGGAAACCTCCCATTGCGAAACCGCAGCTTCTGCCTGTGGAGCTGCATCTGGGCGATGCCTGGGAAAGTGTCCTGAATCCCAGTGGTCCTCCAGGAGATGCTCTGACCCCAGGGCTCCGGCCGTTGCCCCACTTCCCTTTCAGTGCAAAGGGCCCAGGGGCAGGTGAGAAGCAGATTGGGGTAGAGGAGGAGAAGCAAGGTTGATAGAGAGCAACCCCTTTCCCAGGGGACTGTTGGGCGTGGGCAGCTCCCGAGGAGTTTCCCACACGTGTACTTTGCCTTCCAGATGCTCTCTCTCTACTCCCATAGAGCATATGCAGAAGCAGCCCTGATATGAAGGCAGCCACCTGGATCCAGGATGTAGCGTACAGTGGGAATGGTGAGGAGAAGGGAGAAGGCTTAGGGGTGGGAATTAGGAACAGGACCACCAGGAACAGGGACTGTGGACGGGGAGGTGGTGCCTAACAGCATGATGCTGGCTTACAGGGCAGCCCCAGCTCCCGGTGGCACTTGCACTGCCATAGCACTCCCTTTTTCTCCTCTCTCCTTCTTGCAGCAAAAAGGAAGCCCAAAGAGGAGGCCAGTCTGGTGGAACTGCCCAGCGCAACAAACCAGTTACTTCGGAGAGAACAAACCAGGTGAGACGGAGCTTGGAGCCTCCCCTGAGCTCAGAGAAAGGGGCTGATGAGAGCCTGTGGCCAGGGACTGTCTGTGGTCAGCCTGGGGTGACCATGGTGCTTGGGATGCTGCAGCCAGCGAACAATGGAGGAGAAGCAGGTTGTATTGCAAAGCCTTGCTCATTTGTGGGGTGGACCTGTCTGTGAGCATACGAAGAGGGCATGTTTGGACCTGACAGAACAGCCCCTCTTGGTTTCCCGATGGTGTGATTCTATTTATGAGATAAAAGGCAGGTTCAGACTCCCCACAATCCTGTCAGCTCTCAGCTGATAACATTTGGTGGGTACTAAAACCTGCTTCTCCAGGAACAGCCCTGCAGCTCCCTGGGTCTGGGAGGAGGAGGAGGGGGGAAGGACAGGAGCTGCTTTAGCTTTGCTTCTTCTCTAGTTGTATAACAGTTGTTTCTGTGCTTGGTTGTTGAACGTGATCCTGCCCCTTTTGCAGAAGAGCTGTGGTGGTTCAGGGTCACAGCAGGGTGCGAATGAGAGACGTCCCTTCTCGTCAAACTCAGGGTGAGCACAGCAGCACCTGGGATGGCAGCCTGTCCCTCCAACCACCCCACAAGCTCTGGCACTGGTTTCTGACCCTGCTACCTACATGTTTTTTCCTAGGGGTAGTTAGGAGGTTAATTGGAGCAGGAATGGTGCAGCAGCACACAAATGGCACTGTCTGGGATGGAGAATTGAACACTGGTGTTTGGTGCTCAGTACACAGCACTTCTCCCCACTGCCTAAGACAGTGATGGGGAAGAGATATGTAGAGCAGGGCATGTTTCTCTTGCAACCCTTGTTCCTTTTTGTCCTTGACTTTCCTGTGCACAAAGTTCTGGTGATTGCTGTGCTCAACATCCTTCTTGGGACACCTTTGCCAAGCAAACCCTGCCTCCTGGCAGGGCATAAGTCTGCTGCCTGGCCCTGGCTTGTCCTCACCCGCTAGCTTGGAGGCAGTGCCTGGTGCACTAGGTGCTTTCGGGGCACTGGTCAGGCACTGCTGTTTGTTTTATAGCTGCTGGACCTGAGCAGGACACAGTTGCTGCTTTTTCAGAACCTTTTCTAGGGAGCTCTGACATTACTTGCTTTTGGCTAGTGCAGTCCCTTCCCACCCACCAAGCGATGCCAGTGGGCAGACAGGGCTGCAGAGCCCTGGGGCGGTGATACGTTTGGGCTGAGCACAGGGCAAGGTTTGTCCTGCTGTTGGCTGCCTCCCTGTCAGCGTGTGGCTGGGGGGCTTCTCGCCCCGTCCTGTCCTGGTGGGTGGGTGGATGCCATAGCGCAAGCAGCTCCCCAAGGGCTGTGGGGGTCTGTGGGGAGGGTGGGTTTGCACTGCACTCCCTCTCTTGGGAGGGGAGGTGTGATGCGCTGCCTCTCCGCTCTCTCTCCCTGCCAGCCCACAAGGAAACGTGGCTCAGAGCAGTAGGAATGACAACCCGGCACCTGGCCAACAGGCACAGAGCAGTGACACCGATGTCTACCAGCTGGTAAACCCACCCCCTGCACCTCAGCTCGCAGCTGTGCGGGCAGAAATAGGGACCTCGCCCATGGGGTGGTCCTCTGCTGGTGCTGAGCCCCTCCCCAGCTCCTTTCCCAGCAGTTGCTCCCGTTCCTGCTGTGACCCTAAAGCCTTCTCGCTTGGCTCCATGTCCTTGGAAGGGTTTGAATGAGTGAAAGCATCTGGAAGTACATCAGCTATGAGGGTGCTAGTCTTGAGCTCAGGCTGGATGCCTGCCCCACACGTAGCCAAAGTGGGGTGATTAGTGCCACCCTCCACATGTTGAGAAGGTGCTGAGTCAAAGGCTGTAGCTGGAGCAGGGCGATGGGGCTGACCAGGGGAGGAGGGCAAGGTGGGCAGGGGGAGAGAATGCTAAAGGGCGAAACACTGAGCAGTAGATGACGACCGTGTATGGAATAATGTGGGAGGAAGAGGGGGTGTCTGCTCTCCCTCCACAAGAAGAAAATGCAGTAGTTTCAACAAAGATAAAGCAGAAGATATGAAACTAAGAGGAGAAAATAAGTTACTGTAAAAAAGGTGACTGAACTGTGGATCTCATTGTCACACGGTATTGTCAAGAGCTAGGATGGTTAAAAAAAAAATGACCTGGTGTTTTAATCCCTCCAGCATTTGTGTACAGTTCTTTAACATTCTGGAAGGGGTAGGCAATGTGTTTCTGTGGGGCTGGAGGGATCTTACTACAAACTGCCCTAACTCTCACTGAAGCTTCTGTCACTGACCACTTTTAGAAAAGGGATATTTGAGCAAAAAAATCCCGGTAGGTGGTTCAGGTACAGCAATTTTGATGCATTCCAGAGCAAGCATTAAGCGTAATAACTCCAGTCTGCTTCAGGTCTTAGTGGTATTTCCTGGTAGCACTGGGGGAGGAGTGGATGCTGATGGGCCTGACTGACGAGGTGATTCAGAGAGCAAATCTGCTCCTCTCCTCTTTCCAGGGCCACCCGTGAGTTTTGTCACGGGCACGTTCAGTTCCCTAGAGCCAAAGGACTGGTGGCACTGGCTGCTGGTGGGGTGCCCGCCTGCCCTGAGCTGTAACGCAGGCACGCGGGTCGTACTGCAGGCAGCGATGTCTGGCGTGTAGGAAGGCATCTAGCAGTGAATTGCAAAGGTCAGCGTTGTCTGCTTTCATATCATTGGTAATTACTCAGGTGAGGGAGGAAGCAGCACATTAATGAAATCAGCAAGTGATGTTTAACTAGCCAGGTGCTATCACAGCACCCCAATGTCGCTGACCCCCCCATGCCACCTGGCATGAAACCTTCCTTCCCTGCGGTGCTTCCCACCCCGTGGTGCTGTTGACCCTGGCAGGGTGAGAAACCATCATCTTGTGCTAACTGGTGCATCTCCAGGTGGGACAGGAGGTGGAATGTCCTCTCCATCCCAGCTGCAGCTTTCCTGCCTTTGCACCATTTGCAGCTTTTGCAACATGTTTTATAGCACCCGGAGAAAGAGATGGGAACCCATTAGTCCCTCCTTTGTCTTGGTCTTTTTTCAACACCTGGAGCCGAGGCATGCAGCCAGGCTGAGGAAGGGGCTGTGTGTGCCTGGGGACAGGCTGTGGTATCTCTGACCTCTGCTGTTTGAGATTTGCTGACTCTGCAAACACCCGCCCCAGCGTGCTTGTAAGGTGGAGATCTAACTGAGAGAGCCTTTTCGGTGTCCCCAATGGCCACTCCTTCTGCTGTGAGTTTGTCCTGGTTGTGGCACATGTGGCTTGTAAGGAAAGCTGTGTCTAAATGTTCCCGTTGTCATGCTCGAGAGGAAACAAGAGGGCAACCTTAATTAGTCATAGCTGCTTGTGTCTCTGAACTCCGTGGGTGTCAGACGTTGTGCTGCGTGTCGCACCGCTCTCGGGCAGCTGGAGTCTGTTGTAGAGATTTTTCCTTTAGTTTGGTTGAAGGGTTTCATCTTCTTTCTCAGAGTTCAAATGGCATCAAAGCCCTGCTAAGGAGGACTAGGGACAGGTAGTGGATGTTTTCATCCTGTGGATCCCCAGTGAGAGAAATAAACCTGCCCTGAACCCAGCTGCCGAGGTGGGTCAGATGAGTGGGTCTGTGCCTGGCAGTGGGGCAGGGAGGGCTCTGTACCCGAAAGCTTGGCTGTCCCTTCCAATGAGAAATACTGTCTCTTTTCAAGCCTGGCCTTACTGAAGGTGTGGTGGACATGCTGCGGGGCTGAGGGGCCCCACGGCAAAGCTTGGTTTGTAAGTGCTTGTACGTCACCTAAAGGGAGGGTCTTGCAAGTGAACCAGCACCAAATGTGATTTCTTTCTCTCTTCAGCTGGACTGTGATCGAATCCTACACGGGGTAAAGGGTGGAAGGATTTTCTGCAGCAAATCCTCACAACCAGTCTGTGGCACTGATGGGAAAACATACAAAAATGAATGTGACTTGTGTTCAGCTGCCATGTGAGTAGGCGGAGAGATTTCAGTAATACAGGGCCATCCACCATTCCCGAGTGTCTTTTGCAGCACAGTGTTTGTTTTGATATATCATGACTCACTATCAAGTGTGTCCTTGGTGCCTTGCTGTTAAGCAAACATAGATCAAAATGCCTGAGATTAATCTGATGACAGCTAATTAAGATACACAAGTTTCCAGAGTCCCCTATTCCCTTTCTGCCTGATCATAAGATTGTTTGGGGAGTAATAAATGCCATCATATTGCAAGTAGCATCAAAGTATTAAGGAGTCTCCAGAGGACTGTCGTGCTGATGGCAGAGAGCTGTGGCATTGCACGTGAATAATAAGCGATGTCTTGTCCTCCCTTTGCAGGAAAGCTTCAGACTACATCACGGTAAACTATCGAGGTGAATGCCGAAAGCCTGCCCCTGAAGTGGTAAGCGGCATGCCACGGCGGGGCTGGGGAAACATCAATCTTTTCCTTTCCCCGTGTGAAACTCCCCTGTCGGCACCGCCTCTGCCTGTGGGGCCCTGATCCAGGCAGCCGCAATGGGGAGTGAAAAATGAGAAGTAGTTGGCAGTCGGTCACCAGCTGCCCTGTAGTGCTCTGCAGCAATAGCTGGGGGCAAGACTTTGACCCTGCAGGCAGGTTAACTAACAGGTTAATTGAACATTAAGTTAACTGAACTAATAGGTTAATTAAAGCCATGCTCTTCAGCCACGTGGTGCAGAATGCTCTGGTACAGTTAGAGTCAGCTCAGGGAGTCCTGCAGGTGAGGAGGGCTCGGTTGTACCACAGGCTGGGATGAGAAGGAGGGGTATTGGAGTCCCTGATCTCCTTTTCTTTTTTTTTCCTCCCACCCGTGGTGGGATGTTGCTGAGAGGTGGAGAAAATGGCCGGGCAAAGTACCTCTTGGCTATGTGTGGGATCTCATTTCTTACTCCAAGTGTGTGTTGGGGACCCAGCCTGGCTCCTGCAGCTGTGGCAGGACCATTAGAGCTCCAGGACTGGGATGCTTGTGGTCCAGATACTTAAATACAGGTTCAGACTTGGATTTAATATATAACCTGAGCATGGTCTCCATGTTTTACCTAGGCTGTAAGGGTAGGAGAGTGACATGTGTGGGAAAACATCTGTCATTCCTCCAGGGACTTTGGTGAGGCCAGAAAGAGTAGAACTGCGTCAACCATAAAGGGCTCATTTCCCAAATAACATTCAGAGAGATGGTTGGGAAACAAAAATTATTCACGAAGTGGCATACTTTTGGGAAAGGCCTTGAGCTTTGACATCTTGTGTGATCCCATGTAGCAGATGGGTTAAATATTGCTCATTTGTGCTTTGTCTTTCCACCAGTGGCAGCCTGGCAATCTCTAGCACTTAGATTTGCAGCCAGGGTCTGCGTTCATGTCTCTTGAGTGTGCGGGATGCCCTGTAACACCCAGGGAGGACTGTCTTCTTTATTGGCGTGAACTCTTGAGAAACTGAATATTCATCCCCAGGGAAATGCTGAGATTTGTTCCCACTCTCCAAGTTTGAGAGAATCAAAATATTGAACCAGCCAAACAGAGTTGTTCTGTAAAGTTTTGGATGGGAACTTTGGATTCTGAGTATGAATTTGTTATCAATGTGTTTGTAGGCAATGAAGAGTTTTCCTGCGGGTTAGCCATCATGCCATAGCGTCATGCCGTGCCTTCCTCTGACCAGTGCCAGGATGCCAGCAGATCCCCAAAACATTAAGAAATAAACATTCCAGCTCCTCTTCCTCCCTTCTGTAAAGCAGCAGAGTGCTCTAAATGTTGTTTAAAGTTGGAGAAACTGTAGTGCAGAAAGAAATAATTTTGCCTGTGATCATACTGGAGGCCTTTGTGTCTTGACCTTTAGTGTGATGCAGCCACTGTTGGCTTGTGTATTCTGGGAACGCAGGGAGACCAGGCACTATGCGGGCCTGTTGGTGACTGTGCTCATGCTGCCCAAGACAGACAAGATTGGGTGTACCATGGCAACAGAAAGATAGAGAGGATTCCCGCAAAACTATGCCTGGTCTGGAATTCCTTGCTGTTTTGAGCTTCATCAAGCTGTTACAGCTCTCAAGCCTTTGCAATTAAAGAAATATGCCATTTACTGAAAGTCAGACAGCTTGTAGCTATGTTAAGTATTCCAAGGAGAGATGGATGCAATTAAAAGTGAAAGTGATAAGCTTTTACCCTGGGGCAAAAAATCCAAACATAAATCCCCATGGACAATGATTTATTCTTTATGTATGTTACATCAGCTGAAGAATCAGATTTGAAATTTATGGAAGCCAATTTCCTTAGAAAATCTTTTGAGTCCATCAAAGACTTTCCCTATTTCTCAGTTGGAAACTTATGAACAATGTACAGAGCAATGTTATTTTCAGCACTGAAATTCATGGTCACTTGCAGTATAATGAATTCTTCTTTCTACTGAAGATGCAGGCACTTAAGACATGCTACTAAAACCCGGAGGAAACCAGCTCCAGCAGTGCTTTTGGCATCAGAAATGGTTTTAGACAGTTGTGATGTGCAGAATGAAAATGCAAAGGACTCTCTTTAAGCTCTAGAGGAAGATAAGAAATTGTTACCCAAAAAAGTAATATTTCCTCGAGTTATATTTTGAAATTATCCATAGAGGGTTCTGGGTTGCCTGACAAAACGTGTGTTCAAGCCACCTCATCCGCTTGCAGCTCAGTGTCTGCAACCGCTCCTGCCTGCAAAGCTCCTACTGGATTTCCAGATGTTTCTGGCAATTCCTCCTGCCTAGTGGTCAGATTGCCTTGAGGAAGGGATATTTGTAGGAAGCGATGGGAACAGCATGGTTTGAGAGAGATCTGACACTAAAGGGTGTATCTGTGCACTGATGTGGTGGAAAACCTTGTTGCAGAGGGAACCTGTCCCACAGGCCTCGGGCTGGCTGGTGTTCGGGCTCCCCACCTTCCCTGGTAGGTCTGTGCCATAACCAGATTCCTTTGATCCTGTGCTGCTTTACTGAGGATGAATGTAGGTCTGGGTCTTGGGTTTAGATATGTTTTCTGGTAAGTTAGCTAGCCACTAGGTCCTGCAATGCTATGTGAATTAAATGTGAGTCTTTACAATACATTTCACTTTTAATGCTGTATATTTTGCAGTTCTTGTTCAAAGGTTTCTCCACAAATCACCTATGTGATAGTCACTAGTCTGCCCACATAGTCAATAGGTCAGGAAAAAAGTGGATATCCAGTTTCTCCTTTTTTTTAATCTGTTTCTTAACAAGCAGACAATTCACAGGTCTGCAGTGGGCAAGTCCCGGTCTTCTACAGTCCTGTTTATTTTGTCATGCTTCTTTTTAAGGTGGCAGGAGGAGAAAGGAGAAGAAGCAAGACCTTTCCCACTACAGGTAGTAGGTGTGGAAAGGACCTAACTTCAGGCTGAAATTAGTCTTGTTTTCCTAGGCTGGCAGTGACCCAACCTGCCTGCCTTGGTGCCAGGCTCTGCTGCAGTTGTTGTGTGTGGCTGCTGAGCTGGCTGGAGGGTCTGTCATGCCAATACTAACGCTCTGCAAGTGTCACACAGCAGTGATCATGCTTGGGAATGGAATTATTTTTTTCTCTCTCTTTCCAGAAGTAATGGAGTTCAGACTGCCACCAAATGCCAGGGATCAGCTGTGACCAAAGGTACAGAGACAGGGGCAGTGATTTCCCCGCTCTCGGCCAGCCTGTCCTCTGGAGGTTGCATTTTGCAGGGGCTGGTGTGTCCAGCCTTGCCCGGGCAGACTGCAGGGCTCTGGCAAAGGGCTCTGCAGCGCGCTTTTCCCTTTCACTCCAGCCAGGGAATGGTGGGGCTGAGCCCGCAAGAATGTGCAAACTTTCTAGTGCCCGCAGTGGTGGGCTCTGCCCATTCTTTTTCCCCTGGCTCTGGTTTTTCAGCCAAGCTGTCTGTCCCTGTGGAGCAGGGAGGATGCTGGAAGAGCAATGTGCTGCTGTCCCCCATTGCAGGGAGACACAGGTGGCTTGGATCCCCTGCAGAGCATGGGAGCATCACAGCTTTGAGTTTTCCTTGTTGTCGTTTCAGGTCCCTTTGTTTTCCCAGACAACAGTAATAAACTGTCTCCCCCTGTCTTCCTAGGGCAAGTAAAGGAAGAGTTGATGTTGCGCATCAGAGGATCTGCCGAGTCTCCAGGACTGCCAGAGCTGCCTTCATCCCCTTCTGCAGCAAACGGGGCCTGTCCTTGCTCAAGTAGGGGGCGAAGGGCTGTGGGGACCCGGTGGTGTCTTCTCAGGTCTGCCCCACACGTGCCGTTGCGGTCTCTGCCATCTCGCTGTGTCTTAGCGTGCTTCTACAATAAAGATAACTCAGCAGCTTCATGTCACTGTTCTTCACTTAGCCTTACGGGAGGGACACACGGGTCCCCACTCCAGTTTTACACTGTGTGCCCCTTACGCAAGCGCAGAGGCCTCTGGGGTGCACCAGGTGCTGTAAATACCCCGCGAAGCTGTTGGACCCAAGGAGGAAGAGTGAGGTCTAGGGTTTTGTGAGGTGAGGGACCAGGGGTCAGGTTCTCTCTGACTTGTTGTAGGGTCTTGGGTCAATCACTTCAGCGCCCTTTCAGCCTTTTCTTCTTGCCTGTAAAACAGATATTAAAAGATACTTACCTACCTCAGAGGGTTGTTTTGAAATTTAATTGGTTTACATTTGGAAACTCACAGAGGAAAATTGATTTTAAGCACACTGGCAGTTTAACTGTTGCAGTTCCCATCTCCTCATCTGAGGCACTGGGAAATCCAGACCATTTTGAGCAGCTGTGGGAAGTAGATATGCCTTGACTGGTCATGTTAGATGGTGTGCTGAGCACTGCCCCACCGAAGCTGGAGTTGGGGCACAGCCGGGAAGCTCTTTGGGATCTGGAGGTGTGAATATGGGCAGCAGCCTTTCTTGCTCTGAGAGGGCAGAAGCACCGATGGGACCCTTGAGGCAGGCCTGGCCAAGCAGAAAGCTCAGTCATCTTGATAGTCCATGGACCACCACCATGTGCTTTTGGGTCACCCTTCTGCCTTGGCCTGAACTTCCTTCCCCAAACAAGGTACTGTGGGCACAAGGGCCCACCCAGTGCCCATCTCAGGAGTGATCTCCTGCAGGGGAGGGGTCTTTCCTTTCAGGGTCCTGGTGCTATGAGGAAGATGGTGAAGTGAGAATTTCCATGGTATTGAATGGTTTAAGCTATTTAAGGAAAAGCATGGTTGTTTTGAGATGTAACTGATTTACAGACAGTTCTAATTCATTTATAGTCTGAAACTATTGTAAGATGAGGCCAGGTCTTTGAGCTAAGGGCTCCCCTGGCTTGTTGGGGGGCAATGCCTCTGAGAATGGGGTGGGATTTGCAAAGCAGGAGACTGTGATGGTGGGTTAACAGAAATCGGCTGGCAGCTTGCACGCACTTCCTGTACTTTTTTATAGCTGTTACTCAAAGCAAATACGTTCTTTATTTGTATAAACTTTATTGCAGGATGTTTCCAGAACACCTTGAGTGAACACACACAGTGTTTGAGTCCATTTTAGTTGTGACCTGATCTGTAAACACTTTCTGTTGCAGATAAGGCTGGAGTGACTTTCTTTCAGATTTTGGCAGGATTTTACCTAATACCAATTAATTTCACTCCCACTAAAGATGTAGGGTTTTTTTTTTTTTTCAGTTAACTTATCAACACCTTTTTTTGTACCGCAGTTAATGAGAATTGATTTTTAAACTCTCAAAATGCTTACGCATGCATCACATTTTATGTCTGCTGATAATAAAATCTGTATTTATTGTCCACAGACTCTGGCATAGGTAGTTATTAATATTTCATATGCTGATTTTTAAAGTTGAACAAATACTATCTTTTAAAAATAAATTATTACTGCCTATTTTGACATGGAAAATCCCCTCACCAAGTACAGTCTTTCAGGGTGAAAGTCACCAGTTTAATCCTGCCTAGCTGTTTTGAGGGATGCAAAATTTGTCTGCCTTTGAGCTGTGATGAAACAAGTAAATTCTTGAACATTATTTATGCAGCCTGAGAATGATGAGTATCAGAGAGTAAAAATGTTCTCTGATGATGTCTGCTCACTGATTCCAGATAAAATCATGTGCAGGGGCATCTACATGATTTCATAAAAGCAGTGCACAATTTGTGGCTTAAAATAAATTCTTGCAAATGAAAATCAGTGCACTTGAAAGCTATTATGATTTGTAGTGATTTCAAGTATTTAGGTTTTGAAATAATCACCGGTAAAACCTGCATTAACCACGCTCCAAAAGCAATGAACTGATGAAGACGGTGCCCTAGTAGCCTCTTCTGTCAGTATTTGAGCGCCTTCTGAATTTCTTCTGCTGCCAGCAGAAATTATCATCCACAAAATCGCAGCTGGTGATAGGGGATCGTTAATCAGATTCCAAACCCATCAGCTGAGCAGACATAGGACAGTGACTTTCTAAAACTGCCTGTGCTGTCATTAACAGCCCTAGCAGAGGTAACAATGCTAACTTCTTTCTGCTCTCAGCAGCCTGCCCAGTCAGTCCTTTCTTGCTTTCAACCCCATTTTGCAGGTTGCTCCAAGGACTCGATGATGATCTCTGTCCTGAGCAGTGCTGCATGCGGCAGAGCTCTGGCAGGACTCGTGCAAAGCATTTGACACTGTCCCACATGACATCCTTGTCTCTAAATAACAGCAATGTGAATTTGGCGGATGGACCTCTTGGTAAGTTCCAGGAATTGGCCAGATGGTCATACTCACAGAATTGTGGTCAACAGCTTGATGTCCAAGCGAAGACCAGTGACAAGTGGTGTTCCTCAGGCTAGTATTCTGACCAGTGATGTTTAACATCTATGGCGACATGGACAGTGGGATTGAGTGCACCCTCAGGAAGTTTGCTGGTGATGCCAAGCTGTGTGGTATGGTCAACATGCTGGAAGGAAGGGATGCCAACCAGAGGGACCTTGACAGGCTTGAGAGGTAAGGACATGCAAACCTCATGAAGTTCAACGAGGTCCTTCACATGGGCCGGGGCAATCCCATGCACAAATACAGGCCGGGTGGAGAATGGGTTGAGAGCAGCCCTGAGGAGAAGGACTTGGGGGTGTTTGTTGACAAGAAGCTCAACACAACCTGGCAAAATGCACTCACAGTGCAAAAGGCCAACTGTGCCCTGGGCTGCATCCCCAGCAGCGTGGGCACAGGGCGAGGGAGGAGGTTCTGCCCCTCTGCTCTGCTCTGGTGAGACCCCCTCAGGGAGTCCTGCATCCAGCTCTGGAGCCCTCAGCACAGGACAGGTGTGGACCTGTTAGAGCAGCCCAGAGGATGCCACAAAAATGATCAGGTGAATGGAACACCTCTGCTGTGAGGAAAGGCTGAGAGAGCTGGGGCTGTTCAGCGTGGAGAAGAGGGGGCTGCGGGGAGACCTGACTGCAGCCTTCCAGTACCTGAAGGGGTCTGCAAGAGAGCTGGAGAGGGACTTTTGACAAGGGTCTGTAATCATAGGACAAGGGGTAATGGCTTTAAACTGGAAGAGGGTAGACTTAGATTAGATATAAGAAAGAAATTCTTTATCATGAGGGTGATGAGGCCCTGGAATGGGTTGTCCAGAGAAGCTGTGGCTGCCCCCTCCCTGGCAGTGTTCAAGGCTGAGTAGGATGGGGCTTTGAGCAACCTGGTCTAGCGGAAGTTGTCCCTGCCCATGGCAGAGGGATTGGAATGAGATTTAAGGTCCCTCCTAACCCAAACCATTCTATGATTCTCTGAATGCGAGTGATGCCACACATTATTTCTGTGAGGTTCCTGGGGAGAAGGAGGCAAAGGCTAGAGAGGTATATTAGGGATTTGTTACCCTTTCTTTTACATTTGCTCTTGGTTACGCTTTGTGTTGACCCCTAACAGAGTTATGAGGCCAATATGGTCCTCTATGAAACTGGAAAGGTACCAGCACTCTGAGGATTCTTCAGTTTGCTGTGAATTACACTTTATTACGGCTGTCTCTTGCCAATATCCACAAACCCCATGTGGTTCACAGGAGTTTCTGAGGTTTTGCAGAACTCGTATTATGAATTGGCAGCTTTGGTCTCCAGGAGTCTCAGCATGGTTGGGCTTTGACCTAAACTACTCTCTGCAGGGACCTTGAGTCTCTTCCTTTTTTCTTTTTCATAAAAGGTGTCAGGTACTTATGCAATTCTTCAGGACGTGAAAAAGCTGCTCTTGGTGTATAGTGAGGACTGTTGACTCTGGCAGATGCCTCAGCAGACCTTGAACTCACTGTTGTGTTTCTCAATCCTCTGCAGTCTGTCCATTTGCAGCCTGGTAGCTCTGCCCACCACCTTCCCAGCTGCTCTTGCAGCCACCAATGAAGGGAGAGCCCGTACATGGCAGCATGGTGTGCTTTGGCTAGGGGGACCTCTCGCAGTCTGCCACAGTAGACAGTGCCAGAAATCCTGCAGTTTAGGGACATTTGCTTCTTCAAAAACTGAGAGGGTCATGAGGTGGAAAGCTTGATGTTCTTTGTGCAGTGAAGTCCCTCTGGGTCTGCTGCAGAAGTCTCTTTTCTGGCTCTCGCTACATCCCCGTGACACTCAGTCCCACCAAGGAACGGCTCCATATGGGTACCTGGGGGTTTCAACATCATTTGCCTTGATTATCATAATTTCTTCTCCATGGCCCATCTGCTTTTATCGTGGGGACTAGTGAAAGGGCTTCTCCCTTTCCTCTCTTTAGGGGTCCTGTTTGGCATCTGTTAGCACATCTGTCCTTTCCTGCGAGGGCCTGCCTACTATAGGGAACTCTTCTCCAGACGTTTCCTTGGGATGTCTCTGCTCCAGTCTTCTACAAGGAGCCCTTGTAATGCCCAGCCCTCCCACTGGGACTGCAACACAAGAACTTTCAACTCTTTCCCCTGCAGGAAGGTATGAGCAACTTCACTCAAGTTGTTCACTGAGAATAGTAAGATGTAAATGCAGCTACTTGCAAAATAGAAATCCAGATGAGAATTCAGGATTCGCCTTGATTTTGAAGGTCCCTAAAGAAACAGTTTAGTGCAAGGTGTAGTAACAACAGGTTTGTGGATGGGAAGCATAGACAATTTCTACTGGTATTTCTGAAAACAGAGGAGTTGCCTTTATTGCCTTCTGGCCTCAAAGGGGTCACTTCCTTTCTTGGCCCATGTCAGTGAAATTCTGCAGAAACGGTGACAGATGATTCACAGCTATGACTAGAGGTGACCTGGAGAGGGAGCAGAAGAAAGGAGCAGAGTGCTCATGTCCAGGGCTGCTCAGCCAGGTGGGCTTTGCAGAGCCTCCCTCCCCCGACATGCCTGATAAAGGGAAATAAACAGGTAGGAATCAACACAGCATGACTGCAAGCGGGGGTTGCACAAACACAAGGATGTAAACACACGGAGATAACCAAAGGTGTTTCTCTTCTGCGGCTCCCTATCCAGCCTGAATGGGACGTGGTGCACCAGAAGGTGCACCAGAAGGTGCAGCAGGTCCTGAAAGGCTTTGTCCTGCTGGACAAACGGCTGGTGGAAAAAGCTCTGCCAAACCACTCTCAGTGAAGTCGGCAGCTTGCTTGTTGGGTTGCAGCATAGATCTTCCTTGCACACAAGGCAGGAGCGTGAAGTTGAGCTCTATGCGCCTCAGCTGAGGCCAGGGGCAGCAGGCACGTGCTATTGCTGCAGTGGTTTTCTAGATCCCAATTCTTTCTCTAGATCCTTGACAGGTGTTTGCTGTTCTGTCCCTTAAGTCTGTCTCCTATTGCAAACTATTCCCCAGATTTAATAACTTAGTTGGAAGAGAATTGCTTTAATCTTGACAGAACATGCTGAGTCAATCTATTTTAACTGCAGATTTGGTTTGCAAATAATTTCTCCTTTCTGATAAGGTTCAGGTGTCATCTCTGTGGACACTGGCAGGAATTCGCTTGACCATGACAGCTTTTACAGAATCTGGCAATTAAGTTGTCAAGATACATTTTCCTCTGCCAGGAAGCATTAATTGATGATAGTCTTGGCTGGAATAAGCCCTGAGAGATGGATATTGTAATCAGAATGAACAGAGGAACTTGTAGCTGAGGTCTGCATTGGTCAAAAGGTCTGGAGTCTTTGACACTTGGTGGAAGGTAAGGGACAGGGCAGGAGACATCGGGGCTGAACATCAGGGGGAAGGAATGAAAACAAGATGTATGAATAAAGATCTCTCTAATATCACTAGAGATCAATGTATCTGGAAATGCTGGCACTTGGGGACACTTCAGCTTTGCAGGTGCACACTCCAAACTACTAATATTAGCAGAGATCCTGGATATGAAAGCAAATAGTATTTTCCATTAGGTAATCCCCAAAACTGTGTTATTGTGGATTTGCTTTTCAAGTAAGAAAGACGTTGGAGATATCCTTCTCTTAGAGGTAAAATTGGGATGATTCAACATGAGTTCACTCTGTTTAATTTATGTCAAAAATTGATCTGCAAGTAATGACTTTGATTACTAAGAAGAGAATTTGAAAGATTAAAAGTTAGTGAGAAGTTTGGAGACTTTAGGATCCCAATTGAGAAGACTGGAATTGAGATCAGTCCAAGGAAATGCTAAAAAAAACCTGCTTAAATAAGGGACAAAAGATGACCAATCCAAGTTCTGTTACCTTAATAGTGGGCAAACCTTCAGGAGAAATTTGAAGAAAACTAAAGATATAAGATGTAAAGAGATAATGTACACAGTGAGCTTCCAGGAAGGAAACCATGCGTGGGCTGGTATCAATCTTTGCAAAGTTGGCTGACTTCCTAGACAAAGGAAGTAGAGTACATCTAGTCTATGCAGACAACAAAAGTGTTTGGCCTGCTGCCCTGTGGCATGGTGTCAGTTAGGCTTCGCGAGGTGGGTCAGGAACTGGCCATGCGGGAGATGGTAGCAGATAAGCAGAGGGTGCCATAGGAATTATCAGCGAACAGCCAGAAAGATAGATTTTAGGACCTAACTTAGTATTTTTGCTCATTGCTGTAATACAGAAAAAGTTAGCACGTGGAGCAGAGCACTGCTGAGTTTTTAAACCAGGAGAAGAGCAGGATTTCTCCCGCAGAGCACAGGGTGACCTTCTGGTCTCAAATTGCCTGGGCTCAAACTGGGATGAAATACAGCAGTGAAGAGTACAAAATCATGCTCTGAGGTTAAATAATGAGGGTTTCTGCTATCAGCTAGCAGCTCAGTTGAAAACTATAGAGGAGGAGAAAGACCTAATTGCATTTAGCCAGTCGCAGGCTAGATGTGAGCCTGCAAAGTGCCACAGCCATGCGAGGGGCAGCCCCGGGCTGGGACAGATCCATCCGGGAGGAGAGGGGTCCTGGCACACTCCCTGCTCCCCTCGAGGCACACAAAGGCCCCTTCCTGGCATACATGCCTGTGTCAATCATTAGCTAGACATCTAGAGCTAGGTAAATATATTTTTGGCTTTGAACGTTGATGACAGACTTGGAGCGTTACCTAATAAGGTGGGACCACTTGATGTCCTGGTGTGCTATATATTCCTGCTGCTACCTGCAATCTTCCTCTCCTGCACAGAGAGCTAGCAGGCTGCACTGGAGCAGTAGCTCTGTCTGCCATGAAGGTAACAGGGGTTTTCGTGAAGGCTGCTCTAGCTCTTTGCTGCTGCTTAGGTGAGTGTTTCCTGGGATATTGCAGAGATTGATCTAACAGAATCGGTGCTGATTTTTTATTTCAGTAAAAGTATTTGGGTCTTGCAATGTGCAGGACAGCCTTATTCCACAAAGAAATATTCTTCCTGATACAGTGTGGCAAATAATTAGACTTCAAGACTGAGGTTTCAACAAACCTCTTACAGACCACTGTTTTCATGTGCTTGGTTTATGGGAGCAAACTGCTGAAGGAGCAGTCTTAGTGCAGTGCAGGAGCTTGCGCATGGGAGTGCTGTCTGTAAGAGCAAAGTAAAACTGTTAGAAATGGCAGCTGTATCCATGTGGGCAATATAAATGCAAACTTTAACCTCTAGGATTGCTCTGTAATTTTACCGTGCTGTTCCTGGGATCTGAGAAGGATGTGTTTGGAGATGGACAGTGCCAGTAGTTGACAGTCATCTTGAACAAGCATGTCCAAACTTTTGAATGTCAAATATAAAGTCTCTTAGAAGAGGTTAAAATCCAAGAGTACTGAATACCCATATCACTTCCCTGCAACATCTAAGGGATGGATTAATATATGTGCTCTCCCTTGTTTTATCTCCCCTCAAAAGTGCAATGAAATGTTATTTTGTAGTTTTCAATACATCCTATGGCCGTTTTCTGGCATAAAGTAAAACTCCGTATTTTCCTAAACCAAATAAACTCATCAACAACAGTCATTGAATTTAACAGTTTCATGAAAAGATTTACATATACCTTCTCTGTGTATCAATAATTTGATTTCTTTTTTTTTTTTTACTACTCTGTCTCCATTTTCTTCTTTCAGGTATTGCCTTTGGAGTTGAGGTGAGCTACAGATCTGCTTATTCTGTTCTGTTCCAGATTTCCGGTAAAGTAGAAACAGTATGTAATTACCTGATGAGCAAGTGGATTAAATCTAATGAAAGTTTGGCTATTCCAATGATATTTGCCAGTGCATGATTGAATCATATTGCCAGTTTCACAAGAAAGTAAAAGATCCCCCATGTTTTACACTATTTTTGGGTCATTAAATAAAAATAAGAAAGCGAGAAGTAGTTATACAATCCTGTTACATTAGCTCTTAGACATAGTTTAGTTACTCCAATCCAAAGGCAGTAGGGTACCTCCTCATGAGGAATACTGTCTAAAGATGATATGTTTGAAAGCGTCAAAGACTGCGATTCTGATATTTTTCTCTATGCAGTAAGATCTGCAGAACTGTGTTCCGTGCATAGGTTTTCTATACCTATATCATAGAGAGGAAAACAGCAGGGTCTGCACGATGGATTTGTCTGCAGGTTCTTCCCACGCAGTTACAAGACTCCTGTAACTCACCAGAGACTGCAGCACGGTTTTAAACGATCAGACTTTGAGCTGAGGGGCTCTGGTGTACAACCAGGCTCCCAATTACCAGCTGCCTTCATTAGGCACCGTCTCACCCACAGCCATCCTTCCTCCGTGCCGTGCCTCCCCCGGACCCCGGCAGGAAAGCATAATCAGAAACTTCTGTAGAGAAGATTCACTCCTCCTGACTGCCTGAGCAGATTCAAAAGAATATCTCTAATTTACCTCCTGGCAGGAGCTGCAGACGCTGTGGCTGTGGTGGTGGGAGGCTGCATGGGGACTTCTTTGCATGAGGGAGCCAACGTTGGGGCTGATTCTGTGCTGCTTTTGCAGGTTGATTGCAGCCAGTACTCCAGTGGCATTAGCAAGGATGGGACAGTCTGGGTAGCTTGCCCAAGGAACTTGAAGCCAGTCTGCGGCACCGACGGCACCACGTACAGCAATGAGTGTGGGATCTGCCTCCACAACAAGTGAGTATTGCTGGAAATCCAGCAGAAGCTGCAGGGCCAGGGACTCGAGGTAAGGGTGGCAGCTTCATCCCCCGAAGGTGGACTGGGCAGAGGAGCATGTGAGGTAGCGGACACCACCAGCCTCGGGGCGATGCTGCTCTCTGCGATCTCTGATACAGGCCTACTTTCTTCTAGGGAACACACGGACAGTGTGGAGAAAGAACACGATGGAGAATGCAAGCCAAAAACTATTGAGGTAAGACAAAGTCCGCGGAAGACTTCAGCTGGCTGTGAAAGGGGACAGTTCAAACACCACACAAGAGGAAAACAGAACATTCACAGCTGGGTACAGCCCAAAGGGAATTAAAACCTGATGATAACCAAAGCTGAGAGGGCTTTTTATGGGCTGTCTGGTATCATGTCTCTGTGCTTTTCCAATTCAGACTTCTAGCATCTGTAATTTGGAATAAAATGAAGACGTTTGTGTTGGCTGAAGGTTACATCTCACCACCTGGATAGCTCCAGCAGGATCTTGTGAAGGACCTCACAAAATCCAAACCACAGTCCTTCTTGCTATGCCATTTTTTTTTCAGCAGGAGAAAATTCCCACAGAACCTGCTCTGCCTTCCACTTTTGATAGTGGGATTGGTTAGATGCTCGATTTGTCCCCAAGGGTTGAGAGAGAGTAAGCAGAGTAAGTAGGAGCATTATATCTTTATATCAAAAATGTGGTGTTTTATTCTATCTCTATTCCTGCTATTTTTACAGATTGATTGCAGCAGGTTCCAAAGAACTGTAGTAGATGGTCATGTCATGGTAGCGTGCCCAAGGATACTGAAACCAGTCTGTGGCTCAGATAGCTTCACTTACGACAACGAGTGCGGGATCTGTGCCTATAATGCGTAAGTCTTGTGCATAGAACATTCTCTGGGTAATTAACAGTAGTTCAGGCTCTCAGCAGCACTTTGTAAAACACTGGTCTTTCTTAAGCCAGGAGTCTCTGTAGGTCTCTTTGGAGCTGGCTGCTTATAATTCCTGAATTTTTTTCCACATTTTCTGTCTGTTCTCATGAGGGGAATCACAAAAGAACCAGAGGACAATCTAGAGCAGTGCCTTGAACAGATCAAAGTGTTAGTTATAACACCTAATTTCTCCTAACACCCGATTACCGTGTTGTATAGAAATACCATGCATTTGCTGCTACCATCCATGGGGCACATTCAGACAAGTCAAGCAGCTGTAGTGTCCCACAAGGCGGGTGGGACCTTGCTTTCTTGTGCCAGTGCCTGGAGCGTAATGGGAAAAGTTATTCTTGAGGCTTTCTAACCAAAGAATCTCTTTCTTTCAGACAACATTACACCAACGTTAGCAAAATATATGATGGAGAATGCAAGCAGATTGTCACAGTAAGTGTAACAGAAGTAAAAAAATCCATCTCTTAGGGCTGTTAGTAGAGATAATCCTGAGAACCCCACAGATTTCCCTCAGAAACTGGAAGAGGACAGTATGATAAGGCTATGAGGGTCCCCGCCCATGCTTTCCTTTTCTGCCCAGTGAGGGTGAATTTCGCATCCTCCCGGCTCAAAAGAGAGGCTCGCTCCGTGTATAGCACACTGAAACGACAAAGGAGAAAGGAGATGGATATGAAATGAGAAGCTGCAGTGAGCCAGCGCTGCAGAACTCGCTTCCCTACGTACTAAGCTGGCTTTTGTGCCCAGGGGAAGGGGAGACCCAAGATTTCATTTGCCACTGTTGTGCAGGTTGGCAGTTTTCTCTCTGGAGATCACAAGCATTTCCACCCTTTGCGTCAGGGATTCAAAACTCCCATGCTGGTTGCTTTCACGGACATAGTGAGACTCATAAGACCTCTAAGCATACACATTTCTAGAGTATAGTTTACTGTATATTTGTACAGGGCCAACAGTCTGGTGACTCAGGAGGAGAAACTTCTATATGGGGTGTAGAATCCAACTGACAGATAATAATTTTTTCTCTGTTGTTTTAAACCCCATGCTTAACTACAGGGAATCTGAATTAATACGTAATCACAGAGCTGGAGAAGTGGGGAGAAAACCAACACAAATCAAAACATTATTAGTCAGATTTCCAGCTGGTGAAAAATGTTTTCCAGTAAATCCAAGACCATTTTTTTTATGAGAATGGGTCCAAAATTTTATACGTGTTCTTCTCCCCGAAGGATCCCTTCTCCAAGACAGCCCTTTTTCTCCATTCTTTGAAAAATAGGACAATATGCAGAAAACTCATTTCTGACTGAAGATTTCGCTTCAGTGTATTAGAGCTTTGCCTTTTTGCAGAAACAATGGAGTCTGGGATACAGAATGAAAAGGTTTTGCATCAACTTCTCTTGCATAGCAAGGGCTCCATCAGAGCTAATTCTCCTTATTTTGACAGACTGACTGCAGTAAGTACCCAACAGCAACCACTGAAGATGGCAAAGTATTAGTATCCTGTCCAAGGAACCTGAATCCAGTTTGCGGCACAGATGGCATTACATATGATAATGAATGTGGGATCTGTGCCCACAATGGGTAAGTGCCATACATAGAGCACTCCTTCTCAGTAGCCAGCAATGCTATGCAGTCCTGAGAACCATCCTTCTGCATTTCTGCTTATGCCTATTTCTTCAAGGCTCTTAGGAACCGGACTGGTTTTGAATTTATCTTAAGTTTCCTTCTGATACCTTCTTTGTGCTCATGAGCGGAAACCTTGAAGAGTCAGATGGCAGCTCCTTGGATTAGTCTGTGGGCTGGGCAGTGACCGAGTGGAGGAAGGAATAGTTCAGAATATTGCTTTAAATTGCACCTTATGAGAAGATGTGATGAGCTTGTTAATGAGTAAAGTAAAGCAGCTATTCTGATAGACTCATATAGAGTCTGAAGCTGTGGTTTGCTTCATTTTGCATGTGACCGCGACCAAGAGGTTAAGCATTTAGTTCCTCAGCTTTATTGTTTCCCTCTTCCAGAATACACAGGACCCATGTTAGCAAAAAGCATAATGGAAAATGCAGACAGGAGACTGCCGAGGTGAGTGTTGCATTGAAGGCATATTCCTCCTCTTAGCTGTATCAACTGAAAGGTTCCCTGAGGCTACATCTACTCTGAAAGTGAGCTGGCCTGAAGCTTGGCTTTCTCCACATGTTTGTTAAGTCTTGTCAGCCCCTTGTGTTGACGATGCCTACGAATCCCATCTGTCCTGTGGGCCCTCTTTACCTGCACAGCAACATAGGTTGCATGGGAGTTAGGCACAGGGTTTACATTACAAATTCATACCTACTCCAACCTTTGGAGTCGGGGTATATTCTGTGATATGGAGCACACCTGAAGTTTTGATCTGAGCGTATCAGCCAGGAAGTCCCAGGGTTGGTGTCTAGGACATGCCAACACATAAATGTGGAAGTTGGTCAGTTTGGGCTTGTATCTTCCTTTGAGGATGCTCTTCAAATGCAATGTCAGCAAAGTCAAAATTCCTGACTGTTTTGGTGTTTTGTTTGTATATACACTGCAGAATGAAAAGGGGACTATGTTTTTCCCTTCTTTTGCTTTTCTGGCATGTCTTGTGTTTGGGTTTGACCAAGCTACTTACCCTAGTGATTTGTTATCTCACAAACTGTGTAGTGCTGTGCAGTTCCCTCTGTGCATGAGAAGATTCATGCAGAACTTGGCCTGGTTTTGAGAGAACTGAAACGTGGTGCTAGTGCTGTCTCAGCATCCCAGCGCAAAAGGCATGGCAGGAGGTTACACTGGGGTTTTTCTCAGCGAACAAGGATTTCCCCTGTTTGACACTCCTGCGTTTTGCAGATCGATTGCAGCCAATACCCACCAAGAATGATTAAGGGTGGTAAATCCCTGATACCCTGTCCAAGGATCCTGCTCCCAGTCTGCGGCACAGACGGATTTACTTATGACAACGAATGTGGCATCTGTGCCCATAACCTGTAAGTACTGTACATAGGACTCTCTTTTGGAGTGACTAGCCATGGTTAGTGCTCCAGACAAATTTTCTTTTGCTACTAACATATCTGTATGTCTCTCTCTGTTTCTCTTTCACCTCCTGAAGCACCTGTCACCTTGATTTTGTTCCCTGATGCTCTGTTTGTCCTCCTCAAGGGAGCTGTGGGAGAGCTAACTCTCAGTCTGAGCACATTATGAAGGCCGTGGTATCTGGGCAGAGGAAACAGTGGATGGTTCTGCTGCATAGCACACAGTGAGGGGACTTCATAGGTCTGTTACCGCTTAGGATTACGCCTGCTAATGACTGAGAGAAGCTGATTCATCAGGCAATGAGACGCCTCCTTTATCATATATATTGGCTATGAGTTTGGTTTGCTTTCTGTGGCACCTGGGTGTCACAGGGCTCAGCCAGTGAGCATGCTAACGCTAACCTCTCCCTTTCAGAGAACATGGGACTGAAGTTAAGAAAAGCCATGAGGGAAGATGCAAGGAGGAAAGTACTTCTGTAAGTGTAAGCAGCTATAAAATATGGGCCATCTCCTACTTTTTCTCCTGCCTCCAGGAAGATTCTGGCTGGGCTCAGTGCACCCGCTGTGCTCCTGGGTGCACAGAGGGGTGATGTGCTGTACATGTGGGCAAGAGAGAAAGGAAACAGGCCAGGACTTCAGAAACAAAATGTCCCAGTACTGCAGATCTCTGTACAGAAATCACCAGAGGCAGACCAAGAACCACGCAGGACATTTTAGTGCAGTAGGAGAGGAAGACAGGCTGTGTTAAAAGTCTGTGTATTCATTCAGTGCTAGGATTTCCATTGCACTAGACAAGCAGGCTAAAAAGTCCGCATGCTCTGGTCAGCCAGGAAAAATCTGCTCCAAGATACGCATACAAAAATAGCTTTATTATCCTGCACAGTAAAAATACGTGCTGATAATATCTCAACGCATTTATTCTGCTTATGCAGAGCAGCTCTAAAGCACCGAAAATAACTTCATGCGTCCTGAGGGACTGCAATGTATTTCATATAGAAAAGGCACACTGTTAAAATGCTGTCTTTGCTTTAATTTCCTCTTGGACCATGTGGGAAATATCAGTAATAAGAGACGCTGCATTGGGGAAACTATGCAAAATGACAGTGATGTGTCAGTGACACTTAGCTAGTGTAGACTGACTTCCAATAGGTGTTTGTTTATTTATCCTCAAATATTTAAACTGTTAAATTTTATATATTGCAAATATTTTTGCAACAGCAGGTGGTGAAACAGTGCTTCCTGCTGTTTTGAAAAAGCTGAAACAAAATCTCAGATTTAGTTAACTATCACAGAATCACAGAATCACAGAATAGTAGGGGTTGGAAGGGACCTCTGTGGGTCATCTAGTCCAACCCTCCTGCCGAAGCAGGGTCACCTACAGCAGGCTGCACAG
>Ga0065711_1003690_pt1 | contig 40494 bp, 28 predicted proteins | sample Hoacrofraction12_FD_59098 | JGI IMG/M metagenome (GOLD analysis project Ga0065711, IMG submission 59098) | Hoatzin crop microbial communities from Cojedes, Venezuela - Epithelial fraction 12 v2 (version 2) | ecosystem: Host-associated > Birds > Digestive system > Esophagus > Crop | place... | reverse complement strand
GGAACGGGTTGCCCAGAGAGGTAGTGGAGGCCCCATCCCTGGAAACATTCAAGACCAGGTTGGACAGGGCTCTGAGCAACCTGATCTAGTTAGTGGTGTCCCTGCTCACTTCGGGGGGGTTGGACTAGATGCCCTCTAGGGGTCCCTTCCAACCCAAAACTTTCTATGATTCTATGAATCTATGATCTTTACCTTCTTGAGCATCCCCACCTTTCCCAGCTACAGGTCACATCTCCCAGAAGACACCGTTTTGGAAATGCAGCTTGTTGCAACGTCCTTTGGCTGGAATATCTCAGACTGGCCCTTAAGAGAGAGAGCAAATAATGCCAGCAAAGTTCTTTTCAAGTGATACGACTGCATCAGCACTAGGACATTTGCCAGCACAGCTCTTTTTTGGCAAGAGAAGGGTAAAAAGCCACTGTTTCAACCAACATAATGAAGCTGGCAAAACAGAGGCACGGGCCGTTGCATCTCTAATAGCATCTGTCTCCTCTGTCTCCCCTCTCCAGTCCCACCTTCTCCCACCACCACTTACACACACAGTTTCGGGTCTGCCCAGGAAGGGAAGGGATGTACTGCTATCTCCTCATGCAGATAAAGCCAAAATATCTTGTGTAAACAAGTCCAAAGGACCCGTGGGAGATGTGGACCGTATGCTGCAAGTCAATTCATTCACTCAGTCACTCATCACCTCATTGAGCCCCTAACCTGACAGCGTCTCCTCAGATCTCCCCACTAGCTACAAAGCTTTTGTTTCAAAGGAAAATGCTCTGAATGATCTTTGTACAAAAAGAGATATCGTGTCGGCGATGAGAGCTGCAGTGCTGCCGTGTGGTCTGTGGGGCACTGCTGAAAGAAGCAAAGAGCCAAAAGCGTAGCTGCAGCCTGTTCACTTTACTGAGCAGTGAACTTCATGGGTGAGTTGGGACTGTTCCATCAATAGCGTTATTAAGCCGAGCTCATTTGCACTCCCACCTTCTGCCCATGAATAAAGGAGAGAAGTTCGATACCGAACTCTGCACTAACGCAACTGCAGAATTACAGTTTAAAAAAAGAGCTCGGAAAGGTGAAGGGGGAGGGAGGGTTCTTTAACAGCAGCCGTAGTCCAGCCTTGCTGCAGTGACCCAGGCGGGTTTCCTCGGGCGCGGGCATGCTGACAGCATTTCGGCTCCGATCGCGATGCTTCGGCACAGCGGAGAGCACAGGGAGTCTTGGCACAACCCGAAGGCAACTGCCAGTGCTTCTGCAGGCTCGCACCTTGGCTTTCATCTTAGCGAGCGGCGCGCAGTGCTGCCTGACGCTGCCCGGGAGCAGGCTGTGCCATAGCTGTGCATGCATGCAAGCGAACTGAGCAACAGATAGCAAAGCCAAAGTATATGCAGCCACATCTCTGCTGACACGCAGGTAAATCCTGATGACAGACTCTAATCCTTCTTGTTAACGTACCTAAATTTCTTCCTATGGTTTAGCAAGCTGATGCTATTTGGGCAAAAGATCACCATCAACGTATAAGTTGGCAGGCACGGCAAATTGAAAAGGCTTTGAGTAACGTTGATCCAATTCCTAGCTTGAAAGCTTATAGCTTACAAACAACATAACATGTAACAACACTGCATATTGATTTAATTAAATAATAGCATTGAGTGGGGAGAAATTGCTCTGAATAGCATCTTTTAGGAAAATCACTTTATAGCCCGTAGTATCTGATAAAAACATAGTGCTGGCAATCGAGACCGAGGGGAGAAAGAGCTGAATCAGAGGCCCCCAGGTTGCAGTGCCAGACTCTGCTGCAAGGGTGTGGGAATCCTGCAGCGCATTTTACTAATTCTCCTCCAGCCCTGCAGTAGCAGCATGTGACTGCAATCCCCCGGCCCCCGGGCTGCCGCCGCCAGCCCCTCTCTGCCCTGCGTCCCCGGGAACCGCCGCTAAAATCCTTCACGCCAAGGCACGGCATCAATCCCTCCGAGCTGCGCTGGGGCTCAGACCAGTCCGACTGCGCCGCAGAATAAAATATTGCTGGGGCAGGCAGGAACATCTCGAGTAGGGGCTGGAGCTGTGCTGGCGGGGTTTAACTGGGATAACTGGATCGGGCAATATCCAGGCAAAGCAGTCTGGGTGCGGGCGCCAGTCATCTGCAAAACCGAATTTCTGCCAGATAAATGTTCCTAACCTCTCCTCTTCTCCTCTTACCACAAATAAGCCTCAGTAGGGAAAAAGCTGCTGCGGGCACATCCAAAGGGCTTTTCCCAGTATGAGAGCCTCAAGCACCTCCTGCATCTCATCACACCTCCGGCTGGAGCAGCTCTGTGGGGGTGAGACCAGAGCCTGGCCTCCAGCAAGATGCGAGCGAAAAGCCTCAAATTCATCAAATCAGCTCCCGCTCAGAGCGGCATGGACTGCATCAGGATCCAGTGGGGCAGCCATTTAACCTCGCCAGTAAGTTTCCATCAGGCAACGCCACTGCCCCTGCCAGGGTAGAGCCCAATTAATTGGGCTTGTGACCTCCTCGTTCCCGGCTCCTCGCATTCAGAGCACCTCGTAAAAGTGCAGACGTTGCCAGCCAGAAGTGCGCTATTAGTAGTAATAGTAGTGGCGCTGGTATTATTAGCTAGTGTTTTATTTATTTTTTAGGAAGTTACACTGCTGGACTGCAGACCTGCCTGTAATGCTTTTCGGGGGGGAGGGCAGACTCCCCGGCACCAAACCCATCATTAATCTATTTTGAAAACAAGATCATGTTTTCCACATCTCACTGCATGACTCGCTCCTATTCTGCCAACACATTTTTATGGTGGTTTGGGATTTTTAGGGGGTTTCTTGGTGGTGGGGGAGGAGTTTAGCAGCTGATAAGCGTACTAGCTTGCTTCACAGTGAGCCAGGAGAAGAGTTTGTGCTCTCTCCACCGGCACGCTGAGCAAGTAAAGCCTTTCTGCACTGGGCGAGGATCGGGTCCCCTGGAAGCCCTCTCCACGGGTGCTGGCTGTAATCCACCGAGCTGGTGGACGTGCCTGTTTCGATACGCAGCGGTACCTGGAGGCATCACCGGCCCCGCATGCAGGAGGTTTGCTGGGGCACACGCCCCGGGAGCATGGTTAACCCCCCCTCTAAAGCTAGCTTGACTGCAGCCCAGCGAAACGTGGGGCCGGATTCTCTGCCGATGTTCTGCAAAGCTGAGCTTGAACTGCCCATGCACTGTCGCGACAGGAAGAAATGAGCTGGCTGCTGGCAGCCTCTGCGGCAGGAGCCGCAGGCACAGGCGAGGAGCAGCAGCCTTGCTGCGAAGACAGTGAGCAAAGCGAAACACTAGCAGTTCATTTCACGGTTTTGGACCCCGCTTGGGGAATTCCCGGCATGCAAGACACTGGTTGCATTCTCCTGGGGTCCCTCAGCAGCTTTTGGGCATGCGTGTAGCGGAGCACAAAACCTGGCTTCTCCCTGGGGTAGAGGAGGCAGCCTGGCCATGCCCCAGGGGCTTTCGGCAGCCTGGAGGGTTCGTGCTCCCCATGAGCCCCTGCACGTCCCCTGCCTCCAGCCCACGCCGACATGGGTGAGAGGCACCCGAGCAAGAGGTGATGCAGAGGTGAGAGCACAGACCTACAGCTCAGGAAACATAGTCTCTGCTTCCAGCACTGCCGCCACCTCCCAATCATCCCGTACAAGACCCCTCACTCTGTGCCTCAGTTTCCCTCTCCGTAACACGGGCTTGCAGCCACCCTTCTGGTAAGATCCCCGACAGGTATGGAGAAGCACTGCGAGTGCTATCGCAGGGGCACTGCCCTGGGGAGAGGGCAGGGGGCAGGTAGCTGTGCCAGCATCGTGTAGCAGGAACAGCAGAAATGGCCTTGGCACCTGTTTTTTGCAATTTAGAAAAGAAGAATCCTGGGAAAAGGAAAAGAAGTTGATCAAGTCAGGTGAGAAGCCAGATGGCTGGCAAAGTCACACAGCTGGGGAAACTGAGGCAGAGACAAGCTTCACTTGGGAATCAATTCACTGACATGGAAAAGCCTCTTCAGCAGAGGGTCTTGTCCAGTCCTGAGACTGGGACAATCCTGGCAGTGCCAAGTCCATGTGGTACTTCCAAATACTGCAGAAAGTCCCAGCGGCCGCAGGGAAAGCAGTCCTTCCCCTAGGACAGAGCCAGGCTGGCTCAGGAGAACGTGAGTGTGCTGCAAAACAAAGCTCAGCAAGAGGCTACTGGGTGCTTCGCTCATTCAAAACAGCGTTGTGCTTATTCATCTTTGTGCAATGTCCCCTGTGATTGCACGCAGCTGCATACAAAACTGGAGAAGTTAGGAGAAATTCAATTATATTGATTTACAGAGGAAAGAGACAATAACAAATGTAATGGGTAGTTGCTATTCCATATTTTATCGTAAGCCATTAAGACTTTGGTTTCTAATATCTTCTACCTTTAGCGTGAGGATGAAATTAAAACAATCATTTTCAGGATGAGGTGCTTCTCCACGCAAAGCCTGGAGCTGCCAGCTAACCGCGTGTTGACACACGTAAATCAAGACCACCTCAAATCTGGGTGCGTTCAGATGTTTGCTGGAAATCATTTGCAGAAGATTCCTCTCAGAAAAGGTGCTTCTCAGTATCAAATACACTAAATGGACGTCCCACTCATTGTGCAAATCTAGTTGTAGACTGGATAAATACACAGTAGGAAGCTGAATCTGAGGAGGCTTCTGTTTAATGTCCATGCGCTGAAGATCCGCCTTCTAATCACTAGGCAGGTGACCACAGCCTACAGCAGGGAAATATAAAACTCAAAACATTAAGCTAAAGCAAGCAGAGAGTTGTACTGAGGTAACAATGACCAAAATCTGTTTGATCTTAGGGGAGACTTGAAAAAAAGACAGATTTTTGAGAGGGGTAGCAAAATCAGTCATCCAGACTTGAGGTTACCGGCTAAGAAATCCCTGGCATCTCCCGCTGCTGGGTACACGTATCACTAGTGACAGTTTAATGTGCTGCTGCCTCTCTGCGCCAGGTGTATGGCTCCACTTCCACAAGGAACAAAGCCCTGAGCCTCCCTTGACTGGGCTTTCCTCCTCGGGCTCACCTTTCGTCAGGGGGTGCAGTACCACGATGGCCCAGATGGAAAACAAAGTGCAACCAATTCTCTAAACACCTTCCTTTCAGCAAGTACAGTCTGAAACCACCTGGTTTATAGGTATGCTGCTGTAGGAAGCGTTTCCCTCCCAGTGCTCAGATTCTGCAGGGGACATACAACCAGGCAGCCACTCTTTCTAACACAGCCTGAAAACGCCTGCTCTTTATTTTGGCAAGGGCTAGAAAGCTGCTGAGGCACATTCCAGCATGGTAATATCGCTCTGAATAGAAAAACAGCAGGATAAAACTCTGGCTTCTTGAGGTAGAGCATTTTTATGTTAATTGTGGTTTAGGAGCCCTGCTCAGTTCTTGAATGAACGACCATTTGTTTGCAGCGTCTTAAACTGCGACTGCATGCAGTTTATGGCAATTTAACAGAGTATTTATAGCCAGGGTTAATAATTTCCCTGCAGTTTTTCTTAGCTCCTTGCTATCACTTGACACCTTGAATGGCTCCTCCCCACCCACTGCCTGGACCGAGCAGCGATGTACTGCCAAAACGGCAGTGATGCCTCCTTCAGCGTGCTCCTGGCTCGGCTTAGCGATGGGAGCGACTTTACCTAGCTAAAGCGTGGCGCCCTGTCCCCAGAAACCAGTCCTGGCGTCATCCATCTCTCTCCCCGATCCCATCAGGGCTGAGGTCCCCCCTCAGAGACACCAGGGCAGCCTGCGTCCTCCCTGCACAGAGGCTGGTGGGACCTGGCGCAGCTCCCATGGGACATGAGGAAGACTGACAAGCCACCCAGCCTTCCTCCGGTGAGCAGACTGGGGTGCTGCTTCGGCTAGCAGCTGTCTGGCACTTCTCCAGGCGATGCTTGCTTGCTTTTTAAAAGCAAGCCACCCACAGCCCTCTCCCCGGTGAGGTGTGACGTGTGGCAGCATCTGCCAAGCCTTTTCCGAAGGTGGTCTCCCAGCCCTTGCTTTCTGCACAAAGCCTGGAGGCACGTCATGGTCCAAAAGCACTGGTGGATGGAAAGTAGCTGCTTGAGCCCTGGACACGGACCTTCCCCAGATCATCCTCCCTGCAGGAGGCTTCCAAAGGGCTTGTGGTTTCTCCCAACAAGCTCTTTTCCCGGGGGTGGGAAGAGCCCAGAGGGCAGCTCCCCGCACCCCAGAGCACGGGCTTCACACCCATTTGGATGGATGGATGGATGCTTCAGTGCCTCCACCTCCTCAAGCATGCACATCTCCTGTGGGGCAGGTCACTGAGGGCTGGCTCTGCCCCAGCCCAAGTCTGGAACTCGTCCCATGGGTGCCTCCAGCACTTTCAGACCATCTTTGGGGAGGGAGGGTCTGAGATATGGATGGGGACTGGGCGGGTGGGAGCGGTCTCTGGGTCACCCCTGGGGCCCAGGGCCAGGGTGTGAGGGGAAGCAGCAGCTGCACACCTTCCCTGGGGAGCAGAGAGCCCCAGAGACGAGTTTCAGTGCCAGTTTCAAAGGCACACGCTTCTCACCATTAACCCTCTGGCCTCCCTGCACACTCTCGGCCACCCCGTTGCCACTCTCCTTGGTGTTTGAAGGGCTCAGGGCATTCTCCTCAAGCTTTACAACAGGGCTACAATGCACTAGTTGTATCTCCAAGCAGGAGGAGGAAGCAAAAGGAGCAATGGGACGGGGTGATTGGTGGTGTCAGGATGGCTGAGGCTGGCAGGGACCTCTGGAGACCATCTGTCCATCCCCTGCCTGGGGCAAGGTCAGCCAGAGCAGGTTGCTTGGTCAGGCTTTGTGTATCTCCAAGGGTGGAGATGCTATATCCTCTCTGGGTGACCTGTTCCCGTGTTTGACCACTGATAACATCCAGGCAGGCTGGAATTTAATCTCAGTCCACATTTGAAAATGTCACCAAAGCTCGGGCAGAGCTGGTGACCTTCACCCTTACTCCAGGACTCCTCCTTTTCTGTGTAAAAATGCTATCCTCTGCAGGGCCCCTGGTCCAGCTCTGCTCCTTGATGCCCATGGGAGTCTTCACCACCTCAGAAGTGCGATCGCATCAGCACAGGAGGCTCGGTCTCCCAGCTAGACCTATTCCCCCCTCTGAGTTCACCATCCACGTATTTATCATTCACAGATTCAAATATTCTACCTTTTGCCATTTAACCTTTGCCAGCAAAGTTAATTTGCAGAGGCAGATTGTGAGCTCTGTGGGACAGAAACCACATTTTTCTCGTGTGTTGTACATAGTAACAGTTTCTATGTAATATTCCATACAAATAAGAGTCTTTATAGGACGGGCTAAATATAACGGCTCTAATGAAGTTACCTCTGGTCTTAAACATAACATGCTGCCTTCCAGCCTGCAAGGCTTCAGCACACGCATTGTTCCCCTTCGTCAGAAACAGGGGACTAGGATGACTGTTGTTCTGTCCTCCGGCAGCTTTACCTGCCTCTGTTTTGGCCTTGGAGCCGCTTCAATACATCCTGCACTTTCTAAATATCACACAGCGATCCCCAGGAAATGTCACAGCGCTCCTTTGCCACCTCCTCCCACCCAGGCCACTTCCCAGCTCCGTCTCACCACTCTGTGGCCTCCTCGACCTCGCCCCTGCCATCACGAGAGCTCTCTGCCCCTGCCTTTCTCGGCATCTCTGTCCCTCACCAGTTCGCAGCACTACTCAGAGCCGAGTGGAAAACAGGTCTGCCGCCTTTTGCTATGCTCATCTTTTATTTCCAGTTACTATCTCTAAAAATGAGGAGATAAAGCTTATAAGAAAGAAAACAAAATCATCCCCCAACCTCAGAATGAACAAAACTGAGCATTGCCTGCTTAGATACGGCAGAGTTGAAACTTCCCTCTGAAAGCTCACGGCATCGTAGCTTCAAAACCAGGGAATCTTGAATGGCCTCAGCTAATGTCTATCAATTAGGCTGCTCTCATTAATTCCTGCTTGTGAGTTATGTGGCATCACACACAACACAGCAGCACAACCAGCCAGGTTAAAAATGTGCACAGTCACTTCCAGGGCTGCGGACAGTAGTGGCAGACAAACGGGGTTGCTGCCCGGCCCGGGGAGCAGAGCTCCCTGGATCACTGCACCCTAACGTGTGAAGGTATTGAGCGCGTTCGCTGGGCCCATCTGCTCCGAGAGCGGCAGCGTGAGGGCAGGGGAAGCTGCCTGCAATAGCTTCTTGTCTCTAGCTGCTTATCTGGAACCCACGTCACGGTTGGCAAGCGGTCCAAAACTGAGAAGCGAAAGACACCCAAATGAACCGTAGTCGACTCGAGCACTGCTTTAGCATTTCACTAACGGGCTGCCTCGCTTAAAATCACTTACAACTTCTGTCGCACAGTCAGAGGAAAAGAGCACTCCAGAAGCTACAGATGCGGAAAAATAAACAGTGGCTTAGCTAAAATTGCGTGCAGATACGGGGAGGGTGAAACCCCAGTATTTCTATTATGCATTTCAGGCTCACAGATAATAATAATCTGACTTTCCTTTCCTACCTACTATCTGCATTCTCTTCCACTGCAGGCAATGTTTGGAGAACCCAAATAAGCAACGAGTACCTGATGATGTGCCACTGCAGATGCAGTGGTGGCACTTGCTATTTGCACAGAATTTTCTTTACTGTGTAAAGCTGACATTGTGCTCTTGTAAAAGGAGCCAGAGACCCCATCCCACGCTCCTTCACTTGCATAAGTACACCTATTGGAAGTGTACCTATAGAACTCTACCTATTCTACAGGTAGAATAGATACACTCCTCTGTACTCAAAAGATGTGCTGGATGAACAAGGGGAGAAGGTCCTTTAAAATACTCATTTTGCGTTCCCTGTGAACGCCAGATCCAGCCAATCGCACTCTGTACCGCATGCATTGCAATAAGCTGTAGATCAGCGTTTGGCAGGAGACTTACCCGCAGCCTGCCAAGCTGCCCGGGAGCTGGTAACAAGAGACCTCGTTGCCGCCGGCTAATCCCAACGTGCTTGGGGCCTGTGGACCCCTGTGCGCCGCTCTCCCTGTGAAGCAAGCACTGCTCGAGCCAGGTCGTGAAGTCACTCTCGCTGGCAGCAGCGACCGACACATCTGGCTGCATCTCAAGTCACAGCTGAAAGCCTCTTGGCTGGGGATGTTTTGTACAGCCTCCCGTGGGCTCCCTTTGCAAAGGGCAACCAGGCAGGGTGGAGGCTGATGCTGCTGGTCAGCTGGCTGGCTCCTGGCTGGTGTTCCATGTAGCAGTGGAGGGTTACCTGCCCCAGGGGATCTCAACTTGAGATGTTCAGATTTCAAGTAATAGGTCAATTTAGCGAGCTAGACCCAGAGCTCTGTGCCTGGCAGGGCCTGAGATACTCTTTTGAGCACCACCCTGTCACCAGGAGCTGGCCACCTGCCAGCTCCAAGGTCTCCAGGTTGGGGCTGCAACCTGACTCCAAAAAAAGCCCCAAACCCATGTGACATTCTCATTTTCTGTTTTGCCACTCTGAAACACTGTGTTTGCTCAAAAGGCCAGCTGCACTCAGCCATCACCACCAAACGAAGGCAGCTCAGCAACCCTGTCCACCCCGGCACTCGTGGTATGAGCCTGGCTGGAGACCATGGGTGTGGAGGTGAGAGGAAGAGGTGCACCAGAGGGACCACAGGAGAGACAATCTTCCTTCTGCTTTGCTCTGTGTTCTGTCTTTTCTCCTTTTACTACTTTCATTCCTCCTTTACTTTTTTCTGCTGTTTTCTTCTTCCTCTCTCCTTGGTCATGAGCCCTCCCTTGACTCCCACCAAAGCCAGGTGGGTCCAGCCCCCGACATCCGCAGCCCCCAGCACTGAGCTAAGCTGCATCGTCTGTCAGGGAAGGAGCACCAGCTCCACCACCAAGACTGGTCCCTAATCTCTGCATCTCCGCTTCCCTCCACAGCTTTTTTCCCCACCAGTTGCAAAGGACGCAAGCTGTCTGGGTGAAGTTAGGTTTGGAAACGGCCAGCAGACACCCATGGTGGCAGAGGACACCGTTTTGCTGGGTTGCTGGAGCAGAGCACTGTGGATGCCCGAGCTTTGATGCCAAAGCCATGAGTCCTGTGTAGATACACATGGGCATGGTGAGTCTGACCCTCTTCCCAGCTCTGCCTGGACCCGACGCTCTCCCCTCCGAAGCCAGCATCTCTACTCACGTTGTCACCACGTGCTCTGCCTCCAGCGCTTGCTCAAAACCAAATGGCATTCACAGCGATTCGGTTGGAAGTACCGATATCCTTCACTCCCAGTGTTTCACCATGCAATGGTGAGCAGATACTCTTCAGATATGGTTTACTGCAAGAATTTCTTTAATTAAATCCTCACCAGAAACCCCTCACGTTATCCAGGCGGCTAACGCAGAGGAGGACTCGGTGTTAACCCAACACGCAGCCACCAACAAACACAAATTTGTTGCTAACAGATGTGAAGAAATACTTGGCCGCTGATGCATCCATGACCTTGTCTCGGGCGTTGCAAGGAATGACTGTTTTCCCCTTCCCTGCCACCTTCTCTTCCATCTTTTGGGATGTGAAACAATTAATCATGGAAGTGGGGAAAGTGCCCCTCCTCGCTACCGGAGAGGGGAAGAAAGGAGCTGCGGGATATTTCTAGCCCAAGTAAAAAGCATTGGGACAACAGTCTGGCACCAAGTCGTTCTACAGAAAAATTAGCAATGATCTTCACTGCAACACAAACTGGAGCTGGCTGGATATTTGTCAGGGTTTTGGCATGTGTGGGTTGGGGTTGGTTGGGGTTTATATAAATTAATTTAGAAATGGAATGCAGAGGTCCCTCTTTTATAGTGGCTCAGCTCAGAAAATGCTGATTTGCAGTTTTTGTGAGGATTTAGGTGATAATGCTCCTCTTGCTTTCACTGTAGCAGCCTGTTTCTAGACCACAGACACACCGGTTTGCTTCCTCTTTGCTAGTTTGTGAGGAATATATATCATATATATATATATATGTATGTTTGTATTCCATGCTTGTATTTCAGACCTCCTTTTTTGTCCTCTCCAGCCATCCTTATTGACAGAGTAATAAATATTAGAGCACCTCTTTCCCGTGGATTAGGAGGGCTGCAACTATTTGTTCAAATGCTCAGAATAATCCATTTTTTCACTGCACATAATAGGGGAGGGGAAGAAAAAGCATCATAAACTGCGATGGGTGATCAGGCATGGGAACAGCGTGTACACAAAATGCTTCACAGCGGCTCTGGAATTACACTGTGCTCCTTTCTGAAAGCTTAATTTGTCATTTCAGGATTTTGTATACCAGAGGATCCAGCTGCAGGCTTGAATCATTGTGTTTCCATCAGGGCAGCTCACAGAAATGAGATCTAGGAGGCAAACTGTATACTGGTGTTGCAAGCTATATTGTTTTCTGTAGGCCAGATAAGGATGGGTTTGCCGAAAAAATGTCATTTCAAAACAACATTGTGCCCATAGTTCTGGAAATGCAGCATCAGGTCTGAAATTCTGGAGTCAAGAGCAATATTCTGCTCTTCTCAAGGACCCAAATGTCTCAGGATGCCACAGGCTCGTATCCCTTCCCAGAGGCAGCGCTGCCTTAGTAAGTCCCGTGCTGTGGTTTGGGGCCAGACACAGGAAAACCACCCTAGATCTGCAGGCAGGATTTGCATCACCGATGTATTATGGCTGCAAAGCTTGATGCTGTAAGGAAAGAGTAAGGCAAAGGGACTTACTGAAATCACTGCTTTTCCTTGAAAATGTCATCTCTTGCCTTTATTGCAGGAGAGTTATCCACTGACACATGGAGCTTGGAGAGCACAGGGCATCCAGTGGATAAAACTGACAGAGCTAAAGGAGAAATGAGATATGAAATTAAATAATGGATTATAACACTTGCCTCGTGCCTGTGAGATTTTGGAAAATACGAGACAGGAAAGTGCCTAGCACCAGAAATACCATCAAAAAAGGCTCATGCAAGATTTTATTTTTATGAAGATATGTTTGAAAGGAAGACAAGCAAAGCATGGCTGTAAAACAAATATAATTTTTCACAGTCAAAAAGATTAGTCTTGCTCAATAGTCTACAGCTAAGTGGGAAGAGCTGGTTATTAGGCGACAGTAGAATAAAACCAGAAGAACACTGCAATCTTACAAAAAAAATTGGAGGGATATCAGTTTCGTGTAAAGACAGAAGCTTCTGAGGTCTGAGAGGGGAGGCTTAGGTCAAACCCACAGCCTAGTGAAATGCCTGGTTCAAGGCTAAATTGTAAGGGCTGTCAAGAGACACAAAGCTGGAAAAGAGCCTGCTAAAAAGAGCCCAGTAAGGATGCACCATTGCTGTAGATCACAACTGCAAATCCTGACCAGAAAACCACAGTCGACAGAGCAAATAAATCGCGTCCCAGGGACTGGGGATGCAGAGCCAGAACTGCAATACCCAAGAAAAGATTTGCAAAGCCCAGTGTATTTGCACAAAGGGTTTTCCATCCAGGTGGAATTACGCGTGGGCTTCTGCAACTCTGCTGCGTTTACAAGAGCATGGTAGGGATCCACAGCAACATACCTTGAACGAAAGCCCAAAGGTCCATCCCTGCAGGGAGCAGAGGGCCTCGGTGCAAAAGATGCGGAAGGGAACCGCTCGTGGGGATTTCTCAAGCAGCCAAGGCATCCAGCGAGTGAAAGGTCAGCGTGAGCATGAAGGTCTCTCATAAATTGCACACTCAGTGAGTGGGTCGATAGAGTTTCAATAAAGGCTTGAAAAGAAGATGTAGTCATGCTCATTGCTGAACTCGGCTATCACAGTAGGAAAATCATCTCTATCATTGATAGAAGCAAGCTAGATGTCAGAGGAAAACGAAATGCTGAAGAATGTGTTTCAAGTAATGAGTACCTATTCCAGGGCTGCAAACAGCTTAAGCTTCAGCATTTGGGTTCATCTCCCCCAACTTTCAGGATGTCCAGCATGGAAACCCCCATCTGCACTGCCCATCCAGAGTCTATCGTGGGTTAAGGGAGGAGAACGGGCACCTCTGGGATGCAGTTCATCTCAGCTAGCTTAGAGATCTAGCTGAGATCTAGCTTAGGAGATGAGTCGTATCGTAGAATTGGGTATTTCTTTTCCACCAGATGAAAAAGGAGGCTTTACAACACAGGTATCTACACCTGAGCTGGTTGGTGACCACCATCTGAAACCAGGATGGAGTTCATTTTACCTTACTGAATGAAAATTCTTATCATAGGACAGGAGCTAGCAGGGAAAAAAAATAAAGGGAAGCAGAACTGAAGAAGGCAACCCCGAAATAAAAGCCTAATTCCCAGTAGCAGGTGAAGGCAATGCAGAAAGTGATGCCTTTAAAATAAAACAAAAAAGAGACAGAATAAAAAAAACTCCTAAGCTAATATTTCTGAACACACTGAAGGAAGCCAGATTCACAGGCCAAGGCTGGCACAGGCCTGCTTATGCTGGGAAAATATATATTGATTTTGGATCATTGTTCTTAGAATCCAAAAATAGCATTAATAAAGATTACAAACCAGTAACGGTGTGGTCTCCTGTCTAAAACTCTATCTGCTAGTCATAGCATAACAACTATGTAAACAACAGATAACAAACCACAGCCTGAGTGTTACAAGTTGAAGTGTTTTAGCAGGAAAAAAACTTATTGTGAAGAAACTCCTCTGAGCCCAAAGCGATTTGGCTCAGTCTGGGATCTCCAGCTCACCCACCTCGTGGGAAGCGACGCTCACCGTCCCAGCCCAGCATACAAAAGTAGATCGAGGTGTTTTTCTGGGTGCTGGGGGGGCAATTCAATGCTCCTCTTGCCTCTGAAGGGGTTACAAGAGGAGACCAGACCTGGAAAAGAAACAGGACGGGTTCACCCAGAAATGGGGGAGATGGCAGCTCCGGCTCTCCACGCTGCAGAGTGAGCCCGGCTGGGGCTGGTCTCATTGCACCAGGAGGGGGGGATTGAGGGGGTCAGCACAGGGACATTTGGGGTGCACAGGAGCGAGAAAGCCAGCACCAAGCACAGCCATGTCCCATTGAATTGCTTTTCAAGTCCATTGTTCCTTCCTTCAAGGCAGTGTCCCAGAGCAACCCAGTCAGAGCAGTTCTGGGAACAGTAGGAGTTTGCAGCCAGAGCCAGCAGACAGTGCTTTTCTTCAGCTGGCAGGAATGCTTTTTAATTCATCTCTTACACGAAGATGCATCCAAGTCATTACCCCAGCCAGGCAGCGGCCCCACCACCACCACCTACACGTTCTGCCTTTGTGAAGAAACTGCTACCAACACCTGGGCATCTCCACCTGACGCTGCGGCTGTATCCCCGTGCCCGCGCCGCCCGGGGGAGCAGGGTGGTCCCACAGGGACCAAGCACTCACTGCTGCAGCTGCAGCCCTGCCCGGGTCACCGATGGCTCCTCTGCAGCCAGGGCACTGCAACCTCCGGGGCTTGCTGCAAGCTCGAAGTTCACGTTTGGAAACTGGGAATGTTAAGCCATTGGCAGAGGCATAAGAGAGGATGGAGGAGGGAGAGAGGGATGGAGAAGAGTTTGATGCTGTTCTGAGCACAGTGAAAACTAGAGAAAGAAAAAATAACCCTGCAGATGTAGAAAAGCTGATTTACAGCTGAGCTCGTTGCTAGAGTGGCAGCCACCAACATGTGCTGATGGCAGTAGAAGTCCTCCCACTTTGGCTACATACCAGCTCCTGTATAAACTCATCCCAAGGCTGACAGGCATCCTGGGCTGCCTGTTTCCGTACATTTTATTGCTTCAGCACTTGCAACGGGAACGAATCTGTGTCCCCAGCAGCCAAAAGCCACGCGTAACCCGCAGCCTCACCTCTCCCCGGGGTTCAAGACCCCCTGGACCCCCCGGCTGACCCGCTGATGCTGCCCCAGGCCCCCAGCCCAGCACCCACCTTCACAGCAGCTCCACCAAGTCCCCGCTGCCCCGCAGAGGACAACACCATGACATCCAGGCGGCCTCTTACCTGACCCAGGGCTCTCTTAGGAGGAAGGCTCGGGCTAACCAAGCCCCGGACAGGCATTGCCCAGAGCTCCCCGTACGGGCTGAGCCACCCGCGGAGCTTCCAGCAGAGCAGGGAAATAGCTACAACTTCTGCTAAAACTCCTCCACTACAACTTCTGCTAAAACTCCTCCACAAAGTACTCGAGATGCTAATGGGTTTTAATTTTCCATGAATTTGCAAAAGCAGTATCCTGCAAAGCTGCAGGTGATTGTTCATGCTTCCTCACCTAGTCTAACATTTATTATATTTTTCAAACAGACATCAGTGTTAATTTAGTCTTGATTTTTTTTTTCCCCCCTGAAGCAGGCTATAATTAAATGTCCTTTTCCCAAGACATTTGCTGGGATATAGTGAGGCCAGGGCATTTTAAAAGACATTCAATATAACTAGCATTTCAATTAGTGTAAGTGCATGAAGCAAACATTTAAAAAAACAGCCCAGTCACTTGAACTCATACACACGGGACAGTTTGGTTTTTAATTGACTGGAATTTTTTATTTTTTCAAAGGAGAAGAAGTCTGACTGAGTGGTGGAAGTCCTAGCAAAGTATGCATGTCAACGCATGCTGAATTTCTTTTCATTTTCTCCTCAGAGCTGTAATATATTTTCACTTCCACAGCTAAAGCTTCATGTTGACACTTCATCTCTATGCTGCTGCCCTTACTTGGGGAGATTTTCATATAGGAATTTTCCCACAGAGCAACACTGTTTCACTGAGCAAAGCTGCTTCTCTTTCGGTCCATCACATCAACATGCCCAAGCACGGATTGGCAAAGACACGTGTAATATTTTCAACGACTTACCATTCCTCTTTAAAAGCAATCACAGAGACATATGATATTCTTTTCATTCCCATTTTTCAGGGAACATCTCTTAAAAAAAAAAAGTCTCCTTTGGGGGAGCTATCTGCTGAGAAGGAGGTCATTAAAGCAAGAGTCACATCTTGCTGTAGATCAGTGCAGCATCTCACGCAACAGACCCCTGACCTTGCTCGGGGTGCTGGGCACGAGGAGGCAGCGCTATGCAGCAGCAACAGCCACTGAGCCTTTAATAAGTTGTATCAAATTACCGTAGGAGACATTAAGGAAAGGGACATTTAATTACAGTTCTCTGTTAGAGGGGGAAAAAAAAAGCAACGATCATTTTAATCCATCTCCCACAAGTGCGGAAAAGCAAGAACATCATCCCCGTGCCATTGAAGTCTCCTCTCCGTACCAACGGCGACCGAAGCCGAGGGGCTGGAGAAGTGAAGTGGAAGGCTCGACTTTTCCAACCCAGTATAAAGGCACTTATAACCCAGCACTCGGAGAGGCTGTCCTGCTTCGAGAAAGCCCCCCCTGTTCCCCGTAACACCCGCTGGGTGCTCACCCCGGGGGCAGTGTGTCTGTAAGAGGGGTCCCATGCTCCTGGGCCTGTGTCAGGAGCCACAGGGAGAAATGATGAGCTGAAGGCAAAGAGCCAGGCTTGGGAAAAAGGCAAATCCAAGCTTTCCCTGCAGAAAGCAGAGGCCTGGGGCCTTGTGTGGTAAGAGGGGCACGTCCCCAAAAGGGCGGCTCAAATGCACATGCAAGAGGCTCCTGACCCGGCTGCGGCAGCGTGCGGATACCTCGCCCTGGAGTAACCCAGCCAGGCTGCAGGGAATCGGGCAGGTCTTCGGGCCCTCGTTACCACCAGGACCTGGAGAAACACAGGGGCAGTGCTTGAGAAGCCCGGCATCTGTAGCGCTGTTTCCCTTCCCAATAACACTGTTGCAACACCAAAAAAAAGCATGATTACAAAAGCTAAGAATATTTCTAAAAATAAAGGAAATACCAGTAAATGCCTACATATGAAATGTGGCATTTATCTAACGCTGCCAGTTGAAGTGAACGCTGCGCTGCTCGCTCTGCCATCCCCAGAATCAGCACGGTGCATTTCCAATCGATTTACCCTCATTTTGTACTGGGGTTTGCAAATTCTTCTCCCAGTGCAGAAGATAATTTTTCCACGTTGCTGACGGACGGCAGCAGGCTGACTCTGATAAATCCCACTTGGTCAGAATCGAGTATCTACATGATCATTCTTCCTAACCGACTGGCTGAAACACTGCCGGCACTGCACCAGCACGAGGCAGTTTCAGTAGCTGCATTTATCCTGCCTTTAGCCTCTTCCACAGATCCCAGAGCTTGTCTATTATTTCAGATGCTGGACATGCTTCCCTCAACTAATGTGGAAGGCAGTCCCTCCAGGAGGAGATATTTGAATGCCGTCACCTCTGGGTAGAAAACCGCCTTTAGGAATGCTCAACCTAGAGCCATCATCTGCTCCTGATGGGAAGCAAGCACCTCGCTGCCCTTTTCCCACTTCAACCGGTGGCACTTGGCTTGAGCTGGAACCCAGTGGGTCGCATGGTTGGGCTAAGATTTGCAAGCAATTTAGCAATGTGTTTATTTTCATACAGTCAGTTACTACAGAGACAAGTGTCCTTAACGTGACACTAGGCTGTCTTCTGGGCCTGGCATTTCCTGCCCAACAAGGATACACGGGGGCTTTTGTTAATTAATCCCTGGCCACGCTGAATATTTGCTGACGGGAGCCCTGACCGGGGATCCGGGCTCCTTTTTCCTGGGCATGGAGAAGCGCATCTCCCCTTTTTTTTTTTTTTAATCAAACTCGCAACACGTGGGTACCAGAGATAAACAGGGAAGGAGGAAGAAGATGACAAGTTAAACGCCAAAGCCGATCTGCCCAGCATACTAATGAGGCTCCTCGGTGCAGTGCCGCGCGAGCAGGCGGCAAACCATTTCCCCATCCCTCCCTACGGCAGCGGAGAGGCGGCACGGCAGAGCACTGCGGGGAACGCAGACCCGTTACCAGTGCCCCTTGGTAAAGGGCAACCTCTAGAGAGCTCCTCGCTGCAGGGGGAGGCAGCACACTGGCCCGCTGTGCCCCTCCGTGTCCTCAGGAGGGGATACAGGGACCAGAGCCTCCCCCGTGCCCTTCCCAGAGGAGCCTAAACCCAGGTCCCCACCTCCCAAATTGGTTTTGCCTCGAGATCTTGGTGTCCCCCAGGCCTCGATGGGAAGCGACATTTCTTTTGCTTTTCACACCTGGAGCCTCTTGCCTGGACTTCGCCAATTAGAGACAGAGTTGCAGAGACTGCAGGATTGCTCTCATTTTGTATTTCGTTTTTTCAGTTAGATTAGTTCAGGGATCAGAAAATGAATGAGCTTAGCTCGAGTCCCACAAGCCTGCTTTTCCTCCAGGCAGCTAAACACACTGCTCTGCTTGCTAGACAAACATTTAATCACTTTCTGCACTCGGCATCCTCCGCCATGCTGGGAGATGGGCTCTTGCCAGGTTCCTCAAACAGGCAAAACCACCACACGTGTACACTTATTTCCCATGCAAGCTGTGGCCAAAGCACAAGGACAGACACAAAGGGAGGAAATTGCCTTCTGTAAAAGAGCAACCTTGTCAATAGGATCAGGTTAGACAGGCGCTCTGGATTCCAGAGCATCGTCAATGCAGCTGTAAAGCAGGAGCCTATCTGATAAGGTGACCATCAGTTCATGGCAGGAAACACAGCGAAAGGGAGATTCACTTCCACGCGTTACCGGTGTCAGACACCATGGTTTGAGAGGAGGGCGACAGGAACAATTTCAGTTCTGTAAAGTTTGCCTTTTCATGAGGACAGCAGAAAAGTCACACTACTCAGTTTATCCAAAATGAGACCTCGATGTAGGTGACTCCTCATCTACAACTACCGGGTCTGATAATAGTCTTTAACCCAGCAGAAGGAGATGCAATGAGACATACCAAGCAGAAAAAAAGAAAGATGCTGGGCAAATTAAGGCAGCAAAGGCAACACTATTGAAGCAACTTGCTTAGGGACCTTGTGAATTTATCGTTGCTTGAAGTCAGACCTGGGCATCTTTCCAAGACCTACGGTACAGCTCAAGAATAAATTACAGGTGTGACAGAGCTGATGTTCTGGAAGTGCAGAGATATGATAAAGGCCATGGAAACAGTCACATCAAGCAGAAGTCGGTATGAATAAATTGGCATTCCCTACCCGATGGGAACCGCTGAACTGTGTGGGAGAGGAAAGGGGAGAAAGAGACAATTAGGGCAAGCTCCCACAATTGCCTGCATAGGTGGCTTGTCCTCTTGAGACGTCACCTCCCAAAGAAAGTAGCGCTGCTTGGCTCAGGAGGCTGGATGGGGCCCTTGAGCTAAATACCAACGCTGCTGCCCTCGGAGGAACCGTCTCGCTCCGGTACCAAGCACTAAACACGTGCCCCATGCATGCCATCAGCTCCCACCACCATCCCGCTAACCTGAGCAAACATGGACTGGCTTTGTGGGAACCTCTGCGATGCCCCAGCACAGCTGACGTTGGTGTGTGGAAATCGCCTTGGTACACTAGAAGGCAGCTGCGGGTTTAAAACCCATCCCTGGAGAGACATGAGTGTGGGACAGAGACACCAGAAGACCTAGAGGAGTCCCCGAGGAGCTGCACAACAGCTACAAGTATGGCCAGCCTGAGGGGCTGAACAGGGTTTCGGTGCAGAGGTCATCAGGCAGGTTCTGAGATGGTTGAGGGCTATTAAAGTCCGAGTGGTGGGATAAGCCACACAAAATATGGCTGTGGACCTTTCTGGCCTTCAAAACCTACAAGAATCCATCCCACTTGACCATTTATCACTAGACGAGTGGGTCCTTCATGCCTTCCAGCACAGCTTGTGCCTCCCCCTCATAATATACATATCTAGACATCTCTTTAGGGAAAACCTCCAAATAAATCATTTGTGATTCATAATTTATTCAAGCAGTTCCCAACCCTTTGGACTAGGTATTGCTTGGGTTGTCATCTGACAAGATTAATTTCTTTTTGGAGCCACTGGGAACACCTTCCCCATCCTCTCCTCCTCAGAGCTTTACCGGCTCTGGCAAAGTACAGGCTGGAGGTGCCACCTGGCACCCCAGCATTGAATGCAGGCTGTCGAGAAACAGGTTGTGTAGAGAGACAACCAAACTCAAAGTTTCACAGCAATAAAGGACGTGGCACATCTGTCACTCAGCTCTGCTAATGATTAATTCCATTTGCCGCCTCCTTTCCAGGACTTTGTTGGGAGCTAATTTCCAGCCCTACCAGGCAGCCAGGGCTGAAGCATCTGCCTGTCCACCATCTCCTGCAGAAATAAATCCTGTCAGCTCAGGGCTCCGAGCTGCTCCCTGCGCCTGCAGCGTAGCCTACACTCAGTGCCTCCTGTCCACCCGCCGAGGACTTGCACCGCTGGCCCCTCGCCGTTCCTGCCATCGCTCCTCTGCAGCCTCAGCTTCCCCACCGGACAAGACAAGAGGTGGATTTTTTAAGAGTAGATTTCAGTATCTTCGAAAGGCTGGAGCAATCCGGACTTACACCAAGCTTCCCACAGAAACCACCATTTTTCTTATGAGGTAAGTAGGAGGGAACAAAGAAGAAGTGTGAGGAGACATCCAAGCCCCTTCCTCCTGTAGGGTCTACAGATTCTTCCCAAGCCTCTGCTGCAGGCAACATTTAAGACAGCAGCACGCAGGCACTGCCCAGCTTCCAGCCACAAACACATGGCTTCCAAAGGCTTCTGCGAGCATTAATCAAACACTTCAGGACACACAGTTTCACATACTAATTTACTTAAATGACATGTTACTTTGTCTTCACAACCGAGACACCTCAACAGCTGAACAGAAATCACAAACTGAATCTCACAGGAATAATTAGTATACGAAAAATAAACCAAGCCAAGCTAGAGCCACCCAGGCAGGCAGCCCTTGGGGTCTGTCTATAAAACAACTCATTTAGAATCAAAATAGTCACACGCTGAAGAAATTTGGACAGCATTCTCCAAAGTTTCAGCTATTCTAGGAAAACAACCTGCTATAAAAATCTGTCATGAAAAATGGACCTTGCGATGTGCAGCCAGACCCGACATGGAAAACTGACCAAACCATTCATCCCTCACTCGGGAATGGCCTTAGAGGTGGGAGACCATAGCAGAGGTCCCAAGCCCCACCTCCCCCACAGACTGCGACAGTGCTTCCACTACTCCCAACACAGGTTGGAGGTACATTCTGTTGATTTCTAGACGCCCACACTAGTCTGTAGCTGGAGCACAGCCCAGCCATCTTGTTGATGTGTACATCGAGATATTCATTCAACTTTCCTCTGTGCTTTCATTATCTGTGGTTAGGAGTTTCTAGAAAAACCTGCTACAAATACCATCATTACCAAGGAGTAAGCCAACACCAAGGGCAAAACCCTTCCAACATCAGAGAACTTCGGCTTTCAGGAAGCAAGTGCCCACTGACATCTCTCTCCAGAAGTTTCTTGCAACCAACCAAGGACCCATCCCTCCAGTCCGCCACCCAAACACGCAGCCTCCACCTCCGCAGTGTTCCTCCAACAGGGCCACACTCACAACCACACGCAGCTCCTCGAGTCAGCCCCCTTCCCACCAGCATCAACTTTTCACAGGGCTTGTTCTATGCAAGTCAAAAATAACCCTTTGCCACCAGACAACATCAGCCACAAATCTCTTGTACAACGCCTTATTTGAGTGCACTGCCTGAAATGACACTCGGGGGCCTTTGGTAGCCACATATCGCAAGGACTAGGAAATGCCTTCTTCCTTAGGTATGTAATTGTTCCTCTAAAACTGTGCAACATTAACGAAGGGTTTGACCTCCCAAACACCCACAGGTTGGCAATCCAAGCCCTAACTGGGCGTTATTCTAGGACATACTTAACCATGGGAAGGACACATCCTAACACTTCCCATCTGCAGATACCAACGCTTTCATATTGACACTACTGCTCTCTACCCTGAGCTCACAGGTAAGTTAATGTTGACTTAGCTTTGTCAGAAATTAGCAGAAATTATAGTTTTGCTCCTCCTCTATGAGCAAATTAACAACTCTCCGCAGTGCTGTGAGTCTCCCCAAGAGATGAGCAGTTGTTCAAAGCCTTTAGTAGGTTCTGAATTTTTAAACAAAGATGTATTCTCCTGAGTGTTTACGGGGTATTAAGGGAACATTAAACTTTTTAGTAAAATGTAAAAACATTGAAAACCGTCTCAATTGCTCAGCTTTCATTTATGCAGCACTGTGACCTCTCCATCCCAGGAGGCTGTAGAAACAAGACTGAGTTACTAAATGAAAAAATGCACCTTTACAAGAAAAACAGAGATGGCCCCACTGCCTTTTGGCAACCTTCAAGTGCAAGAACCGCAACAAAAAGGATATAAACCCTCTTCACTTCATTTTACAGATTACTTTCTGTATCAGAGCAGAAGCAAAACATTGCAGATGGACAGCAAACTGGACCACATCCAGGTTTGAAGGCACGGCCCTCTTCGTAACACATATTACTAGTGAAACCCTTGAGATTAACCAGTTTGAGCCAGTAAACAACCATCTCCAGTGGACAAAGTAAAAAGCAGAGTTTCCCTGAATGCAATATAATCCTCTCCTCCAAGTCCTCAAAACAAGTTCACCCACCAACATGGAAGCAATCCAGAGGTGCTAGAAGCTCTCTCAAGTCGATAAAGTACTGCTGAAATCTTGCTGCTTCTCACAGCGTGCTGACGCTTTCCTTTGTTAGCAAGGCACATCTTTCCTTGTCAAGCTTCTGCTTGGCCCCAGACACTAATGAGAGGCTGACGGGTAATCATTTAAAACTGCATTTGCTCTAACGTTATAAAGTTATTTACTATCCACCTGGTCCAACTCTCACTGCAGACTATGTAAAAGCCCCTAACAAGGTGTGGATTAGGCTCCCTACTATTTATTTAGTGCGTATAGCTAGGGTGTCATCCTGAGGGGGACTTGCAGTTTAAAGAATTAATACAGAAATATCTTGGGAAATGCAGCAGAAGTTATGGACTTGTGAATAATTTTTATTTTTATATATGTATATAAAAATTAAGTTTCCTCCTCTGATTGTAAGAGATTTTCTCTGCACCTTGAGAGACAGGCTGGCAGAAGAGGACCGAGTGTATTCCACATTACGGAGGCGGTAGGCAGCTCACCTCTGAGCGCAGTGAAGATGCAAGTCAATTCATAGTTATTTATTACGGATCTTTTTTCTTGAGACTGGATTCTGAACCGCAAATCTGGAGCCCTGGGCAGATCCCAGTACTCACTGCTAACAAGGCACGAAAATAAAACTGGGAGGAAGAGAAGTCACCCATCCATGCCTAGGGCTAAAGGCATTGTTCCCAACAAATTGCTTGACTAGTTTATCTTCCTTGTGCGCATAGCACAATTCTCTTAAATTATTTTTCTGCTGCTAAATCCCACTGTGGTTCTGGGTCACTCATTGAAAGTCAAAGCAAGAGGCTGCTTGTGAGGGGGCACGGACACGGGGCATCGTTTACTTCCCGAGTATGACACGGTGCTGAACCCAGGGCCTCCCGTGATTAACTGCAGAAATTGGAGTCTTTGTACGAACACTTTTAAAGGAGAATTTGATTAAGCTTAGAAGTTATCTTCTCAGAATATTTGTACCAGTGAGACTTGATCGTGCAATGAGGAGAGAACCAACCATGCAGGAAAAGGGAATTAGCTTAAACAGAACATCCAATTAACTGCTTTTGGGTTTAGGTTTGTAGTAGTTGTTTTGAATTTATTTTTTGAAGGCAGAACATTAACTGCACAAGATACTGATCAGAGGTGCAAAGCTACTTTTGGCATCAGAAAAGCTGTCCTGAAAGTTGTATCAGAAAGGCAAAAAATGGTAGGAAGTACAGAAGAATAACATTTTTGGTTTAGTGAATGATGGCAGTTCTACCCTGAGCTATGTCTTCAGGAGAGGTGGGACACAGGGCCCAAAAGTATGGAAGTTGGGTCCAGTGAGCTTCCTTCCCCAGTACAGGGGCATCTCTAGAGTGCTGAAAAGGTACCAAGCCACAGGGGAGCTAGTTCTGTTATCAGAGGCATATTCCAACAAGCAACTAAATTTGGGACCTTCAGGAGGATGTACTTGTTTAGAAGCTCCAGAATTTTCCAACTCTGTCCCAGATTTCCCACTGTATCTCGTGGCAGGAAGCAGGTTTAATGATCCTTCACGAGGAAAGAGCACAGGACAGGAGTGGGGAACCCTTCCTACAGGCAAGCAGGACAGGCAATTCAGTTATGGATGATGGGGACAAGCCTAGAGGACACGCCATGCTGCAGTTTGGGGAAACTCAACATCCAGTAGCTAGTGAAATGAAAATAAACAGAATCCTTCAAGCCAATCTTTCCTATAGGGAGCCCAATTCATCTTACATGATGAAAAAGCAAAAGAAAGGCCAACACAAAATCCCAAAGCCAACGCAGCTGGAATTTCTGGGGATCTGCTGGTTCTCCCATGAATGCCCTTCCCGAGCCTCCTTGCACCAGCAGCGAGGTCCTGGGTCTGGCACTGGGAGGAGGAGCAGTTACTGCATCCCAGTGGCGAGTGGCCCAGCTGGTGCGGGCTGTGGTCCAAGTCAAGCAAGGTGATGGGAGCCAACCAAGGCTTCTTCAGATCAGCTTCTATACCTAGAACAGCACATGCACAATCCAGACCAGAGTGCCACAACACAACTTTCACTTGGCTTAGGGCATCTCTCTTAGCCTTGCCCCTATCCCAGAGCCATTTATCACACCCCGTGGGCAGCAGGCAGAGCATAGCCATGGACCTGACCGCTCCAGGGAGCCCTCCGTTCCCAGCTCCCACCCACATGGCTGTCAGCCAGCAGCTGACATCCTGGTGCAAGTTCAGACTCGAAATGCACAGCCGGCACACCCTTACACACTGATAGCACATCTCTTCATCTTCCGTACCAGAGAGCTGCTTGGCCTCTGCAATGCAAACTACAGAGACAATCAGAGGTAGGTACATCTCCCAGAGCACCCTTCCACCAGAAGCTGTAGTCCTGCCAACAGTACAAATTCCTGCGACTCAACACTACTACTCTTCTGGAGCAAGAGAACCTGCTGGCAGTGAGGGTGGACCTGACTGGCAAACCAGAGCTTGCCGAATACCCTTCTGTACCAAGAAGCTGGGAAGAATCTGCTGCCGTGTGGAGTTCAGCTCAGTAACCATGGCACCTCCTTTGCATACTTTCAGAGTTTGGGATTAATGGAGAGATTTGGCCCCAAACCTGGAAGAATCACCTCACTAAGGTTACGGACAGACTAAAATTCAGCCTAGTTTTCTCTCCCATCAACGCTGCCTTTACCTTAACCCCTGAGCCCCAGGGTGCCATTTACAGAGAACAGCCACAACGCCCAGCCCTTCTCCCACTTGCCCAAGCTCACTGGGTGCCTTCCTGTCGTTTCCATCCGCTCGGGCAGACTGCTCTGGAGGGTGAACCAGCATCAGACAATACCCAGAGGAGCGTTTCAAAGCATTGGTGCGATGGCACCATCTCCTCGCCCAGCACTGCAGTGAGGGGTCTGAGCCCTTGGCCCCTCCTGGGGTTCAGCCCAGGCAGCCACAGCACTGGCATCACTAAAGGCCCAGCTTCCACATCTGAGACGGAGCCCTGGGCTCTGCCTATGACCTGTATGTAATAAAGGAGAGAAATAAGCACTTTCAGGACATATGTTAGATCAGTTTTCAACATCTAATTCAGGATTAAATTAATTACACCCTAGAAAAGCTTATTTCTCTCTAAGGGATTCTGGACAGCAAGCTCAGGCAGCAATATCCATGCCCTGCACCTCATGACTGACTGGTCAGGCACAAGTCTTTCTCTGGCAAACCCATGGCGCCCATTCTTCTGTTTTATTAATTCACCTAATTCTCCTTTCCATCGTGACTTATTCTAAACCTTGAATACACTAGGCAGTGTCAAGAAATCTGGAGCTGCCTAGATCTCCTATTCATCTTTTTCTTTTCGAAATCAGTTCAGTTTTGTCAGTCACACAGTATCATCTTCCATTTTAAAAGCTTATTCAGGTCTCGCTAAGCCATACAGTTGCAGATGCTAAGTGTCAGACAAACTATATCTGCTCCCCCAAAGCGTGCAGATGGGGACAACCTGCTCCCAGGGCACATGCGCATCTTTTATTTCCATCATCTCCCGCACCTTCTCCCGTTCTAGACCACCCAACTAAGTGTCTGTCCAGAACCAGAACAAATGTCTCAGCCTCTCCCTCACCACTGGTGGCGGCTGGAAACACACAGAAGCCAGCACGACGTGCGTCAGTTCTTCTCTCAGTCCCATTTCCCGACTTCCCCAGGGTAAACTCCTTGGCTGACCAACGTTCTTCCCCACCTCAGAAGTCCCTGCCCTTTGCTGCCCTGGTTAGCCCAGGCCTGCAGCCTTTGCCATGCAAGCTTCTCCCCTGTCAGTCGGGGAAACTTCCAGGTGATTTCTCTATCGTTGATAAAAGTTCTGACCTCCTGTACACCACCGTCCTCGAGATTTCCCTTCCTGATGATGTCAGAAAGGAGTTCCCTTAACGTCTGACAGTAATTCTCCCCCCGCACTTCTACAGCAAATGCAAACAATTCCTCTACCACTGCCAGCAGTGGAGTTTGCTGAGTTTTGGGGGGTGGCGTTTGGTTTGGTTTGGTTGCAGGTTGTTTGTTTTTCACATATGCACATGCACATCTTTTTTTACTGTTTGCTAAAGGCAAGACCAGAATTTACATCCGCTCTTCTTAGTTCAAAGACTACTTGGGTGGGCAAGGCAGAGCACGGTGTAGAGGGGAATGAGATGACAGGTTTGATACCCAGTTCTCTCTCAAACATCACACTGTATCTTTCAGACTGGAGGTTGGTTTATGAAATAAAATCCACGCTCATACTGTTATTTCATAAAGCTGATACTTGTGGATTAGATTAAGATCTCGGCACACAAACAGCACCAACACTGAACCCCTCCAGGTCAGCCTGAACTCCAGCTCCTATGCCAAGGGAGAAGCGCTCGGTGCCGCTGTGTTGCTCGTACTCCACAGCTTGCAGAGATGGGAAAGGCCTGGATGAGGCACATGTGTTCTGGAAACTAAAGTGTCCCCATATATACATATTCCCATTTTTAGTTAAGGTCCAAAGCTTAATTAAGGTCAGACTTTGAAGTCTAAACCCCAGTAGCTGCTGGGGTGCTGATGCCTTAAGACTCCGCCACTAGCAGTTATCAGACAGCAATTTGTTTACGTAGGAGACAGGCTGTCAGGAATACAAGGCGCAGCATTTGGACTCCATTCAGCATTAACTCAGCACTGCATTCCCCTCTACAAGTCCATACCATTACTCAGTAGAAATGTAGCACCTGTGTTTTGAAAGCCGGTAGCGTTACCACTCCCTTACCTTTGCTTCTGGACTCCTCAGGAGGTTCCGCAGGTACGTGTTTGGGCAGAGGAGGTGCCCGTTCCCTCACCTGCTTAGGCTCCCCGATCAAAAGGAGGGGAAGTTCCTGCTTTTTTAATCTGTTTCTCCTTGTTTTACTTTGGGGTGGGGGGGCACATGGGCAGGAAGGGCTGCTTTGTATTGAAGGTCAAGGTCAAGTCAAACAACTCCGCTAGGAAAGCGGATCACTACCTCACAACACTGGTATCGTATTCTCCACCACCAGGAAAATTACAAAACAAGGAAACAACTTCAACTCTTAAAAATGCTGCCTGTGCTTCCAAAACCCCCAGCCCATCCCCACCCCCTTGCTTTACAATGCAGAAGGGCACGACTAATTCCTGCGCTCTGTATGCTACAGTACTGGAAACCACCACAGGGCCTTGCTGTATTAGTTCTGCTGCCTTAGCACACGCCAGCAAAGCAGAAAACTGCCTGTCATGTGTCCCGGGTGGACACCCAGGCTCACACAGCACTGCTGGGACCCGACCTGGTGAATGCAGCAGGACAGCACAAAGCCCTTTTCCCCTAACTGCCCTGCGACGTCTCACCTGTGCTTCTGCACTTGGGGCTTGGTTGCACCCAGCACGTGAAGACAGAAAATATCACCTTCCTGAAACTCCCAGGTTCAACCCTAAGATCTCCTGCCATTTTGAGCATCTGTGACAGCAACATGTACACACTGCTAAGCTCGAAGGGCAAGGGTCACAACTTTCACTGCAGGACAAAGATGACATCTTGTGAAGTTGTACGGCCACGTGCTCACCCACCACATGCAGCAGGCAGCGGCTTATTCTTCAAGTCGTCACTACAACAGCGACTAACCTTGTCAGCCAGTCTCCATCCGCACCCCTAGAGCTAGACTCCAGCTCGAACCCCTCCAGACAGTCGGCTGCAGGCGATGCCCGTGCCAGCGGGGCTGCAGTGAGCGCAGCTGCGTGGCCCCACAGATGGAATTTGCCTCACCACCAGAAAAGGAGCAGCCATCTCGCCAGGGCTGCCAGCTTGAACTGCAGCAGGCCACCCCAGCTGCCAGCAGTCAGCTAATGGCTGCTGGGGGTCCCCGAGGCCGGGACCCTGCCCGCCGACGCCAGCAGCAGCCAACCCGCGCTCCACTGACACCCACGCGCAGACGGTGCAGTACGGGGAGGGGACAGTTCTCCTGACCAAAATTTGAAAAGTAGGGAATCAATTACGTTTCCGAACCGTGTTTTATGTCAATAACATTTTACTACACATTTTATAACATCAAAGGCTTGAAAAAATTTTATTTGATGTCAGCAAACATTGGAAATCATAAAAAAATGAATTATGTAGAATTTCACGAAGGAATTTACCCCACTATAATTCCTCAGTACAGTAAAATAATTCAAAACCAAATGTTACTTTTCAGTGGCTAAGCAATTTTATAATGCTATGAACATTCATCACAGTAAGTGTGCTGAATAATAGAAAACAGGCAAAAAAGACATTTAAAATATTACTTACAACAGTTTTATTACAACGTACTTTCTTTAAAATCCCAACAAGTATTTCATCACTTCAAAAGCTATACAGCATTTCCATTATATTTGCAAACTTAACCTTATACATCTTTTAAAATCTTGAAAAAACTTCTTTTAAGCAATCTATAAGCAGTTAACAAAATTGATAAAATCTACATATGGAATACTATACACTCCAGTATAAATTTTATTTTAGGAGAATATGAATGTAAACACTCATTATTATACAACATGCATAGACTATACTGACCTTCCATCTTCTGAACTGTAACTTTCACTGCAATTGTGCTTTACTATCAACAGGAAAAGCTGCATTAATCCCGGGAGTGGCAGAAAGTATTTGCTTTAGGAGCATTGCACAACATCACTAGATTTTGACTTGCTGAAGACAAGCTGAAGCTAATAAAAATCACTCTTCTTTTTTCTTTTTTTGTAAAGAGCAAATATCAGGCCACTCATCGCTGAATGGGCTATGCATATTTTTATATAGATTTGAAAAAAAACGCATTATCAGAAAAATATCCTACGATGTTTTTGCGCTTCACTGACTTGGAGATTGATGTTCACAAATCCAGTGATCAAGTTAGTGTAATGCACTGTTTGGCTCATATTTGGTGTGCAAGAATACCAACAGCATATTAGCGATTTAGAGAGTAAAAACTGAAATTTAAAGTGACAATGAGCGTATTTTAATACATCATGTTTCAGATGTATTTGTACAGGAAAGAAAAATGTTTGTCAGGACATTGCTTTAAGAGAGTAAGAGTTTCACTCTTATATTAACTATTAAAAAAGTGTTCTAGTGGATATTTATGGGGTCTTCCTGGTTGCAAACTTGTAAAAATATATTAAGAATTCATTATCCCCATTGGTATTAAATATATGAAGACACAACCATTGTGGTCGCACTACCAGTTATGGCTACTATGGTCTTAAGCATCTGATTGTACATTGTTGCTATATTGTTAAGCACAACTGAGGCATGTATATTTTTTTCCCTTGGTTATAGGATTATATTACAAAAATTGATCACTGTTTCAAACCAGTTGACACGAATATTCAAGTAACAAGGTTGTTTTAATGGATAAGTGAAAAAAGAAGTTACCTAGCACTTTACACAACTACATAAAAATTAAATAGAACAAATGAAATTTGTTTATGCATATGCAATACACTTTTATATCTTTAAGATCTCTAAAACTTAAACTATCATTTTCTTTAACGATACCATATTTTGCACAATAACTTATACTTAGGAGAAATAATTTCCCATTTTCCACAAAATATATATAATTATGACATTCACATTGATAGTTTAAGAAACGAAATTTAAGTGAATATTCTATCTTATGCAGTTATCTTTGTGGACCCTTCTAATCAGAATGCAACCAGCTGATGTATCTAATGCTTGACCCATTTAAAAAAGAAGAGGGTCTTCACCTAAGGGAGACCAAACCCTTTAAACTTTCAAAAGCTAAAATGATGTTATCGCATTTAAAAAGATAGTTGAAGAGAATGTAAAAAACTAAACGTTTAAAATACTGTGCTATTATATTGTATGTTGTCAACTACAATAATATAGCAGTCAGCTGAAAAGTAATTAAACAACTTTTTTCTTCCTAATATCACGAATATGTGTTTTCCCCTACCCCTTGGGGATGAAGCCAAAACACAACTTTTCTGATAGTAAGATGGACAGATTTGAGGGCAAAAAACGATGAAAAGTCCTCACAGAGAACTTCACGCACCAGCAGAGGCCTCTCCCGGTAAGTTCCACCAGCTGGGATGCGAGCTCACCCAACCCTCTCACACTGGTGAGGACCCGTCCCCGTGCACTGGTACCAGCAGGAGGTTTAATGCTAGTTTAGAGTTTTTCTAACGAGCGGCATTGCTTTATACCAGAACTGCCATCTGAATTCACAGTGCTATTTGCCCATCTTTAATCCTGATTCACACTGGCTAACAACTAGTGTCCTTTCCCACAAGAGACTCCCAATTCCAACTGGCGCAGGACTGAAGGAATGTCTGCAGGGCCACCGCCAGAGCTGCCAGTTCACACCAACAGCTGTGGAGACGCTGCCACAAACTTGGGATTACAGGTTTCCAATACAGAGGACAGGGAATAGCTCCCTTCCATCCTCCCATCACCTCAAAGGATCTCTCTGGAGCTACCAGAACGAAACTGCTCAGAAACAGCGGCAGAGTGCCTGAAACAGGCCCTTTCTGAGCTCCACGCTCTGGCTTGCCCTAAGAAATACTCACCTGCTCCTTCACCTGCGTGCTGTTGCTCGACTTCTGATGTTGAATTACTTTTCCTCACGCAAGGCCCGAGGAGGAGACCACCTCAGCAGCACGTGAGGCCACCTCCCCTGTCTTTCCCTGGGTTGTGTCTGTGCTGCAGGAGGTGCAGCGCAGCTTGGTAGCCAGCTGGCATCAGCCTCTCTCGTTTCGGTTCAGAGAGAGGAGCCATCACAGCACACAGCAGGGCACAGCCCAGCAGCTCAAACACCAGCACCAAGTTCGGGGCTAGGCTCTGAACTGCAGCACCTCGGCTGCAGGCCAGGACACGGACCAGCTCACTTCAGGTGGCGTTAAGAGAGGCTGGTGCCGTACATTGCTGTGTGCCATCTTAGCTTGAACCCTGTGTAGAGGAAGAGAGGCAAGAAGGTCCTTTCTTCCACCTGCAAAGACACCTGGTGATTTCTTCCCACATCATTAAATTAACCATTTTTAAATGCTTTGCGACTAGTGTTATTTTGCAGCTTTCCACTGGACAAGAAGTAATACTGCTGCTGCTAGCTTCTCTGAACAGTCTGCTCGGCAGTCAGCAACTACCTTGTTCAAGGTGCAAAGTCCTCATACAGGACTTTCAAGAACAGCTCCAGTTCAAGCCAGCTAGATAGGCCACAGCACAGGTCATCCGAGCAGAGGGCTGGGGATTTGAAAGCTGCATGCACCAAGTATTTGGAAAAGCACCTCTTAGATTTTTAAATTGCATATTTTGGTTCAGAACATGAAAGCGGTGTGTGCTTCAGAAGGGTTAAAATGGCCAGTGAAATTAATCCGGCTCTCCTCCACCAAACTTCCGAGAGACCAAAAACTACCTGAAGGTTGAATTTGGTGGTCCAACCCTCATCCAGACTTCCAGTGGGAGAAGTAGTTTGATGTCTTTGGCAAACAGCGCTCTGAAGAGGAATGAGACACTGGAACAGAGAGTGACCTATGGTAGCCAAATGTAAAAAGGCACATATTCCAAAAGGAGAGGCACCAGAGAAAGTTGTTTTGACTTAATCCCACAGAGGATCAGGAAAAAGAAAGTTGTGTAGCACTCATTTAACAAGCTACAATGCAAATGCTGAATGCCAGGGGTTAAATAGCATATCAAACAGTTTCAGGTTACATATTCCCTTTTGCACTAAAAGCCGTTAAAATATACAGGAATAAAATGCTCAATTAGGGAGCTTTCTACGAAGCAAGAACACACACATACAGTGGAAATAATTGCACAAACCAGAAGTTTAATGAGTTACATCTACAACCTTGGACCGACCAAACCTTAGAAATAACATTTCCTATTGCTTCGCGATGCTGTTAACATGCCCTGTCATTTCAGAATGAACCTGACGCTACTGGTGTGTGCACAGGCCTCTCCTTTATAGAAAGCTCGCTAATAATAGTGTCATCGTAAGAATACACAGGAAGCAGAGACCACAAGGCCATGCAGCAATAGGTACTTACACCCTACGGACCGAGTATTGTAAGAACTCCTAATGTGTAGAGTTATGGTAGGGCCGCTAAGGATCTCCTTGTTTTGCAGGTTGGTCAAAAGTTACAGACATGTGTTACTGGTTCTAGAAGTCCCCATGCTTAAGCAGGACGCTGATGAAATGGAGAGGTGAGCTACCTGGGTGCTTTTGAAAGAAAGTGGAGGCAGTATGGAGAAATGAGGGGAGATTAAGGCAGATGTAGCACAGGACTGGAAGCGTTTGCCTTTTTTTGGTAATAGCTGCTTGTCCACAGATATGATGCAGATGGCTGTCTGAGGTTTGCTAATACCTGATATCCTGGATAACACAGTAGTCAACACAAATTGTTCTAGGCTACAGCACCTTCTCACGAAGCAGATGCATATCTGACATCAAGAACAGAAGTAGCCTGGAGGGAAGGGGGAGGGGGAAGAAAAAGGAGACGTTTAGTTTAAAAATGAATACACATAGGCTGTCTTGCATCTCCAAACTTCACCCCAGATCCATGGTACTGAAAGTGACAAATTGGACAATCCTGGTAGCTTCCCCTCTTCTGAGCCACAGAGCTTCTGGGATTTGTTGGGAGTGTAAACATACAAGAATTAAGACTGGAGTTGAGACCGCTTTATAATCAGCAGTCTCACCTCCCCCCTTCAAAAACACACACAAAAAAGGAACTGTGGCCACTTGCTATGAAAACACACTGAAGGGGAAAGCCCAGAGTAGTCAGAGGGCTGGCGAAGCTTTTACTAGCCTGGCAGCCAGGCAGACAAGGCATGCCAGGGGAGAAAGCACCCAAGGGACTTCAGTGCAAGGCCAGCAAAGTCTTATCCTGGCTGCTGCTGACCGAGTCCACCTGACTTGACCAGTCGCCTGTGCAAGTGCTCTCAAGAGCAGGCACCAGCCGCATGGTACTGCGCAGCTCAGGAGGGACCAGGAACCCCCCTCCTAGCCCATTTAGATCACTTATGTGATAATCCTGATGACATTGCACTCTGTCCCCTGAACTGCTCAGACAGGCACCCAGTCAGCACCGTGCTTAGGTTACCTCTGAAGGCAGGAGCACCACATTTACAGCCACCCTAACAGGCAATGTCTGCTGTGCTCAGAGAGCATGGTGGCCATTAGATGTCTACTGTGCGACACCCTTATGTCCCTTCCTTGTGCATTTTTATGAAAAGCTGCAGGCTTGGTAGTTAAAATCTCCTCCATGCTGCCAGCACCTTCCTCCTCCCAGCCATGACACATCAGTTCCTACTGTCCAGAACAGGCTTCACCAAGAACCACAAGCCACATTGTGCTAGCATAAGGCATACATGGTATGTCACGGCTGGCAACTCGCTGCCACCCTGCCTGGCTCCTGCCTGTGACAGCCTGGGGCAGGCAGGCTCTGCCCTCATCGCTCATCGTACAGCAGGGCACAGCGAACCGCCTGACTCTCACAATAGCTGCCTTTTCTCTAGGCTTTGCAACTATTCCCACCAGCCTGTTGTTTTGGTCCGTTTCCCACCACTCCGCACGTGCTCAGCTCCAGTCCGGGCACTTTCCATCACTAGTTTGGTGATCACGACTGCTGCTCCACCAGTCATTTCACCAGACCTTGCTGTCATGCCTCCACTCTCCCTCCTCCTCTGCTAACTTGTCTGGGATCCACATTGCTCCAGTATCCATACACTTGGCCACATCTCCAGCACAACTCCAGTTCCCACTGCAACCGTTTTCCTCCTATCTCAAGTGAGAGTCCCCTTTTTTGACTGTAACTTTCAGGAGCAAGGGAGTATTTGAAAGCCGGTAAGAATCTCAGAGGGCTCAGAGAAGAAAAGGTCTGCACTGCCAACAGATACAACTCTACTGGTCACCAGTGACATGAGCCACCTGTCTTTCAAATGGGTGGCTATATACTAGTATACCATAGCTTCTTTGCTCCACCTCTCAATTCTGGAAGAATGGGACAATTCCACTCACACCCTTCTGAGAAGGCAAGTTTTGAAGTTTGGTTTTGCTCATCTGTCATACCTTTGGACCTAGTCCCCACATAAAAGCATCTTTGATTAATACATTATTAGGATTTGTGAAGCAATGAAGTTCTGCTCTCTGAATGCCCGAACAGCAACGTACAAGTGAGCCCGCCATAATCAGGGCAACACAAATACACAGTACACTGAGAAGTCTTTAGTCCATGCAAGACCAAAATTCGCCTTATGCTGTTGACTGTGCTTGCATTTAGAAGATACGGCTTTTGTGCCAAGCTGCCTTATAAAACTAGGCCAAAGGGAGTCCTAGATCAGACATTTTTAACATACAAACCTCTAGTGGGGTTTTTCTTTTGCAACACTGTGTTAATATTACATTTTCATAACTAACTTCCATATTTAAACACTCTACAGTCTCTTACTTAACTTTAAACACACATTGTCTTTGGAGAAGTGTTAACTCCGTGAAGCTCCATCAAGGAGAGGCTGTTTCTAGAATTTCTGTCTTCACAGAAACTGCTGTAAAATCAAGGAAACTTCACCTCTAGGTAATTCCAGAGTGAACAGCTTCACACGCTTGCCTTGTTTATAGCTTTCTTCCCTTCCCCCAAGCGAAACCACTCCATGGTCAGAAATGAAAGAGCAAGCTTTGCCTCAGAAGACTGTACGGTCCCACAAAGCCAAGCCTAGAACAGCTTGGAGAATTGAGTGCAGGGAAAACATCCAAGTGAGATAAAGATGTCTGGGGTTTCAGCAGCAAGAGGCATTAAAATGTCCATATGCTGATGAGATACAGACACTGTCAGAGGACCACAAATTAACTGTTCTCTTTCCGCTGCCATATATGTCTGGAATTCCCAATTCTCAAAATCAGTACTGGAATCTGTATATCCAGAGGAAGTGAAATATGCTGATTGAAGATTGTCAGAAATGGCTTTTGCAAAGAGTATTATATACACATTTATCTGAACTGAGCTCAGATTAGGAATTTTACGTGACTTTTAAAGTGGATTTACCTCATCTTCCTCTTCAGACATTTTAGTGGAATTATCAGGGGATTTTACAGGCTTCTGGCTATTGGTTCCATTTGTCTCCTCTTTGCCATGCTCTGCCTCCCACTCCTGTAGAACTTCATCTATGTTGAAACGACGTCGGTAATTTACAAAAAAGTTTTTCACTTGCACCACAGATTTGTTTCCAATCACATCAGAGATTGCCTGAAAGTCTCGGCCGTATTTCCTGATTGCTAAAATCAACAAATAGAAAAACAAAAGCAATGTGTTATTTCCCCAGAGAACACGAATCAGGCTCAAGTCACAGCATAAGGATCCAAAGCTGAACTTCTGTCAAGGTTTCAAACCTTTCCCAAATTAATCAGGGAGGAGGGGGGTGCATGTGTCTGAACTGGGCAAGAGACACTGCTAAGACTAGCCCTGGAGAAGAGAAGAGAATAGAGGTGTAGTAAAGATGGGAAGAGCCAAATCTACCTGTACTACTTGAGATGTTATATGGGCAAAGAGCATAGCAGTGACTCCAGCAGAGTTTCACTTTCTAAAAGCCTGGAGAAGCAGAGTTTATTTGCAAATACTCATATGGTGCAATTTATACTGCCCCGGGGAGGGGAAGGGGGGATATTGTTTGCTTATTCAATTCCATTCTTTGGGCATTAATACATAGCAATGTCAAAATCCTTCATGAGCCACAGAAGGGAAACACAGCTCTGAAACACAGCAGAGTTTTGATTATCACTAGCTGAAGTACAAACAGACTTGTAGTGCCATACCTTGCACAGCAAGAAGCTGCTCATCTGTGGTCCAACGTGCATTAAATTTCTGAACGGCCTAGACAAAAAAATTAGGTAACTTCATTTACATAAGCAACAACTTTCACTTGTATCTGAGCTCATGAAAACCTCACAAAAACACAAGAAGGATTTAACTGCTAGTCAAACTGTATCATTCCTTTTAGTAGCAACAATGTTTTCAACAAAGAACTGCATATGACATCCCTTCCTCTGACACACACTGCGCCTGTAAGTCACAGTAACACAAAAACATAGGGAATGGTCTGAGCAGATAACTAAGAGCCACACACTTCCCAAGCACCTGCTTGTTTTTATCACGGACACCCTCTGTAATCTTGGTCAAATTATTTCCAGCATGAGGTGCCAGAGTTGAAAGGAAAACAGCAAAAGCACCAAGTGCCAAGAGAAAGATGGGCCATTAACATCCTCTCCTACATTTCTCAGTATTTAGAGCAAAGCAACTACCTCCCTCGCAAGGGCATACAGATACAACACTGACAAAACATGGGATATCTGGGATACCGGTACTTCTGTTAGAAGCCACTTTCACATGTTAAACACTGCTCTTAACTTTCTTCTCATCTTCTATTTCCATACACAACAACAGTGGATATGGCAATGGTCTTGACTCACAATGACAACTAATAGGACATTGGTCCTGCTTTACTGGCAATGCGAATAGCCCTGGTATGTAAACACAGATTAGCATTTACCTTCGCAATAAACGAGGGTCAGAAAATTATCCTACCTCTGGAAGTCTGTATTGTTCTATACCACCTTCAAGTTTTTCTTTGAGTGCGCTGTTTGTCTGTTTGATATTCTGAATCTGAAAGGAAAGTGTCATCCCTTTAAGAAGCACAAAAAAAAAATTCTTTGGACAAGCCTTCTTCCAGCAGCCCCGACAGGAACCCCACAAGCTCAGTATTCTGGTTTTCCTCACAACCTCCCTCTTCCAAAAAGAAACTTTGTTATATTGGAATACAGGAATGCAGAAGCAGGTGTCACATCAGGAGATCCCATTTAATTTATTCCATCCTGTCTGCAAGTTATTTGGAGCAAGAACTGCCCCAACTTCCAGGTGTGTATAAAGCCCAGCATAAGAAGGGCCCTGTTCACAGCAAGTAATGAATCAACAGCTGCTGGAGAGCTCCGCTTCTCCCAGAGCGCCAAGGAAAAGACTTTAGGCCAAAATACCAATTCCATTAAGTTTAATAAAGAGCTTGAGCCAGATGTCTACTTTAAAAGCAGTGAAAATGGTCAGATCTAGGAAACAAACTGATGTAGTAAATCTGTCTTTACTAACAGATATTTGAAAAACACTTGTTTAAAAGGCAGATCCATCAGGGAAGCAAAAGGTACATAGGAAAGTTTGTATGATGCTTAAGACAGACTAAAACAACCATATCTGCCTGTTCCAAAAGTACCATAGGAAAAGGCCAAGGAAACTGCCTGCTGCAGATGGAAATCAGATACTGCTGAAACCAGTGTCATGATGGAAGTTCAGTTAGAACATTAGTAACTCTGAACTGCAAGAAACACTAAGTTCCAACAAATGTTCCTTCAAGCCAGTGCTACGGACTTCTGCTTGCTAGCAGCTTGTCAATTAAGCCATGTAATGACGTGCATTATCACTGTCAGGCTACAAATTCCTGTGAACTTTGCAGACTGTGACAGGTACTACCACCAAAACCAGCAGTTACTCTTGAACTATCCCACCCATACCTGTCGTTTGGTTGAGACTAACTCCATGTCCAGTTGTCTGAGTACAGTGGTAGCAGCTGTCGCGTTGGCGGAAACAGCCTCCACGTCATCTTGGGAAAGGAACATTCCTTTGGGTGGTTTCCTCTTCGCTCTGTTCTTGGCCTGCGTACTGTGCTTCTCCTTCTTCACCTGAGGAACAGTTTCAGCAGGCGGCACCTGGCAAACAGCAGTCATTTTACAAAACTAGATGATCTTTAAAGGTCCCTTCCAGCTCAAACCATTCTGTGATTCTATGACTTTTAGCCATCGTCAAAGGTTGGAGAATGAAAAAGGTAGCTTGCAGACAGGAAAACATTTTTTGCTTTAAGTGGCATGTCGTACCAACACTGTCTTATACAAATCTCTCCTTTCTCCTAGGCAGTTTTCAATGCAGGTTGTCTTCTCTGCCCGTACTCATTTTGGAATGCACATGCCCAGTTTTCCAGCAGTTAAATATTCTGGTTATTTTCAAACACTCCAAAACCTCTCTTCCTGCTTTCATCACCAGGCCTGAACACACCAGTTTAACTGAACACCAGAAGGAAACAGAGTGGAGTTTGGAGACAGGGGAAGAATGCAACTAGAAGAGTTTAGAGACTTGTTTTTCTACATGTCAGGCAGGAGAAGGAATAAACCAAATTTATTTAAAGGCTGAGGACAAAGGAGTGAGGTGACTACAAAGTAATTCTTAGATTGTTATGCAGTTTCTTGGAATTCAAGTTTTGTTGCATAGCACTGATATATCAACTGTTCCATTAAACCAATGCAGTTTTGCCAACAAAGAAAATTCAAGCCTCTTTTGGAAAAGGAAATATTTCACACACCACTAATTACTTTTATGCCTTCTGTCTAAACTAATGAATTAGGCACATACCTCTAACAGATCGACTAGCTAGGACACTACACTACACATCCTTCTAGACCATATCTGATTCTCTAACACCACAACCATTTCGCCCAGAAGTTATTTTCAACAAGCAACTCCTACCCAATATTTATTACCCAGTGGCTGGAGCCTGGCCAAGAACACAGAGTAGAAGGGTGGCAGGGAGAGAAAAAGCAGAGAGGGGAGGCCACAGATCTGAAATCCTCTAGTTGATCACTGCCAGCTTTAAACACATTGGCTTCACTTAGCGCTATCGTTTCCGTCGTAATTTGCAGCTACATGTTGTTTCTACACAGTTTGCGGCATTTGCTTATTAGGGAGCATTAAAACACTTGCATTCAAGTCCCCACGAGGCTGAGCACAAAGCCCCACGTAAGCACGGGGCTCTGCCTCCCAAAGACAGGAGGACCCCAGCACAGCTGCTGGCAGATAAAAGCTTGTACCTTCTTCATGGGCTCAACAGCCAGAGCCACACAGGAGCAGTTATGTGGACAACTGCCTGTTCTCAATTTTTTTCTTCCCTCCTTTAGCACAAAGGACTCTGATGTCTAAGGCAAGCCCAGGACCAAGAAGTAACTATTGCTGTTGCAGAACAGATACCCTATTTCTTCTTGCAGAAGGGAGTGGGGAGCAGGAAAAACCAGACTGGTTTAGCTATGAACAAGTGAGGTAAGCTCTGCGCTCTGCCTCAGAAGCAAGCACTTTGATAACTGAGACAGATAAATTATTCAACATGGATAGACATTTCATATGTACTCCTATTTCATCTACATACAGACTCTCACAGGATCATGCAGTAATGCCTCAACAGGTTCAGGCTGCAGGTTAACCAACACGCAATGCCTGCAGTGCAAATATCCTACAACGTTAAGGAAAAATGAGAACAGTTTCAAACGATTGCTTTACACAGTTCAAAGAATGTGAAGCCCTTTTGTGTTGTGGACAAGAAGCCAGAGCTCCAGCAGAACAGTTTTTGACAGCTCCAAATGCCTCTAGGCCCTGGTGATATTGTGCAGGCTCTGAAAATTTGAATGTCTACCCTGTCTTGGAAACTCTTGCTTTCCTGGCCACACACATCTCTCTAGAACTAAATCAACACATGAAAACCAGAGAGAATTAAAATGCAGAGATTTAGCAGTGCTTCTCTGATTGTTTAGATATTGCCACTGCTATCCAGTGCACTTCAGTCTTACAAACCCCTTACTACAAACAAGGTCCCCTTCTGCAGATTTCATGGTGTAAAAAGAAAAGAACAAGCTATCTCAAACCATGTAAAAGCAGAAGATGACAAGGGAGACATTTCCAGGAACAGGGAAGACGTGGAGAAAGCAACTCTAGTTCGTGACCTCAGTATTATGGAGTCACTACCTGAGGAAACCTGAATAGTTGCACTAACACTGAAAGTACCAAAAAAAAAAAAAAAAAAAA
>Ga0065711_1028559_pt1 | contig 40495 bp, 23 predicted proteins | sample Hoacrofraction12_FD_59098 | JGI IMG/M metagenome (GOLD analysis project Ga0065711, IMG submission 59098) | Hoatzin crop microbial communities from Cojedes, Venezuela - Epithelial fraction 12 v2 (version 2) | ecosystem: Host-associated > Birds > Digestive system > Esophagus > Crop | place... | reverse complement strand
TTTTTTTGGGGGGGGGGGGGGAAGTGCAAATGTGTTAACAAGATTGAACACTTTTTCCATTAATAAACAGCACACAGTCCTTCCTTGGAGCCATTCACTGCAGCTAATTTGTCTTGTTGGGAATGATTTGATGGGCAGTTATCCAACAGAGAAGCCACTGCTGCATCTGGAAGATGTATTGATTCATTCTGACAGCAGCACTGTTCCGCTCAAGAATATGCTGTGATTTTTCAGAGATCAGAGCATCCTCATGCCCATTTTGGCAGCAGAAGTGATGAGCACACTCAGGAGTGGGCGCATGTCTCTGTTGTAGCCACCGAGCATCACTGTGTTGGGGTGCTGAGTGGTCTGCAGAGTGATCCCTGGGATAGTAAGCTGTGCACCGGCAGCAAGGGGGACTCTCCACAGACAAATCCTCTCCCCTAGACAGCCCATTACAAAGCCCAAAAAGACACAGTTGGTACAAATGACCCTCATTTGTCTCTTCCCTGGAGCTGGACACCGTGCACTGACCAGAGAAAACTGCAACCCTGGTCCTGGTTGCAGCAGGTGCTGGGACACGGGTTTGTAGCACTCATCTAAGCCAAGACAGTCTGCAGGGCAGCCCTGGATGCCTCACCTCGACACCTCTGTGCTGCTCAGATCCTCATGACCAAAGCGTGGTCTTTGGATGCTTGCGCAAGTCCTTGTGGCCGTGAAGGTGGACTCTTCGGAGCCTGTGGCTATAACCAGTGAGCTCCTGGCCACGAGGTGGAACCCAAGCCATGCCTGTCCTCACAAAATCTCACTGCCAGTGGCTCCTCTCAGAAACTCGCAGGCAACTCAGCGCTCCTCTTTCATGGGTTTTACCCTTTTGGGGTTGTTTTCACTGGACAGGCTGCACTCAGTAATTGCTGTCCTGTTCAACGAGACGCCAGGCTGACAGCACAAGGGGAACAGCCCAAGGGAAAGCATTTGAAGACAAGCAGCAAGACAGAGACTTCTAAAACCGATTTCTCAAAACAGACGTTCGAAGAGGAAACTGTGAGCATGTGGTGGCTGCAGTGTGGAAGGAGTAGCATGAATGAATTTCACTGACTTTGGCCCATATTAGAGTAATACGAGCAAAGTAACAATTAAGCCCTGGCAGCTATCAGTGCCAAATACTGTAGGACTTCTTGGGGGAAATAGCAGGGACCTGCTGAGTTTGGTCTAAAAAGGTCTCAGTCATAAAGTCAATATCCAGCTTTCCTGGGCTGGATTGCTATCTCATACTCAGCATATTCCTCCCCAACATTATTAATTATTAAAATTGAATATTGTTTTTATTTGACTTCAAACTAAATTCTTCACTGTGATATTTTCTCACTAGACACTCCTAAGTTTCTGGTTTGGAACTTCACTGGTTAATGCTGGGAAGCAGTGATGGTCATTAATACTGGCTTTTCTTTTCTACAAAATGATTTTTTGCACTTCAAAATTTTACAAAAGATCTGGAGGTGTTTGTGAAATATGTGGTTTTATAGTAGCCTAAACAGAATTGTGTTGTGTTTTTTTCTTTTTTTCCCTGTGGCCTATTAAAACCTTGGAAACTTGGGGGAGGGCAGGGGGGGGATATATATACTTTTCAACATTTCTCCTAGGAATAAGAAAGACACCACCACCACCCCCTCACCTCACTTCACCCTCTCTCTGCCCCCACCCCCACCCCCAGCAGGATGAGGATGCAAACAGCTGTTGCTGTTTATGGTCTAGGATTGTGCAGGCTCCCCCTGGAGAAGGTATGTACGCAGTAAGTAGCTCATACACTTGGGACCCCCATAGCTCTGCTGCTGCTGCAGCTCTTTTGCCTTTGCTTCCCTGCCGGGACCAGCAATGATGTGCTTTCTTCCCCCCAGAGAAGAAGCCCAGAGTCAGCCCCTGAGGATCATACATGGTTAAAACTCTATGCCTTGTTGACTCATGCACCAAAAATAATTTCTTAATATCTTTGTATTCCTTAACCTACTGTTTCTTCTCATTACTGGCACTGAAAGTACATCTGTGATCTCTGCTGAAAACCCTGACTACTTGGGATGCACTGTGGGTTCAGTGCTTAATGTCACAAGATCTTTATAATATTTATATACTTAACTTTAATGCTTGGTCTTGTTTATTTGTAGTTGTTTCTTGTCACTGAGGTGTCAGGATCTGAACTAATTTCTTTCATGGCTTAACATCCTAAATGTGTGAGCATCTTGCACCATCCTGCGTCAGATGCCGTAACCCAGATCTAATGGCTGTCTGCTGGTTGGAGAGTGGAGTACTAGCAGGTTTCACTGGCAAATGCCAAAGTGTTTTGCTTCAACATCAAAAGCTGTGAATCTTGTTTTCTTGTACTTTTTAAAAAAAATTTTCCAAAGCAGTGTTTGCCATTCAGATTTGACCTAATTAGAAGGTTAAGCAACTTTAAACTAAATGTTTCCTTTCCAGCCCAGTGAAAACTTTTTAACTGATCTAAATTTGATTAGATTGTGTTTTCATTCTTCTTGCAAGCAAGCTGGCTGTATTGAACTTGCCTGTCCTCCTCTCCCCTGGAAGAAAGTGTATGTCTTGAAACCAAATTGACTGGAAAGTGTGGTGTTTTCCTGGCTCCACTTGCCTCGCAGGTAATTTCTCATGAGTTGCCTTTCACTTCCTGAGATGCAAAGAGACCAAGAGCAGTATTAGGGCTCTGACAGCTGAGCCCTGTCACCTTAGAGCAGCTTTGCCACCTCCAGCTGCCCACCGCTCCCTCTGCTAGAGGTTACGCCTCTCTAGGAGAGACAGCAGAGCCAGATGTGTGTCACCTTGTCACATTTGGCTCACCAGATTGCACCTCTAACTCCAGCCTCCCACTGGAGAGGGTCTGTGGCAGCGGGGGGATTAGCGCATGTTCACTTCTGCAGCACTTGTACCAGGGCAGCAGTTTTTGACAGTGTGTTAGGGCAAATGTGATTTCAATACCCTTCCTAAATGAGAACCCCTGGTGCTTCTGTACTGTTTATGTCAGTGCTACTGAAATACTTTGTGCTGTACTTTTAGCTTGTTTTCTTCCACCAGCCAGCTGCATACCGATATGAGTGACAGACAAAAGACAGTTATAAATGAATTTTTTATAATGGCAAAAAGATTCAGGAAGCTACAGGAAAAGGGTTTGGATGTTGGAAAGAATTAAATGAGTATGCAGAAGGGTAACAGATTTACATGGAGATGTTTTTTATGTGTAAAATCACTCATCTCCACAGATATCAGTTGCTGAGAGCTTCATTCCTCTCAGTAACTAGCACCAGTGTCACCATCTGCTCCCTGGTGTTGCCATTGCACAACAGCCTTGCTGTTCTCATCCTTCCAGAAAGTCAATTGCTTGAAATACGTTTTTCAAAAGCCATTCTACTACTTTTCAAATGCAGTCCAAAAAGAAGTGCATAGGAGTCAAAAGTTTTAGCAGGAGTGGTGAGAAAACATAGATAACATACTAGACTGCTGCAGGAGATAGAAAAGTCAGAAGTAGCCCCAACCAGTCCAGGCAATGTTTTTCTCCCCCCGTGGACTGAATTTATTTACACTCTTCTGTGCTTATGTAGAGTCGAACTAGAGCAGCTGAGCCACCCAGTGTGGTCATTCACCCTCTGCAATCAGCTAAACCAGGTTTTGTGGAAAATGGACGTTCATTTCAGCTGCTTTGTGAATGCAATACCTGAACTCAACACTTGCCTGCACAGAACCTGGGCACCATCCTCCAGCCCTTTCTGCATCACTCTTCCTAGCTGTATTCTCACGTTCGGCACCAATCTGAGATTCATTCACAGTCCTAAGGTGTGGGTGGGAGGTTTGCTGGGAAGTTGTGAATGGCCCCACTGCAGTCTTGGGTTTATGGCTTATGAAGACATCAAATAATTTCGATTTCTGTTTTCCTAGGGCAAAATACTTGCAATATTTCTCTACCAGCAGCTTCCGTGCCTTTGGAGTAAACTTGAAGATATTTCTTTTAAGAAACATAGAGTTTACTTTGCTGCTAACACAGTTGTCACAATGTGCTAACATTGCCTAGCTAAGAAAGACCTGAGCTAGGAAAAGTTATTTTGAAGGCCAAATGTTTATTAGTTATCAAATAAATAAGGGAAAAAAAAACCCTGTAAGGTTGCTGAACAAAGGAAGAGTCTGACTGTGTTCAGGTCTGAAGTTCTCTTGAAACAGCACTTCTGTGGCCCAAATTTTCAGCTTTTAGAAGAGCAAAGTAACAGCCTGACTGAAGGCTCTGAAAAAGCAGAATGAACCTTCAGTATGGCTGTAACAATAAACTGGGGAAAGGGAAGGGGATGTGTGGCCTTAGACACTCGGAAATGGGTCCATTATTACCTGATCACTGACAGAGAACTAGCTCTGCCAAGAAGTCCACCTTTATCACCCCAAAGTTTGTTTTTCTCCTTTCTAGAAAGGAGATGATGATGTGAAATTTTCTGGTTTGTTTTGTGGCAAACTGAACTTCTTATACCCATTTTGATGATATAAAAAACATGAGTTGTTCTCTAAATTACTACTTTAAAGAGAGATTTTTTTTTTTCCTTTTAAAAGTGCTTTTGCCTATAGAGTGAAAGAAAGAAGACATCTGCTTGACAGCGAGATATTGTTGAGAGCACCTGCTCCTGCTATAAATAATGTTGCAATAGTCTGCGGAAAATGGGAGGTTTTTTAGCATGTTAGACTGGAAAAGGCTCATTAAGGAAGATTGCACAGGCTGTGGAAGCAGGAGGTATTGGGTCAGACTATGTCAGGAAGATACGGGATTTGGACTGGGCTAAGAAAACCTCTTCTGTGTTGAGCTACTGACTTTAAGAAAAAATATGCTGGTCCCACTGGATTTGAGATGGAGCTGTATCTAGCTTTTAGTTCCCACTGTTTGTTTTCTAAATCTCTAGAATTAGAAAGTATGAAAAACCTCTTTTTTTGTTTGTTTTTTTCTAGTAAGAATGTAATATATTATTCAGTTTGAATCAAACAAAATCATACTTCTACAAACTTTCAAAGCAATGATCCCTGGATAATTGTTAGGCCGTCAGTTTGCATGTCCAGAACCAGAGAGAAGAGTAGCCAGATTAATGCGATTACACTTTCAGCGAGACACACTATATGATTTAGTTCTAACAGTAGATATTCATCTTTGTGATAGGGCAATGTTTAGTAGCAATACAGGCAATAACCTGTCCTATGTTGCATCAGTAAGTCTGGGGGTGTTGTACTCGAAAACGAAGTTGTGCTCACTTTGTACTGGCTCTGAATCACCACGGCTTTATGATACACTGTTTTTGTTGTACCAGAAGTACCACAGATTGATCAAGAAATTACTGGGACTGGAAGCCTTGAATTTCCAATCCATACATGTAGCGCCAAGAGAATTTTCTTCGGATTCAGCACCGCAATTTGGCACAACAACAAACCACAGGGAGAAAACAATTCGCTGATAAAAAAGTCTGAATTTCTCAGCAGCGTCCCAGCTAATATTGCCTGAAAACGCTGTTGCACTGTAAACAGACTCATTGTGTTGGCTGTCTCATCTGGAAACACCCATTTCACAGTAATTACACAATTAACAGATATATTCTGATATAACTCTGTTTGGAATATTTAACTTTTATTTTTTCTAATAAAATTTCCTTTCTTAAAATTGGTCGAATGTGTTTTAAATCACATAGTGCCTTCCAGGATGGAAACGGTACCCCAAAACCTGGTACCACTGTGTTCCTCTCTGCACCACAAGCATCTCTGTCTTTCTCTCCCTGCTGCGAGCAATCGCTGTGTGCACCTGGGAGGCCTCAGCTGGCCAGATTTACAGTCTGTTTGAACCAGAGTGATTCAGGGCAGTCTGCTCATTAACACTTAATTTCTCCTTCACTTGCCCAAGGCTTGCTCTGGTGTAATTCCAGCAGCAGTGATGCAGTCAGTCCCCAGCACGGCTCACAGTGCATTAAAGTGCTGGACCATGCCCCCCCTCCACAATCCCCGCCAGCCCCACTCATCAGGGCTGAGTCATTGGCTGAACTTTCGGTATTTTTTTGTCAGCATCAAGTTTTGATGTTATTTTTAAAATAATTATTTTAGCTGCTACTTAAAGCACACTATTTTCGTTTGAAGACAGTCAGGGAACACTCACGTATCTTTTTCTGCTGTTCATCCTGGAGAACTTCAATTCTCGGGTGAAATTAATGCATGGAAAGGTCAGCAGAATATGGCCATGGACTGAGACAGCATGGCTCCAGGAAACATGTCTTGCCTAAAGATTTTGATAGCAGAACTATGCAGAAACTTGCAAATGTTTTCTCTAAGGATGACTGGTGTTGTTCCCCAACTTTTCTGGTTTGTTGGGGGTTTTTTTCTGTTGTTGTTCTTTTGTTTGACTTTTTTATTTTTCCTGAAGTTGGATAGGCTCTTGCGAAACAAGTAAGATCTGTAAAAGAATAGAAAAATTTGCCAGTGCTTTTGTTAGGGCACCATCAGGTATCTTGAGATAGTTCTTGCTTCTCTGGAGTGTAGTGTCTGGATACAGAAACTGAAAGAAACACTGTTCATTTGCATCACAGATGAAAACGGGGACATAGCCAAATCCTCACTGGTATGTCCACTTTCTGGCCAGGGAAAGGATAAACAGGGGGGTAGACATCCTCTGTGCCCCCTCCATCCCATGATCTCCGAGGAGACTGCGAAAGTGGACAGTGTTAACCATGTACTTACTGGGCAAGCAACAATTTCCTGCTGAATCCTATACCTGAGTCATTGCCATTACAAAAGCATCTTTCTTCCTGGGTTTTCCATGGTAAGAAACAGCTGTTCAAAAAACCCTGCAGCTCGTTACCTCCCCAAGGACAAGGGTCCTTGGCATTCTGCTATGACTTGTAGAGCTGGTCCTTTACTCTTCAGGACTTTCAACAGTGTTTGATGAATGAGCTGAATAGAGCCAGCTGAGTGAAAATCAGACAAAAATAACAAGACTAACCCTGGGAGTTTAATCGGTTTGGTCCGCGGGTTTTCAGATCACTTGGATTTGAGTTGCTTTGTTTGCTGTCCTACCAGATCAAGTCAACATCAAGTGAGAGAGAACACTTAAGCCCCAAGGTTATGAGTGGGTATAACTAGATCAGATCAATAAAAAGAACTATTATGTTTTTCTTTCCTTTTCTTTCTAAAGCCGACACTTTTCAGACTTCTCTGCAATCTAGAAATTCCAAGATAAATCAGTTGCTTGGTAAAATTGTCATTTCAGCACAAGGAGATCAAATCTATGCTTTTCACAGACCTTTTCTGTTTCAGAAAGTGTTGCTAGGAAGCTCACAATCCCTTAACTTGTTAGCTACTTAATGTATCAGATTCATACCATACCATAGTTAGTGTTTAGACATGAAAGTAGATTTGTAAACCATTAAAAAAAAATCCATGACTGAAATTACAACCTTTTCTACTCTGATATTGCTGTCCACAGAAGGTCTTCTGAAACACTATTACAATTTTAATTGAGAGTGTACGTATGCCTTCTATTAATACGTAAGGGGGTGATTAACAGGCAGCAGTTTCTAAATTGCAACAATTACAGAAGAGCTATTAAAAGCTAAAGGCTATAAAAATGAAAATTATAGAGTTTTGAGAAAGACAAGCTACGTTATAAAGTTGAAATTATTTTTTTCTTCTAAAAAAGGAAAGTGACAGGGAAAATCTGATAAGCATCCAACTGCATGAAAGGTTATCTTTACATGGGCAGTGATCTGTGCTTCTCCATGTTCACAAACATGGAACTTCATCTGAAGCCAAAAAGATTTAACTGAGTTATTAAGAAAAAAACCTGACTAAGGAAAGCCATGGTTTAGACAATGTCAAGGAACATTTGGGATTCTTCAGTATCAGAGGTTTTGAAGAATAATTAAATACTCCAGTTATTCCCGATAGCTGTTCCTGGTTATGCTTTAGGTTGGTGATTATGCTTTTAAGCTGTATTTTGAGGCCTCTTTGCAAGCCTATGTGTCTCTTGTAGGACAGAAGTAATTTTAGGCTGAACTAAGTCAAGCCCTCGGAGGACTGATGTGCTGGAATAGATATCTAGAAGGGTGCCCACATCAGAAGCAAAAAGAGCCTTGTAAGGTAAGATTGCCTGCTGTGAAAACAAGTCTTTAGCAAAGAATGCCCAAGGACGAGACACCTGTTGAAGGAAGGCTGCAAAGGACCTGTCAGTCTCTGGGCTGAACTACTTAGATTAATAATGTGAGCCTAAGTACTAGGTAAACTCTTTGTTTCATTTCTTTTTTTTTCTGTAAAGCTTTTTATACAGTATTGCCTTCATGGATTTAGTAAAGAAATACTTTTAATGCTTTTGGATCAACTTCCTCACCCAAGTTCCTGTCCTGAGATCTAGTAACACAGGGCTCAGAGAAGAAAAGAAAATTCTGCCTTGTAGCAAGGACATGGGCAGTTCAGACGAATCCCAGCCTTCTTCACAGGGCTTGTGACAATGTGAAATTGTGTTTCAGTGCAAAACAGACCTGGCAGCTGCAGCAGAGCTTTTGAAAAATATTCAGAGAAAATAAATCTCTCTGGTAGGTGGCTAAGCAAGTAGCAAATTATAAAGATTTGAAATGATAAAATACTTAGAAAATTTAATATAGTGGACAATTCACCAAGGCAACAAGATGAACTCTGTTTATCCACAGATAAACTCTGTTTATCCACAGACTATGGCAGTGACTGTAGTTGTGCAGGATCCCTCACAGGAACTGCCAGCTCTTTTATATCTTCCTGCAGAAGTGGAGCTACCAATGTGGCTTCATTTGCACTGGCATTTCTTTCATTTAAAAATTTTTCTCTTGCCAGTGCAATGAAGAGCCATATGGAACGTACCCCATAGGGGTGAGTGAATTATTTTGTCTGTCAAAATTATTGTCCGTCTTCTAATTTTCCGTATTAGTTAACCAATGCTTGGCAATAGACTCTTCCAACTCACATGGCCTGTTGTCTGACCATGATCACATCCAAAATCTTGTGAAGGTTTGCGCTCTCCAGTCCTCTGAGGATGCTCAGGTCTTGACAGCTTGTCAGTTGTGTCACATGTCACTTCTGAAGATGGTATGTATGTCACCTTTGTGGTACTTCAGGAAGAAGGAACCAAGCCTGCATTTCCCAGAAACAAGGTACATACTTTTGCTCTAGAATTCATTTCAACCTTTTTTTGAGACTTTGCATTACTTTCCCTGTAGCATAGGAACAGGCCTGAAAGCTGAGAAATATCTAGGAGATAAATATTAGTCAAATATTGCTTATTTGCAAGATGGACTACGTCTTTCCCACCCACCTCTAGTTCAGAGAGAACAGTCAGGTCTTGCTATATTTATATATTAGACGTTTGTGTGTGGAATAAAAGCATCAGAGCTAATTGGCATTTTGCAGATCATACTATTAAAGTGGCTTTCTGTGCCTGAACTATTATACAATACATTCCCTTCGTAACCTGAACTCTAAATTTTCCAGTCTAGTTTTTACAGTAAAAATAATGAACTGAATCATACCAGCTCCTACTACAATCATCACCACAGAAGGAGAAGGTCAATGTTGATTTTCTTGAAATGAACCCATTAAAACCAACCCCAAAGAGGTTACATGTGTTTGAAGAGAGCTTAACACACTGCTAATAGAGTGAGGCTAAGTGGAATGAAAGGCTATTGAAAGACACTTAAGCAACTCAAATGAAATAAATATTCCTAGGAAAGCCTTGATTTTCTGCAGCATGTGGGATACAAATTCATTGAAGAGCCACTGGATGTCACATTAAAGTAATCTGATTGTGCAATCACTTGAAAGCAACCAGTCTCAATAAATAAATCTACAGATATCCCATGAAGTGAACAAGAAAGCATATGCCTGTTGAATCAGAAATAAAAAACTACTAAAATCCTATTTTAAAATCTCTTCCTCCATCCAGTAATTATTGGACGCCACATGAAGGTGAAAAACTCCTTGAATAAAAGATCCAGCACTGAAGATCATTGCAATTTGTCATGCATGGAGATAGGATCCTTTATGAAAAGTTCTTATGAAATACAGCAGAAGGTCAAATGACCCACCTTGAAGTAGAAGTCACCAAAGCAAGTTTTTATTGCTTATAACTACCTGGATGATAAACTAAGATGATTCATCTTTAACTGCAGAATTGCAACACTATGAATTTGTTTAATGTCCTTTGAACATCTCATTAACAGCTTTTCAGGAGCATGCAAAAAATTATTTCCCCTCATAAAAGCAATAATTAACAAACCCAAAATTGTGGTATTCCATCCAAAAAGGGTAACTCCAAGAAAAGCATACCTAATGAAAGCTGCACTCCAATAAATCTGTGTCCTTTCCCCCCTGGTTCCCCATTCACGTGATGATAACCCCAGCTCTTCCTATGAATCCTGTCCGGAATAACCGCTGTGGGCCAGCTGCATACTGGAGCTTTGTCTGAGCCAATCAGTCAGGATCCATGCTCGTGGACAGCAAAATGGGCAAAAAAAGCCATGCATTTTTTCCTTCAGTGAGACCAATAACTGGACTCTCTTCTGTTCAGCTGCTAATTCTGTCAAACACATGCGATCTCAAATACTTTTTCAGACTTTGAAATGTGGTTGAAATCACTGAATTAAAATTTACTGGAGTGGGAACAGACAGTCAGTGACAAATCCATTTCCTTTTTGAATCCAGACTAAAATATGCAACTGTGTAATTATTCAATGTGTTAACATCATTCAAACTCTGCAATGCTTGACTCAATTTCCATCCCTGGTCCTCTAACTGTAGGAAAAAATGAGAATGCTCTCAGGACAGTCAGCTGGAACCATCCACGTGGGCTCGATCCATCCCTCAATCTGGGCACACTCATCTTGACTGCCTGGCTGGGATGCAGGGGAGCAGGCAATCAGTGCCTCCGCCCTCAACAGCACCCATGTGCTCGCTCATCTTACAAAACTTGGCAATCACTGAACAAGGACAAGGAGATGGTTTGTGCAACTGTCCCACTGAAAGCCCTGAAACAGTATGTTGCTAAATAAGTATCAGCAATAATCTTTGTTTTCTAGGAAGCCAGAATGCGACAAAATCTATGCATCAGGAAGCCAGTCAGTCATGGAGGGAGGACAGGGGTTTGTCTCAGCTTGGGCCTGCATTGCTCCTTTTGTTGCATGTGAAAGGTTATAAAGCATTAATCTGGGCTTCTTGTTACACTTGCAATGCTTTCTTTGCTCTGCATGCAGCAGTGTGCCAAGACCCTCGGTCCGTTTTTCAGGGAGGCCTGTTAGAGTTCAGGCCCCATCTTCATCTCATTTTGTGACATTTCCCCATGGTCTGGCCCTCTGTGGAAACAAATCACCAATCTGGGAACTTGTTTATGGTGCTTTTCTCACAGTATCAATTCACAAGGCTGAAATTCATTCCCAGAGATTTTATGAACATTGTGAGAGGTGATTACTTAGACTGACCTAGACAGAAAATTCAAATAGGACCAAAGTGTGTAACATCCTTATTTCCTATCTTTTCTGATGCCACTTCTAAAAATTGCTGGAATATTTTTCTTACAAGACTGTAATCTTTATTTTTACTTCTTTTCCCTTCTCCTTCTCTCTATAATTAGGTATAATTTTGGGGGTGGGAGTTAAACAATATCTGTAATGACAGCTAGTAGTCATTAATTTTTTTTTGTAGTTTTCATATGAAAAAAACATTTTATGTTCACAAAGACATTAATTCCAAAGTCCATAGGGATGTGTACTGGACATGTCACTTAGGGACATACTGAAAAAATGCACCAGTATCTCGAATGTCAGTACTGAAACCCCCTGGCTTGGTGGGAGAGAGTTATCACAGCAAAGCAAATCCTCCACCAGCAGCACATGCTGTGAGGTTGCTGAATCTCTACAGGTACAGTAAAACCCTCATTCCTGCAAAGTATCAACACGTGGACATATGCAGATAAATGTAGCTAGTCAATGTTATCTGAGATGCTGTAGCATATCCTCTGGTGTACCTCACCAGGAAAATCTATATGCCTGCCTAGTGGCCTCAAAGGCTGCTAGTTGCTCTGATACTATGCTAATGAGTGCTGTGCTGAGAATCGTGGGGATGTTTGAAATAAGCCCCATTTCCTTCTGATTGCACAAATGTGCCATTTCACAAATGTCTCCTGCAAAATAGCCCCATTTTGAAATACTGGATGATGAGCTGTCTGCTAAATGGCCCAAATAGCCACTAGGTATCCTGTCAAGCATTTGACAACTTTGAAACATATTCTTTGAAGGGTAGCAGAGCTGGCACCCTTGCTCCATGTAAAAGAACATGGTCCTGAAGAAGCAGAAGGTTGCTAGTACTAACTGATGAAGCATGGCTGCCTTTGTGCTACCCTCTTCAGATTATCTTCAGTCCGTGCACTGCTCCCTCTTGCAGTTCAGATGGTCACAAGGTGGGAGAATCGAAGTTGTGCCCCAAAACCTTAAGTAAAATACCACTTTGTTCAGACAAAATTAAAGAATACTTGAAGAAAAACTGTGGCACGGTTCCTTTTTTTTTTTTTTGAGAAAACAGACATTCCCTTTTTTTGCATGAATTGGAGTGGAAAAGTGAGACCTACATTCTTGGAGACCATTAGGAAAGCAAATATTTGCAATGTTTGCTTGCAGACAGGCTGTAGAGCTCTCTGCCCCAGAGTTACAAAGCACATAACATCACACTGCGTAGCTCAGAGGGCCTCATGTCTGAGCAATGGGATTTTCCAGGCCTTAGTTTTATGGATACAGAAATATTATCTTCTGAAATATTATCTTTTGTTTATCACATTGTCTCCACCAGAGGGAGAAATTCACTGAAGAGCAATGGTCCTTATTGATGGGATTATATGAGATGGAGGCACTGTGCCTAAAAGTATTTTCTACGATAAGCAACTAACAGATTTCAGAGGCAAAGTGTTTGCAAAGACCTAGTTTCCAAAAAGCTCTCACATTTCCTCTTCCCTGTATGTGTTGCACGATTAATTTTTCTTTTTTTCCCCAGAAAATTCAGGAGATTCATTCTTCACACAAAGCTGAGGAACAATTAAATTAGCCAATGTGGACTGAGGATGGGTTGGCATTTTGCTGACTTTTACCAGCATTTGTTTTGCCTCTTCAGAACTTCATCACAGCAGTTCCACCATCTTTCCTGGTAAACTCTCCAGGGCTTGCTATTCCCCCTGCTCGGATATTGCCTTGTGGTATTACAGAGTGGCAGGAATGGAAAGAAATGGATGCTGTTTCTAACTGGAGTTTAAAGGCATTAATTACCTCTATTTTTCTACCATGGCAGAAGGTTATTACTGTCTTGTAGACAGTACTGAATTTCTAATAGGTCGTTTCTCTTCATTGCCTACTTTCTGCTTGTCTTTAAATAATAACATCAGTGCCCTTTTTAGAATTCAACCACTTCACCATTAGGTAGTAAACAAACTACTTCTCCTGTGGGCATGCTGATCTGCATTTCCAAGACACATTGATAACAAACAATACATGCATTCTTCTGTCAAAGATATTGGAAGAAATCTGCACAAAAATAAGCAAGTGAGAGATGAGCGCTCAGAAGATGAGAAGGTCAGCTCTGAGGGAAGAAGGGTTGGAATACTGTTTTTCAGCAATGACAGATCAGCATCTTTAGTCCTTAAGCTCTGCTTTCTTGGTGTCATAATATATCATAATACCTAAATTGTTAGTTCTAATCCCCTTGGGTTATAGCGTGTTTACAGATGCACGCACACACATATGTATGTCAAGTAAGGTTAATGGGAGATGGATGTCAGTATTGCAAATGGACTTAATACACTTCATATGGCAGGTGTTATTTGATTTCTAGCAACACCTGAGACAAAGAAGCTGTGCAAATGTCAAGCATACATCCAGAAAGTTACACACAAATGGATAACTTCAGATTTCAGTAACTGGAACACTGGTGCAGGACTGCAGAGGTACAGCAATACAGGCAAAACCCAGCCATCCTCATGTCCCTGCAGTTCAGGAGGAGCTTTCCATTCATTTCCTCCCTATCCTGCCATGATGTTGGTATCCTGCACTGAGACATAGAAGTATGGATGCAAATCACGTTGATAGAATATTAGTAAGATTTCTATTTTCATTTATAGAATGATAGAATAGCAGCAAAGAGAAATCAAGACACAAACAAGGAAAAGAGGTAGTAGGTTCATTTAGGGAGCCAAATGATGCTGAAGGTGCACAGTAGATGCACAGAAGGGTGGAAGGAAGATGTAATGGCATTCTTTTTTCAGATCTATGACTCCGTTAGGAGGACAGTTTCCTGTGATATTTCTGGTTAGCTGTGGCTAATGAAAAATCCTGTTACTGTCCTCTTCAATGCACACACGCAAAAGCAGGAGTGCCTTTTGCCTTAACCTCTACATGGCAACTAGCTTTCGTAGCAGATTATTATTGCTTGCTTCAAATACGGTAAAGCTGAGATTTTAACCTTTGTTTCTAACTGATTGCCTCCTCCCCTTCTATCAGAAGTTTTTAACTTCTAATTCTTTAGTTTAGCCAGGACTCTTTCAAAAGATTCTCTCTGTTGTTGTCTTCTTCCACCACTCATTTTACCATACTTAGATGTTTATTGGCCCTAATTGCATCTTGTAATAGCACATTTATTAATATTCTGTGCAGAGAGTATTCCTCTCTCTTTTGTATGCGCAGTACTGCGGCTAACATTTTAAGAATGCAATAAAGAAATTTGTGATTTTTCATAAATACAGTCCTGTTTGGTTTGGGGGTTTTTTGTCATTTTTGCTATAATAAGGAGCCAAATAGATTAATTAAAACAAGGTACATGTCACTGAGTTCAGAGAAAAGGTAGGAGGAATCGGCTCCTGAATATAGTTATAGGAAAAACCAACTCAGAGTCAGGTCAGCAGAAGTATGGTTATTTATCACTTTCATTTTTCTGGACTTCTGTTGCTAGACTCTTCTTTCTCCCTCTAGAAAACTGCATCCTGAACTATACATAGAAAAGATCTGGTTCAAAAAAGGTCTTAAATATGAGCCTGACTTTGATGTAAGCATCTTGAAACATCCGCAAGTGTATTTCATTAATTGGGCTTTTATTTTCCCGTGGCAGTCAAGCTGTGATGATGATTGTTTTAAAAAATTGAAGCAGCTGTGCTGAAAAGTATATAGATACCAGGTATTAATACAATATTTCATTGCTAGAACTAAATTTCCAAGTAAAATTACTAGAGTATATATCTAAATATGCAATAAGTTTAATGGAAGTAACATTTGTGTGTTTTCATGTGTAAATCAAGTGTAAATTTGCCGTTGCTTTTCTATTTGATTTAAACTGCCTAACCTTAGCTTTGCAAAATGTTTAAATTTTCCATTTTCAAGCTGCAGTATTTTCATTGCTGAAGGTATGTTTCTGAACTATCACGCTCTACCAAGAAAATTAAGAGACAATTTTTATCTATGGCTCAGCTAGTAACTTCAAAATTATTCCAAACAATCCCATTTTTGTTATTGTGTAATCACATGTGGTTCTGAAAAGCTCCTCTTTATACTTTAGGGCATTTTCAGCATACAAGGGAAACAAATAGCACAATCTAGGGAGGCGAAGAGGCAGCTGGGAACCATAAACATTGCATTCTTATAGAAGATGAATTAGTGACCTGTTTTCCAGCCCTAGGCAAGTCACAGAAGTTTTTAACATTTCATTTGTCATTATTAATGGCCTTTGTCATATAAGGGAGAAGAAAGGAGGAAAAATATTTGTACTTGTTCTTTGGAAAAATTTCAAAGCTAGCTCTGTTTTCTGTATTTGCTCATGCTTCGTGTATACTTATCCTCCTCAGAATTTCACAGAATCTTAGCTACCTTCTGAAATAAATTTCAGATCTGGAGTAGAAATGCCACCTCTACCACATTATTACTTTAGGGTCAGTTTTTAGTTAAAATAAAGACCATATGAACATTACCTTGGGAAAACCCAGAGCATATATGAGTGAGTACTAGGCTATGGGGTAGGGGCACAGTCAGTATGATGGTGACTCCAGGTCAGGCTCAAGGCTCTGCTCTGACAGCTCCAGATCAGATGTCTGAATCTCTTCACTGCAGAAAGGGTTTAAGTGCCAGACTTTTGGCTATTTTGGAATGAATCTAAAAAATGTGTAGGAACAGAGGGTTAAGCCTGATGCCCTGTGTGCTGAGTTAATACCCAGAGCACTGGGCTATTGACTTTTCTTGGAAAGGAACGAAGTCCATCAGTTTGCTTCTCGGAAACCCACCCTGAAACAGAGAAAACTTTGCCTAACAAATGTTTAAAATGAGTGCATTCTCATGAAAGGTTTCGAGTTCAACAACTTGACATTTTCTGATAACAGTTCTCTTTCTACCAAAAAAGTTACTGGTTGAATAAATTATGCAATTAAGTCTAATGCATTCTGCATCCCTTCCCTTACTCTCAGTGCTTTGGGATACTGTGTTATACTGTCCCCAGCTATTACCTATACAAAACCACAAAATTATTCCAAAATCTTCAGCCAGGACCCCACTGAGCTGGAAAATTCCATTAAGGGGGAAAACATTTGTATTTATCTGCAATGTATTTATCTGTAGTGTAAGGGAGTATTGCTTTTTTTTCCTGCACTGAATAGGTTTAAGACAGCAATCTTAAGCAGTAGATGTAAGCTCCACAACAACTGTGCTTAAAATGTTATTTCCAAAATCCTTAGAATTGATTATTTGTATTCAATGAAAGCTGGGCAGATATATCCTCAGAAAACTTCACATCTTCTTACACAATTAAAAATGCAGTGGAAATGCAGGAAGTAAATAAGAGGCATTGATTTGCTTTCAAACACCACCAATATTCTGACATTTTTAGAGTAATACCAAAGCTTTAAAAACAAGTGTCAGAAGCAGGAGTTATTTTTTTATGTTTCTAAATATAGAGTAATATTACTTGCAGTAGTGGTCAAGTTATCTATATATTTATTTTTTTCATTTATTTAAAGACTTATGATACATTTAGAACTACAGAATAAGCTACACTGAAGGAAAAACTCTCCATATATATAGTTTCACAGCTACCCTTTATATAGAGACTCTGTACACTCATATAAGCACACACATATAGAAGTCCAGAATGTCCTTAATTTACCTTATTAACAGTTTAACAGGTTATCTCTGAATCGAGCCCTGCCTTTCCTGCCCTCCCTTCTGTGTATGATTGAGGCCTTGCCTCACAGCTTGTCTGTTTTGCATGAAAATGAAGCGTCTGATGATGCACCCCTTAAAAGCTTGTCTGCTCTGTACGTAAATACAATCTTGCCTACCTGATGTCTCCAGATCCTATTTGCAAAGGTGACTGTGGAACTTTTCAGGCATCAAATACACACATAACCAATCCGAGAAGAAGAAAATTGATGTTTATAAGAGATAGTTAGAATTTGGGGTTCATTGGAAACACTGGTGCGTGAAGACTTGTTTTCTTTCTGAACTAGGAGAAACAGCTGAAAACCAGAAATCTTCTGCTGAGTGAAAAATGTCTAAAATACCAATAGTTTTTGTAAAATAATACCATTTTATATACATTAAAAAAATATTTGAAGTTAACACTGGACTGTTGAAAACAGCTGTTTCCTGGGTAATACTTTCAGTGTTTCTCCTGCCTTGATTAAATGAGAAACATTCTGAAAGACTTAGTGCTACTTTTCCAGTTCAATCTCTACTCAGTAGTAATTGTACTTAAAACTTGTTTTAAAAGGTCAGAAAACACATAAATGTCATGCTATGTCTGGCTGTATTTCATGCAGTCACTTCACACATTGTTGTGATTTTGCCTCAATTTCCAACAAAGAACCACACAGTTGCTCTCTCATTCCTTCCCCCCCTCCACAGTGGGATGAGGAGGAGAATCAGAAGGGAAAAAAAGACAAAAAATCACGGGTTTGGATGAGAACAGTTTAACACAATGGCAAAGGGAGAATAAAACAACAATCAATAATACTGATTAAAAAAAGCATATGCAACATTCTCACCACCTGATGCTCAGCTTGCTCCTGAGTAGTAAAAGCCTCTCCTTCAGCCAGCTCCCCACTTAAATACTGAGCATGACATCACATGGTATAGAATATCCCATTTGATTGGCTGTTTAGGTCAGCCCAACCAGCTGCTTGTGAAAATTAACTCTATCCCAGCTGAACCCAGGACACACATTCTTAAGAAAGCCTATCAAGTAATATTTATGACAGACCTCAAAATAATATAGAAATATTCAAACTAATGTAAATGATAAGGCATAACAGTATTTTGATACGAAAACCTTTATTCTGACATTTCCAAAGCAGATTACATTTTACTTTCAGAAGTTTTCTGGAGGGGAGTAATTTAATCAAAATCATCTGATGAGGCGCAACCCCCCCTGGTTTTCATCAAAACATTATTTCCCAGAAGAAAGCTGTTTTAGCCACAAGCTTATAACCATAGTTGATTCCCATCAAGAACTTCATTTTTTAACTTCTATATTGCTTTTGTGAGCTTGAGCTGGAGTCACAAGGATCAGGACCAACTAGTTCACCATGAATTGTCCAAGGAGAGGATCAGTAGCAGAGAGTTTCCATGCTGCCAGGAATGTTTTGCAAGAGAACAGTAGAGAAAAACAAAGCAGGTAGAAGAAAATGTCTTCATTGCATTGAAAAAGGATGAAATATTGCCAAATATTACCAATGTTGATCTCATTCTGCTCAAGATTCACACAGACGTGCAGTAACATGTTCACCAACAATCTGGACTGGTATTCATTCACTGAGGTGTGAGGTTGATGCTATCCACCAAAAAGGGTCAGTGCCCAGTTGGCTCTCATTCCAGTCCCGCTGAAGTTAGAAATGGAAACACCACTATCAAGAGTGGGAAAGGGAAATGGGTCTTTGCTGCTCTTTTGTGATACTGCAGGTTCATTTGGCTGAGCTGCTTTGAGGTGGCTTTGTTGCTTTCTTTATCTTGAGTGTTCCAGTGTAGGTTAAAGCACATCTGAATTCAGTATCAAGTATTTGAAATTAAAGTGGAAAAGTAGAAACAACTTTTTTTCCCAGCTAACTGGGTAAACAGCTATTCAGTAGAATTAATATATGTATTGTCAGAAAGTAACTTGTTTTCAAAAGTGCGTTCAGCTCTCCAGTTCTCAGATTTGAGTGTGTGTTTTTTTTTTCATTCTGCTCTTCAGGATATGCTTTCACATGCTTCCATGATACTTAGTTTTTTGTGCTTCGAGTTTGGCCACTTTCTATTTGAGTGATGCAGTGCATGTACTTTAACATACTCAAGGTAATACCTCTTTTCAGTGAAATACAGCTCTATTCAAATAAACTTTTTCGATTAAAGAGCATATTTAGCTTTAAGCTTGGTCTTTTGGGCCCACTTTCCATCTTTCTGCTGACTTCAGATCCAAGAAGTCTAGCAGCAGCAGAACGATACATCAGCTTCTTTTCTACAACAGCACGGCAGTTGCATGGAAACTACATATTTTCCAATTTTCACCCTTTTCTTTAATGTAGAGATACAGTAAGAGATCACCTTCCATGGCCTGTATTTTAAAAATGCCAAGAGCAGTTAGAAAAAGCACCCACTTCTCTATAAATATGTATAAGCTCTGAAGAAAAACCCTTCAAGTTAATGTGTACAAAATCTGGTAGCAATCTGAAAATTTTAAGAATATCATACAGCAGACTCAAATAGGCTTTAAAGTACTCCAGCGCTCTTGACATTATTGCAATTGTTGTCAGAGAAAGACGTGATGTGTCTCAAAGCAGAATTTGCATAATGCTCCCAAAAGGGTAGAAAAGTAGACAGCATTTCTTTTGGAAAGAGGTAAAAAATGCCTCATGATCTTCCTCCAGTGTGTTGCTGGTACGGCACAAGGCCAAATGCCAAAAAGTTTAAATCCTACAATTTTTGTAGAACTTTATACTTCTTCTGTATCTCTCTGGGAGACAGGGACAATCTTGCTTTGAAGGGCTGAGCTATTCATATCTATAAAGCACTTGAAAATCTCATGGGAAATTTTATAGCAAAGCAAGGGTAGAAGTGCTCAGGAAGATAAGCTTTTTCCCCACTGAGCACAGTCTTTTTAACCCTGTGAAGTACCATCTGCGTTGCATTGTAGAATACTTTTGAAAGAATCACTGGCAAAATGCATAGGCCTTGATTCTCACATTTTGAAGACAAAATCATGGCCTATACACTTCATCTGAAAAGTACCTATTCAGCACGGAGCGAAAGTGTGTGCTGCTCACTCACCATAGCAAGCCTCATTTAGGTCTATGAATAAATGTTTCTCAAAAGGGACCAGAGATGTGCAGATTACTGCCCTCTGTTCTGGTTTGAACCTTTTACTGCCTAGCCAGTAAGAGTGGATCTTCTTCTTCTTTTCCATCTGACTATTCAGTATCATTTAAACCTCATACCTTCACAAATGTGAGCGAATTCTCTGGTTTTCCCTCAGCTTGGAGGCACACAGTATCTGACCTATCATCTTCACTGTTTTAGTTGGAGGCCTGTAAGTAGTGGTGTCCCCCAGGGGTCAGTACTCGGCCCAGTCTTGTTCAGCTTCTTCATCAATGACCTGGATGAAGAGTTAGAGTGTACACTCAGCAAGTTTGCTGATGATACAAAACTGGGAGGTGTGGTAGATACACCGGCAGGCTGTGCTGCCATTCAGCGAGACCTGAACAGGCTGGAGAGCTGGGCAGAGAGGAACCTGATGAGGTTAAACAAGGGCAAGTGCAGGATCCTGCACCTGGGGAGGAACAACATCATGCACCAGTACAGGCTTGGGGCGGAACTCTGGTGAGCAGCTCTGCGGAGAGGGACCTGGGAGTGCTGGAGGACGACAGGTTAACCATGAGCCAGCAGTGTGCCTTTGTTGCCAAGAAGGCCAACGGGATCCTGGGATGCATCAAGAAGAGTGTGGCCAGCAGGTCGAGGGAGGTTCTCCTCCATCTCTACTCTGCCCTAGTGAGGCCCCATCTGGAGTACTGTGTCCAGTTCTGGGCTCCCCAGTTCAAGAAAGATGAGGAGCTACTGGAGAGACTCCAGCGGAGGGCTACGAGGATGATGAGGGGACGGGAGCATCTCTCCTATGAGGAAAGGCTGAGGGAGCTAGGCTTGTTTAGCCCAGCTGGAAAAGAGAAGGCTGAGAGGGGACCTTAGAAATGCCTATAAATATCTGCACGGTGGGTGTCAGGAGGACGGGGTCAGACTCTTTTCAGTGGTGCCCAACGACAGGACAAGGGGCAACGGGCACAAACTGAAGCAGAGGAAATTCCATCTGAACAAGAGGAGGAACTTCTTCACTCTGAGGGTGACGGAGCACTGGAACAGGCTGCCCAGGGAGGTTTTGGAGTCTCCCTCTCTGGAGATATTCAAGACCCGCCTGGACAAGGTGCTGCGCAGCCTGCTGTAGGAGACCCTGCTTAGGTAGGGGGGTTGGACTAGATGACCCACAGAGGTCCCTTCCAACCTGTAACATTCTGTGATTCTGTGATTCTAGGGACTCTAAAACTATTAGCAAATATGAGAGATGCACAAACTACTGCCTGCATGTCTTCCCTTTCAGTTCTGTGTTAGATCACTTGCAAGTCAGCAAATGGGTGATGTGTAAGACCATGCATTTCAAAATACAGTGATTGTCAACCAAAAGAAAGCAAGCATAGCATCTTCCAATGAAACGAAGGGCCACTACAGTGATACTGGCAGGTTTGGGAGCTGCAGGACACCCCGAAGTTTTAGCAGCCTTACTGCTCAACACCGTGGCAGTGCAACAGCAATTAACAAGGCTTGGAGAGAGGAGCCTGGAAATCTTCTGTTGTAACTCTAGAACTCTTTTAAGCCTTGAGAAAAAGCCCTGAACATTTTCTGTAGGCCATTTATTAGTGCTAGCACACTATCCAGTACCATACCTTCATGCATTGTGTCTTCCACTGAAATGGCAAGGTAGATATTTAAGTAGGACATTCTCACTGGAAAATTTGTGGTAGTCTTTCTCTTGTGTTATTGGTAACACAAGGCTAGGAACCAAGGCTCTGAACAGCCTTCAAAATTCAAAGTCTCATGAGTACCAGAGAGATTTAGGCTCCCAGACACCTCATAAATCTGGACCTTGGATACTGTTTCCTTTCTCTTCTGGGATGATTGAATCATTTCAAACAGCAGAAGAGATAATAACGAATAACAATGTGGGACTAATCGGGTTTATACACAGTGTTATCTTGGAAATAGCAGTGCTGAAGAGGCATTCCTCAAATTTTAGTGGTAATAGCTTCCACACAGGGGAACGCTGGGAAAGGCAGACAAGTATATACTAAAATAAGGCTGGATGGGGAGCAGCTCTGTTGAAAAGGACATGGGGGTGTTGTTAAATAGCAATCTGAACACGAGCCAGCCGTGTGCCTGGCAGCAACAGCAGCATCCCAAGATGTATTAACGGGAGCATAGCCAGGACACTGACGGAGGTGTTTATGCCCTCCTAGATCAGCACTCATTAGCCCATATGTAGGATATTGCATTGAATACTGGTTCCCCCAATACAGGAATGACACTGATAAACTGGAGCAAGTTTAGGACAGGTCACCAAGACGTTTGGGGCTTCAGCACTTGCCTTATGAAGACATGTTGAGAGAACAGGTCTGGTTTCACCTGGGGAAGAGAAGGCTTCAGGAGACCTCATAGCGGCCTCCGCAGCACCTAGGAGGAGGTCACCCTATGGTCCACTCTGTGGTCTGACTCTATAGCAGACCCTGCTTTAAGCAGAAGCTTAGACTAAAGACCTCCAGAGGCCCCTTCCAGGCTGCATTAGCTTGTGATCCTATGATCCTATTTCTTTACAGGTTACCTGTTGTTTCCTTTTTTTTTGTCTTCCTTCTTCCTCATCTCTGTCTTCATGTATGTTTTTCACTTGGTGTATTTTATTCATTTCCATGTCTAATGTTCTTTTGTCCTTTTTCACTTCCAGTCCCCAGTGTTTCTTTGTTTATCTTCCTAACAGGTTATTGTTTCAAGGTTGTTAGATCTTCTCCTCCTCCATTTTATTTCCCTCCTTTGTCCTGCCAGCCATCATTAAGCTTTTCTTGTTTCAAGCAACATTAGTCTTTAGCCATTGACCTTTAAATAAAATTGAAAAATCAAACATCAGGCTTTCTAGTTCTGTTTTCCTTACCTAATCTATTTCTGGCGTAATTGCAGAGTTAATATCACTACTCATTTAAATACAGCTTGCTGTATCGAGAGAACAACAACTTGAGTGATCTTTGAGCCATTTTGCTTTGATGTAGAAATTTGTTTTATTAAAGGTATTGTAAAATACTTTTGGATGTTCATCAATAAGAGATATGTTTAACATTTAGTACAATCAGAGCAAATCAACAGAGTTCTGGGTCAGTTCAGGTCTAATTGTGGATCAGAGTTTGCAAATGAGCAGATAGTGAAGGTGTCTTGGCTAGGCAAAATATCTATCAGTCTGGATGCTAGACTGGTCTGCCAGTAAAGAGAGGTGGACTAAGCCAAATTCGTACTGCCTCTGTACAATTAGCATCGAGGAAGAATAGAGATGCTCTGGAGCAGCTGTGCCTCAGTGGGCCATGGTATAAGGAGAAGTCCAAATAGCATTTTTTTGCATCTAAAATTAAGAGGTCACAGCCTTCACTCCCTTGCTGGTATACAGGGGTCTGTGTGGGAAGCTCCTGAGCCTCAAACTGATCTTCAGTTTCAGTGAAGAAGGCTCCCAAACTGGCAGACTGACTTAAATCCTGGAGGAGAAGAACTGACCTAGTAAAGCTACTGAGTGCAGAATTACCAGGTCACAGAGGTGCTCAGGCCACCTAACCCCACACCCAGTCCTGCATAGGAGAGCTGTTCTCATCACCTGGGGATTCTTCCTTGTTCTGCTCTCAGCTCTGGAGGGCATGGATGGTTTATTTTACCTTATCTTGCAGTTCTACCTGGGATCTTCTCACTACTGAGTGGGCTCCAAAGCACAAAAGTAGTTTTGAGGTGTACACCACAATTTGAAACAAGCTTTTTAATGAGGTAATACAGTTTGCCTTGCATGTCTAAGGCCTATCACGTTGTTTGGAGGCTATGGTAATTATCCCTCTGGCATGTATCTTTTTCATCACTGTTGTGTCTAGAGTTTTCTTTCTCTCTCTAACCTTGTAGCAGGAGACATTCAAAAGCACAGTACCATCCCTCGCTGCGTTGAACTACACCAAGATATGACTCCTGGGGATAGTCTAATGGGGAAAAGAGCAGGAAGAGAACATCATCTGCCAGCATATTAATGTTCCAAATTATGCACATCCTTCTTCATAAAGATGGTTTCATTAACTCCAAGTCAAACAATATTGATTCTCAATGTGACACAAAGATAGGTGATTGCTGTAATCCAACTTACAAAGCAATCTGAACAGCAGCTGAGGCAGGAGGGAATGGAAACTCTTGGCAAGTGTTTTTGCACTGTTAGAGCAGTAGAATAATACTTTAGCCAAAAAAATTTAGACATGCACAGATAATTTAAACACGCTTCCTCTGAAACTAGAAGAGGAAAAAATGCTGCCTAATTTCCAGTTTCTTAATTTCATTATTACTACTATGAAAGTAGCTCTGAACAAACTGTTTCACAGAGTATAAACTAACACATCACTGCATTTTTGGGGAAAAGAGAGAGTGTATAGAGTTTTCCAAGAAGAGCAAAACTTTCCAAATAAGCTTTATTATTCTTACAGCAAGGTTACCTCCACACCAGCCCTTAAACAAAGAAATGTTCAGAAAAGGGATTCTCTTAACACTTACTTTTAGCTTTATACTTGATATGTGCTATATAAATTCCATGTGTCCCTTTATCATTTTCATTGACAGATTCAGTTCCGCTACAACAAATTGCTGACTTTCTACCACCTCCAATAATACAATGCTTCACTGCCTTGCTTTGAATATGTTAAGACTTGTCACTGTGATTTCTTCTGTCTCATCGGTGTATATGTCTAATACATATCCAGGCACTATGCAGACTCTGTGATATGGATGGCTTTTTCCGGTGGAGAAAAATCCTTGCCCAAATCCCAAAGTGTTGAACAGAAGCCAAATGGATGTGAGTTGAAAATTAATACTGATGAGTCATGTCAGGGAAAGTAGTGAAATCTCTTTTGGGTCAGACAATCAAGTGAGTCGAGCTCTCCTAAGTAACATATACACCACAAGGAGAGGAAGAAACTGCAGTGGAGTATCAATACTTTAATAAGATGCAGAAAGCCATAGAGAGGTGCTGAATAATCTGATTCTTCCTGCGTAAATATGAGTCCTGTAGCACCAGACCCCTCCTGACTCAGACAATCTGACTCATTCTGTACCGTCCTTGCGACTTCAATATATTTTCTGCCACAACAATCCTTTCATCTTCCCCCACGTAAACCCGAGGCATTTTGTCAAGACGGACACATTCGGTATGACAAGATTTTCTGCATCAGAGTTCTTTTTCAGATCTTTTCGCTGCTCCCCTGCATGCCCAGGCCATGTCCCTTCCTGCCACCCACTGCCTCTTCAAAGCATGAGCACACATACACACAAACAACACACAAAATGCTTACTAAAAAGGAAGGAAGGAAGGACATCATTCCCACTAGTTTCCAGAATCAACACTAACAAAGCAATCCATCGCTGAAAGCCATGTCAATAGGTACAGCCACCCTGCTAGGTAAGAGAGAACTAGGGGGTGATTTTTAGCACTGGACTGTCCTCACTCTTCACCTGTTGGCTGGCTCTCTGGTCCTGTTTTCAGCTATCCCAACAGCTTCTGTAAGTGCAACCAGTGGAGGACTTACCCATTTGATATACTTTGAATTACCTCCACCGTTCTCCATCTCCTTTGATGAATGTGTCCATTTTTCCCTAAAATATAAAATTATTCATTATTTACTGACCTAATATATGTTGCTAATAGGTGCCCTTACAAGGGCTTTGGGAAACATGAAGGCACTTGAATTTGCCTCTTCTTAAATGTGCACTTTGCTGCTCTCAATGGAACACAAGAATGGGCTATAGCACACTACGCTGGCTAAGGGAAAGATCCTACAATGTAAAAGTGGATACCACCAGCATGAAGGCATAGTCAGTGCCGAATGAGAAAATGCCACAGTCTGACTAGTAGTGACATTTACTGTGCCAAAAAACCTTGCCAGGGTCAACGTTGCCAAATATTACACTACATTAATACACATTACATAGTGTACATTATATTAATGTAAATATTATATTACATTAATTGTTATTCTTACATAAAACTCCACAATTCTTAGGCCAGCATGCAGCACATCATCTTCCTTTGAGTGTATTACAGCAAGCACCAGTAAAGTGTGCTTTATAATGAAAAATACCAAATGCTTTAATATTACTTTCAGAAGGAAAACTGTTTTTATTTTCTGTCTCGGTTGTAAAAATAAAATAATTCCAGTCATGCAGAGCCAGAGCTAGTCTTTGGTTAGATACACTCTCCTATCCTTATTAAGACAGATATGATAAAGAACACCAAATAAAGCTTTGAGAAATGAGCTGAAATACATTTTCTACTCTCCTTATCCTCTCCATCTGCCCCTTAATCATGGTCATAGCGACATGGTTCCAGGGGTGGGCTGCTAGACAAATAGACCTGGGTTTCTTCTGTGCTTCTATTCTTGTCAGCACTCCAGCCCAGCAGGATGAGAAAGGAAGGAGAAGGGAGAACAACTGGAAGTAGACACAGGTGGGCCTGGCACATCCACACTTTCAGGTGTCCTGATGTGTTTCTGCAGCCCATTCTTTCCTCTCATAGATGTCATGATGGGTACGGCTGCCCTGTTGGCTTTTTAGTAAATAACTCAATACATTTTGGTTTCCTTTTCTGTAAGATTGAGTCCAGGCTGAACAGACCTCAAGTTTCCTTGTCAGTTTCTTTACAGAGGTTAATGCATAAGAATAAAAATGAAGACCAGTTTGGTAGCTACTTTAGAAGTGTTTACTCACCTCAGTTATGATGCAGTACAGAGTGGTGGAACTTCCTGGGCAGGGAAGAAGAAATAGAAAGAAATTAAATACTGTTGACAGAATAAGGTGAAAAAAAAACCACTGAAAGTTAAGCAGAGGTACAGCAAGTGTTTAGTCCTGCACAAATTCTCAAATACTTGTCTGCTACAATTCTCTGAAACAGTCAATCCTGGTCTCGACCAGGCACCCAGCTAATGATTCCTCTGTTCCTACCTCTTACACCAACAGCAGATCAAAATCAAATTCACATTCTTTCAACATTGTTAAAATGCAAGGAATCTCTTTAAGATGAATCCTTAACAAAGGGAGAAAATTGTCAACAGAGCATGCTTTAGCTCACCAATCCAATAAAACCTTTCAATCTGCCGAATAAAATACCTATGTGCAATGCTAACATAAATGAGCAGGGAATTTCTGATGGATAGAGTTTATATGAGAGATAATTTTAGCAGATCCACAAGTCATCACAGGAGATCTGCTTCTGTCTTTTAGTATAGTTGTTGTGACACCTCCCATGCCTCTAACATTTTAAATGAATGCACAGTAATCTTCAGGCTCCACACATCAAATATGCCTCTGTGAGACCAAACCTCGGTTCTTTACCTCCTGCTGTTTTTTTCAGGGGCAGTCTGTGCTTATTACAATTTTTGTTTCTTGAAAGGTTATTGGACCACTAGTAAACCAGAAGAAGTTAAGGAGGGAGGGAGTAAAGAAGACAGGATCTAAGACAGCCTCAATTCTTGAGAGTCAGAAAACAGGTTTTGTCAGGGATCGATTTACTGTCCAGCCACTTCTAGTGGAGTAGTTTGCATCTTCCTTGGAAAACTTGCTTTTGCCAGGATTTTTGAGAACGTGCCAGCCAAAAGGACTGTTCTTTTTCTCCTGGATGCCTAAAAATATACAGTCATAGTAGCCAGGGAGACTCAGCTACTGGGTCAGAGAAAAGAAAATTGTTCTTCACACATAGACAGTAGACCCAAGAACCTGCTTGTCAAAGGAAGTTAGGGATGTAAAAAGTCTACATGGCTTTGAGGAGGGGGACTGGGCAGGTACTCAAAAGTGACAACCAGTGACAGGTACTGGGGAGACAAATTGTACCTCAAGCTGACAAAATCCCCTAAACTAGCCCACAGCTTTTGCACCTCCTTTGCATCACCAAACAGCTAAACTTTTTCTAAATCTCAGAAAATGACATCCGTGCACTTCGAAGCTTTTTTATTTTAGAGAAATTCAGAAAAGAATCAAGCATTCGTAAGGAGCTAAGTGATCTGTTTTGACACAGTCATCATTCTTGCAGGATACACTTTTTTTGACTCAGAAAGTGTGTTTGCAGAAAGGTTGTCATTCAGGAAGAAATAAGAATTTATAACAAATCATGTAAATTTAGTTCTGGAGGCAATAAATCTGTCTTTGGAATAATACAGTCCTCAGAAATATTTCCAGAACAAGGTTATCTAAGAATATGGGATCAGATTCCAGCACACCAGGAAAGTGAGGAAATATTTTTATATCAAGAATACAAACAATAAAAATCCTGTGTCAGATTTCAGGAGAAAAAAAGGCTAAAACATTATAGTAGCCTAATTCTAGATGAATGACTACAGAAACAGGTTGGCTTTCTACTGATCAAAATCAGTTTCCAAGTGCTTGCTGCTGTAGACAACAGAAAATAAAAATCAGCAGAGATATGAAAAATAAAATCATGACAGTGTGTTTTTTTATTTGCTTGTGGCTCATAACTGAATGTAACATCAACAGAATTTTGTTAAAGCTTTTTGGACTGATTTTTCAGGGGAGGTTTTGTCTGATTCCCCACCCTCTGACAAAGATAACCATCTTGCAACTTGTCTTACATCCTTATTTCAGATTCCCAGCTCTCTAAATCATATGCTTCTGATTCCGTAAATGCATCTGCTACAGGAGCTGATACAAGTAGCTGGAACCTCTTTTCTTACTCTATAATCTAATACACTTAGCAAGCCAATGAATATGTGTGAAGGGAGGGGCTTTCTGGCTAAGGGGCTCCTCACAGGGGAACAGCTGTTGCAACAGCAAAATCTTAACCGAAGCCAGGCAAACACACTTACTCGCCTCTCTCAGTGGCTTTGTGCATCTAGGTCTGGCACGACAGCTCCTCCCCTCTCTTCCTCTCTCTGCATAAAGTGAGCAAACTGGCACAGAGAAACTTAAAGAAGACCAGATCTCGATTGTGATACGTTTCAGAAGATCCACTAATGGCCTGGATCAGCAATTTCTCCTGGTTTAATCACTTTGCTATACATGACGAACATTTCAGCAGGTACTTAAACAGCACTGAGGATTACTTAGCCTTCCTATGTGGGCCCAGACAGAGCCATCTGTTCTTGCCAATGGCTTTGGTGTACACCCTGATCTTCATTGTTGGGGTGGTAGGTAACTTCTTAGTTTGCCTGGTAATCCTCAAGCACCGGAATATGAAGACCCCAACTAATTACTATCTCTTCAGTCTCGCTGTCTCAGACCTGCTCTTGTTGCTTTTTGGAATGCCACTGGAAGTCTACGAGATGTGGAGCAACTACCCCTTCTTGTTTGGGCCCGTTGGCTGCTATTTCAAGACGGCACTCTTTGAGACAGTGTGTTTTGCCTCTATCCTCAGCGTGACCACAGTCAGCGTGGAGAGATATATTGCCATCCTCCATCCTTTCCGAGCCAAGCTGGAGAGCACTCGCAAGCGTGCCCTGAGGACCATCGTGGTGCTCTGGGTCCTCTCTGTCCTCTTCGCCCTCCCTAATACAGGCACCCATGGCATCATGCTGCAGTATTTCCCCAACGGCACCCTCGTCCCTGGCTCTGCTACCTGCACTGTAGTCATGCCCATGTGGATCTACAACTGTATTGTCCAGATTACTTCCCTCCTCTTCTATGTGCTGCCTATGGGGGTAATAAGTGTGCTGTACTATCTGATGGGGCTAAGAGTAAGTCCTTCTCCACCTGTGTCCAGTGTTTCCTTAGCTCATCCTTATGTGTTTGTGTCTGTATGTGTGTTTTAAGTGATTGCACCTTTTTCTTGCCCGTGCTTTTTTCCCCCAAAAAAGCAAAAGTATTTCAAACCTTTGAAAACAGTGGTTCCAACTCCTTTTTTGGTGTAATCCCATGCTAAAATGAATGTAGCTATGTTGGGGAATAATTTACCCCAATCTTTTTTTAAAAACTTACCTTTGCTGCTGTTCACATTTGAACTTTACTTAAACATCCAAGTCTGTGGATTGATTCCAGCCTCTCAGAGATTTGCATCTTTGTGGTAGGTACCAGAAGGAAATAGATCAGAAAGAAAATGCAAAAAGAATAAAAAGTATCAGGCAAGTGATTGAACCTTGTGTATTATTTGTTCCCTCTTCTTGTGTCGGTGGAATTTCCATTGCATTGCTGTATTTTTCTCCTTCCCTGGAGATGGTGATAATATTGAGTTGTTAAAACTCACAAAGCTGTCATAAACTGAAATGCTACCTTATTGCTGCAGCTAGCAAATTCAGCAATTGTTTCTTTATATACCTACGGCATAGTTTTACCATCAGTTAAGGCTGCCTTAGAGTTCATATTCATTCTCTCTTCAGAAAGTGACACTAGTTTTACCAAGTATTCAGCATTTGAATACATGGATAAAACAATCAGTATCACAATATTGTAAAGCTATGTAGCACAATACTGAAATGCACTGCTTATCATAGAGAGTTAATGACTTTTCTTCTCATGTATTACATAAATTTCAAAAATATAAATGCTACTTTATTGCACTGAATATAACTTAAAGTTTAAAAAGCCATGTCTGATCATATAGCAATAAAGGGGTGGAATATGCTAGTACACACAAATGAACTTACCGAATAATGCACAAGAAATCCAACCAGATCTGTGCTGGTGTATACATCATTTTGTTGTGCTGGCTGATACTTACTGTTATCTGAAACTATATATAAGCATTTTTTCCTTACCCAGGAAAAGCCACAAGTACTAACTGCCAGAAATCCATTGCACTCAGTAGATCTTCGAAGTAATGAATGGGTTAAATTATCTTCACAGCCCAGCAGTTGTTTTGGGGTCTTTACATAGTTTCACTGAAAATTTTGCAAAATAGGACCTGGAGGGAGGAAAAAGTGCTGAAAATACAGCTGTTTAAAAAGGAAAGAGAAATCCCCAAACTAATAAAAAGAAGTCTTGAAGACCGTGATAGCTTCTGTTTGTGCCAGCAGATATTCCTAATTACCATCCCAGCAGAGAAGCTAGGTACCAGACAAGGGCTGCTCCCCAGGACTTCTGTGTATTCACAGACACATTCAAGCTGTCTTTCCTAATGGCTGCAGTGTTCATTGCTTATGCATCTGCTTTTATGTATATCCTACTCAGACTTCCAAATCTTGAACAACACCCATCCTGCATTATGTCTGCATTGTGCTCTGAATTGCACTAGGCAAGACAGTTTCATTTTGTCAGCTGAAATGATAGAATAATTGTGTATATATATAAAATTTTTCAAGAGAAGACACTTTCTATCTTCTCACAGAGGATGAAATCTATGAAGCTTCAGCAACACTCCAGAGTCTCCTGCATGTCATGTATTGTTCATAGACTGTAGTAGAAAAGCTCAGAGTTGATCCAAAGGTTGTACAGCAGCTCAAATTCAGCGAACAGAGGCATAGATTTTCCAAGTCCAGGCTTTGGGGAAACGCATTTCATCACCAAAGTTTCTCCCTCAAGCTTTGTTAGCGTTCAGGAGAGCCTCAAGGTTCGATACAGAAGGCAACGTTTGACACATTAGGCAGCTGTGAGAGGGTAGCAAACACAGGTCATACAGTAGATGAGTTTATTTTAATTTTTATTCCTTGCAAAAAGGAAAAAACGTATTTGTCTTTCTCACTGGGAAATTCATGGCCAAACAGAAACTTCAGGTTGATTACCTCATGATCAATTACCTCATGATCTACTTGGATACAATTTTAAGGCTTGACAGTTTAATGCTATTGTCAATAGATAGTTCCAGCATTAAAGAACAGTGCACTAATGATTACACTGTAGTCTCATCGGATTTGATAGTAGAAGTTTTCTGCTACCTCTTTCATGAGGTCCTCATCACAGGTGCTTTTAGGACCAGTCCCTAAATTAGCCATGTTCATCTTTAAACCCGGTTCAGCTGTTGGGCTACTGGTTGCAACCTATAGCCAAAAAGCTGAGGAGGAAGAGGAGAGGAGAAAAGAAGAGAACATGGGGAAAAGGCTGCTTGTAGAAGCTAATCCCTGCAGCACTGGTAGAGATGGGGTGGCATTGCTGGGGAAAAAGTCTGCATTGCAGCACGATTCAGCACAGGGTCTCTGTCCATTTCCTTCAAACTGATCTCTAAAGGACACAGCCATAGGTGGCCTTCTTTGCTTGTTTAAAAGTCGGATTCTGTTTAACTAGGATTCTTTGACAGTGAATGAAAGGAGTGGAGAGTCCAGAGACCTATATATCCCACCCACTTCAGACATCTATGAGAGGATGTAGATGATCAGACAGGACTAGACTGACCTCACCTAGGATGATCCTTCTGTTGAGACACTTCTCTTAGTGTTACTTCCCCTCAGTAACACATTGGACACACTGGTAATTTTTATTTCAACTATCTTTGGATCAAGATAATTTTTTCTTGACAATGTACAACTGGTCCAGATTTTCTCATCAAAATCTGTTCTGCCCCCTAAATGCACAGCTGTTAAAATCAGAATTGTTTGTGGACAGTTGAGTGCCTTTGGCTAATTTCTGCAGAGCCCAGCACACTCCTGGAAGGGTCTGTTCTCTTTCCATGGAGGTTGTCCTGCAAACCTTGCACCCAATAACAAATTTTTCTTTGCAATGGGAGTGAGCGAGGAGTACACCCAGGCTGCGGTTCAGCAGACGAGTGGCAACAGCTTCAGCTAAATCACTCAAGTAGGCAGAATTGCATGCTTTAGCACAAGCTATGTGGTTTTTTAAATATCAATTTTCTGTTTCAGCTGGAGAGAAAGTTTGATCACCACTCATGTCAGACAGGTCAAGGAGCTTACAGAAAATGGTTCTCCTGCTTTTGCCGAGTGGCCTCACTAGGTTTACCCGGGGGTAGGTGAGACCCGAATTTCACTCTGCCTTTTGATTTCTAGTATGAAATTCTATAGCTAATAAACATATGGGGGAGGAAATCCAATTTTCAGCTTCTTGCTCCAGACACTTTTAATTCTCTTGCAGTGAATGGGTAACATTCATCTCCAGGCAACCTTCATATATGCACAGTGACGTAAAAGTAACCACAACCTCGGCTGGAATTCTCCCTCTGCCACACCATTGGCATGAACTCAAGTTACAACCTTTGCTGGGGATTCCTTTTTTTTTTTTTCTCCCCTTTGTCATTGCTCATTGTTTTATTAAATTGCAGCTGCTGAGTTATTCTTAGTAGTTACACCTCCGTCTACCATCAGTTGAGGCTCAAGAGAAGCCTTACAGTATCATAAAAAATGACAGGAGAAAGGTGAAAAATAAAGATACATGTGTCTCTAGTTTATTACAGCATCAGAGCACTGTATTCTCTGAGGCTTTGGAATATGCCTGGAATAGATTACGGCTGAGACTGAAAACCACTGAAGGGAAACTAGGCATTTTAATCAATCTGAGCAGACATTTCTCACTAGACATGTTACAAATCAGCTGAGCCTCTTCCTTCAGCAACTGTGTCTATGACTAAAAGTTACAAAGGGAATAATGTAATCCACAGGAGCCTGAACTGCACTATAAATTACTATAATTCGATTTACATAAGTTTTCCCTTTTATGGGTTTTATAAATAAATAGAACATTGAAAGAAGGTCTTTTCCATCATCCTTACAGAAAAGTATTGTCAATCAAAAATCAGGAAGCAAAGGCATAGTGTAAAGGGTAAAAGAAAATGGCACAAGTAGTGTATTCTCACAAGACTTTTACAAATCCACATTGATTTCTATCTTGTCCCTCATTCCTGATATTCTTTCCCATGTAATTAAAAGCTTTGTTTCCAGTTTCTCTTAGTTGAAAAAAGCATCACTCCAAATCTGTTGGCTAATCAGAAGTTCCCACTTCAGGAACCTGGGTCCAATTATGTACTCTCCATAGATGATTTTTTTTTACAATCAAAGCAATTGTCCTGATTATCTAGCCCTGGCCTTATCATCACCAAAGCACCAGTGCTCTCTTATTCTTTACGTCCATTTTTTAGAAGTCCAGGAAAAACTACTGGAGGCAAAAAAACAAAACCTTGCTGCAACAGAGCAGTATGTGGCTGAATCTGTGCATTTTGTGCACACTGGCTGTCTGCAAGAGAGCAGATATGGGTTTGTTCATCAGACGAATTGAATATCAATTAGTCCAAACACTCAGGCCATGAAACAAACTCCCTTGAATTCTACAGGATTTTTTCCTGTGATTACAGCTGTGCTTCACTGAGGCCTCTCTGGGTATTTTTTGGATTGTCAGTTTGCACTCAATTATGGGGAAACCTTTTAGGAAAATAAACAAACAAAGAATATTTTGCTAGTAGAGAAAATAAAGCCTAGCGAAAAACTGTTGAAAGTGAACACAGACTGTGAACCAAATATTGATTCATTGAGAAAGGACAAGTGTGGAACTGAAATATAAATTTGCTATAAATATGAAGTCTCAGATGCATAAAAGCTACAGATTGTTTTGAACCTAAAGCTTCGATGTTTCCCTAGACTAAAACTGAAATTTAAATTCAGATTTTTTTCAGTGAGCCCTGAGTTGCCCTAAATTTTGCGTTCTCAAACTACAGCTATCAAAACATCAAACAGGCTGTGTCTGGTGGAGATGTCATCTCCTGTCTAAGCTCTCCTTCGGTTTCCATCCTTTTGCCAGTTGAAAGGAGACAAATCTTTGGAAGTGGAAGAAATGGCTGTGAATGTTCAGAGACCATCCAGGAAATCAGTCACCAAGATGTTGTGTAAGTAGCGAGTCCTTCTGTGTTTTATTTACTATGGACAAGAGGATCACCAGGTCCTGAAGCGTATCAAGCAAATTCACCAGATGCAAGAGTTATTAGATGAGTAGCTGTGATCCAAAAAAAAAAGGCTTATTGCTGTTTTATCTGGACTGACAGAACATAGGAGCGAAACACTATGGCGAACTATCAAAAGACACAGGAGGCAAATTTTCCTCCCCAGTATGAGAGGAGGTTGAGCAGACCTAAATGGCAGGTGCATGCGTGGCAGCTCTCTAATATCCCTCACTCCAAACCTGGCTTTTGCAGCCTTTAGGAGGATGCCTCTTTTTCAGAGTGCAAATAGTCGATCTTGTACATTTTTGAAGAAGGACGTACATCTGTTTTGCATCACGCCACAAGCTCTGCTTATGAACAGGAAGGTTCTGCCAAACTGTATACATCACCTACTGCTGACTTAACCCCTTAGACCTTCCCAAGAATAAGTAGGGCCTAGACAGACCTCTGCATTGTATAGCATTCAGGAGAATTTGTGCTCCAATCACCCTGAAAGCGCTGACATCACTTTGTAGTTTAAGGCTGTGTTTAAGGAAAATATCATCTTGCTGCCAAGATGGTGTTTATGCAGGAAACATAAATAATCTTCAATATTTCCTGCAACAACATTATTCTTTTAGGCAGCTTAAGTCACCTTCTGAACTAGGAAACTGTATTTTGAAGGCAGCCTGATTTTCTGTGCCTCATGACTGTGTGCAGATGTTCAATAGGACCAAAGTCTGGAATGGGTTTGCAAGAGTCCTTACTAGAACCACCTCAGGCCAAGCTGTGTGTGGAGGAAAACTCTTTTTTTTTTTATGCTGAACAGCACACCCAGACAAACTTCGCATCAGCGGGTGATTCCTATGGCCTTATCCGGCTATGTGATGTACAAATAGTGTGCAGAAGAAATGAACTCCAAGGCATAATGGAGTCATTGTGTCCCAGGTTCCACGGATGAATTCAGATGTCTCACTGGCAGTTTCTTCATTAGAATCTGTATAGGCCACAACATTCCCTCACCGTTGCCTGCTCTCTTTGGATGTAATTGTGTGTGCATGCAGTGAGTTATACAACAGAGAAATTAGCTGAAAATTTGTTCTATTAGCTGGTAATGTTTTTCAGTGAACACTGCAGAAAAACAGAAAGGATGGCAAAAGTTTTGGAACATTGAATAAAATTTGTATATTTAGGCCTTCATCTAGCTTTCTGAATTCTCTTTGCTCTGTGCAGGCTAGTGAACCATAACCTTACATAAATGACTCATTTTTCTTCTCTGCTTTCTCTATGCTAGTTGTCCTTGTGATGGTTTTTGCTATCTGCTGGGCTCCTTTTCATATAGATCGACTCTTCTTCAGCTTTGTTGCGGAATGGACTGAGCCTCTGGCTAATATATTCAACTTAATTCATGTGGTGTCAGGTAAAGCTTTCTCCTTCCACTTGCACAGGGGCTGGGAAAAAAGCATTGGTGAGCAGTTTACTTGAAACATGTACTCATTTATTTTTTAGGTGACATGAGGCATGCATGGAAAAATTCTTGGGTTCTGGTATGCAGTGATGAGAATTGTGCCTTAAAAATGATGCAAGTTTCTAGAACTTTCAAGATCTGGATATGTTGTCCCACACAGTTGTCTGAATATTTACAAAGAATGAAAAAAAACCCCATAGGATATCATATATCATTACCAGCTGCTTTTCCTTCTTGGAAATGTTCAGAAATGAAGTCTGCTGTCATTCAGTTGCTTTTAACAAATACACAGCAGCAGGCATCATCCTCCAGAGGGTCTCTCTGTCAAACAGGAAACCTCACCAAATAGCAAGACAAAAGACTTACATACTGCTCAGAACTGGTCGATATAACCAAATATTTATGGCCCCGCCAACCATAAAATGAAGGCTTTTTCAAAGAGGAATCTTAGTTTCAGTCTGCCATGGGTAAACACTGAATGTGGCTATTAGGCAGCTCAGATAAATCCAAACTCGTGCAATTGTCCTGGTGTGTGTTAAGAAATTAGCTCCCCTCAGCTGGAAGTTATCTTCTGACAGCTCTGATGGGGGCACCAGCTGTGCAAATCCTGCTGTGGGGATGAGGGATGTGCTGGAGGCAGTTCAGTACCTCTAAGAGAGAGCTGGTTCCTGCAGAGCTGGAGATAGTGAGCTCCAGCTAATGCTCTCTCCCACTTCCCTTTCACGGGGTGCTGCAGTTCCTGAGCTAGCCTTGGCAAGACGTCCTTCTGCCTCTGCCAGGATGGTAGCAGGCAGAGGTGTGGTGTCACTGCAATCACCCTTGCACCCAAGCTTTGTAGAGCAGTACAGGCAATGAAGATTTTTTTCTCTTCAGAGATCATTCCACACCCATATGAGGTTTCTTTCTCTTTTCCCCTACCCTTATTCTCCTAGGTGTTTTCTTCTATCTGAGCTCTGCTGTGAACCCCATCATTTACAATCTGTTGTCCCAGCGCTTCAGGATGGCTTTCCTCAGTGTGATTTCTCCTTGCTGCAAACACTGGGCCCCTAAACATCCCACTAGCAAGATTCCTGCCCAGCAGAGCATCTTTGTGATTGAGGACCACAATCTGACAGACGCTGCTGAAGACACAAGTCTCCCCGGCACTCACAGGACATCTGTCAGCAGTTCTCAGCTCTCCACTGGTCTGTGACTTTCCATGTTGTGATCCAGATGAGAGAAAAGTTAAAGAAAATAACTTCAAGAAACAAAAAAAGAAGAGGCCCTCCTAAAAGACTGATTTCAGCAAGAAGAGCTCACAGACAGTGTCTTGAATGAATGAACGAGGAGATTATAATTAGCTGTTGATTGAGAAACATTGTGTTGCCCTTAAGCTAATAGGAGGGCTGGAAATCTCAGCTTACTGGCTGCAAGCTATGCCAGTGAAGACCTGCTCTATATGAACAGCACACGCTCCCAATGTTAGCAGCACATTTTGTGCACCAGCTTAAACATCAGTTTTTACTCAGTTTGAAATGGGCCAACTTGCTGCACAAACCTTGTCTACCCACTTCTAGCTTTAGGCAAGCCATTCTCACTTCTCTCTCCTACGACCTTCTTGAGGTGTGGCGGTTACAACCCTCTCTAGGAAATGTGAGCAAGTAGGCATGAACAAGAGCAGCTCTGAGCTGGCCTGATAAACATCAGGTGCCGGCACCAGCACTAGCTATTTCTGACCCAGAAGAATCAAGGAGCCAATAATTGTAAAATAAATCTAAAACAAAGTTTCGCTTTCTGATGTAGGTGAAGATTCAGGTAAGGATGTCGATTAATGCCTTGAATGACTTTGTCAAGAAAACTTACCCTGTTGTGGGTGATTTTTAACAAGTCTCAAAGGCACTGCCCTATCTCTTCATAGTATGTCTGACAATGTCTGCACAGTGCTGAAACAGCATATGTGTGCCACAAATCCATCTACATTACCTGGGAAATACCCATTACTGGAGGCGGAGGATGTTTCTGGCATGACTCCTTAGTGAGGGAGATCTGCCCAGGAAATGTGAAAAGTCTGCAGCCTTTGCAGGCTTACCCCGTGCATCAGACAGTTTTATTTTCGCTCATCTGCCTGAACTGAATCTGATCATGTACAGATTGTCTGTGGTAGGTCCCTGCTATGCCCCATGTCCTGAAGTTTGCAACAACATCTTTTCATTGCTTGAACTTTACTTACTTATATATTGTCTCTGCCAGTGAAACCCTGGGGTCCTGCTTCAGCAGACTTCACACCTGCCCATAGCAGGTGGGTTGCAGAAGTCAGAGATCTACATGGGGTTAACAACCAGCAGGAAATAGCCTGGAAACCATTCACAATGGAATTGAGACTAACGTGCAGGATCAGAGAAGCTGATACAAAGGCAATAAAAAAGAGAGTTTTGCAGTGATTTTTTATCTACTGAATTAAGTTTTCGCAAAGCACAATGTAAGGTCTGGGAAACTCTCCTGCAACCCAGTCATGCAAACCTGCTGAAGGCAGCACGCTTACCTCCAAGTAGAGTTCCTGAACTCTACTGACTGCAAGGTCAGGACCCTACAGAGTTTTGTAAAAGGAGGCCAGGGTGAATGCATTACACGACAGAGAATTTTACAAAACTCTGTGTCCCAAGTTTCAAAGCCTGCTTGTTGTGTTTCAGAGAAATGCTTCCCTTGTGCATCACGACACAGGACTATGTTTAGCCACCACGCTGGGCTCAGGCTTGGTATGCACTGCCACAGAAAATCATCCTCTCTGTGCCATCAGGGGGCTGGGACTTGCTTACATAGTCAGAGTACACAGAATTATCATAATGAATAAGAACATAAGTTCTTCAAAGATGATACACTGTATACATAAAGGCTTACTCCAGTCTGGTCATCTGGATGACATTTCCTACCATAGGAGGAAGGGGTTATGCTGCTACAATTGGATCTTACCTTGTTTGCACCGAAGTCTTTTGTTTTTTCCACCCCTCTTGCTGTGGGACTCCTAGGTGAGGAGAGACCTGAGGAGCTCATGGCAGCTGGTGAGTCAGCTTTTCCTGCAGCACAAGGCAAATTTTATCCCATGTTTTCTGTCAGACCCATTTTAACAGCTGCAATCTTGAGAAACAAGCTACAGAGAGGGTAACAGGTACATACAAGGCCCTGGGGAGAAAAGGCAATGCCGCTCCCTGAAGACACAGCTGAAATACTTTGCCACCCCCAAGTGGACGCTTGAGTGTTATCAGTGACGTTTACATTTGTAACCAGTTTCGTATTAACATTTTTCCCTCCACCAGACATCAAAATGTATTTTCCTCCTGGATTTGCTGTGCCAATGGTGCCTTGCTGCTGGTGAGATGCCCAGGTCCCTGTTCTCTCACCCTGTGCAGGACACTGAGCTCTGCTCCCACTAATGGGCTGAGGACCACCAGGGCAGAGACTATGCAGGATTTCCTCACTTGTGCAACTCCCTAACTGAGCCCAGGGGTTATCCTCCTTGTCCCAGCTAGGTACCACCGAAAGCGTGTCTTCTCCGCTGTCCTAGACACCCAGCCAAAGGAGTGAGGAGACAGCATAGTTTGACATACTCACACATCCACCATATGATGGAGACATTCCTCTCCAAGATTTTGCGGCTTTGTGAATGTGTCTTACGCATTTAGAACCAGACATCGTCTTGTGTTGATGCATGGAGAGCCATCCACAAGTGACGCCCCTCTCTCCTCCTCCTTTCAAGGGAGAATTGCAACCTCGGCTGCAAAGCTTGGGGTTGTCAAATGCGTCTCTTGACTTGCAGTTGAGCACGCAGACCTGCAGTCAAGGCTGGAATGTGAAGCTGTAGGGTGAAGATTTTGTGTGATCTTGAACAATATGGCCAAAATTTTGTTTCCAGGAAAGACAAAGGCTTTTGTAAGGGGGAAG
>Ga0065711_1001692_pt1 | contig 40498 bp, 20 predicted proteins | sample Hoacrofraction12_FD_59098 | JGI IMG/M metagenome (GOLD analysis project Ga0065711, IMG submission 59098) | Hoatzin crop microbial communities from Cojedes, Venezuela - Epithelial fraction 12 v2 (version 2) | ecosystem: Host-associated > Birds > Digestive system > Esophagus > Crop | place... | reverse complement strand
GAAATTCTTCACCATGAGGGTGGTGAAACACTGGCACAGGTTGCCCAGAGAAGCTGTGGCTGCCCCCTCCCTGGAAGTGTTCAAGGCCAGGTTGGATGGAGCTCTGAGCAACCTGGTCTAGTGGAAGATGTCCCTGCTCATGGCACGGGGGTTGGAACTAGATGGTCTTTATGGTCCCTTCCAACCCTTACCATTCTGTGATTCTGTGATTCTATGGGACAAAGTATTGAAGAGTTCTTAAAAACAGGCTTATGAAATGGTTATAAATCTGTATAATTCACTTTCAGAAGGTATATCACTTATTTCTAATTTCATCATCCAAATTCTGAATTGTAGTTGAACACATTGCCTTTCTGTACTTTCTTCTAATATTTCTGTAGGTCAGTGACTTGATGGTAAGTAATATTTCAGAAATTTTGTAGGATAAGAAGCTAAGCAGTTGTAACACCTGTCACAACTGCCCTTTCTGTCTTATTTTCCTTTTAATGGCTATAGATTTTGTTTTTGAGGGATGTACATTAGATTTTCTAAGAATTCTGTAACAGTACATAAAATATTTACATTTCATTTTCTAAACATTTTCTGAAACACACATGAAAAACTCCTGGAAATATGAAACTGAACCTTCTTCTGTTCATCTTCCTTCACTTGTGTGGAAATTTGTTATTCATGTGTTGCATTACCCAGGTATTTTCCCTGTAAGCCTTGTGGGCTATGTGTTTGCATATTTTAGTTTTTCAATTAACATTATTTTGGGAACATTTTGTCTGTAGACTGGATAAAGCTTGGTGTTGCTGTGACCGGGGAGAAAACTCCACCCAACTTCAGCTGAAGTGGGCTAGCAGCCTCTTTCCTTGTCCCTCCTACGGTGGGGTGCTAAATAGGGCCTGACACAAAGCCTTTGCCAGTCCGTTGGAGCCTGACATTGACATGACCGTGCTTTCCATCAGAACGATAAAGGACTGTTTGTTTTAGGCACCTTATCCTCTTTCGTGCTAGCATTGCCAGAAATGGAGTTTTTCTATAAATAGTGCTATTACCTGCCTGATGTGCTTTTACCTTCTAGTTTGACAGCATTTCTTTTCTTTGCCTTATAGTCCAGCACAACACAGAGCCCAGTGGTTTCTTTCACGTGGTGTCTATTTTTCTTCATTTTCCACTGTCTAAAGTACTCTAGTATCTCTTCCATTTTGTCACTTGAGCTTTAATTCCCTTTGAACTCGTTATTATAGAAAGAGTATGGGACTAAAGGTGTGCTTTGAAGGGAGAGGTCCTTCAGATTTGGAACTGCTTTTCTAAAATTGTTACAATCTTGCTTGAAGTTATTTCTGTGTCTTAAGCTTATTGTGGCTGGAGGAGGGCCGCCTCTCGTGGCGCTGAGTGAGGCGGGTGCACGGGACAGTGGTCTTGCTGGCAAGGAGATGGCTGGCGACAGCAGCTCCCAGGGGGTTCTGCTCGTCCCTTCTGGGACAGGACTGGGCTTAAACGCCAGCTTATCTTCAACATGATTTTACCGTGTGCTCTGTTTCTTGGCAAATTCAGCACAATGTTTTCCTATCACGAGAATAATGGACATAATTTGAAAGTGACGTAAGATCTTGTGCATTAGAACAATATTAATGATGCTTGGATTCCTCAGGGTCCGTCTTATGAAGGTGGTTATATAGCAAGGAGTTTTGAGAATATCTTGAGGCACTTGTTCATGTGTCGAGGACCTTGAAGACCCGTCAAAGCATAGGTCTAGAGCTGCAAAGGTGTGCAGCAGCAAATTCCCAAATCCTCTTGTTGAGCTTTCTCCTTGGAAACATGATTCAAAACATAGTATGTCTGGACGTGGCCTGATGATGATTCCTGCCTGTCCTTGGGCAGTATTTCTAAAGCAGGCATAGGAAAATAGTCAGACCGCTGTGAACAGAAAGCCCTGCAGCAGTCCCGTCTTCCTGCTGTCCCAGCAGTGGAGGAAGCAAGGAGAGAGGACAAAACAAAGAGAGCATTTTGCTGTTAGTCCCCCCTTGGATGCACCAAAGAAGTAGGGAGTTACTGAGAATTGTCCTATAACTTTTGTTGCCTAGGCTGGGAGGAGATCTCTTCCAAGACAGTGTGGTTGGCTTGGACCGCATCCCTTCTCAGCCAGCCCTAAAAAAAAAAAAAAGTAGTAGTAAGTGGCAGACTGTTTTTATCTTTGTTGTTGGCTTGTTGCATGTCTCACATCTGCCTGTTGTCTTTTTGCTCAGGGATGCTTTTTTTCTCACAGGGCTGCTCTGCTCAAGGAGACTTTGTCATCAGTCAATAGTCCACAGAGGTTTCTACAATCCATCACTGGTCTCCTGTGGGGTGACCCTGAGGTCTAGACTCCTCTTGTGGGCATGTTGTACCCCTCCCAAATGAACCTTTTCTTTCTCTCTTATGTTGGTGGCAGCAAGGAGAGACAGTAGAACTGCAGTTGTCTTTTTAATTTGCAAGCTGTGCAGCCTTCTGGCCAAAGAGGATGCTTGCCTCAACATCGTGTGTGAAGATTGTGGTGTGCAGTGTACCATCAGCTGCGTAAATCACGTGGGCTTTCCTTGACAGTAAATTTCTCTTTTCTTTCTGTTNAGTTTTGAGGTAGAGCATAGAGACAGAGGTACATTTTGGACATACTTAAACATAGCTTAACCGCCGTTGGTGTAGCTAAGGTGGTGTAGAAACTGAAAGCATTACCTGCATCTTCTGTGCTAGGGCCTTCCTGGGCCAGGTTCCTGATGCTGCTGACACGGAGCTGAGTCGCCCTGTGTGCGTGTGAGTGGGGTGGTTGGAGAACCTGCAGAGTTTGCACTCGAAAGGAGTTACAAAATGGTGATGGGCAACTGCCTTTGGTGTGTATTTTCATAAAATACAGTTTGGTATTGCTTCTGTTGCAGATTTGCCTGGGTGGCTTGTGGATGGTAGTAAGATGATGTGAGAAGCGGGAGAGCAGGGCTTGGTGTTACGTTAGGGAGGATGTTCCCAGAGTGCATGGAGGGGTAGTAGAAGATGTGGTGATGATGAGTATACTGCGTGCACAGCACAGGGTTGTATAGTACGTGTATCTGTGCCCGTATATTACACAGAGTAACGTACACAGGACACTTACAGTGCACATAGCAATGTACTGCCTGGTTTAGGTGAAGTGGGATGTGATTCAGATGGCACCCAAGCAGGAGAGTGTTTGGCCAAGTAATGGATAATGCTGGTGTTGCTGTTAATGTCCACTATGAACACCTCAGTTTCACCTATTTCAGTCAAATTGTAGAGAAGAGCTGTTACTGAAAAATATGTTTGTTTTCTCCTAAGCAAGCTGTGTTACCCACTAACTAACTACTGCTAAAATCCAGTTATATTTATATTATAGTGCTTTTTTGCTGCTGGTGACTATTAATCAGATTAAATGTGTTTTACAAAAAGAAAATTATCCAAAAAAGTATTTTTAGAGCTGTTAAGGAATGTACAAATTTGTGTTCATAGTGAAGCTGAATAGCCTTATGCTGACCAAAATGCTGGATGGGTGCTGAAGCAAGGCCTGAGACATCCCAGCTTAAACCTTGCAATGGCACGATCCAGTGTGTAATATTCTCCCATGTATATTGCAGGGTTTTGAAAGTGACTTTTCCTGGAAGCCTGGCGAAGATTTATAGCCACCAGTGGTGTTACCAGTGTGACACGAAGTAGAAACATCTCAAGTTAAATATTTTAGGTGCTTTTAATTTACCCTAATTTCTTAGAAAGGCTGGTGAAGCTGACAAGCGATGTAAATGTGCTAAGAAGTCATTCAAAGTCTGGTAAAAACCCGATACAAGCTGTAAACTGGCTTTTGCGTATTCATTTGCAGGGGAGGGCTGTTCCCTGCATTAACAGTCCTGAGCTCAACTCCCCTGACTCCTGCAGGAGTAGTAAGTCATTGCTGTGATGATGTGCCTCAGTGATTTTACTGTCTATGAAATAGAGACCATCTTCATATGAACCTCTGGGGGTTCTTTGTAATAATATTGTATTTTTAAAAAATGGCTGTACCACTCAACATAATCTCCACTAATCGGTACATAAACCCTGTTTGGCAGTTTAAACTGTATGCACAAAATATGAGATAAGGCTCTGCCTATTCCAATAGTTAAAAACTTTACTCTGGTGCGAACCACTTATTTAGTTGTTTTTAAGTGCGATACACAGGCTTGTCTTTCTGTATGCCAGATACATTTTTTATTTTTTCTGTTTCATGGTATCTCTGAACAAACAACATCTTGGCTAAATTAAAGGATTGCTTTCTGAAATGAAGCCTTGTTCTGTGGAGTTTGCATAAACGAATCTACCCTGTCGTTTTGAGTTGATCAAATAAAAATTCTGTGTCCATTATTCTGGCATTTTCACCAAGTAATCTTGTGTCTGGAGCCAGTTTTCATCTATTATTAATATATTCTTGATGGATGGATTTATTTTCTACCTACATATGGCAAAAATGTATCGTTTTAAGCAAGTTACCGGGCTCCCGCTTTCCCCATGAACAAAAGCACTTTCATTAGTCTGCTTTCAGAAGCCTGAAACGAGAAGTTTCTCTTCCTGTGCACGAGTAATTATAGGTGGGCCATGGATTAAATAACCTGGAAAATCTGTTTTACTTCGTAGCGTTGCGGAGAAGGACTCTGAGAAGGAGTCTTGTCTATTTGAGTATCTGTACTATGGGAGAAGGCACAAAAGTGATTGGGAGGTTGGAAAATAAGTTGTCCTTCGCTGCTTTGCCATTTTTGTCCTTCGTGTTGTAGTTGGCATTAGTAATGGAAGAAGGAGCCTTACGATGCTACTGCTGTGTAAAATGGTTTCTTTTAATTTTGGTATTTTAGATCAAGTTCTTTTTTTTTTTATTATACTTTAGTTCAATTAAAATATAACATTAAAAACACCTGTTTATGTCAAGTAGACAAGAGAGGCAAATAATCTTCCAAGGTTTCAACCATTCCACATTCAATAATCATGATTATCAGATGTAGTTTTTTTAACTGGAAAGAACATACTTGAATTTTCTAGAAAGTGATTTTACTTCCCTTTCACCAGCTCTTTTTCACTTGACATTTTAGGACTGGAAGGTTTTGAGTTTGGGGTTTTTTTCTCCTCCACCTAGACACAGTTAAGAACATGCAGGTCCCTCACACTTCATTCAAAGTCGGCATTGCCCCCTCGTTTACCGATGTTGTTGTCCCTTATAAACACGTATTTTTCTCAGTATGCTCCCATCACACTGCCCTTGCTTGCAGATCCAGCCCTTCTGGAGGCTTGCTCGATCTCACCTGTGACACCCACGGTATCAGGCCTGAAGTGACTGAAGGTGGAGCCACATTCCTCCCTGCTCGAGGAGCAGGTACCGCTACAGTCAGTGCAGATTGGCCATGGCACCCACCTCTTGCCACCCACCTCTTGCCACCCACTAGGTAAAGAGCCCACATTTCTGACTTTGGCGATGGAGTGGTACAGATGTTACGACGAATTCTTTATGATCAGAGAGTGAAACTCCTGCGCACGGCTAGGATATGACACCCCATGTTTGGTTTTGAAGTTGGACCAGGATGTGATAAACAGTGCTTTGTTATCACTGAGAAAGCATCTGCTTTTCGCTCTTAGGGCGTCTCACACAGATTGCTTGTTTCCTGGCATAGCAAGTGTTTTGCTCCCAGATTTGTAGTTTGCCGTTAGTGTCCATAGCTGCAACTTTTGTAGCTGTATCAAATCTTGTAATTTTCCAGACTTAAGATTCTGTTTTTGTTAAAGAAATATTTCTTTAACATGTGGTAAGGCTGGCAAGTGGCAAATCTTCAGAAAGAATACAGAAAGTATTTTGGTGTTCTTCCCCCTCGCACCTCGCCCCAAGCCAAATGTCTTTGGATTAATTCCATAAATATGCTGCACATCTGTGAATTACCAGACTCTTACACAGTTACCTGTCCGGTACTAGATTGTGCTCATCATTCAGATGGGATTGTGTGTGTGTAAAAATAATTAATTGCTCTGTTGATTCCTTTTCTAAGTGATGACACTACAGGATAGGGCTGAGTAAAATTTGCTTTTTGTCCTACCTCCTCGGATGATTTACACTACAAGGCAATTCTCATTAAGGAAGTCGATCAAATAGCCCAGTTTATATAAAGTTCAGTCACAGCTGGTAAGGATTATGTACAGAACAAAACCCGATGTTTGTTTTCATGTGTTTAGATTTCTGCAAGCCATTAAAGAGACCTAAGCTATGTTCTGGATGCCCTTCCTGTAATTAATACATAATACAGAGAGCAATGGGGTATAAAGGACTGCTCATCTCACCATGACAAATGTTCAGTGGCGACGCGATGAGCACGAAGCATTCCAAGTCTTCTGGGTGGAAAGCAGCACTGGCCTTGCAGCACGCTTTGAGTGCTCACAAACGGGGAGTTTGGTAGCCAAAGCATCCAAGAAATCACAATGTTGAGACTCTGGGTGGGAGCACACACCCCGCCAGCAGCACCATCCGATTCACAGCAAGGGGTTTCCAGGTTGGGCCTGCTGATTGATTGCAGGGGAGGGTGGTGGGGTGGTAGGATGGTAAAGGAGAAGAGAAGGGAAAAGAGAAAACCAGTGCTGCAGACGTTTAGCACCATGCAAGGTAGACCAATATCGTGACATTTTATCTGGAAATTTGCTGGCAACCAGCGCAGCTTGAGCATCGACTACTCTGTAAGCAGCAGCCATCTGCTCTTGGGGTTGCTGCCTCTGTGCAGGTATGTTGCAGCAATTTGGCACCTTGCTGGTGAGGAACAGCTACAGCAAAGGTTTTACAGGAAAGAGAGTATTGCAGAGATGGACACGTGGCAAAAAAGTGGTGTTGGTGCTTCTTGGACATTTGGGAGAAGCGTCATCCCACCTGAATGTTGTAGCTGTGTACAGGATGGCTACAGAGTGGTGCTGGAGGGATTCTTCTCTCCAGCCAAAATTTGGCTCTATCTTGTTTGGTCCAAATCTGTTGTCAGCCAGTCCTCAAGCATATGTAGTGTCTGCTTGTTTTAGAAGTATTAGTATGATTTTTTTTCTAGCTAGCTAGCTATAGTACATGTATCTTACAAAGATGCGGCAGTACAACTTCTAATGCCTCTTAAGCCAAGGGTTCAACCATAGGGGAGAATCCTTTCCTAGAGGGTCTGAACGATAAGCCTGAGAGGATGGGAGAACACCTACCTTCTGAGCATCTATTTCTCTTTCCATTCTGTTAAGCAAAGAGAAGCAGATTCCTGCTCGTTTCAGGTTCATAAGGGGAAAACAAAGGGCTATAGGTGACAATTAATTAATTAATTAGAGCTAAAACCATTTTTCCCATGAATATTTTTAACTGATAATTAAAGTTTGAGGATCTCAATTTATGGCACTTGGCAACTAAGACAAATGAATACACTTGTTTTTCCTCACTGAAGTATAAACTGATTTCCTTGCTTGAGAAGCATCCTGTTTTCTTTAGGTTGAAGTATGTTTCAAACTTGTTTTCACCCTGAGGATTCACTTTGCCTTAATAAATTCTGTTCCTCACCAAGTGCAGACATTGAGGCTGGTGTCATAGTGGCCAGGATGTTTTCTTTCCTTTATCTGTCTCCCTTTGCTGTTCAAGCGTTTTTTTAAAAAAAAAAGAAATATTCACTTTATGTTATATTCTAGTGGGGACAGATGACCACCACTGTCTCACAATTCTGCTTTCCTACTGCCTTATGGGTCTGTATTATTATTTTTATTTTCTTATTTACTTTATGAATAGTGCAGACCTTTTCTTATGTAAGAGGAAAATTCCTGTCCCAAATGACCTCACTTCTTGTTGAACAGGAGCCTTCCTTGCCATGTCATTTCATCTGGACACAGATGAATACGAATGAGAGCCTGCTGGAAAGCAACGCCGGAGAAATGTTTTTGTCTAGGAGTTCTCATTTGCCACAAACCCCTCTGCACAGCAATATGCACGAGCGAAAATTAGGTTGGAGTTTTTAAGAGCGTGTGTGGAGGGACAGAAGTGGTAAGGATTCTTGAAGGGTCTGCTCTGCACCTTGCTGGACAGGTACCATGGGTCTGTGAGGAGCATGTTTGTACACTTGGCATGTGTAAATTTTGGCGCCCGTGTATGCACCCATCTGGAATGAATAGGGCTCCCATTTTCATACAATTGGGCAAATAACCTGTGACTGCCAGTTAAAAGTCTTGGATGTCTGTTACCTAAGGCTGAAAACACAAGCTGGTTTTCCACTTCACCTCTCTTGGAATGATGTTGGGAATGGCACAAGACGCCTGTACTTGACTAGTCTGTTGATACGCTAAATAGTACTCCTTACATCCAGCAGCCTGCTCGGTTGTGACTGCAAACAGTTACAGCAACTTTTTTTATTGTTTAGAAAGCATAAAAAGAAAAGAGAGGATGTAGGTTTCCCTTTGATGAGCTGCATTAAAAATAGTACAGTGTCCTGACACTGACTCTCTGGAGTAAAGAAATGGTGCTATTACAGAAGGGCCTTTTTGTGCTAGGCAGAGTGCAAACACCTCATAGCAAATAAATAGTCCTTGTGGTCAGAGAGTTTGTGGTGTTAATACACAAGGCATGTGTTGGGAGAAGGAGTTCAGACCAAGTAAACATGTGATGGCAACAAGTATCTTGCTAGGGCCAGGGTTATTTTTTGCTTTGTCTGGGGTTTTTTTGGTCTGTTTTGTGATGGGAGTCAGTTATACGACAAAAGGACCGAAGTGAGCTCCAGGAAGAGAAAAAAGAGTAAGTGAAACGTGGAGGGAGGGCATGGCGTCTTGGCACTAGGAGAAAATCCAGGGGCAACATGCCAAGCAGTTCGGAGAGGACAGAGGGCAGGAGCAGAGGGAGAGGAAGGTGTTGAGGAAGGCAGCGGACATGGCTGGATTGACAGTGGTGACCATCCTGGGATGCCGAGAGGGAAGGACACCTGGGCTCAGTGTGGGATGGACGTGCTGAGGTGGTCAGAATGTGTGGGGCCATGAGGCCATGAGGGAGAGGAAGGAGAGGGAAAGAGGAGGTGGGGTTGAGTCTTGCGTGACTAGAAGTGGAGCAGGGATGTTTGGTCTCGCACTGTGCTGGTTTCAGGTTCAGTGGGGTACTTTGCTGAAGGCAAGGTACAACTTTTACATTGAAATAATGACTTACTGATCAGTAAGGCTAGTGCTTAAGCAAAACCTATCCCAGTAAGAGAAATCCATTATGAGAGTACATCTGCATTGATTGTCATGCTAGGTCTTTATCCTCTCCCAAGTGTAGGATGGCACATTATCTCAGCTTTCTTCAGACGGATGGTTAATCCATAGTCTTTTGCTGCCTCAGCACACTGATCGGTGATGAACTTGAGGCAGATGGGAAGCTGAAGTCAAGTTCTATGTGTAAAGAAGCGTACATTGTTTAACTCTGTGGAGGCTTTTAATTTTCTTAAGTGAAAAAAGCTTGCCAAATGTTCGATAGAAATGTTCCCAGCATCTGTACTGCAAAAAGTAGCCCAAGCAGAGGAAACCAAGACACAATGGTCTAAGTTAAACAGTAAGACAGGTAGTGTTATCACAGCCATCCCATTGGACTTTTAAATGTAGAAGCTATATTTCATAATCCGTCTTTTGCTGTAAATGGATCAAGAAAAAAAAAAACATGCGGACCACAGAGCCTGCAGGCGGGATTCTGCTGAGCTGTGGACAGATGGCTTGCATGTCTGTCTTCAGAAAGAGCTTTCTGTAATTCGAGTCACCAGTAACTGTTTAAAAGCATATAGGTGCATATTCTTTTCTTGTCGTGGTACTTTTTCTGAACACTAAATATGATGTTGTTCTGTAGCACCTTGAGTGTGGTGGGGAAAACATTGATGAGGTTTTCTCACCACCTTCGATGGCAAACTAAAGATTATTCTTCCTGCATTTCAGTATTGTGAAACAGTCCAGTGAGTTTTTGGATGTTTTCTTCCATTTACAGTTAATAATGTTAGCGATTAAATAGAGGAGAATGTGCTGCCCCAGGAGAAGGTGTGCTGACGGTCATGGTTATCTGGCATTGTGGTCTTTAGGGTACTGCAGCATCGGGTGTCTTCTGCTTTTAGTTTTCTCCGAAATCTGTCAGTTGTACAGTGACATCTTTCTGCAAAACCGGCTAACAGTAATCTGTAGAGGACACTTTGTTCCAGTTGTTTGTTAGAGATGCAAGTAAATAAAGAGCCAAGTTTTCCTTTGAGCTAGGATGGGATTTCAAGGGACTGTTACTGTAACTAAGAGGAGAAGTTGCCTGGGTACACTCAGGGGATGAGTTTGTTGTCAGTATCGTTACTATCCTGTAGCGAGCTGAGTAGCAGCGTAGAGGTGGTCTGCAGAATCAGCTGAATATTAAGTACATGCAAATGTAAAATTGATAGAGGTATGCATGTATGTAGCAGTAAACATGTTCCATAATTTGTGTCATTTTTCTGAAGATCTCCTGTAAAACTGTGAATATAAGGACTCAAAACAGTATTGTTTTTTTCTAAGCAAATAAAATTAAATTCTATTTTACTATTAAAGTAAATTCTCAGGGATGCTCTTGAAGTTGGTTTTCTGATTTGATAGTGTAGATAGTACCTTAACAGTGCTGTTCCTTTAAAATATTTAATGTAAATATCACTGTGAAGACAGTTTATAGTATGAAGTTGCAAAAAATTATTGTACTTCATGTTTGATTTTTGCATATTTTCCATCCTCAGAAAATAAGGTGATGCTTCATTAAAATTAAGTCAAATTATCTAGACATTAGGTGTAAATACTTGCAATATGTTTAAATACCATTTTAACAAAGCAGGATATAATATTTTAAAGAAAGACTGAGTTGCTTTGTCCCTACCATTGCAAGTTACGGGTAAGTACATTTAACACTCATAAGATGTGACACTTGCATATAGATCACCCTACTGTTTTTCAGATTGGTATGAAATAATGTTTATCGATTTTCAGCATACAAATATATAGAGAGAATTTAGTGCTGACTATAGTAGAGTGAAAGTATTTGAAAATATTTAGGACATGTATATGGGATAGCTTGAGGCCTGCTGTTGCTCTTGCTGTAGATCTGAAACTATAGAATAGAAACAAAGCGATGGCCTAGATTTACCAGCATTATAGGTATCATTGTAAACAAAAACCACTAAAAGTTGTGCCCTGCAAAATAATGGCAGCTGCTGTATTCTCCATGATTGGCGATGAGCTTTCTTGCGATAGATAGGGATCAGATTCTGATGGACTGTGCTGTTGGTCTTGTCGTTAGCATTTTTGTGGGTTTTTTTGGTAAAATACAGATCAGCATTTTATAGTTGAAACAGTTACTCAGCGACAGCTTGACATGCACTCATATTTAGTGCTATCAAAATGACACTTCTGCTTATGTAAACTTACATGCTTATTACTTATGTCTCCCGAGATAATTGTTCGCTAAACAAGGGAAATGTAAACAGGAGGCTGTTTTTTCAGAAAGTTGCTCCTTCAGCTTCCTGTCCATCCCAAAGGTCAAATCCTTTTTTGTGAGACCAAAAACAGCTGCTGACGCAGTGGTGACAGTGAAGAATGACAATATTATGATCTATGGTACGGTTAAGAACCCGGAGTTAAAGGTTGTAACAGAGAAACATCCTTTCAGCATGTTTCTGCAAACCTTGGTAAGTGGCAAAAGAAAAATGCTTTTGAAATGGGCTCTCATTTAGAGTGCTTATTTCTTCATATTTTAGTCTTTAAACACTTTTTCCTACAGATGTCTTTACCTGATAGCATTCATTTATATTGCCTACATTTTACAAAATACCTGAAGTACTGAATAAAGCTATGCTGCCATTGAATCCAAACCACTTGAAAGTGTCATCTCTAGCTCTAGTCATAATATCACCATGCAGTGGAAAGCATTATTAATGTTTTTGCAGCATGCTGAGGCTTGTAAAGTGCTGATGATGGAGTAGGGGACTGAGGCCACGCCATAGGCTCAGATAATCTCCCCCCACCACCACATCCTTCACCGTTACAGCTCAGGGAGGTTCCCAGGTGTGGAAGGGTTTGGGATGGAGGCCCAGGTCCCTGGAAGTGTTGTGGCCAAGGCGCGACTCTATTAAATAGATAACTTTTTTTTGACTAGTGGCAGGAATGGTCTCAGTGGCACTGCTGTGAGGATGGTGGCAGAAGGGGAGACAAAACCACACATCAGGAGCTCTTCTGTGATGATGTGGTATGGTTTAAAAAATTAACTCTATCCCAGAAAATTAGCTCTGTCCCAGAAGATGAACTCTGACCCAGCCAAACCCAGGACACGAGGTCTGGCCAGAGGTTTTTGAAGCTGGCTGTGGAGCAGATACTTGTGCTGCACGAGGTTCGGTGCCCATACTGGGTTCATCCCCAACAGTCAAAGCCGTTTTGGGTTTGCACAGAAGAGCTCTACCAATTTCCCTTCCAAGGAAGCTCTGTAAGCCTGGTGGAAGAGGTTACGTTTATTCATAGCTGCCTGTTTGTTTGTTTATCGTGGAGCTGAGGGAAGTTTATTAGACATCAGGTTTATTTTTGCTTTTAGCTTTTAATGTTGGCTGTACGGCAGTTCAGAATGCTTCACTGTGTGGTTTTTGTTTTATCCTTCAAAAAAGTTTTAATTACTTCTCTCCAGCTTCCCTTCCATCATTTTTTTTGTGGAATTTCAATGGTGTTTCTCTGATCAGGCTATTGTTTTATTTTATTAATTTAAAAAGGCAAAAAGTTTCTTTGACATGCTGATTTTTGTCTGAAAAGAAAAGAAGAAGGTGACATTTCAAGGAGAATCTGATTTCCTGGAGGAGGTCGGAAGCTGGTGTCACAGGTGACATTTCAAGGAGAATCTGATTTCCTGGAGGAGGTTGGAAGCTGGTGTCACCTGCTAGTAAACTACTGTGGTCCTGCTCATAGCTGGCAATGGAAAATGTTCAGTACTGTCGGCTGTGGGGGTAAAGAGGGTTGGGATGCCTGCTGGAAGTCACGGTACCTGGTCCTTTTGCACCGTTAATGCTCAAGGGCAAGACAGAGTCCTGCTACAGGACTGATTTTTTTTCCAACAGACGAGAAATATGCTAGTTTTACATGGAAAACTCTTAGAGAAAATACAGATAAAAGAAAACAGGAGGTTAGGGGAGAATTAACTGTGGCAGAAGAGAAATTAATTTGGTGAAAGAAAGAACTTAAGAGAACTGCTTGCCTGTTACAGGAAAAGAAATGGCAATTTCCCGTACTTTTCCAGACTCTTGGATTATTTCTAAGTGTGTTCCTTGTGCCAAGCGGTTAGCTGAATTTCATAGCACTAAACTGGTATTTAAGAGTTAAAGACTGACAAGAAACAAAACCTTTTAAACTAGCGACCCAGCTAGTGATACAGTTACCTCAATGAGACCTGCTGCTAAGGCTAGAGGAGCTCAAAAAGAAGAAAACTCGGCTAATTCTCAGTAGAGGGTAGCAATGGCAGGTAAAAACATTGTCAGTTAAAACATATTTTATCATGATTACCATAGAACTCATTATTATGATTAAAGATGTACTAGCCATGACATGCCAGCTACATGCTGGTAGCAGAAAATACCTGCTGTTTGTAGGTTATTATCAACCTCCTTTGAAGAAAATCAGTCTTTCTTTACATTTGCAATGCAATGAAACCTCAGGCATTTCTCTGCATCTTTAATTTAAGCATGCTTTTCAAACGCAGATACCCAGCTGCAGTGAGCAACAAAATACCCGTCTCACCGTCACACAGGTTGATGGGTTTGTCATGCGTTGTGGCGTTCCACTAAACAAAGAAGGACTTTTTGCAAGTATCTCTGTTAACATTTTGAGTTTGTTGTATTATCTGTTGACATTCTAATATATATAGACTAATAAAACAGAAGAAAAATTGATAACAGTGCTTCACATAGTACTGCACAATATTTTGAACTATAATTGTAAATATCGTTGCTAATGTTATATGGTACCATAAATAACATTAAGGGAAGTCACTAACTGTATTGAAGTCATTGGCCTTAAACTGCAGTTTACCTATTATAGAGCGTGATGGAAAAAATGACAAAAATGCAAGTAAAATGCAAGTTCATATATAAATAAGCCCATTCCATAAAGACTTTATTCCAAATGTTTGAAGCAGTTATTTTCGTGGAGAGATACATGTTAAACATCAGCTTCAATAAGCTCACGTTACTCAGTCATATAGATACTGTGCAATATTAAACTGACTGCTTTGTCAGTGAACTGGTGGATATGTCATTCCTCCTATCTTTATTATTTTTTAAATAATTCAGCACATGTGCACTATTAACACTGTAATGTGAACACTCCCATGCTGAGGATTTTATTTTGCCTGAGAAGAAAATGAGCATTGTGATTCAAAATGTTGTTGATGTCCTTTATGAGCAGCTATTGTCTTTCTTTTCTGAAGAACACATCCCAGTGACTAGGTGGTACTGAGCCTAAATATTGCAGGTGAAGAAAGCTATTCCATTTGCAGTTGCATATTGGTAAAGTTACTGGATTTACTAACTACAGAAACTCCAAGACTGGCTAGTCGTGTCTTAAGGGTTTGGTTTATGCCTATTGCTTAACAGAACATTAGATCACAATTTATATTTCTCCCAGTGTGGCTTAATTTTATTTAATTTTTTTTTAGAATTTGATCCTTTTTGTGTCCCAAATTTTTTCCTTAGCAACTGATATAAATGCAGCTTTCTATCTCCATTTTTTCCCCCTATGCCTCTTGCTGTTGCAACTTACCTTGGATGGCAGGTTATTGGTTACTGCCTACGGGAGCCTTTTCCATGAGCTAATTTAGCTGTCAGTCTGAAATTGGTAAAAAGGATGAAAGATGGATCATAGGCCTGGGGCATGCCTAGACCAATATCTAGCATATCTCTATCTGGAAGTACGCTTATTAAAACAGATTTGAAAAATATTTTTCCCAATCTTGCTCTGCCATCATTTCATCCAGCTAAGAAAAACATTTTTACAGTGACACTACTGATTCTTTGGCAGCTCTTTTTTTCTGAAAGGGAGAAAACAGTATTTAGATACAAGATCAATAGAAAAACAAATAGACTATTATATTCCCCGGAGAAACCCCTAGAGAGAAGACAGATGCACAGAAATTTAATATTCTTGTAGGCAAAAATCATGAACACAGGGGTTCTGTTTGGCTGAAATGAACTGTGGTAAATGTGTATGAAATAAACATTAAAAATGAGTAATAAAGAAAAAGTAAGCTTTTAGGCTATGCTCTGTGATGTGCTGTCATGATGAGGTGCTGTGTTTGAATTTGTGGCCCCTTCAAAAAGTCATTTTGCAACTGCAAATAGTGTTTATCTTAAAATTATATGATTCAGGCATAACTTCATATAGTGAGTGAAAGGATGGTTTTTCTCCATCTGCTCTTTTTAGAGGTCCTCGTCCATTCACGAAGTTCATACAGAGGACTGTGTGTTTACTATTTCTTCCATTTTTAATGAAGATCATTATATTATTCTGCATAACCTTGAGCCTGTTGTTGTTTGAATTGGTTATGTGCTTTTGTTTCTTTTCCACAATAATTTGTAAATAAATGAATCAAAATATGACTATGGTAATTTTCGATGACAAGTGTGCCTGTCCACTTTCTGTCAAATCTTGTTGTTGTATCTACTTGGTGAAAGGGACATATGGCTTGACTATCTGTGTGTGCTGTCTTGGGCTTCTTCCTGGAGCTCCTGCACTAAACATCGAACCAGGAGGATGAGGGGTACCCTCCTGCTGGAGGAGCTGCAGGATGAGCCTGAAAGAAATGAGGTAATTGGCTGCTGTCACACTTCAATTGATGCTGTGCTTTTTTTGCTGTTTTCTTGCACCTAACTGCAAGTCCATCTGGAGGATTACACGTTCGGCTTTTTGAAAAACCACAGCGTTTTCCTCCACGCAGTCCTTTCTTCAGATCACCTTTGTGCCAGGGTCACCACTTCTCTTTTTCCCTTCGACTCCATTCGCCAGTCGCTGAAAACTAGCTGTAGTCCGATAGACGTTACATTTCACTTTAAACACACAAATACCACTGAGCTGTGAAAGCAATATTAGTTTCTATTGTTAATATTTAACAGTTATCAGAAGCAGCTACAAGCTTCCACCAGCTATGACCTCGTTTGGGTTGGACTGGGTTTTCTAAAAGCAAAATGCTATATTGTCATCGTCCTTACGGAACATACTGTCCAAAGTACAAGATGTAATAGCTGTGTGCATCAGATGATATGGGGAACAAGGGAGAAGTTTAGGAGGAAGGGAGAAATAAAGCAGTAGTGCATGTAGTTCTTAAAGGACTTTTAAGTATGTTAAATCATACCTGTTACTGATGTCTTTTTCAATATTAACAACAGTATTTTACCTCTACCAACAACTTCATGTAGTTTAAATGTGAAGTCGATTTAAAGGGACTTGGATATGCATAGTATATCATCTTAGAAGTTGGCATACTAGCATTTTTTGGTCATATTTTTCACTTTGTATCTCACGATCCCTTGGAAGTTTGAAACTGAAATCTGCTTACTCATTGGGTATTTTTTACCTAAATGGAGTATATATGTGTGCACCTCTTAAACTGTAATTGTAGAGGTCTTTTGTGAGTGGCTGTGACGCTTGATTGTGGAATTTCTTAATGAAAAAATATTTTTTTAAGGCGAATAAGACCCTGATTCTGCAAATGCTTAGGTATGTGAGTAGATTTATTGATATGTACTCTCTCTGGGGTTAGAGGGGCAACAAAACAAAAGGGATCTCACTGCGCAGCGTTTGTTGGGATATATTCCTGAAGAGAGTGAGCATGAATCTGGATACCACACATTAGATTATGGGATAAAAGCTGCTCTGCATGCCCAAAAGTCTGCACAGAGACAGTGGCAAGAGCAGGAACACAAACAGCACCCTACCCCAGCTGCTCCCAGGCCCATGCGAGGAGCCCTCAGCCCATCAGAATCCCATCTGCAGAAGCCCAGAGGAGCTCTGGGGTACAAGGCCAATAGTTTAACCCAAATTATGGACTTGGAAGAAGGGACACCCTATCTGGGCACCTCCCTTGGCTGTCTCAGGAGAGCCTCAGCCCTGTGGTCCAGGCATGATGCACATCAAGATAAGTCAGTGCTAGATCACCTACGGGACTGGGGGGAGATCCTGCCTAGGAATATGGGGTGCTTTGGGGTGTTGAGGGTAAGAGCATTTTGGGATTATGCAGGAGTACTTACAGGATGCTTAGAGGAGGCTTTATGAAAGTGACATGGGAAAATTCAGTAATGTGATGTAGGTCAAACTTCAGACTCAGCCGTATCAGTGTAATCCAGTTAAAACTGCTAACACGGTTGTGTTATCACATGTCGTGAAGTGAACATTTATTCCAGGTGAGTTTCACAGGAGGGTACTAGCTGTAGGGGCCCCTATCAGCATGGGGTACTGTAGTGGTGCCCATGGATCTCCATCACGTCTGAGGGCTACAGGTTAGTAATTCCGTCATTCTGAGGCCCGTGTAAGACATGCGTCATTCCCAAAGAGCTGCACAAACTGGAAAATGGAAACAGTGGCATGCTGGGTGTGCTGCTTGCTGTACAGACCACAAAAGAGATGAAATTGCAATTCACTAGTTTGATGTGAGAGGGTTTTATTAGTTGTAGGTATTAAAATTATTTGGGAGTAAACGTTTTGGTTAAACCTATGTTACTGTTTGAGAAAAGACAGGATTTATTTTTAACATCAAAAACTGAGGAGGAATAATACCACTATCCTGTGGTTTTTTATGTATTTTGGCAAATGTCTTTTTTATTAGTGTAGAAATACATAGGAATAGAGGTCCACTAATGTGGTTGTATGTACCATGAACCTGTGGATATGAAATTTTGTTACCCTGCTTGTCGTCTTCTTGAAAGTTAGTCCTATCAAGAAAATCATGTAGGTTCCCAGAAGGATAATTTGTACCTCTAAAAAAAACTCTTGTATGAACATCTTTATTTCATCTTCTCCAGATTCAGAGATCATGAAAAAAAAATTATGATAAAAGGTGATTTTTATTTTGTTTTCATGTTCACAAACATTAAGTGATGCAAACCTGCAAGCCCCTGTGAAGCTGATAGAAAAATTCTGACCAGTTGAGAAAACTGAGAGGGTTTATCCAGAGTGAATACACCTAGGAGAAATAAAAGAAAATTCGAGGACTCACTAATTGGTCCCATTTTTGTAGAAACTGATCATCTGCAGTTTTATTTGGTTGCTGAATGATGTGGATTTTCGTTATTAGGTGTTTTGAATTAGGTGGTATGGAACCAGCAGCAGAGCTGGGGTTAGAGCTCAAGACATTGTTGTCACTTCTATACTCTATTTGCCAGTGGTTTGTCCCTGTAGAGAGAAAAAAAAAAGAAAAAAGCACGTTCTGTTAATAACTAATGCTGTTGATATGTGTGTTACAAACCTGCAAGACATGAATGATACCTAACTGCTTTGGATTTTTACTGGGAATTGCTCAGCACCTCTTGAGGGGGTGGTCCGTGTTTCTCACCACAGTTTAAGCAGGATGTGTACCTACTGTGTTATACTTACCATTCTGTGCATCATGCCTTGGAGTTTCTTCTGAGAGAGGTACCAGCATTGCATTTATGATTTACAGTTTACAATTCCATGTGGAAGCACTGCAAAGACAGGAATATTTTGAAGACAAAATAAATGACAGAAAGGTTAGAAAACCTTTCTAACAGGACAGGTAGTAAAACTCTGGAGAAGACTGCTTTAGGAGGTTATGAACTTCCCACCACCAGAAGTATTTAAGGACATGTCTATGAGGAACAGTCTTGGGATGAGGTGGCCTCTCGCCCTACTACGCTGTGTTGTGTGTTGAGTACGTTGTGTGTTGCACTGGTAACCTACAATAGCTGCCTCACCTTAGTCATTCGGCCTGGCCATCTTGCAAGAGAACACACAGAGTGAGGATCACACCACAGTGCTTTGCTGGATTTTTCAGGAATTCTTCCCTGGAAAGCTCTTTTCCTCTGAAGAAGGAGTTGTTTGTCAGACAGGCTCTGGCACTGCTTGTTGTCTGTCAGTGGTGGGGCTTGGTGTCCTAGGAGCCTTTGTTTCTGCACAGCCCCTAAGGAATCCTTCAGCCCATAACGGGGGGGTGCCTCTACACCACTCAGTGTGTGGGGCCTCTTTCAGGAGAGCTTTGCAGAGAAAACAGGAGCTCGTGCATGCATTAAGGTAGGACGTATTTTATGTGTGACCAAACTTTTTCAGAGGTGCAGCATCTGGCACAGAAACTCCAGCTTCCTCCGAATTCAGGATGCCGATGCCTGTTGCAAGCTGTAGGACTTGTAGCACAAGGAAGGACCAGGGAAAATGCAGTGTAGGACAAGGTTTGTCTCACAGGAAGGTGGAGTTGTCCTGAAGACTCTTGCCTTTGGCTGTGCACTTTTAGTCAGAGTTGACAAAAGTTAATTTTTCACAAACATCTGAGGAATTTAAAGTCTTTCTGAAATTACTGGGCACTTTCCTCAAGCATCTGTTACTTCAGGGAGAACCAGAATCTATGTGAAATATGTTCTGCAGTGAGGGCTGGATGCAGTACCAAATATCAGCTGAAATTTTTGGGTGGAGCTTAGTTGCATTTTGACTGATACTGTATTCTTTGGCTCTCAAAAAATTGCTGTGTATCAAAAAGCGGATTTTTAAATGTCTGCAAAAAGGGGGACACAACCCTTTACAGATATTTGGCGTAGTCCAGAAAGGAAGAAATGCGTGAGGAGAGATGCTGACAGTCCTTTGTCTCCATGTCCCTTAGTGGTTTTTTTCTGTTATCGTGTTTGAAAGCAGATTGTGTGTGAAGGGTATTTAAAAATATCCAAACCGATCAAAATCATCTATGGCATAGAGGCAGAAATAGCTGGGAAAACAAACAGACCGGAGATGAAATATGGATGAGATAGACATACCAATGTTTCATGAAAGAGAGAGCTTAAAGCCAAAAGCCAAGAAACACAAATAGAGGGAGTTAAAGTACAGATACTTTATGATTCGCGTTACTGTCTTCAATTAACTATGATATAGAATTGCGCGATTTTTTCCTTTCAAAAGAGAAATCCATCTCCTTGCTTATTTTTCCACTTGCCGCTTTCTGTTTAAGTTAATTCAGCAGTAATTGGATACACTGTGTCTAATTCTTAATAAATCAAGGGAACTTTATAGTGATATTGACAGTGGCTTTGCTAGCCCCATTGTTTCTATCAAGAGTTTTATTCTGCTTCAAAACAATTTGCTGTGAACGCCCTTGTTTGTTTGCCACACTAGGCTTTGTTCTGGCTGAAAACTTTGATTTATAACTGTATATAATTGATGGCTGTGGGGTAGGTGGACTATAGCTATCGCTCCTCCTCTTTTAATCTAGCTTTGCGTAGAAATCCATGTAGTGGAGCATTCTCAAGGGAACCAGGCTGGGAAATTTTCTGTATACCCAATGGGAGGCCATTAATCATAGTGAAGAGTCTCTTACTGGCTGCGAGCATGTTTGTGAAAGTCAGGAAAACAAAAGTGGACCACCTCAAAATGACTGATCAAGAGAATAGATGTTAAAGCCAATGTATTCATTGTGATGCATCAAAAAAAAAAAAAAAAGAAAAGAATAGTTTGTGCATTGCTAATTACATTGAAGCTTATTTATTCAGATAGATTTGGCATATTTAAAGATACACTAATAAACTAATAAAGGTACACTAATAAACAAGTATAATTGTAGATGTTAGAGATCAGAGTCCTAGGAGAATGAAATAAAAGATTTGATGATTGCTACTGCTGATTTGAAAGAGAAACTTTGAAAGCAACAGATAGATGCCCAAAGTGTTTGCTGAGCATGTGGCAGAGCGGAGCCCGTTAAAGAAACGTGCAAAAAAGTGTAAAATGTTTAGTGAGATGTTGATGAATATTTATCACAAAAATGTCTCATTCAAAAAAGCAAAAATTAGATGTTTATATTTTTTAGGGAAGTTAGCAAATCGTTTTTTCCTGCAGCTTGTGCCTTCTGGCTGTGACCCAGTGCTGGCGAGGAAGCACCTGAGAGCACCTGCACACTCTCAGAGGTGGCACTCACGTGCTTACGGTGAACCCCCAAAAACACGTGCTCAGGGCTGGGGTCGCAGTGTTTCTGCGGGTCCTGCTGTCTTCTCGTATCCTTCACAAAAATCTGCTGCTCAGATGCAAACCTAATGGGTTCCAGTGGTGACTGCTCAGAAGGGATTTTTATAACAAAGTGATTGTGCTAGGATTTGAGTATCATGAAGTTGGATACGAGATGGGCTTACAGGAGGTACTTTTGTGATTAAAAATTTCTGCCCAGCAGGGAGAAATAAAGGAAGTATAAAGGCTCAAATGCAGTTTTTTAAGCACTGACAGCCTGGAACTTCTCCCATATAAATAGCCATAAAGTATAGGAGAGAGCTATTGTAATATGACGTAACATTAACGTTATTTATTAGACAAACAGTAGTTTTTTTTACTTTAGAGGCTAAATTCAATGCAATCAAAGGTAATGCTACAGTTTGTTTTCTCATGAACCTGTGGTACAGCAGCATCAATTATTTTACCTCACAAAAACTCTTCAAGGGAAGCTTCTTACCCAATGATTTCAGCCTACGTACTTCAAAAGGGTTACTAAAATTTATAAAGAATTTCCATGAATAATGCTTAAATGTGAAAATTGAAATAGTGCTTTCCATAAATTATCATCTGCTGTTTTGATAATCTGATAGAGTAAGATGGAAACATTCTCTCCAGAAATCAGTGCAGTAAAAACTACAACTCATCCTGACAAGGTAGTTACAAAGTTAAAAATGGCATTGCAAGCAGTACTTTGAATCTTAAAACAAATGCAGAAGAATCAATGTTCATTCTGAAACATTAAGCATATTTTTTGTTCATTTGTACTAAATTTATGGTAATGGGGGAATGAGAGACTAATTTACATTTGGGATTTTTTTAAGATTGAGGGAAAAAATAAACTTTCCTGTGATTAAAAGAAAAAAAAAACCACCTTGGTTTGTCTTTTTCACTATTTATGGAAAGGGATTAATTTCAGTCATATGTTCTGCAATTGCCAGTATTTTTATCCCATATTTAATAAATACTGTTATGTGTTTTAGCATGACTTTTTTTTTTTTCATACTAAAACGAAACCAAAATACATCTATGTCCCAAAGATGTACACTCATGCTGGACATAAAGCACATGTTAAGACGTAGTTATTTCAAGTTAAGCATATGCTTAAGCTTCTCTCAGCAGAGATGTCTTCTCCGAGCTGCAACTTATACCGTTACATATTTTGTTAAATTACAGCCTTGTCAAACCGAGTGCTGCACCCTATTTTAATGGTGTTCCACACGTGGATGTAGCGCTGCCTCTAATCCCAAATCCCTTTTAATTACTGCCTCTTCACTTGTTCTCTTGTTTCCTGGCACGGTGGAAGTCCAAGTGAAATTAAGTCCAGGCTGAAGTGTTCATCTGAACTATTCATCTTAGCTTTTCTTATTGTTATGTTTATGCAGACTTTTATTAGACTCAAGGGATCAAAATGTATTCCCGTAGTTTTACAAAAAATGAATAGCCTTTGTATGTCCCTCGCATTTAAAGTAAACACAGCGAGTTTTTAAAGTGTTTTTTTCAACAACTAAAATATGGTCTTATAGTCTAAGGATAAATCATAATTTCATTATCAACAAAGAGAGGTCCAAAGCAATATGTATATATAGTTGAATGATAAAAGTGGCATTTGTGTGTAAAATGTATTCCCTTGCCAAGCAAACACTTCATAACAACATGAGTGAAAAGGTGTATTTAAAAAACGAAGGCTTAAAGCATGTTACTTATAAGTTATATGGAATGCAGTTTTTGTAAAATACGAAGCTCACTGGATATGATCCAAACCAGCTGAACTATGTTAAAAGACGTAATAAACAGTCATAGCTTTGCATGCAGTTGTTTAATTGGCAAATAGATTTTTCTATCACTGTCACTGGCAATAGCAGCTATTTGATACCAGGGCTTGGATTAAATGTTTCATCAGTGGTGCCTATTTAAGGATCTTTATGGAACAACAAGTTAGTCCCCTGGGCAAGCCCATGTCAACTGCAATAAAGAGATCCACACAAGTGAACGAGATGTGTTTTTGCAGGATTTACAGGGAGACTAGGATCCGCTTTTCTATCTGGATGCTTTCGAAGGCTGCTTCCCATTTTGTTTAATGACAGAGTCTGCTGGTGGCAAATGTTGAATACTGAGCATTGTAAATCCAAAGGATTTTTATGGTTTTCATGTGAAAATGGATTTATCAGCGGTTGTCTTCTTTCTGGAAATAGGTGAGTCTCTGAAAAAAGCAGATATTACTGGACTTAGGTAGGTTTAATTTTCTGGTAAATATTCTGCATCTAGAGTAAACCTTCTGATACTCCAAGTAGCTGCCTTGCTTTTAATCTCTCATTCAGAAAAAAAATCCAAACCGTGAACACCTCCCTCCCCCTTTTAATACAGGGAAAATGTAATGTCTTTGGATTTCAAGATTGCTTGACTTTAGTCCACTATCCTGCTCCCAGGGTGCTCATAAAATCTGTGCATGTAGTTAATCCTTGCTGCAATGTTTTATAATTGGTGCATACAATATATGCATTTGTCATTTTATAGCACGTTGGTCGAATTTAGAAGCATTTTTAAAGTTAATTTTGAATGTATATCTGTGTTTGTCATGGAACCTGAGTCTGTTCTTCTTGGCAGCTAGATTAATTTTTCCCTCGTTGATTTTAATGTCAAGCTTTTTGTTTAATATTTGTCTTCCAGAAATTCTTTAAGAACAAGCAAAAATACATAACATAGTTGAACCTGATTACATCTAGTATTCGTTTTCATGTCTGTGTAAGTGTGCCAGGCATAAATTTAAGTCTCAGCTGTTCATTGGCATCTTTTTGGGCTGAACTGATGATGCTGTGTCTAACCCCTTTAGCTAGATTACTGCTTTCTTAGGCTGAAAAGTGGAGAGCAAATCCCTCTGAGGTCGAATTAAATGAGCTGTTTGCAACAGATGCAAACTCTGGTGAATAAGCATCTTTCAGGCTCCCTTGAAATGGTCCAAACTTTTGTTCACTGACTGTTCTGCAGCGTGAAGCACAACTTGCACTACCATTACTTAAAGAATTGTTTCCGAGTTTCTGGTGAGAGTAGGAGTAGTCCCAGTACACACACTTTGCAGTTTGTGTTCTCAATATGGTGTTTATATATATATATACACACACATATAAAATATATGTGTGTGTGTGTGTATACCAATTATATGTGTATCCATGTATATTTATATGTCTTTGTGTTTATAAATATATATAATTTGTATATTTCAATGTATGTATCTAAAAATTAGTAGGGTTTTTTTACTTAAACACGCTCTCCTAACAAGCCTCTTCACTGTGTTTTTATCATACATAGGGAAACAAAACCCAGAGTTAAGTAACTTCTAAAGTTGGAGGTACAGAGTCGTAGAATCATAGAATGGTTTGTGTTGGAAGGGACCTTACAGATCATGTAGTTCCAACTCCCCTGCCATGGTCAGGGACACCTTCCACCAGACCAGGTTGCTCCAAGCCCCGTCCAGCCTGGCCTTGAACACTGCCAGGGAGGGGGCACCCGCAGCTTCTCTGGGCAACCTGTTCCAGTGCCTTGCCACCCTCACAGTGAAAAATTTTTTTCTTATCTGTAATGTAAATCTACCCTCTTTCAGTTTAAAGCCATTACCCCTTGTCCTATCATTATGTGCCCTTGCCAAAAGTCCCTTTCCAGCTTTCTTATAGGCCCCTTCAGGTACTGGAAGGCTGATTCCCACCTGCACAGGGGCCCTTTTGCACCAGCTGGTAGTGCAGAAATGCTTCTAAGTAGTAGTGTAGTATTTTACATCCACCAGAAGATCTGCAGAGTCATGTCAATGTAAAAGGGCGTAAATATAAAGTGCACTTAAGAGTTGTAATTGTGCAAATTTCTCTATGCAAAATGGGAAGGGAAAGCAAGGGACCAGGTACCTCGCTCAGCCAGCTCTTCTTCCCTCTCCTGAGCTCTTCTCTCTGTCACTCTTCTTAGTCCCCATTACTTTCTGAAGATCTGACAGCCAGCTTTAACTCAGAGCTTGTTTGTTGTCTATATAGTCATGCATTTAGATGATTAATGTAGGGCTGTTCTGGCTTTCATAGCTTGCCTCATATGTGGTTCTTTTCTGGGTTGGTGTAAATAATGCGTGCTTTCATGACACAAACAGTGTCCGAGAGATATGTCTTTCTGTCCAACTTAGGTCTGTCCTGTTTGTGGTTGCTTTAAAAAGAGCGTTGGTTTCTGTCTACGGATTACAAAAGTGAAATCCTCTCATGCCTGCAGTATTATCAGTATTAAAAAAATAAATAAAAAAGAAACCAATGGTTTCTGGTTTGAGCCCGAAGTAAAGTCTCTTCTACATTTTACAGTAGCATCAAAATGGGAAGGTCTCTTAACTCTGCTTTATTTACACTGTTCTTAAGGAATGACATGCTGTGCAACTCTGAAAAAACTATTGCTCTGTCCTTGAAATCAAGACCTCAACATGCTGTCCTCCCAAAAGACTTTGAGGGAATCATCTAACTAATCAGCTATTGACTGGAGAGCAGGTGGAGATTAGTTTATTGATAAATCATCAAACAAGTGGATGGAAAAAAAAAGATGCTTGTGGCTAATCTATGTGTCTCTGCTTAAAACCGTGAATCCTCTTCTGCCCTTGTGGCTTTGTGTGGTCGGTTCAAGGTGGCAAAGATTTTTGTGACAACAACCATGTTTTTAGAGCCAAGCCATTTCAGGCTGTGATCATCGCTGAAGACTTTGCATGCTGTCACGGAAGAAATAGTACCCAATCATCATCACAGTGACTAAATAAATCTGTTCTGTTCCATTGTTCCTCACCAAGAGCGCACATCTGCAGCTTTTGGTGCTCTCCCCTGTCGCCTGCTTGTGCCTTCCTCTGTGACTCGAGAAGGCATGAGACATGCATCAATTTACGGGATAGTTCAGCCTTGTAACCTGGAGTGCGATGACTGCTAATGCGTTTGTTGGGTAGGTTTTTCTGCTTGTACAGATTAATGACCCGATTCGGAAGCCGTTCTGCATGCTGGACTCCTGCTGATTTCTGTTTGTGCAGAGCTGCTACGGAAGCTAACTATGAGCATATATCCTGGCATAATTTATTCAGGGTCCAGTCCTGGTGCCCAGCTGGAGTTCAAATAATAATAAACTGGCCTTCGCACAAAATCCTTTTTCTCTCATCTTGAGGCAGGAATTTTTCGTGCCTGCTGAAGGAGGTGCACACTGAGTACTCTGGGCGTGGGTAGAAGTCTCTGTGGACCTCTGGTACTGCTTCAGGCACTTCTTCAAGCTGCCACAGAGCACATAGATTGGAGACAAGATGTTAGTATGTGCTTCTCTCTGAGTTACCATGTCGTGAAATAGAGAGTAGCTCTGATATTTTGAGGGAAAAGTTAGCATTTCCTCCATAAATTTATTGCACCTTTAAAACACTTTGGGTTTTCTTGGAATTCAACAACTGAAGAGTCTGTTCCCCGTGTTGAGGCCTCAATTTTCCATGCAGCTGGTGGTTGGCAAGATGCCTTATAAGGGACCCTTAGCTGTCAGGGGGGCAGTTGTATGATGGGTCAATCCGGCTTGAGGAAACGGTGCTCTTGCCTGTAGGTAAACCAAGAGTAGCTGTGCACGTTGTCTCTCTGTCAGGATCTATCTATAGGGCTTCACCACCTGACCTCATCCTCACCTGTGTATACGTGTATGGGTTTCTGAGTTGCTTACTGCTTAGTGACTTAACTGATTTCTACTGTTAGAAATCTGGGATTTCCATTTCCTAGAAATAGTAATAATCCTGAAAATCTGTAGAAACCTAGTTTTCTAAGAATTTAAAGATCCTATTTCTTACCAGGTTGAACTGCAGTATGCTTGAACTTAAATCTTTCCTGGCTTCTCGCCAATACACTTCTGAGGAGAAATTCTTCCTCACAGAAGGCAGCTGGTTGAAGTGCCTTGGAGATTTGTAATGCTAGAAGTAGCCAAGGTGAGGATGGATTAGTAGGCAGAGTGCAGGTGTGCGTTAAATGCAGTTTATCACATGGATACCACCCCCAGGTATGTGGGTGGGTGGATGGGTTGAGAGATGCCTACTTAACGCTTTAACTTGCTCAGTCAACACTTAATTCAGGGGATTTTCACAGTTTTCACTGCTTCTAACAGCATTGCTGTGGTGGTAGTTTCACACAGATTAACTATTCTTGAATAGGTTTTCCATTGTGTTAGGTGTAGGCGCGTTTCTCTGCAGAATCACTGAAGCGTGGATGCCTTTTCTTTCCCTCTGGTTGTTGCAACAAAGATGTCTATTGTGAATGCTGAGAGGTTATCGCTGCCTGGTAGTAGTATTGTGACTTCTCATAGGGGATTTAATCTTTTGGTTTCATACACACGTTTATAAGAAGACTGCAGTCCTGAAAATCTTTGCGTGTCTCCACCATCTCCTCTTGCAGCAGCACTGGAAAATTAGATTCTGATTTTACACGTAAATTAGTGTGACAGTGCTGAGACGTCAGTGGATTTAGTTGTGATGAAATCCTTAAGACTGAGTTGTCTGACTTTGTAACTTGCATTTTGTGCTGTCTCCCAAGAATATCTATTTGCATTTTCGTCGGAGACTTCAGAGGCAGTATCTTTTCAGATATGAGAAGTAACAGCAATAAACTGCATTAGCAAATCCGCCTACAAGCTTCTTCTGTTTCCTTAAGCTTCATGCTTAATAGTTGCTGGTAAATAGTCTCTCTTTTCATCAAAATAACTTCTAAAGAACAGAGATTTTAAAGACTGTGTTAAAACTGCACAGATCTGCTCAGCTAGCTGTGTTATAGATGCTAATTGACTGCAATATGACAATAAACAGGGGAGGTATAAATCTGAAAATACTGTGAAAGTCAAGAGAAAATTGACTGTCATTTTGAAATCACACTGTGTCTTTTTAGGTTGTGGATGGGTGAGACCAGATTTGTTTAATGCCAATAGCAAAGCGTCATTGTCTTCAACTGGTCTGAGATTTTACTGTAATGGGTGTGGTTAGAGAGATTTGACATTTTCACTCTGATACCTGAAACCACCAAAAAAAAAGTGGTTTCTTTTTCTGTTACCATGTAGACTTTGCCTCTGTTTTTTTCCAAAGTTCATTTCATACCTCACAGCTGAGCTGAAAAATCAAATACCAAATCTGACACGCTCGCATTCCATGTGGAAAAGAAAGCCTGGATTTGGAGTCAGTCCTACCTCTAAATAAATACAGCCTACTTTTCAAACAAACCTATGCTGATTAATACTGCACTCCTGTATTGTGCCAAAGTAAATTTTGCAGAAGGGCTGTGAAAAAAACCCACATGAAACTTAGTAATCTGCAGTGAGTTTTAATTTTGGTTAACGTGAACTTCAAATTTAGGGGGTCAGGGCTGTACTAAAACAGTAAAGAAGCTGCATCTGCCTCTGTCTATGGGAACTGCTGCATTTTGCACAACTTTTGTCTGTTTTTTTATTGCTTTTCCAAGAAAAAAGTACAGTCCAAAGCTTTGATTCCTCTTTTTCTTTTCTTCATGAGCAAAATACCTTTAGTATAAAAAGGAAACAGTAAAGAAGTTTAACAGTCTTTAAGCCATTAATGCTTGTTGTTTATGATACATAGTTAAAGTGCTTTTCTCCTGATATCAGCACTCTTAAGACAGATACAAAGCCGATGCAAGCAAAGGGATGCAAGTCAGAGCTTGAGCATTGTGGGGAGACAAACTTGTTATGGTCTCCGTTGGGAATTTACGCTGCTGATTTTTGAGCTTTGAGTGTGGTGTTATAGTTGGCTTTGTGCAGGCAGGATTTCGTTTCTTTGGATTGAGGCATGCATCCATGCTTGAGACTACAGTGGAAAGAAATCTGAGTTCAGACAATGTGGTAATAACATTGTGGTAATCGTAAGAAAAATGTGTGCTTTGAAGCGGACATAAACAGTTAAAAATTAATACGTTTGCAGTTCGTGGTTTTTCGTGGTTGGCCTGGATATGTGAACACTAACACATTGTACAATGGTAATTTCTTTTAACACTGGCAGCACCATCCTCAATGGAAGTGAGGAATCATTTTGCAGCTCTTCATGTGTCGGTTTCTCAAGCTTGACCTTGTTTTGTATTTATTCAGAAATTACTACAGTGTAGCAAAAGGTGAAATTTTTGCTGCGATGTGTAATCAGTTCATCTGTTGGCTGGTGGATCAAGCTATGCAGAGAGCAGTTAAGACATCACTCTCCTCTTAGCTGTTTGCATTAGTTTTACATCCAGCTGCTTTACTTCAGCTAGTGCCCGGTTCTGTTGTGCTCGACTCAGTAAATCATGGCTAATAAACAGCAATTTGTTAATGTGACGACGTACAAAAATATAACAGTATATACAGGGCTATGGTTTTTACATGCTAATGAGCTCTCTTCTCCGTTTCTTATTGTATAATTCTTCCCCTTTCCCTTCCTGTGATGGAAGTGCTCTGTTCACAGCTTCTGCCATGTGCAATGTCCCCATGGAGACTGTGTGCGGCGTGCACCTCCTTTTTTTTTTTTTAGCTAATAAGATCCTAGATGCTTATAGAAGCTTCTCTGAGACGTATTGTAAAAGATACCACTGAAATGAATACTTTGCTAGATTACCTAGTATAAAAAACAGTAGTGATAGATGATTTCTACTTTGTGGAAGAAGGGGGAGAGGTGAGGGGCCTCTTTATGATGCCGTGAGCTTTAACAGCATATATTCAAAGAATTTTTTTTTTTTGCCTGGTGACGATGCTGCCTGTCCTATTTACATTCTTTTTCTTCCTGCCTAGAATTGCTTTCTTTTGTTAAAGAAGGCTGCTGTACCTGCGTTATTGACTGGTGAGGTATCCAAGTGCTAAGTTTGCAGTTTCTGTGAAAGCTGTTAGGTTCTGATTATATCCAGTTCAATCTATTCTGTAACTTGGTCTCCTTTCCTATTTACTGTTGTATGCCTTTATTTATAAATATCTTTTTTGTACTCTTTTTTGTATGCCTGGCTCATAAAATCACAGCCAGAAGTACAAGCTTTATGACTATAAAACAAGTCATGCCTACCTTGTAGACTGTGTCGTCTGCTGTGATGTTGTATTCTATGTATTATCAATTTTACTGTAAGAGGAAAATTAGAGCATGCATTTTCCACATGAAGAAATCAAATGTAATCTAAATGCAAACCACAGGTTTTATTGCACAGTAATATTTGATAGCACTGCTATTACTAATCCCAGCATGACAAGAAACACAGCATAGTTATGAAGTTCACAGCACTCATTTTTTAATGGTCTTTTTTGGTTAGGAAAGCCACAAAGCCAGGACAGATTGTTTGCCAGTTTTAGTCTCAGACTTGCGGAAATGTTAGTGGAATACGGTATATTTTACAAATTATTTCGTATCTGACAGGAATACATGTCCTTCATAATTTCTGTGAAAACATTATTGAGTAGTAAAAATAAAATGAGATAATTAACCATATCAGGTAAATACCTTATTATCAGTGCTTTTGCTTCTGTAGGGTACTTTATGGGGAATTTTACCTTTATTGTATTTAAGGTTTTAACATCCGTAGTTAAAGCAATAAAAGGCAAATGATTATGTTACAGTGGAGTGCATCCGCCTCCCAGGTGGGGAGCACACTGCCACTGGTCCTGTGGGTTATACAGAACTGTCCAGATGTCAGTGAATGAGCATCTTTCAGTGCCCCACTAGAAGTGTTGCATTCGTGTGACAATGCATGTTTTTAGTCAGCTTCGGTAAAAGTGCCAGAACTGTCTTTACAAGAAATGATAACTCCAGGAGTATTAGGCAGGCGTACTGTTTGGGGCTGTTGGATATTAATTGACACAGACCAGATGAGAATATATTCTGCCTTCTTGAGAGTTTTTCCGTGACAGCTACTGAACGCTAGTAACTGTGGGTGCAGTCCATAAAGGCTGAGCTGCACTCAGCTGTAAGTCAGTTGCAATTAAAAATGCATTTAGTATGTTTCCTCACGTTTTCTGTTTCATGCCCAAAGAACACTTGCTATGTGTAGTTGTTCTCATGATGCGATGTATATTCTCCTCGCCAAGTTTGTATATGCTCTACATAGTTACAGTTAGCAGAGTAGACGGCAGCCTGGGATGTAAAAACAGATGCAAGTAAGACATGCAGTTGCAACTGCAGGGGGAGTTTGGAGGCTGTTACTGACAGAAGAGAAATCTGATTAAAGCCTTGGGACATGATACCTGTTTTCAGATGATAAATAGTATTGACTATTAATCCTCGACAGTTGTTACGAACTCATGAAGTCATAACCATCGTCCTGTCTGATACCTCTCTGGTTCGATACTTACTTAGAGTGAAGGATGCTACCTATCACATCATGGATTTGCATTAGGTGAAATTTCCTTACAGACCTCTCTCTTTTTGAAGCAGGAGTCTAAATCAGGTTTACTGGACATGTCGAACCAGGAGAACAGCAGCTCTGCCACACAGGCAAGCGCTTCTTGGAGCTGGTCTCTGGTCCATGGGCACCAGGTCTACAGCTGTTACTTAAGTATGCACGCCATAACCATAAACGGGAGAGGAAAAGGGAGGTTTAATGGGAGAAGTAAGGAACTTGGCATCATCTGAAGTCTTTTCTTTTATACATGTAGAGAATTGCATTGATCTAGGTTCTGGGGAAAAATACATGCCCTATATTTACGGTAGACCAGACTGTATGGTGATAGTGGCCTCTTGCTTTGCCATATATAGGAAGTTCGTTAGTTATCCTGAGTTTATAGTGCCTTTCTATCTAGTTAAGTTTTTCTTGCCTTTTCCTTCAATCTGTTACTGTCTGGGCATCCAGTCCTATTCCTGTTAAGGGGATATTAGCAAGATACCTGGAGGATCTGGCTTGCTTAAATGTGTATACACTATAACTTAAGATAAAATAAATCAAATTCAGAAGTAATGTTGCTGGTACTTAGTACATACTACTTTGTCTTTGGTCATATCTGTTTGGTTCAGTGTTATTTACCGTTTGTGATAATGGTTTGTCTGCTTTATCTCCTCTGCTATGTCAGTAGTTTTGCCTCTGTCCATATTCAGTTGTCTCAATTAATAATGCTTTCAGTTCATTGATTTTACTTTCCAGCTGGCTGAACTTGAGCTGGCCAACTTTTCCTTTGTGCAGAAATCTTCCTTGCAAATACTCATCCCTTTCTTCTTCTGAGAGGAACCTAAGAAATTTTAATTACCTCTGACAACAGTGTCCAGTTAAAGGACAGTGAGATTTTCAAGAGAGTAAAGTTCTACGTGTTTCGCTAAAACTGTCTTTCATAAGAAGATCTTGACTTTCAAGTAGGCTGTGGTTGTGTTCAGCTCTTCTGGATGCAGGTACAGAGAGCCTTTTGGTTATAGTGATAAAGCTAGTGTGATGGACCACACCGGGGTGTGGTTTTTGTTAGTTTGTAGTATTAGCTTTCCGTATTAAAGCAGTGAAAACTAAGACCTCGTGTGTGTTTATGCATGTGTCCTTTTTGCTGGGTGTAAGTTAAACCAAGGATTTTGGGTCTTCCCAGCAAGGCATTGTTTTGTTGGTAGAAACCTGGATATCTCTGAAATACTGTGTATGAGGCTGCTGAAAGTGTCACTGTGGACATTGTCAGGTAGCACACCCCCATCCAGTGACGCTTTCAGTCACTTTTCAGTCACAGCATCCTCCTGAACCTGTCAGTTCTCCTAAATGCAGGTTCAGTTTGAAAAGTCCAGCTGACCTTGCAGCTTGATTTACACACATGCACTCGTTTTTGTGGACACCTTCTAAATTCTATTCCCCTCACGTAGTCCTTCTGCTGGTAGATGGTTGTGGGAGCATGTCCCTAGTTCCCAAAAAAGCAATGTACCATCTACACGTGTAGCAGTTATTCTATTTTTTAATATGCTTTATTTTACCCGAAGTTACAGTGAATGTTGTACAAGTACCTCAGAACATACTTTCAGACCCTACATCTCTTATAGATGCCAGGAGAACGGCATATGCTTTGACTTTTTTCAACTGTCCTCTCCAGCTCTGTCATCTTCAAAGACAGATTTTGGCTTCTCTTCCTTCTTTTTAATCTTTTTTTTTTTTCCTTTTTCTTCTTTTTTCTTCTTCTTTTTTATTTTTTCCTTCATTTTTCTTCTTTTCTGTTTTTCTCCTTTTCTTTTTTATGGTTCTTTTTATTCTGGGTCTCCTGGGTTAAGAGAAGAGTGAATGAACGGGGCAGTACATAATGCAATAATACCAATTTTTATTTCATTTCATGATTAACATTTTGAAGATAAGTTCAGCAGGCAATGATTATAATCAACTGAGGATGTCCAGAATGCAACAGAAAGCAATGCTTGATTATAGCAGTTTACAGTTTTACAGTTAAAGATATGAAAAAACACAAATAGTCCCTTTGGGAAATGAAATATAATGGAAGTGTGGTTATTAAAAACTAGATATAATGTACACTAGTTATTACCTATTACTGTAAATCACCATGAGATGCAGGAAACATATCAGATAGATAAAACAGCCTTCTTGGAACATGTTGCCTTGTTTTACAGTGGATATTTTTTTCTTCTGAGGCATTGAATTGATTTGGGGTGTGGAATTCATTTAGGAGCATGTACATTGCCCTTTTCTGAATGGCTATTGAAATGAAGTTGTTATCTGAACTAAACTGTAAGTCATGTTTCCCCAGCCCCCAGGAAAAAATGCTTAAAGGGGCAATCGCATACACCAAGTACTAACAGACATTAGTTACTTATAGTTAATGATGCCAGCCTTGAGAATTTCACTTATCTTAAAATGGAAGTGCATGTTGATCTCCATTTCACAAATGGAAAAATTGAGTCAGATGGAGTTCAAATGACTTTCCTGAAGTCACTAGCAAATCACTGTCAGATCTGAAGATACAATCCAGCAGCCCTCTCCTCTGTGCCCCATGTGGTTATGCACAACTCTGAAGTGCCTAAGTCATTTTGGTTTATTAATGCCTTTATGCTCATTTTACAAAGATGTGAGCAACTTTACAGCTATCAGGGTCATTCTCTGGCATCTGCCGTTTCCCTGTCTATCACTGAACAACTTGATTGTGTCTCTGCCACCTGGATCAGTCAGAGGTCTTGCAGTTCTGATATCCTTTCTGTTGTCAAGGGTGGAAGTGGAGGCATATATATGTGTAGGTGGTTATGTTGCATCTGTACCATCACTGTCTTCCCTTTTCTTAAGGATTCCCTGAAATAATTGTTATAAATTATGACATCAAATTTATCCTATGGATTAGGATTGGCCAATCTGATAGTCTTCTATGATGATACACTTCCATGACCAGCTGGGTAGATGAGGGGAGAGCAGTGGATGTTGTCTACCTCAACTACAGCAAGGCTTTTGACATGGTCTCCCATAACATCCTTATAGGGAAGCTCAGGAAGCGTGGGCTAGAGGAGTGGACAGTGAGGTGGATTGAGAACTGGCTGAATGGCAGAGCTCAGAGAGTTGCGATCAGCAATACGGAGTCTAGTTGGAGGCCTGTAACTAGTGGTGTCCCCCAGGGGTCAGTACTTGGCCCAGTCTTATTCAGCTTCTTCATCAAGGATGTAGGGACAGAGTGTACCCTCAGCAAGTTTGCTGGTGACACAAAACTGGGAGGAGTGGCTGATACGCTGGCAGGCTGTGCTGCCATCCAGCGACACCTGGACAGGCTGGAGAGTTGGGTGGAGAGGAACCTGATGAATTTCAACAAGGGCAAGTGCAGGGTCCTGCACCTGGGAAGGAACAACCCAGTGCACCAGTACAGGCTTGGGGCGGACCTGCTGGAAAGAAGCTCTGCGTGCAAGGACCTGGGAGTCCTGGTAGACAACAAGTTAACCGTGAGCCAGCAGTGTGTTCTTGTTGCCAAGAAGGCCAGTGTTATCCTGGGGTGCATCAAGAAGAGTGTGGCCAGCAGGTCGAGGGAGGTTCTCCTCCCTCTCTACTCTGCCCTAGTGAGGCCCCATCTGGAGTGCTGTGTCCAGTTCTGGGCTCCCCACTTCAAGAAAGTTGAGGAGCTACTGGAGAGAGTCCAGTGGAGGGCTACGAGGATGATGAGGGGACTGGAGTGTCTCTCCTGCGATGAAAAGCTGAGGGAACTGGGCTTGTTTAGCCTGCAGAAGAGAAGGCTGAGAGGGGACCTAATAAATGCTTATAAATATCTTAAGGGTGGGTGTCAGGAGGATGGGGCCAGACTCTTTTCAGTGGTACCCAGCGACAGCACAAGGGGCATCAGGCGCAAACTGAAGCATATGAAGTTCTGTCTGAACATGAGGAAGAACTTCTTCCCTCTGAGGGTGATGCAGCACTGGAACAGGCTGCCCAGGGAGGTTGTGGATTCTCCTTCTGTGGAGATATTCAAGACCTGCCTGGACAAGGTCCTGTGCAGCCTGCTCTAGGTGACCGTGCTTTGGCAGGTGGATTGGACTAGATGATCTGCAGAGGTCCTTTTCAACCACTACCATTCTGTGATTCTGTGATTAGGGAGAGTGAGACTGGCCTAAGGAGAACATCCAACTTCAGACAGTGACTTCGTATAAATCTGTTGTGATTACAAGCACTCAGTGGTGCTAACCAAGTCAGCTGTTATGTCAACACTTTTCTTTGATCTGCTGAATTAATAAGGATTAATTAGATTAATTAAACAGAGATGAAGAATTAACTAGAGATGAAGAAGGAGGCCAAGAAGGAAATTCTTGGCAGTTGTATGCTTGTGTTGGGTTAGCCTTGGCTAACAGCCAAATGCCCACCCAGCTGCTCGCTCACTCCACTCTCCCATGAGAAGAGGAGAAAATAGAAAGAAGGCGGGAAGATTTGTGTATCGAGATGATAACATTTGGATTGGGAAATCAAAACTTGTACACACAAGCAAAGCAAAAAGAGGAATTAATTCACTACTTCCCATCAGCAGGCAGATATCCAGCTGCTTCCTGGAAAGCAGGGCCGGAACATGCATGGCAGTTGCTTGGGAAGACAAACACCATAACCATGAATGTCCCCTCTTCCTCCTCTGTTCCCTGAGCAATCACTGCTGAGCATGACATCATATGGTCTGGAATATCCCTTTGATTAGTGCAGGTTAGCTGTCCCAGCTATGTCACCTCCCAGTCTCGTGACAGCTCCCAGCTGGTTCACTTGGGTGGGGTGGTGCAAGGCAGAGTGGGCACAAGAGAAGGTCTTGCTGCTGTGCAAGCCCTGCTCCACAACAGCGAGAACATCATTGGGTTATCAACTCTGTTTCAGCCACAGATCCAAAGCACAGCACTGTATGAGCTGCTATGGAGAAAATTAACTCCATCCCAGCCAGACCCAGCAGAGCAACTAAACACGGGTCTACAGCTCTAGAGGGTTGAAAAAGTATTTTACTTGGTTAGAGTATTGAAAAAAAACCCACCAAAACCAGCCAACCAAAAAACCAAACACCCCAAAAAATTCCTTTTCAAAGGAGCAAACAGCAGCAGGCTGACAATAGCCATTCATAACACTAAAATGATGCCAAGAGCATTGGGTAAATTGGACATTAACAAATTGCCCACGATGAATGGAGTTCAGTCTGGGCACCTCTGGGAGTTGGGTGAGAAAATGGCAACATCAGAGCTTCTCTGAAATGTCATAGGCTGTAACGGCAAAAGAATCATGGGTTGCTGGAGAAAGATTGGGATTACAGAATACAGGATTTTGAGTCAAATGAGAGCGTATTTCTAAGAAGAAAAGCAAAGGTGAAATTGATAGAGACATTTTAATTAGCTTATATGCCAGAAGAGTTTTTGTTTGTATTTAATGAACATCTTGATCCGTGACATGGTTATAGAAATGCCTGGGTTTGGGCAGCTAGCAAGAGGAGGCAGTGGAAAAACCCTATTACTTACTTCCAGGCACTTACTTAATTAAAATACAAAACAGGCAATATGGTCTCTGGATTTATTTTTCCCAAGTAGTCTATAAGCAATAAGCTGAAACTGCAGAACAAAAAAGTACGCTTGCACCTTCTTATCTTGACCTTTGAGGTGCTTCTTCTCTGAGGTGGACATAATCCAGGCCCAGCTTTAAGATGTTGAGAGCTTTGTGTCTGCCTAACCCCAGCTGGGAATACCTCCCTTAGGTAGCCCTTAAATCCGACTGGGAATACTAAGCCTTGAAGTTTATTAGCTTGCCAGTGTTTCTTTTCAAGTGTCATTGAGGTGAGAGGCAGCCTTGGGGTTCCCCTCATGTGGTGTAGTCATCTCCTTCCTTGCTAACACCAAAAAAAAAATTAGTGTTGTTTGCTGGTCTTTCTGAAATGTTCTTCAATGGAGAAGTCGTGGTGTGTAACCCTCCCACTTCTGGCTCTGCGAGCCAGACAGCTCTTCCAGCTGGCTGACCCCATGAGCTGTGGTGGCCTCATCGAGCCGGAGTCTCTCCCTCTCGCCTGTGCATTGCTGCTTAGCCAGGCTGACTCCAGCTGCCAGCCCTGCGTGTGCCCCTGTTGGTTGGCGTTTTCTGGCTACAAGGGCGAGAAAGAAGCTGCATGAAGAATTGCGTGGTCCATAGCTGGGATTTCTCTCCCTTGAATCTAACAGCTTCCAGCTGTTAGATGCAAGTAGAATATAGATAGCCCTCCAATGAGAACGGGTCTGTAAGTGTGTAAAAGTTATAGGTTTTGAATTGTAATGCTATTTTTTTTTTAATTTCAATTTTTCTTAAGATTCCTTTCTTGGGCTTTAAGAAGCTGCAGTTGCAAGGGTTACTTCACTTGGTGTTTACAACTTGGCTCATACCAGCTTCATACCAGCTGCTTGGTACCAGGATGGGTTTGCAGCAGCAGGAGCACGTGTTCACCCCACAGACCAGCACTGGCCATCCCTTCCTGCCCGGGACTCCAGGCTGTGGCGTTCCCAACGGGCTTAACATTTTAAAGTAGTGAAAAAAGTCGTAGTCGATGTATGATGGTTTTAAATGTTAATTGTGTAATTAATGGATTCAAATACAGTTTTTTGGTTAGAAGGTTTAAAATAAATACTAAATCAACAATCAGATATTAAAATAAATACCTTTTTTATCCATCACCATGTTTGTTGTAGTGAAATGTAAAAGTATTTTCATCGTGTAAATAATCAGAAAACATTTAGGCTTTCCTCAGTTTATTGTGGCCTGTATTTATAACAGGAGAAAGCTGGGCTTCTTTTAAAGTCTGACTAAAGGCTATTCCAGGCTGGAAACTGCTAAAGTGGATTTGCATAAAATCCAGTTCTCATGTGTACAGTTAATTAAAATGCAATGCAACTACAACTAGCCTGTAAAGAAACACATGAGATGCTTGTGAGGAAGTAACTATGATTTAAGCTGAGGCTAAAGTGATGGATTCTTTGTGTCTGAGGACATAAACTCTTGCCAAGCAGCATGTCGTTTGAGGACATATGTATGTGCATTCAGATACATCTTGGAAGTTCAGGTGCTGTTTCTTCATCATGAGCCGCAGCTGAATTAGTGCAGCCAGGTGGAGCAGCTAGCAGGTGAGCCTGATGATGGTTTGGAAGACTCTCCTCCCGGATGGGTGGGACCTGGGATACCTTCAGCAGGCAAGCAGTGAGCCCACTGCTGGGGAGGAAATGCTTTGTCCTGAACCTGTGGTCTATGGAAGGTGTTTCTATGTATCTGAAGGGACTTGATCCAGGTACCTGTGAGATAGTTTGGAGTTACATATCTGCTGAGGCTTATGCAGGATGGATTTTTGGGCTTGCTTATTATGGGACCTACAGCTTCAGGTGAGTTTTCAGAGGTCTGCCCCTTATCTCCATGGTAGGGGTCTCTGTGGGGCCAGCAAGCCCTGCCTGCTGCATGGCGGTGTGTCACAGTTTGCTGTAGGTATACCCCAGCAACAAATAACCATGTGGTTCCTACTGTGGCAATGACAGGTCTGCTTCTCGGCAGGGTTCCTCTGACTGGTTGGGTGCTTTAGGGAAGGGAGGGTACGATGTATCATAGGGGTCCCCTGTCTATAGGGAGCCTACTGCTTGAAGGCTGCAGCTGGATGGTGGGAGAATTGCCATCGCTCCCAGGAGCAGCCCTGGGTTGGGGTCTGAGCCCTCAATGCCCCACAGGCCACACTGGTTTGGATGGTCAGGAGACCAAGCATGGACGTGGGCACTCTCCACTAGCATTAGCTGCCATTTTAAGTAGGGGTCATGCTGTGGCTTGCACCCCTGGATCAGTCACAGCCCACCCTTCCAGCATTACTCCTAGGCTCTCCTAGCCTCTGCAGCAAATGCTGCCAACAAAAATCTGGAAGCTGCTGAAGTTACGTGCAAAAGCGTGTGCTGAAGCAGTGTCTTTCATTCAGTCGCTGGTGTTGGCTGCTGCTGCGTTTCTGTGATTGCCTGTTCATTTTAATATCCATATGATAACGATTGCAAAGAGAATTGCTATAAATAGAGAATATCACGTTAAGCAGTCACAGAAGGGTGAATATCCTGAAAAGCTGTGAGTTGGAAGTAAGCGTGCTACTTTCAGGAGTTACTCCTCCTGAGCTTTTGCCACGAACAGAGGAACACGCGTCAGTGTCTCACTGTAACATTTAAAGTGTATTTTTCTTTCCAAAATGTGTTTTGCTTTCCACTAATGGGCTTTTGTATTCTCCCTGCTAATTAAATATATATACTTCTCTATCCTTTTGATCCTAAACTGAAACTTGTAGTGGGGAATACGGTTTACGGTTCGTTTGTGAAAAGATCAAAATACTGTTCAGAAAATCTGCAGTTTGAGGGTTGGCTTTTTGAGGTTTTTCTGGTGTGGGTTTTTTTTTTGGCGTACTCTCTGTGCTGCGTTTTGCTGCTTTATTAGGTAATTTATGGGAAAAGTTGTTTTATTATTCATTAGAAGTATAAAGACCTTATGTCTGTTCATTTTGTAACCTTTGACTTTCAGCACAGTCACTGGAAGGATGGGGTGGTTAACGTTTAATGAAGACGTCCTTTATTTAAAATGCTAATTAGCCTTTGAAATGAAATAGACTTTAATAAAAAAAAATATCTTTCCAAAAGTTTCAGATGAGCTTACCGCTTCCCCAAACCCTCATGTTCCTCCCCTTGGACTTCCCCTGTTGTCTCTCCCCATCTCCTCTTGCTCTGGTCCTCAGAACCTTCCAGTGTGTGCAATGCTCCGGTGCTCAGCAGAAACCACAGGGCAAAAACCCCATCCCCTTTCTTTCACGGATAAATACAGAAAGTCTGGGGTGTGTACTGAAATGGAGACACACTTTTCCACATACCAGTGTGCCTTTTTTTTTT